>Ga0307379_10001977_pt1 | contig 31129 bp, 26 predicted proteins | sample UN2MG_FD_202237 | JGI IMG/M metagenome (GOLD analysis project Ga0307379, IMG submission 202237) | Soil microbial communities from Risofladan, Vaasa, Finland - UN-2 | ecosystem: Environmental > Terrestrial > Soil > Coastal area > Acid sulfate soil | place: Finland: Risofladan, Vaasa | collected...
CGACATCTCTCCTCCCATGTGCAGCAGGTCGAAGTGGCTTGAGAAGTCGGTGGCGGGTGGTGGCGCCGGTCGAAGCCTCGCCGGGTCCGGCCGAGGCCTTCGAAGTACCCCTCGATCACCCAGCCGTCGGGATCGATGCTGGTGTCGTTGCTGGTGGCTCGGCGAATGAGGAGGTCGACCTGCCACAACCGCGTGCTCCCGACGACGTCACTGAACAAGAACGTCAGCGTGCCCGAGGGCCTCGCGCTCATGTGTGTCTCCCGCATCGATGCCGCCACGCTGCTCGGAGCCCTCTGCCCCGGTCGAATTGCAGGCTGGGCCGCTGGGGCGAGCAGGACCGCCGGCCCCGGTGCCATCCGCGAGCAGGTCGTCGGCGGGCTGTCGGCGTGGTGGTTGCTCAGAACGGAACGATGGTGCTGAGAAGGCCTGTGGTCTCGCCTCGACCTGCGAGCAGGCTGCAGAACTCGATGGCGTCGATGGCGATCGCTTCGCCGCCGTGGCCTGCGGTGAACACGCCGCCGGCGGTGCCGGTGAGCTCGAGGGTGAACGGTCGGCCGTGGCGGCGAGCCCATTCGGCGACCACGTCGGCGACGATGCGGCCGTCGTGGTCGGCGCTCAGTTCGGGTTCGGTGTCGATGGCGCGAGCGGTGTCGATCCGATGCATCCACGCATCGCGGAGATAGATGATGTCGATGAGATAGCCGAGGCTCCACTTCTCGACCACCGGGGCGTCGATTGCGATCTTCATCGCCCGAAGCGGGCGAGGAGTGCGGCTGCGGCCCTTGATCGTCTTGGGCGCGACGAGCTCGAGGTGTCGAACCAGATCGGTGGGGGACAGGTGTTCGCGTTCGGCGACCTGGACCGCCGACAGCCCGGCCTCGAGTGACACGCCGAGGTCTTTGCGCTGCTTGCGCCCGGCGAGCATCTGATGCATGTTCTCGCGCATCGACGCCCCGGCCTCGCATGCGCCGAGCACATGGAGCCACATGCGACGTACATCCCAGTCAGGACAGTTGGTCTGGGTCGACCATTGGTCGGCATCGAGCGTGCGCAGCAGGTCGAGCGCTCGTTCGAGCTCGGCGGCCTGGAGCTTCATCGCCTCGCGATGATCAATGGCGGCGATGGTGGCGGCGTCGGTGGTGGTCATGAGGGTCATGTCTTCTCGCTTCGTGGGTTGGTGTGGGTTTCGGCGTCGGTGAGCAACATGCGAACGGCTCGGTCGACGAGGCGTTCCCAGCGGTCCCCGCCCGGGTCGTTGGAGATCTGCTGGTCAGCGAGGCCGGTCAGCATCGCAGTCCACAGGTCGAGCGTTGCCTGATCGTGCACACCGATGGCGGCAAGCACCTGTCGGGTTTGCTCGTAGGCGCTCACCGCCACGGCCCAACTCTGCGCGGATGGCTCGAAGCCGGGGATCGTGCGTTGGAACAGCAGTTGGTACCGAACAGGGTCGTTCGTACAGAACTCGACGAATCCGTGGGCCATGCGTGTGGCTGCCGCCTCCGGTTCGCTGGGCAGTTGCGTGCGCTTGACCGCTTCGTCGATCTGTTGGGCGAATGCCTGGTAGCCCTCGAGGAACATGGCGTCGTAGATCTCGTGCTTGGAGGCGAAGTAGGAGTAGATGGACTGCGCCCGCATGCCCACCCGCTGACCGAGATCGCGCATCGACAGCCCCGCAAGACCGTGCTCACGGACCGCCTCCCACGATGCTGCAACGATCTCCGCCATGGTCTCCTGACGGCGTTCGGTTCGTCTGTCGATGTGAGGTTTTACTGACACTGTAAGGAGTATCGAGCTTCCATCGTCGCATGTCAAGGGGGGTCTTCGGACGCGTCGGCTCGACGCGTCCTGACGCAGGCACGACAAGCAGTCACCCCGCCGCTGGTGCAACGAATCCCGCCCGCCGGCCGCAGTGGGTCGACGGGTACGCCGACCAACACCATCGAGCGACGGCGTGACCAGGACTGGCCACGCCTGTCCTGGTCAGCCGGTGAAGGTGGGGTTGGCCACGACGGGAGTGGCCGGTGGGCTGACGACGTCGCCCCCGACGGCGGGCGGTGCCGTGGTCGTGGTCGTCGTCGTGACGGGCGATTCCCCCTGGCGCTCGTAGGCACCCTTGTCGATGGCGACACCGCTGACACGGTCTTCGCCGCGCTGGTCGGTGTCGGGAGGGGGGGTGAAGGCGGGGTCGCCGGTGTCGAGGGCAGGAGAGCCGTCGAGGAGGGCGTGGGTCTCGGTTGGGCCGCCGTTGTCGGCGAGGGGCCCGAGGCCGAGCGAGCCGACGCCGATGTCGTTGTTGCCGTTGTCGGACACGGCGATACCGCCGGTGTCGGCGTTGCCGATGATGCTGTTGGTCACCGCCGCGGTGCCGTCGCCGTCGAGGTCGTCGCCGTTGCCGCCGATGATGGTGTGGTCGATCGTGGCGTCGCCGCCGAGGTACACACCATCGGCGGATCCGTCGGCCGAGTTGTCGGTGAGGGTGACGTGCTGCAGCGTCAGGTCGCCGCCGCTGTACATCCAGATGCCGCCACCGTCCTCCTCGGCGGTGTTCCCCGAGATGGTCGAGTTGGTGATGGTGAGGTTGCCGCCGGAGCCGTCGTAGTAGCTGTTGATGCCTCCGCCGACGTACGCGTCGTTGCCGGAGATGGTCGAGCGGACGATGAAGATGTCGCCGCCGGCGTAGGCGCGGATGCCGCCGCCCTCGCCTCCGCCCTCGTAAGCGATGGCCGAGTTGTCGGCGATGGTGGTGTCGGTGATGGTGAGGGTGCCACCGGAGTTGTAGAAGTTGATGCCGCCGCCCTGGTTGCCCTCGTTGCCGGTGATGGTCGACGACGTGATCGACACGTCGGAGGTGCTGTCGAGGTTGTAGAAGAAGATCCCGCCGGCCTGGTCGCTCTTGGCGTCGTTGTCGGTTGCGGTGACGTTGGTGAGCACGACATCGCCCGCGCTGTTGTAGAAGGTGGCCGCCCCACCGTCGGAGTCGGCGTAGTTGTTGGTGAAGGTCGTGTTCGAGACCGTCGTGGTGCCGTCGATCTGGTACGTGTGCAGCCCGCCGCCGTCGGAGTCGGCGTAGTTGTCGGTGAACGTCGAACCGGTGACGGTCACCGCGCCCGACACGTTGTAGAGGGAGACCCCGCCGCCATCGGAGCCGGAATCGTTGTCGTCGAAGGTGGTCCCGGTGAGGGTGACCGTGGTGGCGCCGCGCACAGCGAGGCCGCCGCCGTCCTCGTCGGCGGTGTTGCCCGAGATGGTCGAGTTGGTGATCGAGACGACCCCGGCGCCGCCCGCGTAGACACCGCCGCCGTAGCTGCTGCCGGCATAGTTGCCCGAGAGCCTCGAGTTGGTGATGGTGAGATCGGCGCCGTCGTAGATGGCGATGCCGCCGCCATCGAGCTCGGCGTAGCTGTTCTGGATCACCAGAGCGTCCACGACCAGGTCGCTGCTCGCGAGGATGGCGCCGCCGTCGCCGGTGGCGTAGCCGTTGGTGAGCGTGAGCCCGGAGATGGTGACGGTGTCGGAACCAGCGGTGACGTAGAAGATGCGGCTCGAGTCGTCGCCGCTGATGGTGATGTTGGTGGCGCCCGGGCCTTGGATGTCGAGACTCTCGGTGATCGGTATCTCGCCGAGGTCGAGGGTGATGGTGGAGCCGTTGAGCCCAGGGGCGAAGGTGATGATGTCTGCACCGGCCGAGCCGTTGGCCTCGACGATGGCCTCGCGCAGGGTCGTGCCGGCTCCGTCGTCGTCGAGGGCGGAGTCGACGGTGAAGGTGGCCGCTCCCGCTGTTCCCGGGGTGGCGACGACCAAGGTCGCGCCGAGGGCGAGCACGGCGCCCGATGCTCTGGCGACCTTGACCGATGACCGGTCCCGGGCCCGTCGTTGCGCGCGGTTCATCGTCGGATCGCTGTTCATCGTGGAGAGTCTCCTGCGTGGCCCCTGATAGGTGGGCCGCACCCTACCGATGGCACAGCACGCTGTCATCCAACGCGACTCGGGGATACGATCCCGCCGCCCGTGCGACTCCACCTCCCCTTCGTCCGTCTGCCTCTCCGGTTCGACCACGAGGCGCTCTCGGCCGAGGTCTCCAAGGTCGACCCCGCGGCATGGCAGCCACACCCGTCCGGGTTCGTCGGCAACGACGCACTGTTGCTGGTCACCCGCGACGGCAATCCCAACGACGAGGCCACGCAGGGGCCGATGCGCCCGACGCCGGTGCTGGCCCAGCTGCCGTATCTCCGACAGGTGCTGGCTGGGCTCGGGACCGTGGTCGGTCGATCGCGGCTGATGCGCATCGCTCCGGACGCCGAAGCCAAGGCCCACGTCGACACCGCGTACTACTGGTGGGACCGGGTCCGGATCCATGTGCCCATCCGTACCGACCCCGGTGTCGAGTTCCGTTGTGGCGACCATGTCGCCCACCTCGCGTCCGGGGAGACGTGGGTGTTCGACACCTGGAGCCTCCACCAGGTCGTCAACGGTGGACCCGACGCCCGCATCCACCTCGTGGTCGACACCGTGGGGACCGAGCCGTTCTGGAAGCTGGTCGAAGCCGGTGCCGGCCCTGGCGAGCCCGATCGCACCGAACCCCGGTTCGTGCCCAACCGGCTCGGCGCCGAGCTGACGGTGCCGTACGAGACGGTGAACCTGCCCGTGGTCATGTCGCCGTGGGAGCTCGACGCGAAGGTCGACGACGCCATGCGGGACCTCGGCCGCGACCATCCCACCGGAGCGGTGCAGCTGCGCACCGAGCTCGCTGACCACCGCCGGCAATGGCGTGCCGCGTGGGCGGTGCACGGTGACCAACCCTCCGGTTGGTCGCTCTTCGCCCAGCTCCGGGACCGGATGTCGCAACGCCTGATCGGCTACGAGGGTGGGTGGAGGCATGGCAACGGCATCGACGCGGTCGAGGTGATCCGCAACCTCGTCCTGCGTCCGGCAGTGAACCCCGATCTCGCGCCGCAGATCGTGGCCGACCGCGAGGCAGCCTCGGTGCGGCCCGCAGCGGAGCCCCAGCCGGTCCACCGACGCATCCAGCGGCCGATCATCATCGTGTCACCACCGCGATCGGGCAGCTCGCTGCTGTTCGAGACCCTGGCCCGGGCTCCCGGGCTGTACTCCATCGGCGGCGAATCCCATCAGGTGATCGAGTCGATCCCCGCCCTGCGGCCAGACCAGCGCGGGTGGCCCTCGAACGAGTTGCGGGCCGGCGACGCGACGCCGCCGGTCGCCCAGAACCTCCACGATCTGTTCCTGGCCAACCTGCGCGACCGCAACCGTCAGCGACCCCCGGCGCAGGGCCCGGTCCGGATGCTCGAGAAGACACCGAAGAACGCGCTGCGTGTGCCGTTCCTCGCCGAGGTGTTCCCCGACGCCACCTTCGTCTACCTCTATCGCGACCCGCGCGAGACGATCAGCTCGATGCTCGACGCCTGGCGCTCGGGTCGGTTCGTCACCTACCCGTCACTGCCCGACTGGGAGGGCGAGCCATGGTCGCTGCTCCTCACCCCGCGATGGCGCGAGCTCATCGGCCGGTCGCTGGGCGAGATCGTGGTCGACCAGTGGGTGCAGACGACGACCCGCCTGCTCGACGATCTCGAGGCCCTCGGCCCGGACCGGTGGTGCGTGGCCAGCTACGACCGGCTGGTGGCCGATCCCGCGGCCGAGATCGGGCAGCTCTGCGAGCACCTCGGTCTGGAATGGGACGTCGACCTCTCCGGTGAGCTCCCACCGTCGCGGCACACCCTCGACAGCCCCCACCCCGACAAGTGGCGCCGCAACTCCGAGGACCTCGATCCGGCGTGGGACCCGGTCCGACCGGTCGCTTCCCGCGCTCACGACGTGTTCGCCGACCCCCCGCGCATCACCCCGGTGAAGCCCGTGGTCAGTGCCAGTCGCCGCCCGTCCGGCGGCGGTGGTGGAGGCGGGGGGTCGACCGACGGGGCCCTGCGCAGCGTGCACTCGGGTTCGTTCACCCAGGTCCTGGCCCAACTCGGTGTCTCGTTGCTCGTGTCGACCTACCAGTCGGGGCGGGTCATCGTGGTCCGCACCGACGGCGAGCAGCTGAACACGCACTTCCGATCGTTCCACAGCCCCATGGGGATGGCCCTCGACGAGGGCCTGCTCGCGATCGGGACGGGCCAGGGCGTCTGGGTGTACCAGAACCAGGCTGCCGTCACCGCCAAGCTGGAGCCCAAGGGACTCCACGACGCGTGTTTCATGCCCCGGACCCACCACATCACCGGTGACATCCGCATCCACGACGTGGCCTTCTCCGGCGGCGACCTGTGGTTGGTCAACACCCGGTTCTCGTGCCTGGCCACGCTCGACGGGACGCACAGCTTCGTGCCCCGATGGCGGCCGCCGTTCGTGTCTTCGCTGGCCCCTGAGGATCGTTGTCATCTCAACGGGATCGCGCTGATCGACGGCAAGATCCGAGTCGCCTCGGCGCTCGGCACCACCGACACGCCGGGCGGATGGCGCGACCACAAGGCCGACGGTGGCGTGATCCTCGAGGTGCCGTCCGGCGAGATCGTCGCCCGTGGCCTGTCGATGCCTCACTCGCCCCGGGTCCACCAGGGAAAACTGTGGATCCTCGAGTCCGGCCACGGGTCGCTGGCCACCGTCGACCTCGACACCGGCGAGGTCGAGACCGTGGCCCACCTCCCGGGCTTCACCCGCGGCATCGCATTCGCCGGGCCCTATGCGTTCATCGGCCTGTCCCAGGTCCGCGAGCACCTCTTCGGCGGGCTGCCGCTCACCGAACATCTCCGTGAGCGGGTGTGCGGCGTCTGGGTGGTCGACACCCGCAGTGGTGACATCCTCGGGTTCCTGCGCTTCGAGGGACAGGTGCAGGAGATCTACGACATCCAACTCCTGCCGTACCGGTACCCCGAGCTGGCCGAGCCGGGCGCCGAGCTGGTCTCGGGCAGCTTCGTGCTCTCCGACGAGGCGCTGGCCGACGTCGCCGTCACCTCCCCCGAGAGCCGCAACGGTCCTTGACCCGACTGGCCAGGTGCATCCCGGGCTTCGAGGTCCACCACGCCGAAGCCGAGCAGATCAGCGAATCAGGCGCACTGCCCTTCGAGGCGGAAGCTGGACGTTTCGGCACTGTCGTCGGAGGGGGCGATGTCGCCCGATGCGACGATCGCACCGGTGTCGCTGACTCGGGCGGTGTCGACGGTGCCCTCGGCCTCGTCGGCACCCGACAGCGTGAGGGTGCCCTGTCCGTCCTCGGCCTCGAGTTCGAGCCGGGTGACGTCGCCGCCGGTGGTCTCGCCGGTGAGGGTGACGGTCGTCTCCGAGGGGTTGTCGCAGCGGGTGACCTCGAAGGTCGTGGTCGGACCACCGTCGATGGTCAACTCGACTTCGGGCACGCCCTCGGGTGGCGGTGTCGAACCTGCGGTGGTCGAGGTCGTGTCCGCTGGGGCGGTCGACGAGGTTGACGACGACGTCGTCGACCCCCTTGCCAGCAGCTCGTCGATGGCGGCCAGCGTCTCGGGCCCGATGATCCCGTCGGCATTCAGGCCGAGGTCGGTCTGGAGCTCCTTGACGGCGTCGACGGTCTGGGTGTTGTAGACGCCGTTGACCGAGCATCCGTAGTACCCGAGGTCGGTGAGGTCCTGTTGGATCAGGCGGATCTCGGCTGCCGACAGGTCGACCTCCACCGCAGCCTCGTCGTCGCCGTCGCAATCGCTGTCGCCACCCGATGACACGAGCGCGAACACCAGGCCGGCGGCCACGACGGCCAGCACGACCAGCACCGGGATCAACCAGGGCGGCCGCGAGGAAGACGAGTCGCCGTCGGGCGGTCCGCCGTCGGGCTGTCCGCCGTCGGGCTGGTCGGCCGCAGGCTGCACGGTCGTCGGGTCCATGCCCGGGTCGGACGGGGTGCCGCTCATGTCAGTCATGTCGCTCCAGATGTCAGACGGTGGGCCGGAAAGCAGGGCGCGATCGAAGGGGACGGCACCGATGGCGTCATCGAAGCTACCGCGCACCCTCCCGGCATCGGTGGACGCCCGTGTCCAACCGTCGAAGGACTTGCCAAGACGATTGCCGGTGAGGGCATCGCACCGTCACCTTCGCCGACGGTGCTGACCCGGTCGGAGCCGTCGTCCGGTGACCACTGACTGCTTGGCTCGAGCGCTGGCGACGGCCCGACCCGTGGCCGACCTCAGCTCGATGCGTTCCAGCTGTTGCGGGAGTAGTCGGGCGGGTAGGGCCCGGTGACGTGGATGCTCACCGCCTGGCCGTAGTCCCAGATCCTCACGCTGAAGTCGTAGGCCGGTGAGTACTGCACGTGGATTGCCTGGTTGGCCTTGACCGCCTCGACGATGGCGGCGCGCATCGATTCGAGCAGGACGGGTGGGATGTCGGCGAGGTATGCAGCCTCGTCATCGGTGAGCCCCGCGCTCGCCTTCGCCTCGTCGACGAGCGAGCCCGGGTTCGAGAGCCGGAGGATTCCGTCGTCGTCGGCGGCGATCGCGCTCACCACGTCGTACTCGAGAACCTTGGCCAGCTTGTCGATCATCAAGGCCATCGGCATTGGAATTCCCCCTGCTTGTCGGTTGGCTTTGTAGCAGTGTGGTGTTCCGATCAGACCTGCGCAAGGCGCGATGCTGGGGCCAGACATGAGTGATCACGCGAGAACGGTGCTGTTCACGGACATGGAGGCCTCGACCGAATTCAGCGTGAAACGAGGCGACGCCGACGCAGTCGCGCTCATGCACGTGCACGAACGAGCGGTGAGCGGGCCCGTCGACCGCCACGCGGGGATCGTGGTCAAGAACACCGGTGACGGGTTCCTCGCGGTGTTCCCGTCGAGTGAACAAGGCGTCAGGGCGGCGCTCGGCATCCGCGCCCGCATCGGCGACCACAACCGATCCAACCCCGAGACGCCGCTCCGGGTCCGACTCGGGCTCCACACGGGTCGGGTGATCGAAGAGGACGGCGACGTGTTCGGTCTCACCGTGTCGACCGCGGCTCGGGTCACGTCGAAGGCCTCGGCCGGGCAGGTGCTGGTGTCCGAGCCCGTGCGGCTCGAAGCCGATGGCGGAGACGAGTGGAGCTATGTCGACCGAGGTTCGTTCTGGCTCAAGGGGCTGCACGAGAAGTGGCAGCTGCACGAGGCGGTCCCCGCCGGTGAGAGCCCGTTGGCGTCCTCGGCCCGTGAGGATCAGGTCGGGTTCGTCGGTCGGGACGCCGAGCGAGCCGAGCTCCGTCGCAGCGTCGACGCCGCCGACAGCGGTCATGGGAGCCTCGTCGTCGTCACCGGGAGCGCCGGGTGTGGCAAGACCCGGTTGGTCGAGGAGATCGGGGCCGAAGCGGCGGCCAGGGGCATGCGCTTCGTGGTCGGCCGGTGCCACGATGCCGGACAATCCGAGCCCTACACCGCATGGGTCGACGTCGCCGAGGCTGCCGAGCGGGCCCTGAGTCCCGACGCGTTTCGCGATGTGCTCGGACCGTCGGCCGGCGAGATGGCGAGGCTGTTGCCCCACCTGCGCAACCGGTATCCCGACATCGGTCCGGCGTCGGACACCGGCGGGGCCGAGACCCGACGCTACTTCTTCACCAACGTGCGCGAGGTGCTCGCCCGGCTGGCGGCCCGGCGCCCACTGGTCGTGTTGCTCGACGACCTCCAATGGGCCGACGTGCCCACCCTGCTGTTGCTCGAACACCTGGCTGGAGAGCTGACCGATCTTCCGATCCTGCTGGTGGCGACGTACACCCTCGAGGAGGTCTCGTCCTCGACCCCGCTTCACGCCACGCTTGCCCGGCTCCACCAACGCCAGGCGGTCGAGACGATCAGGCTCGAATCACTGACCCGGGTCGACATTGCCGACCTGCTCGGTGCGGCCGGAGCCGGCGAACCGCCGCTCTCGCTCGTCGACGCGGTCCACGAACGAACCGAAGGCAACGCGTTCTTCGCCGGCGAGCTCGTCCGCCAGCTCGTCGAGGGCGGAGCCATCGCCGACTCGGGATGGAACCCCGACTTCACTCTGTCCGATCTGGCGGTGCCCGAAGGTGTTCGGCTCGTGATCGAGAGCCGCTTCGAGAAGCTCGAACCGGCGACTCGCAAGCTGCTCGGCCTCGCCAGCCTGCTCGGGCGTGACTTCAGCCTCGAACTGCTCGAGGCATTGGCTGACATCTCCGAGGACGAGTTGCTCGACGCGATCGACGAGGCCGAACGGGTCAGCTTGATCGTCTCGACGGTCCAAGCCGCGTCGGTCCGGTTCGCGTTCCAGCACGAGATGATCCGCCAGACGTTGCTCGACCAGATCTCGCACAGCCGTCTCCAACGACTCCACGGTCGGATCGCCGCCGCCCTCGAAGAGGTCTACGCCGACTCGCTCCCGACCCACGCCGCCACCATCTCATCGCACCTTGAACAAGCCGGCGCCTCGGTCGAGCCCGAACGCAAGCTGCGCTTCCATGCGCTGGCAGGGGAGCGGGCGCTCGACTCGGCGGCCTTCGAGGATGCACTTCCGCACTTCCGGCGCGTGCTCGAGATGACGCCGAACACCGACGCACGCGCGCGAGCCGCCGTCTTCGAGCGTCTGGCGACGGCCGAGCGCAGCCTCGGCAACCTGGAGGACGCGCTGGCGGTCTGGGACGACGCGCTCGATGCCTACGAGGCTGCGGGCGACGTCGACTCGGTGGGCCGTACCGCCCTCGCCGCCGCGCTGCAGGTGGCGTGGTGGCGGCGAGGAAGCGACGTCGGCCGGCTGGTCCGTCGCGGGCTGGCCGCCCTGGGCGACGAGCAATCGGCGACCCGGGCCGGGCTTCTCGCAGTCGCCGGCATGCTCGACAGCCAGATGGGGCACCACGATGTCGGCCAGGAGCTGCTCGACGAGGCACTCGCACTCGCCAGGGAACAACAGGACGACCGCATCATCGGCGTCACCCTGTACGCGGCAACCGCCCACGATTTCGCCTACCAACAGTTCCGCGAGACGATCGAGGTCGGCGTCGAGAGCATCGAGTATCTCCGCGAGGCGGGTGACTTCTGGGATCTGGCGAACGTGCTCGGGTATGTCGGCGCGGCGAACGGTTGGCTCGGTCGGTTCGAAGAGGCGGCCGAATTCGGGCGCGAAGGCGAAGCGTTGGCCCTTCGTCTCGGAAACTGGTCGGCCTTCGTGTTCGCCGAACAGGCCCGTGCCTTCCGCGATGCCGGGAGCAACCCGTCGGCGTCGGTTCTCGAAGAGCGGGGGCGCCGAGCCCTCGAGCTTGGCGAGGACATGGGCTTCACCTGGCTGGCTTCGGTGGGTCATGCCCGGATCGGCTTGGCCACCTTCTGGCGTGGGGACTGGCGCGAGGCGCTCGACCAGTTCGAGGCGGCGGCCGACATCGAGGTCCGCGGGGCCACCGGTGGACATCTCGGCCAGTTGATGCTCGTGCACGCGTATCTCGGCGACCGCTCAGCCGCCCTCGACCTGGCCTCGCGCGCTCGCGCCGACTTCCCGGTTCCCGGTCGCCCGACGTCGATGACCTCGGTGGGGCTGGCCGCTACGGCTATCGAGGTGTTCACGATGCTTGGCGAGCGCGACCAGGCTGCCGCGCTCGCAGCAACGCTCGACGAGCTAGCGGCGACCGGCGTGATGATGCGGGGGTGGGACTTCCGCCTGGTGGCCACGCTGCAGGGCATGGCCTCCACCTGCGCGGGCGACTGGGATCGAGCCGAAGGCCGATTCGAGAAGGCGCTCCAGGCGAGCCGAACGCTCCCCATGCGCCGCGAGGAGCCCGAGGCGTGCCGCTTCTACGCCCAGATGCTCGACGAGCGGAACCGCGTTGGCGACCGAGACCGAGCTCGCGAACTCCGCGAGCGGGCCACCGAGGGCTACGAGGAGTTCGGCATGCCGGCCCATGCGGCGCTGGTGAGGGATCGCGGGTAGCCGGTGTCGATTGGCGCCGCAGTTGACAGCCTGTTTCGATTCGGCGTCATCGGGAGGGTTTCCTCCCGGGTCTTCGCGAACAGGAGCCGAAGATGACCAGCGAGTTGAACGCACCGCCAACCGATCAGGTGATCCTGCTCGCAACGGACGGCTCTGCGCGCGCCAACGCTGCTCTTGGCGCCGGGTTGCAGCTGGTCGCGGCGGATTCGGATGCGGCACTCGTCGTCACGGTGGTGCCTGGTGAAGATCCCGGCCTGCTCGTCGGCTCAGGTCATGCGGGTCCAGCGATGTCACCGTCGCAGTACCAGGACATGCTCGACGCACAACAGGAAGGTGCCCGGACGATTCTCGACACCGCAGTCGAAGTCCTTGCGCTCGGGATCCCGGGAATCGCATTCGACACCGAGATTCTCGTTGGAGATCCGGGCGCGGCGATCTGCATGCGGGCCGGCGCAGACGACGTCATCGGAATCGTGCTCGGCACGCGCGGCCGGGGAGGGCTCAAGCGTGCACTGCTCGGGTCGGTTGCCGATCATGTCGTCCGCAATGCTCCTTGTCCGGTCATCACGGTCAACACCAACTGAATCGACGGGATCCGTCTCGTCTCCTGAGCGGGGTGGCCTGCTCGCCTGGGCTCAGTCAGCCTCGGCATCGCATCGATCGCTCCACTGGCTCTGATAGCGGCCCAGGTGATCGGCGATCTCGTCGAATGGCGCCTCCTGATCGTCGGGGACCTCGATTCCGCGCGTCTCGGCCTGGCCCTTCGCGTTGTGGCGGCCGTTGCCGTGGGGGAACTTCACCCACGGATCGGCGCAAGTGGTCGTCGTGAGCCGCAGCACCTCGTCCACATCGCCGGTGTCGGCTGCGTCCCACAGGGCACGGGTATCGGTCGAGGCATTGGCGACCGAGTGATCGCCAGGGGGTCCGAGGCTGTTGCGCCACGAGTTCACCGAGGCGCCGATGATGAACGCCAGGATCGCGACCGACGGGATCAGGACGAGCGCGGGCCGCCAACGCCCGGCGGGCGCGCCCGACTTCGACAGGAGCGTCGACATCGCCCAGACGATGCCGAGGCCGCTGCCGACGATGAGCGTCAGGCTGATCGAGACGAAGATCCAGTAGCCGGCCTCGCCCCCGAACACGGCCAGGAAGACGGCGGCCGGGACGAACGAGGCGAGGCCGAGCGCCACGGTACGGCCAACGGGTGAGCCCGTCGCCCTCCGGACGACGAAGGCCTCACGGAGCTTCGCGACCCCGAAGATGGGCAGTCCGGCCAGGACGAGTGGTGGGACGAGGAACAGCGGAGCGAGGAGTGCTTCCGGAGAGGTCGGTGCGCCGACGACGATGCCGACCGCGATCGCCAGCGCGATGAGCAAGATGGTGCGTGGCGGCGGGCGATTGCCCGACGCGATCTGCGCGAAGTGTTCCCCGGTCGCGCTGGTCACCAGGTCACGAGTTGTGCGCCACCAGCTGTGGTCCCGGCTGAAGATCATCAGGTCGCGGAACCCCTGGACGAGGTCGTCGCCGTACTCGTCGCGGAACTCCCGTGGGTAGAGCACCAGGAGGCGGCGGTAGTGACGGACCGATCGCTCGAGGGCTTCGGGGCTCTGCACGGTGGTCATGGTCACGACAGCTCCCCGAGCAGACGGGTCGTCGCCGGCCGCCGAGTTCGTTCCACCAGGTTGGCCAGGCGTTGGATCTCCGACGCACACACTGCCTCGCCCAGGGCGGTGAGGCGGTAGTACTTGCGACGCTGGTCGTCGAGCGCCGGGTCGGATCGACTCTCGGTCTGCTCGATGAGTCCCTGGGCGACCAGCTTCTTGATGGTGCCGTAGAGCGTTCCGGGGCCCATCTTGATGACCCCGTCGGACAGGGTCTCGACGTCGCCCATGATGGCGTACCCATGGCGCTCGCCTCGGTTGAGCGCGAGCACGATGTGCAGTGCGGCCGGTGCCAGCGGGAGATGGGGGGCGGGGTCGGGTGCGTCGGTCATTCGGTCATCCTCAATATATCGACTCTCGACATAATATATCGAATCATGATAGAGCTGTCCAGGTCCATCATCACCACCCTGGAGTCATCATGAACCGATTCAGCCATTCAACGAGGGGCATTCGCACCGGTCCACTGATCGTGGTCGCAGCGGTTGCGGTCGGAGCGCTCGTATCGTGCGGCGACGACAGCGACACCGCTGCGGCCAGCACGATGCCTGTCGGCGAGTGGGTCGCCGAGTTCGATCAGCTGTGTGCCGACATCGCCTCCGCGTCCACGCCCGAGATGAGCGAGGCGGAGTTCAAGGAGATCAGCGATGCCGGCCTGGCCGAGATGCGAGCACTCCCCGAACCCGACGAGCACGCGGCCGAGGCCGACGCCATGCTCGACGCCATCGAGGCCACCACCGATCCGGCCGTCGCCGAGGCGGACATCGAGGCGCTCGATCAGCAGTTCCTCGCGAGCGCCGAGGTCCTCGATGTGTCTCAGGAGTGCATCAACGGGCCCCAGGGCTGACATCGCAGCGAGGTGCTCGAGCCTTCCAGAGCGCGAGAGTGCAGAACCAGGGCGACTGCTGCCAGTCGACGGTGATCACGGTTGTGGGGGCACCGAGGCCCTTGAGTTCGACCGAGCGGAGTTCGCTCGCCCGTGTTCCCGTCGCGACGACTACTTCGGTCCTGTCGTCAACCTCACTGCCCGGTTGGAGGCAGCGGGTCACGGTGGGCAGGTGCTCGTCACCCTTGCGGTGCGCCTCGCGGCCGGTGTCGACACCCCTCGTCGGGGCCATCAGGGTGGGATGTACTGTTTGCCGGTGCAACCGGACGACATGGGTTCGGACCCGCTTCCCCAGGATCCGACGCTTGCGGAGATGGCCATGGCCATGCGTGATGCGACGCACTGGGCAGCGCTCGTGGACCCTGAGTGGCGCGTGGTCTACACGACCGATGACCTGCGACTCGCCGGTGGCTTCATGGTTGAACGGGCGCCGTCGGTTGTCGGCATGCACTTGTTCGGTTCGGAGCACTTGAGCGCGATGATGGAATGGCGCACCGGCGAGATCGCGGTCGAGAACATGCGTAGTCAACTCGCCCAATTCGGTGGATGGGTGCTGGAAGACACGCCCGGAGGCCACGAAGCGCTCCGGGCGCTCGTCGATCCACGACTGCTCGACATCGTCGATCAACTGGCGCCGATGGACCAGGAGACCGCAACGTCGGGCGTCTACTCAGGCTTCGGGGTTGGCGGCAACCGCCCGACCATCGACATCACGGGGATCCGTCTGCGCGACTCGGGCGGGCGGCTGGCCGGGACCGCCATCATCCAGAAGCCGCACCTGAGCATGTCTGTGCTGGCGGGCCTCGGCGCCGAAGGCGACGTGCGGCACCTGGAGCGCATGCGGAGCGTTGCCAGTGCGGGGCGCCGGCCGGCGGCGATTCTGTTTGCAGACCTCGAGGGTTCATCCCCCCTCTCCCGCAAGCTGTCGACGGCGAACTACTTCTCTCTGGGGCGTCGGATGGCCAGAGCTGCGGACCGGTGCATCATCGAAGCGGGTGGCATGACGGGTCGCCATGTCGGGGACGGGGTGGTGGCGTTCTTCGTTGCCGAGCACTACGGCTCGGAGTCGGCCGCGGCGTCCGCCTGCATCGGCGCGGCGCGTGCCCTCACCTCGGCGATGCAAGACGTGGCAACACGCAGCGACCTCGGGCCCGAGGACCTGAGGATGCGCTACGGACTGCACTGGGGAGCCACCCTGTACATCGGCCAGATCACCACTGCCGGCCGAACGGAAGTGACTGCGCTCGGCGACGAGGTCAACGAGGGCGCCCGGATCGAAGCCTGCGCGACAGGAGGGCGCGCTCTCGCCTCCAAACCTCTCATCGAGCGCCTCGAACCTGCTGCCGCCGAGGTCTTCGGCATCGATCTCGACCAGATCACCTACACGCCGCTCGGCGAGCTCACGACCGCGACCGAGAAGGCACGACGCGACGCACCCGCCATCGCCGTCTGCGACCTCAGCGCCTGAGAACGATGAGGACCCCCGACCTGCTCGCTGCCGCCTGATCCGGGGCTGTCGAACCGAAACGAGGGCAATATGCGCTGTCTCCCGGAGGGCACACCTCGGTCAGGGCGCGACGACCGCCTTGCCGAGAACGTGACCCGCTCCGAGGTAGGACAGAGCCTCGGGCACCTCATCGAGGCCGAACGTCCGGTCGATCCGAATCTCCACATCACCGGCAACACACAGGTCGGCCAGCGGTCCGAAGTGGTCGGGGCCGGGTTTCACCGCCAGGACGCCGAGGCGGCGACCCGTGACCCTTCCCGCGACCCAGCCGATCGTCAGCACGCGCAGCAGGCCGAGGACGGGGCCACCCACGTACAGGTAGCGGCCACCGGGAGCGAGCGCTCGCCGCAGGGCGAACACGGAGCGGCCGCCGACGAGATCGAGGATGCGGTCGTAGGGCTCGTCAGCGCGTGTGAAGTCCTCGGCGCGGAAGTCGATCACCTCGTCCGCCCCCAGCGCACGCATGAACTCGAGCTTCTCGGCGTTGTCGACTGCGGTCACGTGGGCACCGGCGCGCTTGGCGAGCTGGATGGCGAACAGGCCTGATCCTCCTCCGCCCCCGTTCACCAGCAGGCGATCTCCCGGCTCGAGACCATCGGTTCCCTGGAGGGCGATCGCCCCGGCCTGAGGGATGGTGGACGCCTCGGCGAAGGTGAGTTCGGTCGGCTTGAGCGCGAGGGTCGACTCAGGCGCGACCGCGTACTCGGCGAACCCGCCCTTCAAGGCAAGGTTGTCCCCGTACACCTCGTCGCCGGGCCGGAATCGGGTCACGTCCGTACCGACGGCCTCGACCCGCCCGGCGATGTCCGAGCCGAGCGTCTGGTTCGCGGGAGAACGCATCCCGCCCATGCGCGCGTACAGGGGTGCGCCGCGCAGGCACTCCCAGTCGGTCAGGTTGACCGACGTGGCCAGAATCCTCACGAGGACCCGGTCGGCGGATGCAGACGGCATCGGGACCTCCGCCATCCGCAGCACGTCCGGCGCCCCGTACCGGTCGTAGACGACCGCCTTCACACCTGTCCTTCGACCTGCGGGCAGCGAGCGGTCGCCATGGCGGGAAACCTATTCGCCGACGCTCCGCCCGGGCGGGGCCGAGAATTGGGCAGTCGTCTCCGATGAACCTCGCGGCGTGTCTGTGGCTGGACTAGAAGGTCCGCTCAGTGCTGCTGTCCGTCACCGGTTGAAAGAGCGGCCACGCCTCGTCGAAGCCCTTGAGTTCGTGGTCACCGGCCGGTGTGAACACTCGGCGGCCACCGTGAAGTGCTTCTCGAACCCCTTGGCTCACGAGGGTCTGGGCCGGTCGAGCTGCGGTCTGAATGCGTGCGGCGACGTTGACGGCCGGACCGATCACGTCGTCGTCGCGGCGCTCGATCTCCCCGATGTGGATGCCGACTCGGAGTTGGAGATCGTGTCGCGCTGCGACCAGGTGAGCGTCTTCAGCGAAGTCGATCGCTGCGCTCGGAATCGAGAAGCAGGCGAGGAGGCCGTCGCCGAGGTCCTTCACGATCCGTCCGGAGTGACGCCCGACCTCTGTCGACAGGCTCTGGTCGACCAGGTCGAGCTTCTCCCGCCACGCCCTCGTTCCCAGTTGCGTGGCAGTCGGCGTCGAGTCGACGATGTCGACGAACACGATGGTCGCGAGTTCTTGGCCATAGGAGCCCGACCGGCTCGTCCCGACGATGAACTCCTCGATCGCGGCCGCAATCGCGTCGGCGTTCTCGTGAAAGTAGAAGTGGTCTGATCCCTCCAGCTCGAGCAGCTGAGCATCCGGAATCCGTTCCCTGAGCCAGCGACCGTGCGAGACCGGATAGAGCCGGTCGCCGACGACGTGCAGGAGCAGGACCGGGCACCTGACCAGCGGAGCGCTGTCGCGCACATCGAACGTGCTGGTGAGACCCCAGAACCGCTCGGCCGACCTCGGGCTCCCTGACAGCCGCTGCATCCGAGCGTAGGTCGAACGCCATTCGGGATCGTTCTCCATGCTCGGCGTGATGAGGCCGATGGCCTGTGGCGACTGGGCATCACCCCAGGTGTTGAATTCAACTCGTAGGTACTCGTCCGGAATGCCGATCGGGTAGTCGTCGGCATGGCCCAGTCGCGCCGTGGCGGCGTAGAGGACGAGCTGCGACACCTGGTGGGGATTCTGCGCCGCGAAGACGATGGCAGGAGCGCAGCCTTCGGCGTTGGCAAAGACCTTGACCGGCGCGCCTCCCATCGCCTCGACGATCGCCCCGATGTCGGCCACATGGTCGTCGATCGTCGTCGTCACCTCGGGTGAGAGACGATCCGACTGCCCGACCCCGCGGCGGTCGAAGAACGTGATCCGAGCGAAGCTGCCGAGTTGACGCATGTGGCGCGCCATCACCGGGACCTCCCACATCGTTTCGATGTGATTCATCTGGGCACCGACGACGAGCAGAGGTTCAGTGCCGTCGCCGAACTCCTGGTAGGCGATGGCGGTGCCGCCTGAATCGATGTAGCGCGTTTCGGGGCGGTCCACGTCCGGAGCTTAGGTTTCGGCGAATCACGGTGAAGTCGCCGTGGCGGTCGAGTCGCTCGAGCTCGCTCGAGCGGATGACACGGGCCAACCCGGCGCCCGAGGCGTCGTCCACGACACCGCACCACGGGTGCAGGTGAGCGACGGTGGCCGAGTCGAGCCCGGATTCAGCCGTTGACGGCGGGGATGATCCGCTGGCCGTAGGCGTTGAGGGTCTCGTCCTTCTGGTCGTGCATCAGGTAGATCGCGAACTGGTCGGCGCCGAGCGCCTTCAGCTCCTCCAGCCGGGCGATGTGTGCGGCCTCGTCGCCGAGGATGCAGAACCTGTCGATGATCTCGTCGGGCACGAAGTCGGTGTGGTCGTGCCCCGCCTTGCCGTGGCCGCTGTAGTCGTAGCCCTCGCGGCCCTTGATGTAGTCGGTCAGCGCCTCAGGCACCGCCCCGGTCTCGTCGCCGTAGCGATCGACGAGGTCGGCCACGTGGTTGCCGACCATGCCCCCGAACCACCGGCACTGGTCGCGCTGGTGCTCGATGTCGGTGCCGACGTACGCCGGCGCGGCGACGCAGATGTAGAGCGAGTCCGGATCGCGGCCCGCCTTCTCGGCCGCGGCCCGAACCGCGGCGATCGTCCACTCTGCGATCTGGGGATCGGCCAGCTGGAGGATGAAGCCGTCGGCCTGCGTGCCGCAGAGCTCGAGCGCCTTGGGCCCGTAGGCGGCCATGAGGATCTTCAGCTCCGAGTCGTGACACCACGGGAACTGCTGCTGGGTCCCCCGATAGGTGACCTCGTTGCCCTCGGCGAGCCCCTTGATGACAGTCATCGCCTCGGCGAGGGAGGTCAGTTTGTGGGGAGTGTGGCCGATCACCCGCATCGCCGAGTCGCCCCGACCGATGCCGCAGATGGTGCGGTTTCCGAACATGTCGTTGAGCGTCGCGAACAGGCTCGCAGTGACCGTCCAGTTGCGGGTGCCGGGGTTGGTGACCATGGGTCCGACCACCATCCGGTTCGTCGCCGACAGCATCTGGCTGTAGATGACGTAGGGCTCCTGCCAGAGGACATGACTGTCGAAGGTCCACCCGTGCGTGAAGCCGAGCGTCTCGGCCTTCTTCGCGAGATCGACCACCCGCCACGCCGGTGGGTCGGTCTGCAGTACCACTCCGAAGTCCATGAGCTCGCTCCTCAGCGGTTGGTCGGGAATCCTAGGTCGACGGCGCTGGTGACGGGATCGGGCCAGCGGGTGGTGAGCACCTTGGGCCGGGTGAAGAAGTGAATCCCCTCGGGTCCGTACATGGTGGTGTCGCCGAAGGCGGAGTCCTTCCATCCGCCGAAGGAGTGGTAGCCGACGGGCACCGGGATGGGGACGTTGATGCCCACCATTCCGGCGTCGGCGTCCTCCTGGAACCGGCGTGCGGCCCCACCGTCACGGGTGAAGATCGCTGCGCCGTTGCCCCACGGATTGCCGGCGAGAAGGTCGACCGCCTCCTGGTACGTGTCGACGCGCACCACGCTCAACACGGGGCCGAAGATCTCGTCGGTGTAGACCGACATCTCCGGCGTCACGTGGTCGATCAAGGAGACGCCGAGGAAGAACCCATCGCCGTCGAAACGCGCGTCGCGGCCGTCGACGACGACCGTTGCGCCGGCATCGGCGCCGGCCCCGATGTAGCCCGCGACACGGTCGCGATGCTCCTCGGTGATGAGGGGCCCCATCTCCGAGCCCGGGTCGGTGCCGGCCCCGATGGACAGCTTCTCCATGCGGACTTTGATGGCGTCGACGAGCGCATCGCCCACGCCGCCGACCGCCACGGCCACCGAGACCGCCATGCACCGTTCCCCGGCCGAGCCATAGGCAGCCGACACGGCCGAATCGGCGGCGAGATCGATGTCGGCGTCGGGCAGCACGACCATGTGGTTCTTCGCGCCGCCGAGTGCCTGGATCCGCTTGCCCGCGGCGGTGCCCGTTTCGTAGACGTACTTCGCGATCGGCGTCGAGCCGACGAAGCTCACCGCCTTCACGTCGGGGTGGCCGAGCAGGGCGTCGACTGCGACCTTGTCTCCCTGCACCACGTTGAGGACACCGGGCGGGAGGCCCGCCTCCTGCAACAGCTCCGCGAGCAGCAGCGGTGCCGACGGATCGCGCTCGGAGGGCTTCAACACGAACGTGTTGCCGCACGCGATCGCGTTGGGGAACATCCACGCGGGCACCATCGCCGGGAAGTTGAACGGGGTGATCCCGGCAACGACGCCCAACGGACGGCGCACCGAATAGACGTCGACGCCCGAGGACGCCTGCTCGCTGTAGCTCCCCTTCAGGTGCTCTGCGAGCCCGCAGGCGAACTCGATGTTCTCGATGGCCCGCGCGACCTCGCCGCCGGCGTCGGACAGCACCTTGCCGTGCTCCGCGGTGAGCCTCGCCGCGATCTCATCCGCGTTGGCCACGACGAGGTTGCGGAACTCGAACATGAGCTTCGTGCGTTTGGCGACGCTGACGTGACGCCAGTCTTCGAAGGCTGCGCGCGCCGAGGCGACGGCCGCATCGACCTCTTCGACGCTCGCGAGCGCCACCTCGGCCGACTGCTCGCCCGTGGCCGGGTTGAACACGGCGGACGTGCGGCCGGATGTGCCGTCGCGGAACTCCCCCTCGATGAGGTGTTGGATCGTCTTCACCGGTTGTCTCCGATCAGGTGCGGTGTGCGTCAGATGAGGTATTGCGACAACCCGCGGCGGAGATACTGCCCGTCGCCGGCCGAGCCGAGGTAGGTCTCGTTCTCGACGATCACCCGCCCACGCGACATCACCGTGTGGACGTGTCCGTCCACACGGAACCCCTCGTAGGCGGAGTTGTCGAGGTTCATGTGGTGGTTGTCGACGCTGATCGTCCACTGGGCGTTGGGGTCGTACAACACGATGTCGGCGTCGGCGCCGGGCTGGATGGTGCCCTTTCGGGGGTAGAGGCCGAACATGCGGGCCGGTGTGGTGGCGCACAGCTCGATCCATCGGGGCAAGGTGATCTCACCCTTGACGACACCCTGGTAGATGACATCCATCCGGTGCTCGACACCCCCGATCCCATTGGGGATGGCGCGGAAGTCGTCGAGGCCGAGCTCCTTCTGCTCTTTCATGCAGAACGGACAGTGATCGGTCGACACGATGCAGAGGTCGTTCGTCCGCAGGCCCCTCCAGAGGTCCTCATGGTGGTGCTCGTGCTTGGTGCGGAGGGGCGTCGAGCAGACGTAGGCCGCTCCTTCGAAACCGGGCTTGCCGAGATGGTCCTCGACGTTGAACTCGAGGTATTGCGGGCAGGTCTCGGCGAACACGTTGGCCCCGTTTCCTCGGGCGATCGCCACCTGCTCCAGAGCCTCGCTGCACGACAGGTGCACGATGTAGAGCGGCGCCGCGCCGACCTTCGCGAGCTGGATCGCCCGATGCGTCGCCTCGCTCTCGAGCTCCTTGCGGCGGACGTAGCCGTGGTTGATCGGTGCCGTCTCGCCGCGCTCGACCGCCTGCTGGGCGAGGACGTCGATGGCGAGACCGTTCTCGGCATGCATCATGACCAGCGAGCCGTTGCCGGCTGCCTGTTGCATCGCTCGCAGAATCTGTCCGTCGTCGGACAAGAAGACACCGGGGTAGGCCATGAAGAGCTTGAAGCTCGAGATCCCTTCGTCGACGAGGGAGTCCATGTCCTTCAGTGACTGTTCGGTGACGTCGCCGATGATCTGATGGAAGCCGTAGTCGATCGCACACTTGCCCTCGGCCTTCGCTTGCCACTGCTCGAGGGTGTCGCGCACGCTCTGCCCGAACGACTGGACCGCGAAGTCGATGATCGTGGTGGTGCCGCCCCAAGCTGCCGCCCGGGTGCCGCTCTCGAAGTCGTCGGATGCGACCGTGCCGCCGAAGGGAAGCTCCATGTGCGTGTGGCCGTCGACGCCGCCGGGGATGACGTAGAGGTCGGACGCGTCGATGACGCGCTCGGCCCCCGACTCCGCCGAGACCGCGACATCGCATCCCGGTGCCATGACCGCGACGATCTGCTCGCCATCGACCAGCACCTCCGCCGGATCTGCACCCGTCGACGTGATCACGGTTCCGTTCTTGATGAGGATCGTCATGTCGCTCCTTTTCGCTCCTTGTCGCTTCAGTCCACCGATTCGACGGCGGCCGTCATTGCCGTCAAGCCTTCGTCGATCTCGGCCTCGCTCACGTTGAGCATGGGCGCAATCCGCAGCGAGTTGCCGTAGAGGCCGCCCTTGCCCACCAGCAGGCCCTCTCGCTTGCAGGCCTCGAGCACCGCGCCGGCGCGGGCCGCATCGGGTTCGATCGTGTCCGGATGCACCATCTCGATCGCCTGCATGAGACCGCGCCCGCGCTGCTCGGCGATCCACGGCGTGCGGTCGACGACGGGACCGATCCCGGCGCGCAGCCGTTCGCCCATCCGCTTGGCGTTGCCTTGAAGGTCGTTGGCCAGAATGTGACGCAAGGTCGCGAGGCCGCCTGCGGCCGAGAGCGGATTGCCGCCGAAGGTCGAGAACGAGTTGACGCTGATCGTGTCCATGATCTCGGCCCGGGCGACGACCCCAGCGAGGGCAACCCCGTTTCCGACCCCCTTCGCGAAGGTGAGCATGTCGGGCTCGACATCGTGGGCCTGGTAGCCCCAGAAGTGATCGCCCGTGCGGCCCCAGCCGGTCTGGACCTCGTCGCTGATGAACAGGATCCCGTGGTTGTCGAGCACCTTGCCCAGCGAGCCGAAGAAGCCGTCCGGCGGGGTGGCGAAGCCGCCGACCCCCTGGATGGGTTCGGCGATCAGGCAGGCGACATCGCCCGCGGTCATCATGTCGAGCACCTGCTGGAGGTCGTCGACGCAGGCCTCGGTGAACGCGGTGTCGTCGAGCGCACGGAAGGGGCTCCGGAGCCGGTAGCCGCCCTGCACGAAGTTGACCGAGAGCCCGGACAGGCTTGTCGACGACCATGCGGACTGCGACGTGATCGCCTGCGCCGTGAACGACCGGCCGTGGTAGCTGTTGCGCATCGCCAGCACCTGGTTGGACTTGCGATACGACGTGGCGAGCAGGATCGCGGTGTCGATGGCCTCGGTGCCGGACGCCGTGAAGAACACCCGGGCGTCGGCAATGCCGGAGATCGCCGCGATCTCCTCGGCCAGCTCGATCATCGGCTCGGACAGGTAGAGCGTCGAGGTGTGCATCACCTTGGCAGCCTGGGCCTGCACCGCGGCGACGACCTCGGGGTTGGCGTGGCCGATCGATGTGGTGAGCACGCCACCGAAGAAGTCGAGGTAGCGGTTGCCCTCCAGGTCGAACACGTAGCCGCCCTCGCCGTGGTCGATCGACACTGGCTCCGCGTACAGCGGGCTGACGAACGACGGCATGACCGCCCGGTAGCGCTCGTGCAGCTCGGTGCTCGAGGTCACTTCCCGGCCTCAGGACTCCACCAGGGGTCCGTACATGTCGGGGCGACGGTCCCGGTAGAACGCCCACTGGGCGCGGACCTCCTCGACCAGCCCGAGGTCGAGGTCGCGGATGACCAGCTCCTCCTCCTGATCCGAAGCGGTGCCGTCGACGAACTGACCGCGCGGGTTGGCGAAGTAGGACGTGCCGTAGAAGTCGTTGTCGCCGAGGGGCTCGATGCCCACGCGGTTGATGGCGCCGACGAAGTACATGTTGGCTGCGGCCGACGCGGTCTGTTCGAGCTGCCACAGGTAGGCCGACAACCCTCGGCTGGTGGCCGACGGGTTGAACACGATCTGGGCGCCGTTGAGGCCGAGGGCGCGCCATCCCTCGGGGAAGTGACGGTCGTAGCAGATGTAGACGCCGACCTTGCCCACCGCGGTGTCGAAGACGGGGTACCCGAGGTTGCCGGGCCGGAAATAGAACTTCTCCCAGAACCCCTTCACCTGCGGGATGTGGGTCTTGCGGTACTTGCCGAGGTAGGACCCGTCGGCGTCGATGACCGCGGCGGTGTTGTAGAGGATGCCGGGCTGCTCCTCCTCGTACATCGGGAGCACGAGGACCATGCCGTGCTTGGCCGCGATCTCCTGGAACCGCTTCGTGGTGGGGCCGTCGGGGATGGCCTCCGCATAGCTGTAGTGCTTGGCGTCCTGCACCTGACAGAAGTAGGGCCCGTAGAAGAGCTCCTGGAAGCACATCACCTGGGTTCCGGCTGCCGCGGCCTCGGCGACGAACTTCTCGTGGAGCTCGATCATCGACTCCACGTCGCCGGTCCAGGCGCACTGCACGATCGCTGACTTCACGACATCGGACATGCCCGGCCTCCGGGGTCTCGCACTCGACCGACGGTCGGCCGATGTCTCCTCGAGACTACGTGATCTGGAGAGGGCGTGAGACGGCGCTGGTGGTCGTCAAGACCTGGCGGTGGGCCCCCTTCCTGTTCGAGACCGTGACCGAGGGGCCGGAGAACGCCAGCCACGAGTTCAATGAGCCCTGAACCGGACACGGTTCTCCCGGGTTTTCGACAGCCCCCGCCCTCGGCCCTCGTCCCTCGTGGACCCGCGTCGAAACCGACAATGGGCAGGTGGGGTCGGGTGGTTCGCTCCGCGTCAGGACGCTGTCGGGTCGAGTCGGGAACGCGTCGGGTCAACTGTCGAGTGTCCGAACTGGCCGGCCGGGCATCACGGTCGACTCGGACTGTTGGCCGAGCTGGCAGACCTCGTCGTGGGGGTCGTGGTCGCCGGTCGACCGACGGCTGGCGCAGCGTCGGTCGATGGGCGGCTACTGCCTGGGCATCGACCTGGGGACCACTTGGACGGCGGCGGCCGTCATCCGCGAAGGCGAACGGCCACAGGTTCGCGGCCCTCGGCGACGTCGGTGGGCCAGATCGCCGGAACGTGGGACCTGGTCAATGACGGGTTCCCACAGTGCTTCGGCGACCGTGGGGACTGCCCGCCCACGATTTCGCTGCCTCTCGTGATCAACTGCGTGGGTGCGGTCTGCACCGGCGACCTCGACGGCGAGGGTCCGGCTTCCCTCGTTGGCTCCGACGTCGTGTCGTCGGCGGGGCTGCTCCTCGACCTCTTCGTCGAGCTCCCTGCTGGCGCAGGCTTGACCTGTGAAGGAGTGCCTGAGGCCACCTTGGTCACCCTGACCGTCGAGCCGGTGCTCGATGGCCAGGGCCGACTCGTCGCGCTCCTCAGCATGAACGTCCTCGGGAGCTCGGCCTGTTCGGGCTTCTCGGTGCAATCGCCCATGCTCGGCCTTCCATCGTGAGCGAAAGGGAGCGGATTCTCGAGTGATCGCCGCACGTCCTCTCGTCTGAGGGAGGCCGCTTCGCCCCTGACGCGCCGTCGCCATCGCGCACCCAGGAGCGGTGCGACTACGGTCGAACCCAGGGGTGCGGCTCGGGAGCCGTAGACATACTCGTGGCAGACCCAGGATCTCTCGACGGCAAGGTGGTGCTGGTCACTGGCGCGAGCCGCGGGATCGGCACCGCGATCGCCGAGCGCTTCGCCGCCGACGGGGCCGCGGTCGCACTGTCGGCTCGGACGAGGGCCGATGGCGACCACCCGCTGCCCGGAAGTGTGGAGTCGGCCGTCGCCGGGATCACCAGCCGGGGTGGCACCGCCATCGGCGTGATCGCCGACCTGGCCGACGCCGACGACAGAGCCCGCATGATCAGCGAGGTGACGACAGGTCTCGGCCGGATCGACGTGCTCGTCAACAACGCGGCGATCACCTACTTCGAGCCAGTCGAGCAGTTCAGCCAGAAGCACTACGACACGATGTTCGAGGTCCAGGTACGGGCTCCGTTCGAGCTGGCCCGCGCCGTGGTCGGCGGGATGCGCGACGCCGGCGAGGGCTGGATCCTCAACATCTCCTCCGGCGCGGCCCGCCACCCGCAGGGCCCGCCCTATCGCCGGGGCATGACCGGCGGCACCGTCTACGGCATGTGCAAGGCCGCGCTCGAGCGCTTCACCACCGGACTCGCGGCCGAGCTCTACGCCGACCGCATCGCCGTCAACGTCCTGTCTCCTTCCGGCCTGGTCGCCACGCCCGGCGTGATCCACCACGGTCTCAACCGAAACGTGCCCGACGACATGCTCGAGCCCGTCGAGTACATCGCCGAGGCCGCCCACGCCCTGTGCACCGGCGACCCGGCCGAGCGCACCGGCAAGGTCGCCTACGCACGGAGCCTCCTCGAGGAGCTCGACATCGCACTCCCACCGACGACGCCCGTGGAGACCGGCGGGTGACCGGGCTCCGTGCCGCCACCGCCATCGTGGGCGTTGCCGAGGCGGTGTCGCCGACGGGCGAGCTCGACCAGCGAGGTCTCGCCCTCGAGGCCCGCATGATCCGCGAAGCGCTGGCGGACGCCGGGCTCGCCATCGACGACGTCGATGGCCTCTGCTACGGCGGCAACCCTTCCGGCATGGCCGAGTTCCTCGGCATCCATCCCCGGTTCCTCGACGGCACCGCGGTGGGCGGATCGAGCTACGAGCTGCACGTCGAACATGCGGCCGCCGCGATCGCAGCCGGGCTGTGCGAGGTGGTGGTCGGCGTCTACGCGGCCACGCCACGCAGCGACCGCAAGCGTTCATCGGCCAACTCCGGGCCCCGCCGTTTCGGCGCGCCGCCACCGGGGATGGCGTGGGAGATGCCCTACGGCCTGCGCGGTCCGATCGGCTCGTACGCGCTGTCGGCGAGCCGCCACATGGCCGAGTACGGAACCACCGCCGAGCAACTGGCCCAGATCGCGGTCGACACCCGGCGGTGGGCGGCGCTGAACCCGGTCGCGCGCCATCGCGACCCGATCACGATCGACGACGTGGTCGGCTCGGCGATGCAGGCGTCGCCCCTGCACCTGCTCGACTGCTGCCTGGTGACCGACGGCGCGGGTGCCTTCGTGCTCACGTCGTCGGCACGGGCCGCCGATCTGGCCCGGCCACCGGTCTACGTGCTCGGCGCCGCCTCGGCGAGCGACCACGGCTCGTCGATGACGCAGATGCCCGACCTCACCACCACCGCCGGCGCGGTGTCCGGCCCCGCCGCCTTCGCCACCGCGGGCGTGACCACCGCCGACGTCGACCTCCTCATGGGCTACGACAGCTTCACCATCACCGCGCTCCTGCACCTCGAGGATCTCGGTTTCTGCGCCAAGGGCGAGGGCGGCGAGTTCGCGGCCGACGGCAAGCTCGGCCCGGGCGGGTCGCTGCCCATGAACACCAATGGCGGCGGCCTGTCGTGCACCCACCCTGGTCAGTACGGCATGTTCCTGATCGTCGAGGCAGTCCGCCAGCTGCGCGGTGAAGCCGGCGACCGGCAGCTCGACGGGCCCGAGATCGCAGTCGCCCACGGCTCTGGCGGCGTGCTCTCGACCATGGGCACCGTGGTGCTCGGCACCGAGGCGACCCGATGAAGCTGATGGAACCCGACGGCGGGGAAGACGAACCGTTCTGGACGGCGGCCGGCGACGGGGTGCTGCTGCTGCCGTGGTGCAACGAGTGCGATGCCGCCTTCTGGTATCCCCGGCCCGTGTGCCCCCGTTGTCTGAGCGACGACCTCGGCTGGCAGGCTGCACGAGGCACCGGCGAGGTCTACGCAGTGAGCGTGCACCACCGGCCCGGCATGGGCCGCGACGCCGACGACGGCCCCTACGCCGTCGCGATCGTCAGCCTGCCCGAGGACGTGCGGATGCTCACCAACATCATCGGCTGCGAGCCCGATGATGTGGTGGTGGGCATGGCCGTACAGGTCGCGTGGCACGAGCTGTCCGACGGGCGACAGCTCCCGTTGTTCGAACCCAGCCCCTAGCGCGCTACAGGAGACAGACACAGACCATGGCGATGGAACTCGATTTCGGTCCCGAGGCCGCGGCATTCCGCGACGAGCTGCGGCAGTGGCTCGAAGCCAACCTCCCCGACGGCTTCGACCCCGACGCCGACGAACAGCGCACCCTCGCCGCCGGCGGTGAGCTCGTGAGGCAGTGGACCGACACGCTCCACGAGGCCGGGTACCTCTGCGTGAGCTGGCCCAAGGAGTTCGGCGGCCGTGGCCTGACCGGCGTGGAGGTGGCGGTGATGAACGAAGAGTTCGCCCGGGCAGGCGTCCCCCGCGTGACTCGCGGTATGGGCGAGTGGCTGGTGGGTCCGTCGATCATCGTGCACGGCACCGACGAGCAGAAGGCGAGGTTCCTTCCCCGGATCATCGACGGCTCCGACCGCTACTGCCAGGGGTTCTCCGAGCCCGACGCGGGGTCCGACCTCGCCGGGCTCAAGACGAGGGGTGTGGTCGACGGCGACGAGATCGTGATCACGGGCCAGAAGGTGTGGACCTCGGGGGCGACGCTGGCCAACATGATGTTCTGCCTCTGCCGCACCGACCCCGACGCGCCGAAGCATCGTGGCATCTCCTATGTGCTGCTGCCGATGAAGGACGGCGACGGGGGAACCAACGGCATCGAGCTGCGGCCCATCCGGCAGATCACCGGCGACCGCGGTTTCAGTGAGACCTTCCTGACCGAGGCGCGGGCGCCGGTCGACAACATCATCGGCGGGCTCAACAACGGCTGGCGGGTCACCATGACCACGCTCGGCAACGAGCGCGGCGGCAACGCCACCACCCAGCACGTCCGATTCGAGAAGCAGTTCTGGCGAGTCGTCGACGAGGTGCGTCGCAAGGGCCTGGCCGACGACCCGTTGATCCGCCAGAAGCTCGCATGGGCATTCACCCGCTGCGAGATCATGCGCTACCAGGGTCTGCGCACCCTGTCCGAGGTGGTGGCCCGCAAGGAACCCGGGCCCGGGGCGTCGCTCAACAAGATGTTCTGGAGTGAGTACTCGCGCGACCTGGGCTCGTGGGTCATGGAGATGCGAGGCGCCGACGCGATGATCCGACCCGACGGCGACGACTACCGGCTCGACCGCTGGCAGCGAGACTTCCTCGGTAGCCGCTCAGGCACGATCTGGGGCGGGACCGCGCAGGTGCAGCGCAACATCGCCGGGGAGCGGGTGCTCGGACTGCCCAAGGAGCCGTCGGTGGAGCGCGGGGCGAGCGGTGGGGGAGGTGGCTCATGAGCGATGACGAGACGCGGACCGCCATGCTGGAAGCGGCGGCCACCGGCACCACGCTCAGCTTCTGGGCCGGCCGCCGGCCCGACGCGGCTGCCATCATCAGTGAGCACGGCGACCGCACCTTCGCCCAGCTCGATGCCGAGGCCAACCAACTCGCCCGGGCATGGCGAGCGCGGGGCCTGGTCGCAGGCGACGCGGTGGCCGCCATGATCTCCAACAGGGCCGAGTTCGCCACCGTGCTCGCGGCGGCGCAGCGGACCGGGCTGCGCTTCACGCCCATCAACTGGCACCTGACGGCCGAAGAGGCGGCCTACATCGTCGACGACTGCGAGGCGAAGACCTTCGTGGCCGACGCCCGCTTCGCCCGGGTCGCCGCCGACGCGGCCGAGCAGGCCGCCGGGGCCACGACCCTCTTCTCGGTCGGCGGTCAGATCGACGGCTTCGACGGCTTTGACGCCGTGCTGGCCGCCGAGTCGGGCGACGCCCTGGCCGATCCGGTCCTCGGGTCGACGATGCTCTACACCTCGGGCACCACCGGCCGACCGAAAGGCGTGCACCGCGACGCAGCGGCGGTGCGGGCCGCCGCGGCTTCCGCACCCTCCCGTCAGAGTGCTCTGCCGCCGATCGGACAGGTCGCCGAGACGTCGATGCACCTCTGCACCGGACCGCTCTACCACGCCGCGCCGCTGGCCTTCTCGATGGCGGCGCCCGCCGCGGTCGGCGTCGGCATCGTGTTGATGGACGGGTGGTCGGCCGAGGAGGCACTGCGCCTCATCGCCGAGCACCGCATCACCCACTCCCACATGGTGCCGACGATGTTCCATCGTCTCCTGTCGCTGCCCGACGAGGTCCGTGACGCCGCCGACACCTCGTCGCTCGTCTACGTGTGGCACGGCGCTGCGCCGTGCCCGGTTGCCGTGAAGCAGCGCATGATCGACTGGTGGGGGCCGGTGCTGCTCGAGTACTACGCCGCCACCGAGGGAACCGGGACCTTCGTCGACAGCATCGAATGGCAGACCCGGCCCGGCACGGTCGGCCGTGTGCCGGTCGAGGACCACATCAAGATCCTCGACGTCGACGGGGAGGAGCTCCCTCCCGGCGAGACCGGCAGCATCTACCTCCGCTCGCCGAAGGGCGGCGGATTCGCCTACTTCAAGGATCCCGACAAGACGATGGGCACCTACCGCGGTGAGTACTTCACCCTCGGCGACGTCGGCCATCTCGACGACGACGGCTACCTCTTCCTCACCGACCGGAGCGTCGACCTCATCATCTCGGGCGGCGTCAACGTCTACCCGGCCGAGGTCGAGGGCCAGCTGCTCGCCCATCCCGCAGTGGGCGACGCCGCGGTCATCGGCATCCCCGACGACGACTGGGGAGAGTCGGTCCTCGCGGTGGTCGAGCTGCGCAACGGAGCCGAGGGCAACGAGCAGCTGGCCGCCGACATCATCGAGCACTGCCGCAGTCACCTGGCCCACTTCAAGTGCCCCCGCCGGATCGAGTTCGTCGACCGCCTCCCCAGAGCCGACAACGGCAAGCTCTACAAACGCCGCATCCGCGACCAGTACCGGGCACGCGCGACCGCGGAGCGGCCCTGATCAGCGCTGGTGGTCGGCTCGGTCGGTGGCGGATGGATCAGGATCGACGATCACGAGGT
>Ga0307379_10001978_pt1 | contig 31123 bp, 23 predicted proteins | sample UN2MG_FD_202237 | JGI IMG/M metagenome (GOLD analysis project Ga0307379, IMG submission 202237) | Soil microbial communities from Risofladan, Vaasa, Finland - UN-2 | ecosystem: Environmental > Terrestrial > Soil > Coastal area > Acid sulfate soil | place: Finland: Risofladan, Vaasa | collected...
AATGCCCGCCGCGAGGTCGAGCGGCCCGCGCGCCCACTCGACGCCTGGGAAGGGCTCGCCCAGGAGCGGCACGGGCTTCCACTCCCGCTCGCCCGCCTTGCACACGTCGAGCTTCGCGTTGAAGCCCACCACGGAATCGAGCCGCAGGGAGCCGGCCGTGCCGTGGACCTCGATGCCTGTCTGGGCGCTCTTGACGCCGAAGAAGCTGGCCGTGAGCCGCCCGTGGGCGCCGCCGGCGAACTCCATCAGCACGCACGTGTGGTCGGGATTCGTCGCGGTGAAGGTTTTTCCCGCATTCGGCCCCGAGACGATGGTGCGTTCGGGCAGTCGGACGCCCCCCATCGCGCGCACGGCGCTCACCGAGCCGAAGATCTGGATGAGCACGCTCAAGGGGTAGCACCCAACATCGAACAGCGGCCCCGCCCCTCGGCCATAGAAGGGGGCAGGCGCGGGGTGCCAGGACTCGATGCGGCTCCAGTTCATCTCGGCGTAGACCTCTTTCACCTCGCCCACAAGGCCGTCGGCCACCACCTTCTTGAGCGTCTGCTGGGCCTCGCCGAGGATGACGAAGGGGGAACAGCCCAGGAGCAGGCCCTTCTGGGCCGCGAGGTCCACGCAGGCGCGGCCATCCTCGCGGGTGGCGGCGAGGGGCTTCTCGCTGTGGACGTGTTTGCCGCCGCGCAGCAGCCGTTGCGTGACCTCGGGGTGGGCGAGGTGGACGGTGAGGTTGAGGCCCGCCTCGACCCGCTCGTCAGCGATCAAGTCGTCGAGGCTGGCGTACTGCGTGCCGCCGTACTTGGCGACGAATCCCTTGGCCGCCTCGGCGTTGAGGTCGAAGGCCCCCACGATCTCCAGCTTGTCGGGGTGCTTCTTCATCGAGTCGGCATACGGCCCCGCGATGTTGCCGCAGCCGACGAATGCGAACCGAACCGGCTCCGACGCTGCCATTGAGTTCTCCTTGTCTCGTCAAGATGATCACCTTCCCCCGCTCCGGAGGGCGTGATCATCTTGACTCGGGGTCAGATGCCGGGGGACGCGATGTGACATGTCCTTTCCAGATATATGCTTATGTCAACGCCCCCTGGCAGGCCCGCCGCTGGCCAAGGTGATCACCCCCCGTGTTGCGCGCGTGATCATCTTGATCATCTTGACCACGTGAGGACTGCTTTCCCTCCACTCCTCACCGTGAGTTCGTTCGCCGCTGAGAGGGTGACCTCATCGGTCGAGTCCCCCCTGCGGACCGTGATGGTGGTGCCAGCCACTTCGGCGGCATTGACCGCTGGCTTCCCGTTGCTGAGCACTGGCTCCAGCACAGCGGCGAAGGTGGCCTCGGTGCCCTGGCGTGTGACCATGACGAGGGGCACGCGGTCGAGGATCGAGGCGCACGGGCCGTCGCCGATCAACACCTCAGTCTTGGGGGCCGCGGCCATCGTGAGCTGGGTCGTGACGGCCTTGCCCGCGAACTGGATGCGGATGGGGCCGTCGGTGGAGCCGGCCTTGATGTTCTGGACGTATTCCATGCCGACGAACTTGTCGGGGGCTTTGCCCGGCTCGGTTGCCACGTCGCACTGAACGCCCGTGCCGCGGTTGTGGTAGACCCAGTCGAAGCGGCGAGGCTTGTCGGAGCTCAACTGGTCGAGGACGAGGAGGTAGCTGGGCGTCATGACGAGGAGGCGCTTGTGCTTGACGCCGGGATAAGCGGTGTCGCAACTGGCGGCCGCGGCGGCATACTCGTCGTTGGCGGCGAACAGCTCCAGCTTCCCGCTGGCCGGCCGTTGCGGAAGCTTGTCCACGAGGACGGCGTTGTGGCCGAGCGTGGGCTTGTACCAGTTGCGGTGGATCGGCAGGCGATATGCCTGGGAGGCGGCGCGGCCGGGGTCCACGCCCAGCTCCTCCTTGTGGCCGAAGAAGACGAAGCTGAGCTTGTCGAGGTGGCCGTGGAAGCCGCCATACGGCCCGAAGGTGAAGGCGGCGGTGAGGCCGGCCTCGCCCTTGGTGCGCAGGATGGCGTGGCCCGCGCTGCGGAAGACCCTGCTCGTGAGCGTGGGCAGGTCAGCCGTCACGCTCGTGTCGCGCCCGAGCAGCACCGACTGCCAGTAGGGCGACGGCGGCAGGAGCGGGAGAAGCTCGGGGTCCTTCGTCGCGGCGTAGGCGTACTCCATCAGCCACGCGGAGCCGCGGGCCGACGCGTGCACGTCGTCGCCGAAGCGCGGCAGCGAGCCGTCGGACATCGTGTAGTGGACGGCCAGGGTGTACATCTTCTTCAGCGTCGGATGGCTCCACAGGTCAATGCCCAGCCGCCGGGCGTACTCGGCGATGAGCGTCATCGCGTGGAGGGTGTAGAAGTGGTAGCCCCAACTGTTCTCGTACCACATCCCCTCGTCGGAGACGGAGACCTTCATCTGCTCGACGAAGCCGTTGTGGGGCTGGGCGATGGCCTTCTCGACCCAGGCCACGTCGCCGAGCACGGCTCCGCCCGCGATCATCCCCGCGTTGTGCCACGTCTGCCAGTTGCCTTTCCCACCCTTGTGCTTGTCCATGTTCTTGAGCATGGGCACGAGCAGGCCGTCGCGGATGGCCTCGCGGTCGGCCTCGGAGAGCGCGTCCCAGATGAGGTCGCAGGCGGGCGCGATGTCGGAGGCCATGCTGGCGGCCTCGTTGAGGGTCTGCTCGAAGAGGTGGCCGCCCGAGACGATCTTCCAGGCCAGGTTGCTGCGCGTGTTGGCGTGATAGGGGTACTTGAGGTAGCGCTCGGCGTAGCCGAGGAGCACTTTGGCGGCGAACTCCGCGTAGCGTCGCTCGCCCGTGAGGGCGTAGGCCCAGGCGGCGCTGGAGGCGTTGCGGATGTTCGCGTAGTGCTGCCGCTCGTAGACCACGTCGTCGTACGGCTCGCCCGAGTAAACGGTCTTGCAGCGGGGGCACTCGTGGTGAGTGTCGTCAATCGTCTTGAGGGCGAGCTGACACTTGTCGCACTGGTACCACTGGTTGTGCTGTCCGCCGCGCGGCGGGAACTTGACGGGCTTGCCGAGCGCATCGTCGGCCTGCTTCACCACGCGCGCGACGGCGTCGTGCGCCGGCCCCGTGGCCTTGAGTGCGGCGCGCAGGCGGCCCAACTCGTCGGGCGTGGCCGCGACGACGGGATGCTTCAGATCCTTTGGCAGCGCGATGGGCGGCGCCTTCCACTCTTCGGCGGCGGCGATGGCCGTCACCAGGCCCAGGATGGCCAGCAGGCTCATGCTCGTCACCTCCTTGCAGCGCGGGATGCGCCCCCGTATTATATCGGGTGGCGGACGAATCACAACCTGCGTTGTTCAGGAGGCCCGTCGTGAGCCGGACATGGACGACGGTGGCGTGCCTTTGCGGAGCCCTGGCCACGGCCTGGGCAGGAGAAGCGAAGATGGCTCAGAAGCAGGACGTGCTCCGACTCAACCTGCGGTCCCGCGTCGAGGAGCCCGCGGGCAGCGGCCAGTGGAAGGAGGTGGTCGCGCCGAGGGACCTCCGCGTCGCCGAGACGGCGCTGCTGCTGTGCGACGTGTGGGACGTGCACTGGTGCAAGGGGGCCAACGAGCGCCTCGCCAGGATGCTCCCCCGCATGGCCGAGGTCGTCACGTTCCTCCGCTCGAAGGGGGTGCAGATCATCCACGCCCCGAGCGACACGATGAAGTTCTACGCCGACACTCCGCAGCGCAAGCGGGCGCAGGCCGCGCCCAAGGTGGCGCCGCCCGCGCCGAAGAAGCTGCCCGACCCGCCCCTGCCGGTGGACGCCAGCGACCAGGGCTGCACCGAGGACCCGCCCTGCCGCGTGCACAGGCCCTGGACGCGCGAGCACCCGGCCATCGAGGTGGCCGAGCCCGACGCGGTGACCGACAAGGGGGGCGAGGTCTACAACCTGCTTCAGCAGCTCGGCGTCAAGACCCTCATCATCTTCGGCGTGCACACCAACATGTGCGTGCTCCACCGCTCGTTCGCCATCAAGCAGATGACGCGGTGGGGCGTGCCGTGCGTGCTCGTGCGCGACCTGACGGACACCATGTACAACCCGAAGCGCCCGCCCCACGTGCCCCACGAGCGCGGCACGGAGCTCGTCGTCGAGTACATCGAGAAGCACTGGTGCCCCTCGGTCCTCAGCGCCGACCTGCTGAAGGTGCATTCGCCAGCCAAGGAGTGAGGCCGAGGGCCCTGGCCGCCGGCTACTGGTCCTCGAGCACCTCGCCTGTGGCGAGGTCCACCGTGGCGCGGCCGCCCGGGGCGGAGAGGACCAGGCGGCCGTCGTCGGTGAGGTCCACCAGCTCGGGGCGGGCCTCGGTCTCGCTGCGCAGGTAGTCGGACAAGGCTTCGACGACGTGCCGGGTGCCATCGGGCCTTGCCAGCCGCACGGTGAGCCCATAGCCATCGTAGGAGCCCGACGCGAGGCCGAGGGTGAGGCACTCGAAGCAGCTTACCTCGTGGGTGATCTCGAGGGTCACGCGCGTGCCGTCGGGGGCGGCCAGAGCCTTGACCCGCCTGGGATAGGACAGGAGCGGCCGGGCCATCGCCGCGATCAGCAGCAGCCCGAGCACGCAGAGAATCGTCGCAGGCGTCCTCGCCACGCGCGCCCAGTTTGCCATGCACACACACTCCTGATCATCGGGCGGATGATTGTAGCGTCTCGCCCCGTTGTCTTCAACACGCGATGGGCCGGCGCGGCGCGGTGGCTCACAGCATCGAGATGGGATCCACGTCGAGGGTGACGACGGCCTTGCCCGCGGCGCCGGCGTAGGGACGGAGGGCGTGGGTGACGGTGCGGATGGTCCTGCGGTCGGGGGCCTTGACGAGGAGTTGCCAGCGGGCCTTGCCCTGGAGGTTGGCCAGGGGGCATTCGGCAGGGCCGAGGGTCTCGAGGGGGGCGGCTCCAGACAGGGCGTCGAGGCGAGCGGCCAGCTCGCCGCAGCGGCGCTCGGCCTCGTCGCGGCGCGGGGCGGAGACGACGACGCGGAGGAGGTGGCCAAAGGGGGGGTAGCCCAGCTCGCGGCGCAGGTCGAGCTCGGTGTCGGCGAAGAGGCGGTAGTCGTGCTGCGCGGCGGCGACGATGCTGAGGTGGTGGGGGTTGGTGGTCTGGACGACGACGCATCCGCCGCGCAGGCCGCGCCCGGCCCGCCCGGCGACCTGCTCGACGAGCTGGTAGGTGCGTTCGGTCGCCCGGAAGTCGGGGAGATAGAGAGCGGTGTCGGCCGAGATGACGCCGACGAGGGTGACGTGCGGGAAGTCCAGCCCCTTCGCAATCATCTGGGTGCCGATGAGGATGCGGGCCTCGCCCGAGCGGAAGCGGTCGAGGAGCTGCTGGTGGGCCGCGCGGCCGCGGGTGGTATCGCTGTCCATGCGGGCAAGGGGGTAGGCGGGGAACTTGCGGGCGATCTCGTCCTCGACCCGCTCGGTGCCGACGCCGAAGTGGAGCATCCGGGCCGCCTTGCAGGCCGGGCAGATGCCCGTGGCGGGCTGGTGCTCGCCGCAGTAGTGGCACAGGGCGACGTCGCGGCGGCGATGGTAGACGACGGGGACGTGGCACTTGGGGCACGTGAGGGCGTGCTGGCACCGCGGGCAGAACACCAGCGTGGAGAAGCCGCGGCGGTTGAGGAACAGCATCACCTGGCCGCCGGCCTCCAGCGCCTGGCGCATGAGGGCGTCGAGGCGCCGCGAGAGAAAGCACCAGCGCTTCCTCTCGCTGATCTCGTCGGTCATATCCACGACCTCGACGGGCGGCATGCGGAGGCCGAGGACCCGGTGGGCGAGGAGCACGTAGCCGTACTTGCCCCTGCGGGCGTTGTGGAAGCTCTCGAGCGAGGGCGTGGCCGAGCCGAGGACGACGAGGGCGCCCGCCCGCTGGGCGCGGAGCACCGCCACGTCGCGCGCGTGGTAGCGGGGGGCCGGCTCCTCCTGCTTGAACGTGTTCTCGTGCTCCTCGTCCACCACGACGATGCCGAGGCGGTGGAGGGGGGCGAAGACGGCGGAGCGGGGCCCGATGGCGACGTCGGCCCGGCCGTGGTGGATGGCGAGCCACTGCTCGTAGCGCTGGCCGGGCGTGAGGTGGCTGTGGAGGACGGCGATGCGCGCGAAGCGGGCCTTGAAGCGGCGAATGGTCTGCGGCGTCAGCGAGATCTCGGGCACGAGCACGAGGGCCTGCTTGCCCTCGGCCACCACGTCGGCGATGACGCGGAGGTAGACCTCGGTCTTCCCGCTCCCCGTGACGCCGTGGAGGAGGACGACGGCGAAGCCTTCGGGGCGGCGCTCGCGGAGGACGGCGAGGGCGCGCTGCTGCTCGTCGGTGAGCTCGATGTCGGACGGCGTCTCGGGCGCCACGTCGTCCACGGGGTGCTCGGTGACGACCTTGGCCCGGAAGCGGACGACGCCCGCGTGGCGCGCGGCGTTCACCGTGGCGACGGAGCAGCCGGCGAGCTGGGCGAGCTGGTGGGGCGTGAGCTCCTCGGTGGGGCAGGAGGCGAGGGTTTCGAGAACGGCGGCCCGCTTGCGCAGCCGCGCGGGGAGGCCGGCAATGGCGGCCCGAAGCTCGGCGCCCTGGAGCACGGGCTCGACGATGGCGATGGTGCGGGAGGTGGCCCGGCGGCGGACGCCGGCGGGGAGCGCGGCCTCGAGGGCCTCGCCCCAGGCGCAGCCGTAGTAGTCGGCCACCCAGCGGGTCAGCTCCAGCATCGCGTCGTCCACCAGCGGCTCGTCGTCCACGATGGCCGCGATGGGCTTGAGACGGGCGGGGTCAATGGTCGGCGCGTCGAGCAGGCGCACGCAGTAGCCGACAAGCTGGCGGTTGCGGAACGGGACGCGGACGCGCAGGCCCGGGCGGAGACGCGCACGGAGGTCGGGCGGCACGGCGTAGTCGAAGGCATCGCCGGCGGGCAGGTTGAGGGCGACCTTGGCGAAGGCGGGGGGCATGGGCAAGTCCGAAACAAACCCAGACGCAAGACGTCAGGGCCGGCGCGCCCGGCCGCGGTCGGCGACGAGGAAGGCGAGCAGCTCGATATCCACCGCGAGGTCGGCGGAGCGGACGGGGATGCTTTCGGGCACGACGACGCGGGTGGGGGCGAAGTTGAGGAGGCCGGCGACGCCCGCGGCGACGAGCTGGTCGGCGACGTGCTGAGCGGCCTCGGGGGGCACGGTGATGACGCCGAGCTCGATGCGGAGCTCGCGCACGGTGCGCCGCAACTGGTTCATGGGCAGCACTTTGAGCCGCGCCCAGGTGCAGCCTTCCTTGTGCGGGTCGTTGTCGAAGAGGGCGACGATGTGGAAGCCGCGCTCGCGGAAGGGGCGGTAGGTGCACAGCGCGCGGCCGATGTTGCCGGCGCCCACGAGGGCGGCCCGCCACTCGCGGTCGAGCGACAGGAGCGAGCGCAGGGTGCGGTCGAGGCCACGCACGTCGTAGCCGAGGCCGCGCTGGCCGAGCTGGCCGAAGCGGGAGAGGTCCTTGCGCACCTGGGCGGCCGTGGCGCCCACGGCCTCGCCGATCTCGGCCGACGACACGGTCTCGAGCCCCTCGCGGCCGAAGCGCTCGAGCTGCCGCAGATAGAGCACGATGCGCTCGAGGACGGGGCGGGGGACAGGGGTGCCATGGCTCACGGGGGCGCGCTCCGAACTGGGTGTCTCAGTAAGGGGACTCGTCACTTGGGTGCCTCGGGGGTCTCGGCCTTCGGAGGCGGCGGGGCCTCTTCCGCTTTCGGCTCGCCGGCGCCCTTGCCGGGCGGGGCATCGGGCTGCTTGGGCGCGCTGGCGTCGAGGTCGTGGAGCCGCTGGTCGGCGCGCGCGCCCCAGGGGGTATCGGCGAACGCGGCGCGGACCCAGAGGTAGATCTGGCGGGCGTGCGCGATGTCGCCCTCCCTGGCCGCCCGTTCGGCGCGACAGTAGTGGATATACGCGGTCTCGGCCCGGAGCGAGGCGGCCTTGTCGCTGGGCGCGATGCCGGGGCTTCTGCCCTTGGCGTAGCGTCGGCGCTGCTCCTCCTGGAGGGCCCGCACACGCCCGCGGGCGACTGTGGCCTCCGGGGCGTCGGGGAAGCGGCGGATCAGCGCGTCGTATTCCTCGGCGGCCTGAGCCTGGTCGGTGGCCTCGAGGGCCTGGGCCGCGCGCCAGTAGTCGGCCGCGGTGAGACGCCAGTAGGCGACGAGGCGGTAGCCGAGATAGCCCAGGAGCGCCGCGGCGGCGAGCGCGGCGAGGCGTTTGCCCCAACGGGCGGCGACCGCGGCGGAGCGCTCGTAGCGCTCGGTCTGCTCGGCGGGCGTGAGCACGCGGCCGCTCGCCGCGCGGCTCGGCCCCACGCCGCCGCTGGCCATGTTCTCCGCGATGTGCTCGAGGGCGTCGGCCACCATGGCCATCGTGTCGGGGCGTTTGCTGGGGTTCTTGGCCAGCATGCCCAGGATGAGGTGCGCCAGGGCGCCGGGCACCTCGGGCTTGAAGCTCTTGGGCGACTCCGGCAGCGTGTAGCGGTGCTTGCGCAGGATGTCGAGCGTCGTGCTGCCGTCGAACGGAGGGCGCCCGACGACCATCTCGTAGAGCACCACGCCCAGCGAATAAATGTCGGCCCGCGCCCCCACGTTCGTGTCGTCCACCTGCTCGGGGGCCATGTAGGTGGGGGTGCCGACGATGACGCCGGTCTGGGTGACGCGCGTGGCGTCGCTGAACTTGGCGATGCCGAAGTCGGCGACCTTCGCGGTCCCCTCCGCGTCGAACAGGATGTTGCTCGGCTTCACGTCGCGGTGGCGGATCCCGGCCGCGTGCACCGCCGCCAGGCCGCGGGCCACCTGGCTGGCGACCTGCACGGCTCGGCACAACTCCACCGGCCCGGCACGCATCACGTCGGTGAGCGACTTGTCGAGGTACTCCATCACGTAGTAGTGCACGTCGCCCTCGCAGCCAACGTCGTAGATGCGGACGACGTTGGGGTGCTGCACCTTCTGGAGGGCGATGACCTCGCGCCGAAAGCGCTGGAGAAACGAGCGGTCGGCGGCGAGGGCATGCTGGAGGACCTTGACGGCGGCGAGCTGGCCGGTCTGCGCGTGGGTCGCGCGGTAGACCGTGCCCATGCCCCCGGAGCTCACCTGGGCCTCGATGCGGAACTCGCCAACGGTCTTGCCAGTCATGCTCGATGCATCCCGCCGCCCCGTGTCGTCATCCCGTGGGCTCGATCGCCGGCTCGGCCGGCAGGGAGATGGTGAAGGTGGCGCCGCGCCCCGGGGCCGACTCCACGGCGATGCGGCCGCCGAGCTCCTCGATGAGCTTCCTGGACACCGCGAGGCCGAGCCCCGTCCCCTTCGAGCCCTTGGTGGTGAAGAATGCCTGGAAGATCCGCTCGTGCAGCTCGGGGGAGATGCCGGGGCCGCTGTCGCTGACGGCAATCTCGAGGCCGCGCGGACCCGCTGCCCGGCGCGTGGCAACGCGGACCGCGCCCTGGTCGGCTGCGTCTATGGCGTTGGTCAACAGGTTGAGCAGCGAGCAGTGCACGGCGCCCCGGTCGAGGAGCGCCTTCGGCAGGGCAGGGTCCAGGTCCAGAGTCACGCTGGCGCCGTGCTCTGCCGCACGCTGGGCCACCAGGTCCGCCACCTGCCGCACCAGGGCGTTGGGGTCGCAGGGCTCGTATTGGGGGCCGGCGCGCTTCGAGTAGCTGAGCATGTTGAGCGCCAGCTCGGAGATGAGCTGGATACTGTGGTCGAGAGCGGTCCAGGCCTCGCGCAAGTCGGCCTGGTCCTTCTCCTCGATGGCCAGGGGGATGAGGAACCGTGCGGCCTCCATGCTCTGAAGGATGTTCTTGATGTAGTGGGAGAGGCCGGCCACGGCCTGGCCGATGGCGGCGAGGCGCTCGGCCTCCAGGTTCTTCTGGATGAGGCGGAGGTTCTCGACCGCCAGTCCCACCTCGCTCCCCACCGCCGTCAGCAGCTCGAGGTCCCGCTCCGTGAAGTGGCGGGCCACGGCGTGGGTGTCGAGGTAGATGACGCCGAAGACCTGGCGCGGGGAGCGGATGGGGACGCACATGGCCGAGCGAATGCCGTAGAGCTGGATGCTGGCCACGCGGCGGAAGCGCTCGTCCTCCGCGGCGTCGCGGCTCAGCACGCCGCGGCCGCTGGCCACGACGTCGCGCACGATCGTCTCGCTCACGCGAATCGTCTGCTCGCGCGCGGCGCGGCACCGGCCCGCCACGGGCTGAGGCGTCGCGCCGTCCGGGCCGGCCAGGAGCACGCTGCCGTGGTCGGCCGGCAGGATGTCGAACACCACTTCGAGCACGTTGCTGAAGAGGCCCTCGGGGGTGGTGGAGCGGCCGACGACGCCGGTGACGCGGTAGAGGGCGGAGAGGATGCCGTAGAGACGCCGCAGGTCGCCGGCCTCGAGGTCCTGCGCCGTCGGCGGCGGGAGCTGAGTCGTCTCCTCGGGCGACCAGGCCACGGGGCGCGGGGCGACGGCCTCGTCGTCCTCCACCACGACGCGCACGCTCGTCGTGGGATGCTCGTCGGCCAGCTTCTCCCCCTCGTCGTAGACCAGCGTCGTGTTGCCCGCCTGCACCGTGTCGCCGGGCCGCAGGGCCACGGGGGCGCTGAGCAGCACATCGTTGAGCAGCGTGCCGTTCGTGCTGCCCAGGTCGGTCAGCGTGGCCACGGGCCCGCGCACGTCAATCCGCGCGTGGGCGCCCGACACCTTGTCGTCGGCCAGCAGGATCGAGTTCCCCTGCAAGCGGCCGATGGTGTTGGCGCCCGGCCGCAGCTCGAACACGGCTCCGACGCTCGGCCCGCGCCGCACCCGGAGATGCATTCCCATGTGGGCCACTCCCCACGTTCTCGCGGTGATCTGCCCCGCCGGGGGCCATTATAGTGCCGCGCGCCGGGGGTGTCAAACCCCCTTGTCTCGCCCTCCTTGATCGCGCATGACCCAGCCGCTATAATCAGGCCAGGCGTTGCGAGCGAAAGGGGCCGCGATGAAGCTCGAAGGCAAAGTGGCACTGGTCACCGGCGGCAGCCGCGGCATCGGGCGCGCCACGGCCATCGCCCTGGCACGCGAGGGGGCCAGGGTCGCCTTCGCCGGCCGCTCGCACGACCACATGGACGAAACGAGCCTCCTCATCGCCCAGCACGCGACGACGGGATCCGTGGGGGTCATCGCCGACGTGCGGAAGCCCGACGACGTGCGCCGCATGGTCGAGACGGCCGTCGCCGAGCTCGGGCCGATTGACATTCTGGTGAACAACGCGGGCATCGCCCGCTTCGCGCCCGTCCTCGAGGCCAAGGTCGAGGACTGGCAGGCGATGCTCGACGTGAATCTCCTCGGCCCGCTGCTGTGCACCCAGGCCGTCCTCCCCTCGATGATCGAGCGCGGGCGTGGCTGGATCATCAACATCGCCTCCAGTTCCTCGGTCAAGGGCTACGTGGACCAAAGCGGCTACTGCGCCTCGAAGCACGCCCTCCTCGGCTTCGCCAAGGTCCTCGCCCTCGAGACCCGCAACACCGGCGTCCGCGTCCACTGCATCTGCCCGGGCGGCGTGGACACCGAGATGGCGGGGCTGAACCCCAGCTTCGGCGACCGCGCCGACCTGATGAAGCCCGAGGAGGTCGCCGACACCGTCGTCTTCCTCGCCTCGCTCGATGGCGTGGCGATGATTGACAACATCGTGATGCGGCGCTACAAGGCCACCCCGTGGTCCTGAGCGGCCAAAGTCCAATGTCCAATATCCAACACCCAATGACCAATGACCAGCGAATGAGAAGGCAGGGCCGCCTCTCCCCTCTTACTTGGTCATTGATCATTGGATGTTGGATATTGATGATTGGATCGCGCAACACAAGCTAATGAAACGCCCCCCGTCCTCAATCCGCGCATTTCTCATGGACATGGACGGCACGGTCTACCTCGGCACGCGGCTGTTGCCGGGGGCCAGGGGCTTCTTCCGCCTGCTCGATCGCCGCGGCATTCCCTATCTCTTCTTCACGAACAACTCGTCCAAAGACCGCTTCCTCTACCGCGACAAGCTGGCGGGCATGGGGCTCGACGTGAGCGCCGACCGCATCATCACCTCGGGCGAGGCCACCGCGTTCTACCTCGCGACCCGCACGTCGCATCGCCGGCTCTACGTCGTCGGCACGCCCAGCCTCAAGCGCGAGTTCCGCCGAGCCGGCTTCACCCTGGCGGAGGAGGCCGTGGACGCCGTGGTGCTCGGCTTCGACACGACGCTGACCTATGCGAAGCTCGAGCGCGCCTGCCACTTGCTGCGGGGCGGCGCCGCCTTCGTGGCGACCCATCCCGACAAGGTGTGCCCGACCGAGCGCGGCCCGGTGCCCGACTGCGGCGCGATGGCCGCGCTGCTCGTCCAGGCCACTGGCATCCGCCCCGTGGTCGTCGGCAAGCCGAGTTGCCGGATGGTCGCCATGGCCCTCCGCAAGCTCGGGCCAGGCTATCGCCCGCGCGACGCGGCGATCGTCGGCGACCGCCTCTACACCGACATCCGCATGGGCCGACGAGCCGGCCTCACCTCGATCCTCGTGCTCTCCGGCGAGACGAAGCGCGAGGAGCTAGCCACGACGAGGGATGTGCCCGATTACATCTTTGGTTCGATACGAGAGCTTGCTCATGCCCTGACGCGTGACCCGTGACGCGTGACAAAGCCAGGAGGGATGGTTCCAGGTCACGCGTCACGCGTCACGCGTCACGCTTGCCTTCTCAGCCGGGACCTGCTATATGTCACCGTTGACTTATGGCTCACAGGAGATGCCTCGATGAAGGTTCTGATCATTGGCAGCGGCGGGCGCGAGCACGCGCTGGCCTGGAAGATCGCCCAGTCGCCCAAGGTCGAGAAGCTCTACTGCGCGCCCGGCAACGCCGGCATCGCCGGCGTGGCCGAGTGCGTGGACCTCCCGGCCACCGAGGTGCAGGCGCTCCTGAAGTTCGCGCGCCGCGAGCAGATCGGCCTCACCGTCGTCGGCCCCGAGGCCCCGCTGGTGGCAGGCATTGCCGACCGCTTCGAGGCCAGCGGCCTGCCCATCTTCGGCCCCAGCCAGCGCGCCGCCGAGCTCGAGGGCTCCAAGGTCTTCGCCAAGCACATCCTCCGCAAGCACGCCATCCCCACCGCACACTACGACGTGTTCGAGACCGTGGACGCGGCCGAGGAACACGTGCGCAATGCCCCGCTGCCCCTCGTCATCAAGGCCGACGGGTTGGCCGCCGGCAAGGGCGTCATGGTCTGCCAGACCCGCGAGGCGGCGCTGGACGCCATCGCCCAAATCATGAAGGAGCGCCTCTTCGGCAACGCGGGGAACCGCATCGTCGTCGAGGCGTGCCTCTTCGGCGAGGAGGCATCCATCCTCGCCCTCACCGACGGGCGGACCATCGTCCCACTCCCCTCCTCGCAGGACCACAAGCGCATCTGCGACAACGACGAGGGGCCGAACACCGGCGGCATGGGCGCCTACTCGCCCGCCCCCGTCATCACCGACGACCAGGCCGCGCGCATCGAGCGCGAAATCCTCATCCCCATCGTCCACGCCATGAACGCCGAAGACCGCCGCTACAAGGGCGTCGTCTACGCCGGCGTCATGATGACCGACGACGGGCCAAAGGTCCTCGAATTCAACGTCCGCTTCGGCGACCCCGAGACTCAGCCCATCCTGGCCCGCCTCCAGGGCGACCTCGTGCCCGTGCTCGCCGCCATCGCCGAAGGCAACCTCCAGAAGGCCGAGCTCGTCTGGGACCCCCGTCCCGCCGTGTGCGTGGTCATGGCCTCGGGCGGCTACCCCGGCCGCTACGAGAAGGGCAAGGTCATCCAGGGCCTCGACGCCGCCGCCGCCCTCGACGACGTGACCGTCTTCCACGCCGGCACGGCGCTCAAGGACGGCAAGGTGGTCACCGCCGGCGGCCGCGTCCTCGGCGTCACGGCCCTGGGCGACGACATCCGCGGCGCCATCGCCCGCGCCTACGAGGCCGTGAAGCTCATCCGCTTCGACGGCGCCCACTACCGCACCGACATCGGCGCCCGAGCGCTCCACCACACCGCGTGAGGTGCTCCCACCTCACTCGTAGTGAGTCCACATCCGGATGATCTTCACCGTTCGGAGGTCATCCAGCACCTGGTACACCAGGCGATGCTGGATGTTGATGCGGCGGGAACAGGCTCCGGCCAGATCGCCGACCAGCTTCTCATACGGCGGAGGGGTCTGATAGGGATTCTCTCGCAGGGTCTCCAGCAGCCGCTCGGCTTGGGGGCGGAGGCCGGACCGCGCAACCTTCCTCGCGTCGCGCTTCGCCTGCCGGGTGTACACGAGGCGCCAGCTCACCAGCCGGGCTCCTCGTCGCACTTCTCGACCGGCGTCCTGAGGCCCTTGATGATCGACTCCCTCATCCCCGGGATAGAGACGAGATAGAGCGTCTCCTGAATCGCGCGCCAGTCCTCCTCGGAGACAAGCACTGCCGAGTGCCGCTTGCCGGCGATCTGGACCGGCTCGTGAGATTCCGACACGTCGTCGAGCAGGCTATAGAGCCGTCTCCGGGCCTCGGTGGCCGTGACGCTTGGCATGTGCTCATCTCCTAAACGTACGTAATAACGTACATCAACGAAGCCCCTCTGTCAAGCGGGCATTCGCAGTTGAGTCTGGCCCCCAGTCCTGGCGCTCAAGGTGTTCAAGATGTTCACCGCGCAACACGGGAGGTGAACATCTTGAAATGGCTCAGCGCCAGCAAGAGAGGCATTGCCATAAGCTGAGTTGTGATAAGCACATGTGGCTCGTCAGACTCCGTGACGGTGAGCCCGTGGCAAGATGTTCAGGCCGCTTTGGGGCAGGAGAGTGAGCATCTTGAGGCCAAGGGATACCCAGACTGGAGCTTCAGGGAGACCCCGCCAGGATTGGGGGCCATGCTCTACGCAGTTCCGCGGCGGTCACAGCACCACGCAGCCCGCGCCGAGGACCTGTTTGGGCCTCGAGGCGAACTCCAGCCTGAGGACGGTGATGCCGGCCACCTTGTCGGGGCTCGCCTTGGGCAGGCCCTTCAGGACGATGCGATTCGAGGTCTGCTCGAAGGCGATGCGCTTGCCGCCGACAAGGTGCGACGCCTTGGCGAGCCGCGTCTTGAAGCCGCCCAGAGCCAGCTCCTTGCCCGGCCAGTTGCGGCACCAGAAGTAGGCGGTCTTCCCCTTCAGCGTCCACTGGCCGCACGGCATCCACTCGAGGTGCCCGCCCGTGCGGTCCGTCCTGCCGTAGACGGCTTCGCCGTTCGCCTTCAGCCACTTGCCGACCGCGTTGAGGCGCGGCACGGCCTCGTCGGGCACCGAGCCATCGGGCTTCGGGCCGATGTTGAGCAGCAGGTTGCCCTGGCCCGAGGCGCAGTTCTGGAGCAGGCCGAGCACCTCGCGGACGGACCGCCAGTCCACGGCGCACGGCATGTGGCCCCACGAGCCATTGAAGGTCATGCAGGCCTCCCAGGCGCGGCCCTTCTCGGCGTGCTGCACGTGCTCCTCGGGCGTGCCGAAGTCCTCGGGGAGCTGGGCGCGGTTGTTCACGAGGATGTTCGGCTGAAGCTCGCGGGCCGTGGCCGTCATCTTCGCGCTCTCCCACAGCTCTGGGGACCTCAGCGGCCACGAGACGTCGTACCACAGGATGTCAATCTTCCCGTAGTTCGAGCACAGCTCGCGCACGCAGCCCTGGGAGAAGTCGAGGAATCGGCGGCGGGCCGCCTCGTCCTTCGCGCAGCGGGCGCCGTCGGGGTGATGCCAGTCCATCAGCGAGTAGTAGAAGCCGATGCGGAGGCCGAACTGGCGGCAGGCCTCGACGTATTCGCGCACGAGGTCGCGGCCCGGGCCGCGTTTCGCCGCGTTGTAGTCGGTCTGCTTCGTGTCCCACAGGCAGAAGCCCTCGTGGTGCTTGGTCGTCATGACCATGTACTTCATCCCCGCCTTCCTGGCGAGGGCGGCCCATTCGCGGGCCGGGCGGGGCTTGGGCTTCCACGTGTCGGCCAGCTTCTCGTAGTCGGCCAGCGGGATGCGTTCGCGGTTCATCACCCACTCGTGCCGCCCGAGCTGCGCGTAGAGGCCCCAGTGCACGAACATCCCGAACCGCGCGTCGTGCCACCACCGCATCCGCCGCTCGCGGTTCCTGTCCCACTTCGTCGCCACCTGCTCTGGCATGCCGTGTCCTCCTTGACGCCAAGGCACCGTACATCGGCCGACGCCACTGTGCTCCTCCCATATGACTCACAGTATAGCCACGGCGACCTGCCGCGCAAGAGCGAAGAGGCGGGGCCCCCGCCGCGTTGCTTCCGCCCCGGGGCAACGGGTGGACTCCTGCAGTCGCCATGCCGAGAAACACGGGATTCGGCGACCCCCACGCGCGCCCTGACGAGAATTCCACACTTGTACAACTGTGGAATTCTCCCTCCTGCGCGGAAGAGCAGTTGACTTACGGGGCGCCGCACGCTACTCTATGGGTATTGGGTGCCCGCTCAGCCGCTCGGGCATCGCCCCTCCCCGCTCCGCCGAACGCTCCCCGACGAGAGGCCGTCACGGCCCGATGGCCCCCTCCCTTGCCCTTGCCGAGCTCGAGGCAGCCGTCCAGAGCCAGGCGCGCGATCTTGCCGCGCACTACACGCCGCACGCGCTCGTCGCGCGCATGGTCCGCGCCGCCCTCGGCCCGCTGTGCCAGGGGCTTGCGCCGCAGGACGTTCTGGGCCTGCGTGTGCTCGACCCGGCCGTGGGCAGCGGCCGCTTCCTGGTGGCCGCGCTCGACCTCCTCGCGGGCGACGAGCCGCGCTTCCGCCGACTGGTCGCCGCCCGGTGCCTCTATGGGGTGGATGTGGACCCGCGCGCGGTTGACCTGGCGCGCAGGGCGCTCGCCGAGGCCGCGGGCTGCTCGCGGGATGAGCTGCGCTGCAACATCGTCGTCGGCGACAGCCTGCTGGGCGACCCGGCCGTCCTGCTGGGCGTCGGAGCCTTCGATGCGGTTCTCACGAATCCGCCGTGGATCTCGTACTCCGGGCGGCAGGCGGCCGCGCTGGACGCATCCCGCCGCCGGGTCCTCGCCCGGCGCTTCGCGTCGTTCCGCGGCTGGCCGACGACTCACGGGGCCTTCCTCGAGTTGGCCGCGCGCCTCCTGCGCCCCGGCGGGCGCGCCGCGCTCGTGCTGCCGCACCAAGTGTGCCATCTGGCCGGCTACGAGGCCGCGCGGCGAGCGGCCCTCGCCACCTGCCGCTTCGAGCCGCCGCCCGAGCTTCTCGGCGAGGACTGCTTCCAGAGCGTCGTGCAGCCTGCCGCGGTCATCTACCTTCGCCGCACATCAGGCAGCGAACGAGGGATGGACGGAGAAGTGGATGAGCGGGCGAATGTCCGAACACCCATCCACCCATCCGCCCATCCATTCATCCATCCTCGCTTGGCGGGGGCGATTCTGGAGAAGATGCGTCGCCATCCCCCTGCGCCCCCGGGCACGTTCCGCGACCCAGGCGTCCACACGGGCAACAGCGCGGAGCTGCTGCTCCGCGACGCCCCCGGCCCCGGCCTGGAACCCGTGCGCGAGGGGCGCTGCATCCAGCCCTTCCGGCTGGCCGAGGCCCGCCGCTGGCTCGACGTGCGGGCCGAGCCGGCCCCAGGCCGCTACTTCCGCATCGGGCGCCCCGACGCCTATCTGGGAGCCCGTATCCTGGTCCGCCAGACGGCGAGCCGCCCCATCGCGGCGCGTCACGTCGAGCCCACTTGGTTCCGCAACAGCGTGCTGGCCTGCTATGGGGTTCCCGGCCTCGACGACGCGGCGCTCCTCAGCCTGCTCAACAGCTCGCTCCTGGCGTTCTACCACCGAGGCTGCCACCCCGACAGCGGGCAGCGGGCGTTTCCACAGGTCAAGGTGTCGCACCTCCAGGCGCTGCCGCTCGCCCGCGGTGCGGGAGAGCTTGCGTCGCTCGTCCACCGCATCGAGACCCTGGCAATGGCCGGCCGCGAGACCGAGGTGCGCCAGGCGCGCCGCGCGCTCGACCAGCGCGCGTGCACGCTCTACGGTCTCACCGACCGCGAGAGCGCCTGCGTGAGCGAATGGCTGGGGGAGACAGGTGGGGAAAAAGGGCGGGGGCGACTGGCGGCACTCTGAAGGGCTTCTGCGACGTTGCTGGACATCGCATCGGCCAAGGAAACGGTGCGCGAGACAGCCCGTCCAAACTGCCGTGGCGGCTAGCTCGCGGGCGGCGGGGGGGATATCCGCGAACTCCCATTCCGCCTCGGCAGCTGGACGAGACGCTGGCGTTCAGCCAGTCGCCCCCGAGATTATCAAGTGTGGCCCCTCGCCCCGGCGCCATCACGTGAGAGCCGATGCAGCGCCGATGCCTTGTCCGCCTCCTGAGTTTTCACTCTCGATGCCACGCGGTTTGAGGGGCCGCTTCCGGGTCGCCAATTGCGTCCCAGGTGATCTTCTGGTAGAGCAAGAACCGTGCCATTGGCGCGCCCAGCCGAGCCGGAAACCAGCTTCCCACGCGCCGCGCAAGACATAAGTATCACTGTGGCCGCCACTTACGGCCTTGGGCTGCGGGCGGAACTGGGGCATGGCATCTCCGGTGACGGGGATGGGCAGCGTCCGCCTATGCGAAGTCAGCTTCCGACAATCGAGGCATAAGTGCCGCCGTTCGACCTGTAAGGGTATTGTGTGCAAGCGCTTATGGCTTGCGCCACATTTCTGTGGCGCCCATGAGCGGTCATCTGTAGCGCCACAGGATGCCATCCCCCGCGAGAGGGAGTTGGCATCCCGTGCGGGCGCCGACGTTGACAGGGGGCGGGTGACCCGGCAGAATAGTCGCGCCGGAGACCCCCTGGCTCAGGAGCGAAGCATGAACGTCCTGTTGATCTCCATTGACACCTTGAGCGCGAGGCACATGGGCTGCTACGGCTACGGACGCGCGACGAGTCCGAGCCTCGACCGCCTCGCGGCAGAGGGCGTGCTCTTCGAGAACATGCTGTGCGCCCAGGTGCCCACCCAACCCTCCTACACCAGCCTCTACACGGGGCAGTTCTCGATCACCCACGGCATCGTCACCCACGGCGGCACGCGGCAACTGGCCAAGGACGCCCCGTTCTTCACCCACGGCCTCCAGGCCGCCGACTACACGACCGCCGCCGTGAGCAACCTCCACCGCATGCAGCCGTGGTTCGCCCGCGGCTACGAGTTCCTCATCGACCCCAGCTTCCGCTGGAAGTACTTCCAGAGCCAGTCGTGCGAGGCGGTGAACGAGCGGGCAGTCCCGTGGCTCCGCCAGCACGCGGACGAGCGGTTCCTCCTCTTCGTCCACTACTGGGACCCCCACACCCCCTACCTGCCGCCCGAGCGCTATCGCGGCCTGTTCTACCAGGGCGACCCGTGCGACCCCGCGAAAACCTCGATGGCCCCCATCTGGAACCAGGTGTTCGGCGACTGGTGGCGGAAGAGCTGGTTCGACAAGCTCTGCGGGGGCAAGACGATCACCGACGCCGACTACGTCGCGGCCCTCTACGACGCCGAGATCCGCTACGTGGACGAGTGCGGCATCGCCCCGCTGCTCGGCGCCCTCGACGACGCGGGCATCGCCGACGACACGCTCGTCGTCCTCTTCTCCGACCACGGCGAGATGATGTATCGCCACGGGATCTTCTTCGACCACCACGGCCTCTACGACCCGAACCTGCACGTGCCGCTCATCGTCCGCTGGCCCGGCAGGGCGCCGGCCGGCCGTCGCGTGCCCCACCTCGTCGTCCACGCCGACCTCGCGCCGACCCTCCTCGACGCCTGCGGGTGCCCGGTGCCCGAGAAGATGGAGGGCAAGAGCCTCGTGCCGCTCATCTCCGGGGCGAGCAATGACCCGGTGCGGCCCAACGTGCTGGTCTCCGAGGAATGCACCTGGCAGGCCAAGTGGGCCATCCGCACCGACCGCTGGAAGCTCATCAAGAAGCGCGGCCCCGAGCCCGACCTCCATGGCCTGCCGCCCCGCGAGCTCTACGACCTCGCCGCCGACCCCGACGAGTTCCGCAACCTGGCGGAGGATCGCCCCGACATCGCCGATGGCCTCGACCGCCAGCTCGAGGACTGGGTCGCCGCGATGATGGCCAGGAACGGCCTCGCCCAGGACCCCCTCCTCGAACAGGGCATCACCCTCGGCAGAATGTGGCACAACTGGGTCGAGGAAAAGCGGTACTGGTAGCTTCGCCATCTTGACAATCCGGCCGCCTTACTATACAATGACCACAGTAAGGCAATGGTGCCAAGGAGGCCCCTATGGCAAGCATTCGGATGACCGCGAAGCGGCAGGCCACCTTCCCGCGGGCGGTGTGCGAGGAGATGCGGCTGAGCCCGGGCGACAAGGTGGCGCTGGACAGGCGCGTCGTGGACGGTGAGTTGGTTTGGGTGCTGCGCCCTGAGAAGCCCTCCGTGCCCAAGTGGTTCGGTTCGCTTCGCCGGTACGCTCGCGGCAAGTGCCACAGCATGGATGCCATCCGCAAGAGCATCGAGAAGGCCAAGAAACGTGGCACGATCTAACCTCGCAAACGACCAGGGGCTTGACACGACGGTCGTGGTTCGTCTGCTCACGGGCGAGCCACCCACCCAGGCGTGGCGAGCGGTTGCTCTGCTTCAGGAGGCACACGAGGCAGGGAAGGTGCCCGTGGTGTCGGACCTCGTGGTCACGGAGGCATACTACGCGCTTCACACCCAATACGGCGTTCCCAAGCAGGAGGCGTTGCGCAGCCTGCTCGACATGTTCGAATCGGGGGCTGTGGCGCCGGAGCCGGGCGGTTGCTCTGTCGAGGCCCTGCGGGCATCGCTCAGCGGTACCAGGAAGCCTGGCTTCGTGGACCGGCTGATCCACGCGCAGTACGAGCGCCTGGAACGCCGCCTTGTGTCCTTCGAGCGCGCGGCCAGCAAGCTGAAGAACGCTATCGTGCTGAAGGCATGAACCCCCTGCGAAACTCCCCACCCGACTCCCCTGTATGACAGAACAAGGGAGGCCGAAGCTGAGGAGCACTACAATGGCACGCGCACTTCTCTCGGGCTGTCTGACCCTTGCGGTTGCCGCATCCAGCCTCGCGGCTCAGGTGAACTGGGATGCGAGCCTGCGCGAGATGGGCTACCTGTTCCTGCACATCTCGAACATCAACGTGGTCAATGGCCTGAACCTTACGAAGGAACAGGCAGCGAGGCTGATGGCCCTCGCCCGGCAGATGGAGGCCGTGGCGCCCGAGCCGCCGTCGCTCCGCGCGGCCATGCCGCCCGAGCTCGACGGCGTCCGCACGGCCTGGCTCGAGCTGCGCCCGCTGCTGCTCAAGGGTGAGCCCATCCCGAAGGAACTCGAGGACCGCGTGACCCTGAGCCGCGCGACCGAGAGCAAGGCCATCCGCTCGACGCTCCGCAGCGTGCCCGCGGCCATCAACACCGACTGCGTGAGTTGCCACATGGCCCCGGCCTCGGCCCAGGGCCAGCCGATGAGCCCCGGCCCAGGCACGAAGAGGCTCATGGACCTCGCGCACATGGAAGGCATCTACGGCAAGCGGGGCCTCTGGAAGCTCCTCCAGCTCTCGCCCCAGGTCGAGGAGGTCCTCACGGAGCCACAGAGGGCGATCCTGGGCGGCTTCGCCTGCTGCCTCGTGCCGCCGCAGAGCCTCAGCGACCCCGTGCGCGCGGGCCAGGCCGAGGCCCCCGAGAAGGCGCTCGACCTCCTCCGCCGCGTGCGGGCCTGCTCCGACGCCTTCTGGCCGATGATGCGCGAGGGCATCCTGGGCCACGTGGACTTCTTCACTGCCGCGGTCAGCCCTGGGGCCGACGCGGCCCGCAAGGCCGTCGCCCGCGACGCCGTGGCCAAGGCCCTCGACCGCGCGCGCAAATGCTCCGACGTCGAGTTCGAGATGGAGAAGGACGCCCTGTCGAAGGCCGTCAAGCAGGCCATCGTCCCCGCGCCGGGCGAGGGGCCGCATAAGGCCACCTTCTTCCTCCTTATCCCCGGCGCCTCGCGCGTCTACGCCAGCTACCTCAAGCGCCTGAGCACGACGAAGGCCGAGTGAACGCAACGCCCCATACGACCCATAGGTCCCATACGTCGCATCGGGATAGGTGGCAGCCCCTATGAATCGCCGAGACTTCCTTGCGGAAATGGCCAGGCTCGGAATCGCGCTGGAGGTCGCCCCGGCGCTCGCCCACGCCGCCATGCCTCCCGACCGCGGCGTGGTCCTCCCGCCCGCCGAGGCCGAGTACTACGTGAGGAACCCCGACGGCTCAGTCACCTGCGGCCTCTGCCCCCACCACGAGATCCTGAAGCCCGGCGAGATGGGCCGCTGCCGCGTCCGCACCAACCTGCGCGGCAGGCTCATGACCCACGGCGTCGGCCAGCCCTGCGTGCTCAACGTGGACCCCATCGAGAAGAACCCGCTGAACCACGTGCTCCCCGGCGAGAGCACCCTCTCGGTCGCCCACGCGGGGTGCAACCTCCGCTGCCAGTACTGCCAGAACTGGCAGTTCTCGCAGGAATGCCCCCGCGACACGCGGAACCTCAGGTTCGACCAGGCCGAGGCCCTCGGCCTCGCACGCGACAAGGACATCAAGTCCCTCACCTTCACCTACACCGAGGGCACGACCCACATCGAGTTCAACAAACGCCTCGCCGCCGCGGCGCGCAAGCTCGGCCTTCGCGTGTTCCTGTGCTCGAACGGCTACATCCAGCCGAAGCCGCTGGCCGACTTCCTCGAAGTGCTCGACGGCGTGACGGTGACGATCAAGGGCTTCACCGACGACTTCTACCAGACCTGCATCGGCGCACGCTCGTTCCGGCCCGTCCTCGACTCCTGCCAGCAGATCAGGAAGGCGGGCAGGTGGCTCGAGGTCGCCACCCTCATCGTCCCCGCCCTCAACGACTCCGACAGGGAGCTGGCCGACATCGCCCGCTGGGTCAAGGCCAACCTGGGACCGGACACCCCGTGGCACCTCGAGCGCTTCACGCCCAAGTTCAAGATGCTCAACCGCCCGCAGACGCCCCAGGCCACGCTCGAGAAGGCGATGAAGATCGGGCGGAGCGCGGGCCTGCGATTCGTCTACATCTCCAACCTCGCGCCCCACGACGGCAACCACACCTGCTGCCCGCGCTGCGGGAAGCCCGTCATCCGCCGCCTCGGCTTCAAAGTCCTTAAGAACGACCTTCGTGCCGGCCGCTGCCCCTTCTGCCGCACCGCCCTCCCCGGCATCTGGGCATGACGACCAATGAACGACGCCGAGCCTTCTCTCCCTCTTACCCCGAACACCGTTCCCTTCCGCGCTGTAGCCACCCTTGTCGTGGCCATTGGCCTGTTCTCGCAGGTCGCGCAGATCGTGATGTTCCGCGAGATGCTGGCGACCTGTCGGGGCACGGAGGTCCTCTTCGGCGTCGTGCTGGCCGCGGGGCTGCTGTGGACTGCCTTGGGCAGCGTCGTCGCGGGCCTCTTCGCCCGATGCGAGGGCCGGCGTCTGGGCGCCCGGTGGCCCGCGAGGGCGTGGGCGAGCGCGGCGGCGCTGTTCGCGCTCAACGGCCTGCTCCTCATTGGGCAGATCGCCATCGCCCGCCATCGCTCGGCGGCCTGGGGCGGAGCGGCGGAGCTGACCTTTCTGGAAGCCGTCGCCACGGCCATCCTCGCCACGGGGCCGGTCGCCTTCGTGAGCGGCCTGGAGTTCGTGCTCGCACTCCACGCGCTCCGCGCCGAGGATTTCGCCCGCCTCTACCAGGCCGACGCGTGGGGCGCGGTGGCGGGCGGCCTCCTCTTCACCTTCGCGCTCGTGGGGCTGGTGGACCCCGTGACCCTCGGTCCGGCCCTCACGGCGGGCCTCTGCCTCCTCGTGCTCGCGGCGGGCGGACGCCGCTGGATGCCGACGGGCGTCGTCATCGGCCTTGCGGCAACCGTTGCCGTAGCGGCGAGCGGACTCGATGGCCGCCTGCACGCGCGCCGCTGGGCGGCCCTCTACCCGGGCTTCAAGCTCTGTGCCACGCAGGACTCGCGTTACGGCCAACTCGCGGTCCTCGAGCACCCAAGCGAAGAGCAATATTCGTTTTATGTGGACGGTGGCCTCGTGGAGACCCTCGAACCCGCCAACCCGAACATCACCGACGAGCGTAACCGAGCGTTGGTTGCCCTCGCGCAGCATCCCGCACCCGAGCGGGTGTTGCTCGTCGGGCGCGCTCTTGGCCGACTCCCCGACGCATTGCTGCTCCACGGCTTGAAGCATCTTGACGTTCTCGAGCTGGACCCATCTCTCATCGAGCTGGCCATCCGCTTCTCGGGCCCGCCGATGTTTCTTCTCGAACTGGACCCGTCGTTTCCCGGCTCGGCCCGCGGTTCCTCGGGGCCACCTGTCCTCGACGAACGACTGCGGGTCCACTTTGCCGACGCGCGCCGATTCATCAAGCAACATGCGGGCGCGGGCTACGACGTGATCCTTCTCTGCCTCCCCGACCCGCTTTCGGCTTTCGTCAATCGCTTCTACACGGTGGAGTTCTTCCGCGAGGCGCGGGCGGCCATGTCCGAGCAGGGCGTGCTCATCACAAGTGTAACCGCGGCAGCCACTTACGCCGGCGAAACGGTCGGCCAGCTATCCGCTTCCCTCCTCCGCACCCTCCAGGCCGTGTTCCCCGAGGTGCTCGTGGCGCCCGGCGAGAGCCACACGTTCACCGCCGCCGCCAAGCCAGGGACCGTCTCGCTCGACCCAGCCGTCCTGGGGCGCCGGATCGCGAGGCGGGGCATCCCACTGGATGTTGTATCTCCCAATGAACGCTTGACTTACGCCACCGCCCTCTTTGAGAACCTGATCACGGCAAGCCAGACCGACTCGCTTCGGCTCACGCTGGAAGGCATCAAGGCCCCGCTCAACACCGACGCCCGCCCGATTACCTACCAGCTCGCCTTGCAGGTCTGGAACCAGATTGTCTCGGCGAGCACCGAGGCGCAGGATCCAGGGACTCGTGGCGGCACGAACGCCCTGTTCCGCGCAGCGCTGAGCTTCCGCTTCGCCCACGGGCTGGTGCTACCCGCGCTCGTCCTGACGCCGGGGCTGCTGTTGTTCGTGCTCGCGCGACGCCGCGGTGGGGCGGCCCGCGGCGCAGGGGGCTATGGCCTTCTCGTAGTGGCCGCAGCGACCGGCCTCTTCGGGATGGCCTCAGAGATCATCCTAATCTATGCGTTCCAAAACACTTACGGCTACGCCTACGCCGAGGTGGGGCTGCTCGTCGCGGCGTTCATGGTGGGCCTGGCACTCGGCGCCAGGGCGGGGAGATGTTGGGAGACGCGGGCGCGCATCCTGATGGCCATCGTCGGGGCGATGGTGGCCTATTGCCTGCTCCTGCCCCTCGCGCTGGGTGAGTTGTCGGAGGCAGGGGCGTCGCCGCTCGTCTACGCAGGGTTCCTGTGCCTGGTGCTCGGGGCGGGGTTCCTGGATGGGGCGACGTTTCCGCCGCTGGTGCAAGCGCTTCGGCAGCAAGGGTTTGGGCGGGCTGGGGGCTGGGTCTACGCTGCCGATTTGGCAGGCTCGGGCATCGGCGCACTGCTCACGGGCGCACTGCTCGTGCCTGTCATCGGGCAGTCGCTGGCGTTGGTGCTGGTCGCCATCACGCTCGCGGCGGCCCTCGCCGCGCTGGGGCTGGGAACCATGCGCCCCCTCGCAGCGTCCAATAAGGCAGGTTGAGGCACTGTCGGCCACCCCTCTTCAAGGAGACCGCGAGATGAAGGTGACCAGGATCGTCGGTGGGCTGATGCTAGTAGTTGTGGTTCTTGGACTTATGGCTCAGTTGGCGATGGCCTGCCGCATCATGCCGTCCCCCATGCCCATCACGCGGCCCATGCGCGTGCGCAACCCGCTCGAAACCCGCTCGCACACGGCCGAAATCGTCATCAAGGGCCAGCTCGCCCAGGTGTCGGTCAACGCGGTCTTCTACAACCCCAATCCCTATGTGATGGAAGGCACGTACTTCTTCCCCCTCGAGGCCAACGCCTCGGTGGACAACTTCGAGATGGAGATCAATGGGAAGATGGTGAAGGGCGAGCTGCTCGACGCCGACAAGGCCCGCGGCATCTACGAGGGGATCGTCCGCCAGATGAAGGACCCCGGGCTCCTCGAGTTCGTCGGCACCAAGATGCTCAAGTGCCGGGTCTACCCGATGAACCCCAATTCCGAGACCAAGGTGAAGCTGAACTACTCGCTGGCACTGAAGGCCGAGGGCGGGCTCTACGAGTTCACCTACCCCTTCCGCTCGGCCAAGCCCGAGGCCGGCACCATCGGCTCCGTCGCTCTCCGCGTCAAGGTCGAGCAGCCCGACGGCCTGAAGACCGTTTACTGCCCCACGCACCAGGTGGACGTGAAGCGCGCGGGCGACAACGAGGCGACGCTCGGCTTCGAGGGCTCGAAGATTGACCCCGAACGCGACTTCAAGCTCTACTTCAGCACGTCGAAGAAGGACGTGGGCGTCTCCGTCATCACCCACAAGCCGGCCGCGGAGGACGGCTATTTCCTGCTCTCCGTGACCCCGAGCGTCGAGGAAAAGGCCACCGAGGCCCAGCCGAAGAGCATCCTCTTCGTGCTCGACACCTCAGGCTCGATGGCCGGCGAGAAGATTGACCAGGCCAAGGGCGCCCTCCGCTACTGCGTGAACAGCCTGAAGGCCGAGGACACGTTCGGCCTCATCACCTTCGCGACCGAGCCGAGCAGCTTCCGCGACACGCTGCTGCCCGCCTCGAAGGAGAACGTGAAGGCCGCCCAGGAGTTCATTGACAAGATCGAGGCCCGCGGCGGCACGGCCATCCACGACGCCCTCACCCTCGCCCTCAAGACCATCAAGGGCGCGAAGGGCCTGCCGATGGTCGTCTTCCTCACTGATGGCCTCCCCACCATCGGCGAGACGAACACCGAGTCCATCCTCAAGGCCATCGGCGCCGCCAACGCCGAGAAGGCACGCCTCTTCGCCTTCGGCGTCGGCTACGACGTGAACACCGAGCTTCTCGACCGCCTGGCCGGCGACAACCGCGCCACCTCCGACTACGTGACGCCCAAGGAGAACATCGAGGTCAAGGTCTCCAACTTCTACCAGAAGGTCGCCAACCCCGTCCTCTCCGACCTCAAGCTCGACATCCCCGGCTTGAAGACCCTCGACGTGTATCCGAAGGCGTTGCCCGATCTCTTCAGGGGCACGCAGCTAATGCTCCTCGGCCGCTTCCAGGGCGGCGGGGCAAAGGCCATCAAGCTCTCGGGCACCGTGGGCGGCAAGCCGCAGGAATTCGTCTACGAGACCACCTTCGCCGAGACCGCCGACAATGGCTTCCTGCCGCGCCTGTGGGCCGTCCGCAAGGTCTCCTACCTCCTCGACGAAATCCGCCTGCGCGGCAAGAACAAGGAACTTGAGGACGAGATCGTGAAGCTCGGCAAGCAGTACGGCATCGTCACGCCCTACACCTCGTTCCTCGTCGTGGAAGACTCGGCGCGGCCTCAGCTCGCCCAGCGCCTCCGCGAGGCCGGCGAGGGCTGGGCCAACGCGCCGCGCGACGGACGCGGCGCCGTCGAACGCTCCGTCGAACTCCGCAAGGGCCAGAGCGGCGCCGCCGCCCCCGCGCCCGGCGCGACAGGAGGCGGACACCGCATCGGCTTCGGCGACGACGAGGCGAAGAGCCTCGACCTCGACAGGGCCGCCGCCGCGACCATCGTGAGCATCGGCGACAAGACGTTCTACCGCAAGGCCGACGGCTACCTGGTGGACAGCCTCTACGACGAGGCGACGCACAAGGCCAAGCTCATCGAGGTCAAGCCCTTCAGCGACGAGTACTTCGCCCTCCTGAAGAAGCACCCGACCATCGGCATCTACCTCGCCAGGAACGAGCCGATCATCCTCGTCGTCGAGGGCCAGGCCTACAAGATAACCAAGGAGAAGTAAGCCGCCCTTCTCACAACGCCTCACATCCTCCCACTGGCACAGCCGCCCCCGGCTGTGCCAGTCTGCTTTTCCAGACGCCGCAACGCCGTAGTCGCGCCCCCGAGCAAGAAGGTGAGCGCCTAGCGAGAGCGGGCATTGGGGCGCCTCAACAACTCGTAACTCGTGTTACTACAACCACTTGCATGCGGCCACTGATGCGGGTCTGCCGGCTAGGCGCTCTAGGCGCTCACCTGCGCGCCATAGGGGGTGAGCGCCTAGGACGAATTCGGCGGCGATCGCCCCGACTCGCCGCCCTTCGAGGCCGATGAGGGTGGTCGAGGGGCCAGCCAAGGGCAGCGTCAGCGGGACGGGCCGAGGAGCTTCCGGATGTGGGCGAGGGCGCCGGCAGCGCGGCTGGCGGTGAGGGCGTTCGCATCGTTCGCGTGCGACGAGGAGTGCCTGGTGGACGCGGTGTCGGCGCGGAGGAGGTCGGCGAGACGGGTGGCCTCAGCGAGGTGGGGACGGGCGGCGTCGGGCTTGCCCGCGCGGGCGGCCGCGAAGGCGAGGGCACAGTGCCAGTAGTAGAGGACGGTTCGCTCGCCGTAAGTGTAGAGCTGCTCGTCCTCTGCGATGCGGGCCTTGATGCGGTCGGGGAGGTCGGCGCCGGCGGCGGCCTCGGTGATGAGCTCCCGGCAACTCTTCGCGGCGGCGGCGATTTCCTCGAGGGTCGGGCCGTCGCACGTCACGCCCGGCTCTCGACGTAAGCGCAGGTGGGAGTTGGGGAAGAGGTCCTTCGCGCCGCCGTTCAGGCGGCCGGCGAGGCCGTACTTGAGCTGGCTGACGTTGCAGAGCATTTGTTCGAGGGATTCGTAGAAGCGCCGCATCGTGGCCGCGGCGGGGCCGTAGCGGCGGGCGAAGTAGTCGGCCCAAAGCTTGTCGCAGTCTGTAGTTACGTCCCAGAGCTGTCGGGCCATCTGGTAGTTGGTGAGGGCCTTGTTGCCCCAGTTGGCCGTGGTGACGTGCATGTAGTGAAAGCGTCGGGCGCCGACCTTGTAGTAGTGCGGGATGTCGTTGGCCATCGTGTGCATGTAGCAGATTGGCAAGCACTTATAGCCGCTGACGTTGTAGTACTCGCCGATGCAGAGCTGGCCCTTGAAGTGCCGGGCGGGGTCGGCGGCCCAGCCGTGGAGTTGTTTGGCGTAGCGCGCGTTGGTGGGGCAGGCGGGGTCGTCGAAGCGGTGGACGTAGCATCTCACGATGGGGTAAAAGGTTGCGTAGCAGGTCTCGTAGTCGAAGTCGGCGGGCAGCGGCTTCGTGGGCGGCTGGAGGACATCGTGGTAGGCGAGGAATTCCATGGCGATGGGGCGGTTGATCTTGCCCGCTGCCGTTGCCTTCGTGACCTCCTGGCGTAAGCGATTGACCAGCAAGAGGTTACGGTCGGTGGGTATGCCCAGTGCCTTGCAGGCGTCGCACTGGCACCACTTCCCGCCGTCGAGGGTCCAGAAGCGGATGACCTGGGCGTCGCGGTAGCGGCCCTCGGCGATGGCCTGGACGAAGTTCGTCATAAACTCAGTGGTGGCATGGGGATTGGACGAGCAGAAGTTCGTGCCGAACTCGTTGCGGATGCCTGGGACGCGTTTGCCGCCTTCGAGGGCGAACCATTCGGGGTGGGCCTCGAAGCAGGTGAGCCGCCCATCCTTGTCGGCGTCGCCCTGGAACTGGTCGCCGACGGGGTAGGGGTCGGCGGGCCTGCCCTCGTTGCCCTTGTGCTTGGAATGGGCGTAAGGATATGCGGATGTGGGATTTAGGAAGAGGGATTGGGCGGTGTGGGCCGCCGCGGCCATCCTGATGCCCAGCTTGTGGAGGAGCGGGCGGTCGGCCTGCTCGACACACCAGTAGTTCAGGCGGTTGCGGGCCATCCACAGCAGGAAGTCGCGGCTCCCGCGGTCCTCCCAGGCGTGGAAGCCGCGGGTCACGAAGCTCGGCTTCGCTGTCACGTCGAGGTCGGGCAGGCGATCCAGCTTGACGCTCGGGATCTCCTCGTGGACCTCGCCAGGTGCAAACCACCGACAGCCAAGGAGATACAGCAGGCCGTAGGCGCCGTACAGCGTGCCGACGCGTCCCCCGCCTTCGATGGTCGTGACGCGTCGCCCGTCGGCCAGGCGGCTCGTGACCCGATAGCCTTCGGGGCCAAGCTTCGGGTCGGCCTTCCCGGCCGCTGCTCCGACGACGATCAGGTCGCCCTCCGCCGCCTTCGGGTCGGCGAGGACGGGGAAGTCGTCGGCGCGGCCGCTCATCTTGCGGAGATAGTGCTGAAGTTCAAGAGCGGCAAAGGCTTGCGTACAGGCTGCGTCGTCCGACAGGTCGGCGTCGAGCCAGTTCACCTTCGCCTCGCCGCCCGCCGCGGCCTCGACGGAGGGGAAGGGGCGGGGGTCCACAACAATGGCCGTGCCCGCCGCCGCCCATGAGGCGACAGCGGGCACGAGGAACAACGCGCTCAATCGGAACCGTGTGCTCATTGGCCGGGCCCCCGGCCCGACGGCCTCGGCGGACGGGGCTACTTCAGGTTCTCAAGGCCCTTCTGGAGACCCTCCATCATCCCCTTCGGGAGGTTCTTCATTATCTCCATGGCCTTCTTCATCTCCTCGATGTCCAGCTCGGCGAGATCCTTGATATGCACCTTCCAGGCGCCGCCTTCCTTGATGAAGTCCATGGTTTCCTTGTCGCCGGCCATGGTGACCTCGAGGGTCGCCTTATCGCCGTCAATCTTCTCGGCGCCGAGCTCGAGCTTGGCCGTCTTGGCCGTGGAGATCATGTCGTCGCTGGGGGTCCCCTTGCCCTCCTTCATCTCCTTGGGCATGTCGGCGAAGAGCTTCTCGAATTCGGCCATGTTCTTGCGGCAGGCGTCCGAGAAGCACGCCATCATGGCGTCCTTGTTGCCCGCCTTGGCGGCGGCCCACATCGTCTCGTACGTCGCCTTGGGCGACGAGTAGTTCGCGCCGCCACCGCCCTCGCCGCAGCTCACCAGGAACGCCGCGACCAGACCCACCATCGCCACCACGCACACTCGCCGCATAGCCGTCTCCTCAAGTGTGGGACAAGACCCAACAGGCAACGCACCCCTATTGGACCACAAACGCCAGTCGCTCGCAAGTCGGGATGGGGCAAAGGGTGCGTGTAATCTCCTACGGGCCAGGCGTTCGCGTTTTCAGCCTCCGAAGGAGGCGAGGGAATGAAGCCCACGGCGATGCTCGGGGAGCCG
>Ga0307379_10001980_pt1 | contig 31078 bp, 26 predicted proteins | sample UN2MG_FD_202237 | JGI IMG/M metagenome (GOLD analysis project Ga0307379, IMG submission 202237) | Soil microbial communities from Risofladan, Vaasa, Finland - UN-2 | ecosystem: Environmental > Terrestrial > Soil > Coastal area > Acid sulfate soil | place: Finland: Risofladan, Vaasa | collected...
CTGACCTTGTCCGCGCTCTCCACGACCCATCATGGCCCGATCCCGTCGATGTTCCTCTTCCAAAGGACAGAATCACCCTCCGGTCCATAACTCAACGAGAGTTTTGCAACACGCTCCCCCCGAAAGCAGACATCGTAGATCGTGCTCTTATCGGCCGCAGTTAGCCAAAAGCACACATTGGCAAGACCGTGGCGCAGCCGCAATTTGAGACATCGCGGTGCCGCCGGCGTTCACCCTTCGCCCGCCTTCGCGCTCACTTCTCCTCTCCCCGCCGCGGAGTTGTTGTTCGCTGTTCGCGCGCGAACAGGCCGCGCAATGTAACGTAGAAGATCGGCGTAAATACGAGCCCGAACAACGTGACGCCCAACATGCCGAAAAAGACGGTTGTGCCGAGGCTTTGCCTCATTTCTGCGCCGGCTCCCGAGGCAATCACCAGCGGCACTACACCTAGTATAAATGCGAAGGACGTCATTAGGATCGGGCGCAGCCGGGTTCGCGCCGCCTCGACCGCCGCCTCGAACCGGTTTTTGCCGTCACGCTCTGCCTGACGCGCGAATTCCACGATGAGGATCGCGTTTTTCGCCGCCAGGCCGACAAGGACCACGAAGCCAACCTGGGCCAGGATGTTCACGTCCATGCCGCGCCATAGCAATCCGGTCACCGCTGTGAGCAGGCACATAGGCACGATCAGGATCACGGCCAGCGGTAGCGACCAGCTTTCGTACTGGGCGGCCAGCAGGAGAAACACGAAGATCGCCGCCGCCACGAACACGAGCAAGCCCGAGCTCCCGGCAAGCTTCTCCTGCAGCGCCAATTCGGTCCATTCGAATGAGAACCCATCAGGAAGGCGCAAGGCGGCAAGGCGTTCCATCGCCGCTATCGCCTGACCGGACGAGTAGCCCGGTGCCGTACTGCCCTGGATCTCCGCGGCCGGGAAGAGGTTATAGCGTGGGACGCGGTAGGCGCCGGTCAGATCGCGGAACGTTGTGATGGAGCCGATCGGAACCATCTGCCCTTTGTTGTTGCGGGTCTTCATACTGGCGATAGCGTGAACGTCTTGGCGGAAACGCCCATCGGCTTGCGCGGTCACTCGGTAAGTCCGGCCCAAATAGTTGAACTCGTTGACAAAGGCCGAGCCGAGATACACCTCCAGCGTTTCGAAAATGCGCTCGACCGAAACGCCGAGCATCTCGGCCTTGACACGATCGATAACAGCGAAAAGTTTGGGAGTGCGGGTGTTGAACAACGAAAACACGCCGCGCAATTCGGGGCTGCTGTTGGCGGCTTGAACAAGGTCGAGTATGGCCGCTTCGAGTGCCCGGGCGCCGCGTCCACGTTTGTCCTGGATCATCATTTTGAAACCGCCGGAGTTGCCGATGCCGCGCACCGGCGGCGGCGCGATCGTGATGATGAACGCGTCCTGGATTGCGCCCAGCCGTTGGAAATGGGCCCGGGTGATCTTTTGCAGCGTCAATCCAGCTTTCTGCCGCTCGGCGAATTTATTGAGCGTGGAGAAAATGGCGCCGGCATTGGAGGCGTTGGTGAATGTTGCGCCGTCGAGGCCGGCAAACGGAACCGCGCTGGCGACGCCCGGGATCTTGAGGATTTCCGCGGTGGCCCGGCGAACCACGGCGTCGGTCCGGCTGAGCGACGCCCCAGGGGGAAGCTGCACCACGGTGATAAGATAACCCTGGTCCTGCGCCGGAATGAAGCCGGTCGGTGCCCGCGAGAATTGCCACACCGTCAGTCCCATGAAGCCAGCGTAGGCAACGAGTGCCAGCACGGCGACCCGAACCAGCCTGCGCGTCAGCCCTGCATAGCCGGTGGCCACTCGGTCGAATCCGGTGTTGAAGCCCCGGAAAAAGGCGACGAAGGGCTTGGCGAGCCGCGAGGGCTTTTGGTCCTCACGATGCGGCTTGAACAGGATGGCGCATAGGGCCGGGCTGAGCGTCAGCGAGACGAACAGCGAAATTAGCGTGGCCGAGGCGATCGTGATCGCAAACTGCCGGAAGAACTGCCCCGATATACCGGGCACGAAGGCGGCTGGAATGAAGACGGCGGAAAGCACCAGCGCGATTGCAACGAGCGCGCCGCCGACTTCGTCCATGGTCTCGTGCGCCGCATCGCGCGGACTCATGCCAAGCTGCAAATTTCGCTCGACGTTCTCGACCACGACGATCGCGTCGTCGACCACGATACCGATGGCCAGCACCAGGCCGAACAGCGTCAGATTGTTCAGCGAAAAGCCGAACGCTGCGAGCACTGCGAAGGTGCCGATAAGTGAAATCGGTATCGCGATGATCGGAACGAGCGACGCCCGCCAAGATTGCAGGAACAGCACGACAACCAATACGACCAGCAACACCGCCTCAAAGATGGTCGTGATCACAGCGTCGACCGATTGCTGAATAAACTCGGTCGGATTGTAGACGATGTCGTATTTCAGGCCGGACGGAAAGGCGCGGGAGAGTTCCGCCATCTTCTTCTTGATGAGATCGGCCGTTTCGAGCGCGTTCGAGCCAGGCCGTTGGAATACCAGAAGCGGCAAGGCCTTGCGTTTGTTGAGATAGCCGATCGTCGTGTAGTCCTGGGCGCCGAGTACAACGCGCGCAACGTCACGCACCCGCGTGACCCGGCCGTCGACGTCCGCGCGGACGACAATATTCTGGAACTGCCGCACTGCCTGCAGCCGGCCCAACGCCACAATATTTACCTGGAAAGCACCGGGTTTCGGTACCGGCGGGGCGTTGAGGACACCCGATGCGACCTGGACGTTCTGGGCGCGAATCGCTTTAACCACCTCGCCTGCCGTGAGCCCACGCGCGGCAATGCGCTCGGGATCGAGCCAGATCCGCATTGCATAGTCACGGGCACCGAGCACGCGAACGGTACCGACACCGTCGATGCGCGCCAGCACGTCGCGTATCTGTAGTGTTGCGTAGTTGGAGATATAGAGCAGGTTCCGGCTTTTGTCGGGGGAGCTAAGGTGGATAACCATCAGCATGTCGGGCGAGCTCTTGCGTACGGTCACGCCGAGGCGCCGGACTTCCTCGGGCAGGCGCGATTGCGCGATCGCCACCCGGTTTTGGACGAGAACCTGCGCGGTGTCCAAATCCGTACCCAGCGCGAAGGTGATCTGCAATGTGAGCTGGCCGTCGCCCGTGGCCTGGCTCGACATGTAGAGCATATTGTCGACGCCGTTGATCTCCTGCTCCAGCGGCGTTGCGACGGTCTGGCTGATGACATCGGCCGAGGCACCAGGATAGCTTGCCCGCACCTCGATGGTCGGCGGGGCGATCTCAGGATATTGCGCGACGGGCAGGGACAAATAGGCGACGGCGCCGATGATCGTAACAAACACCGATAACACCGTGGCGAAGATCGGGCGATCGATGAAGAAATGCGAAAAGCGCATCGGTCGCTATCCCGGCCGCTTTTCGCCGGCACCTCGGATCACGCCCTTCTGTGGCTTCACCTTGCTGCCAGGACGGGCCCGCATGAGGCCATTAATAATGACCCTGTCACCGGCGGAGAGACCGGAACGGACGACGCGCAGCCCATCATAGATCGGGCCGGGTTTGATACGCTTCGGCACCACGGTGCCGTCCTTGGCCACGGTCATGACGATCTTGTTCGACTGGTCGGTGAGGATCGACCGGTCCGGGATGAGCAGCGCGGTATATGGCGGCGAGCCGGGCACGCGAATACGGCCGAACTGTCCAGGTGTGAGAAAGCCGTCCTTGTTCGGGAAGACCGCCCGGACCCGGATCGTTCCGGCGGTGCGGTCGATCCGGTTGTCGACGAAGTTGAGCCGGCCGGTGCGTGGCCAGTCGGGCTCGTCGATCAGGCGCCCAAAAACCTCGATGGCGTCACGCGTCGACTTCAGCTTGCCCGATTGAACCGCGCGCTGATAGGCGAGAAAATCGGACTCGCTCATGTCGAAGACGAAATAGATGGGGTCTATCGATACGATCGTGGTCAGTAGCGTATTGCCGCTTCCAGCGCCACCTGCCACGAGGTTGCCTTTGCTGATCTCGCGCCGGCCAATGCGGCCGGCGACCGGTGCTACGATGCGGCAGAATTAAAGATTAAGTTCCGCTGTTCGGATCGCAGCACGCGCGATGGCGACCGAGGCCACCGCAACGCGTTGCTCCTGAACGCGCTCGTCGTAGGCACTGGCCGCCACAAAGTCGCGTTTTCGCAGCTGGCCGGTCCGCGCCAGTTGCCGGTTCGCAAGCTCCAGCCGGGCGAGCGCTTGCGCCAACTGAGCTTTTGCAGAGGCGAGCCCGGCTTCGAAGAGACGCGGATCGATAAGCACGAGCAGATCGCCTTTCTTGACGATCTGGCCTTCTTTGAAATGTATATCCTGCAGATAGCCGCTGACCCGCGAGCGCACCTGGACAAGCTCCACTGCCGCGAACTGACCTGTGAACTCATCGTATTCGACGATCTTGCGTTGAAGGGGTTGGGCAACAGTGACAGTGGGCGTGCGGTTTTGCGCTAAGGTTTCGGCGCTCGGCGCGGCAAACAGCGGCAGCGCGAGGAAAATAGTTGCCCAGCTAAATGTTGGTTTCACACCGACCCCCGAGGCGAGTTTGAGGCTTCATTCAGAATTAGGTCGGTCGTCATCGCGCGTACTGTAATCGGGTGTTCTGACCTAAGCCATATTGTTCGCGTCGCTGCCCGATGTCTCCAGGTCCGTGCACTCGTTGGGCACGGTGCTGTTGAAGCGCCAAGCTTCGGCGATAGTCTGCCACGTCAAACCCCAATGTCTGCTTGGGGTCAACATCGGCCGTTCGGCAGTGCGCTTCGCATGTCCGCTTCGCCCCCAAAAGCGGTCATTACAATGTTGTCTCAAAAAGGATCGTTTTTGCGAGATGGGAGTGGTCATTCCGACGGCCACCGAAACATCCCGCGGATATCTCTCAAAAATGTCTCTTGAAATAATCTCTCGAAACCTGGTATTGTTTAACGAGTTTTGAGAGGGTGGTCTCATGCTTGTTGGCTATGCCCGCGTATCTACGGATGATCAGAATTTAGACCTACAACGGACGGCATTGTCCGACGTGGGTTGCGATCGAGTTTACGAGGACATGATGAGCGGCGCCCGCGCGGAACGCCCTGGCCTTGGCCAAGCCCTGGACGTTCTCCGCAACGGCGACACTTTTTTGGTCTGGCGGCTTGACCGATTGGCGCGATCATTGAAAGACCTGATCGAGATCAGCGAGCAACTCGACGGCAGAGGGGTTGGTCTCAGGAGCATCCAAGAATCTGTCGACACAACGACGTCTTCCGGGCGCCTCTTCTTCCACCTCATGGGCGCGCTGGGCGAATTCGAGCGCAATCTGATCCGGGAGCGGACCCGAGCGGGTCTCGAAGCAGCAAGGAAGCGTGGAAAGGTGGGCGGACGCCCTCGCGCGCTTTCGGATGGCGATCTAAAAGCTGCTAAGGTCCTTCTCGCCAGTCACGAACTTTCGGTCGCCGATGTGGCGAGGCGGGTGGGCGTCTCACCTGCAACACTCTATCGCCACTTCCCCGGGGGTCGGTCCTCGGTGCTGACGGGCAACTGAGGAGAGTGTTCCGGATAGTCCTGGCTCGCACAGCGTCGGGTCTAATCCCACAAAGAGAAAAGAAATGGCACTCAAGCCGCCCGTCTACATGCTCGTCGCCAAGCTATCGAATGAAGTAGCACCGCTCTCAACAAGTCGAAAAGAAAATGACCCTGGAATTGCCCATCTACGCCATCGCCGGCCAGAAGCCGATGTACATGTTCGAGACCGAGTCAGGTGGGCTGGAGCACCTCGTCTGGGACTTTGACAAGAACGACTGGGTACGCGGCGGTGCCAACGAACTGGACGTGTTGTTCGGGCGCGAGGCACCCGGCGGTGGTGACGACGCGTTACGAGGCGACGTGCCCCATCAAGGTGGCATGGACGTCCGCTACGTGTCCGAAACCGAGTTCAACGGGTACGTCGAAAACTTGCGTAAGCGCGCCGAAAGCTCCGAGCAAAACACTTCAAATTAGCATCTACGGTTAGCGACATGGCCAAGATCAAGCGGGTCGAGATACCGCGGGACGACCTATTCGAGAACGAGACGCCGCCGGCGATGGTTGAGCAGTCGGAGGATATCTCTGACGCCGAGATCGACGAGGAGGTCGAGGCCATCGACAAGTTGCTCGATGGCGACGACGAGGATTTCGACGCGCTGGAATACTAGCGAGCGCCATCAAGAAACATTTTAACTGGATGATTGATGTGTCGCCTGCGGCAGGTCCGCCCTGGGTGCTTAGGCAGGTGACCGTCAGACGACCGCATCGAGCGCCGCGAACTCGCTGTCGGGCGGCTGCTTCACTTGATGTACGAGCCGCGGTGCGACCTCAATCGGATTGACCTGGTGCTGCCACCAGACCTCTCGGCGCATTGTCAGGCCGTATACGACGCCGGCCAGGGCGTCCGCGAGGTCCTTCGTCCCGCTGGGCGGGTGGTCGATCTTCTCGGTCTTGGCGTCGACCTCGAGCGAGAGCAGCTCGCTCAACAAGGCGTCGTTCTCGGGCACGTCAACGCGACGGTCGTAGAGCGCCGCCTTAAGTATCTCGTAGGCGAGGGGCGTGCGGTCCATGGAGCGCAGGCCGGTGGTGAAGCCCTTAAACCGGAGTGTCTGCAGCATGTCGCGGGACTGGAAGCTGTCGGCAGTCACGAAGCGGAGGTTGAGGCCTAGATCCCGCAGGCCATATAGCAAGGCGCGTATGCGCTCGTAGGGTATCTCGCCGTCCGGGGGCGGCACCACGCTGAGGACGAGGTCGACGCGGATGTGCGGCAGCACCTCGACCTCGCCGCCGCGCTCGACCTCCACGAAGCGGTCGACGCAGCCCACGACGATGCCGGTGGCGTCCCCCGTCAGGCTGAGGTCGAGGTGGGCGAAGCGGATCAGATGCGGTTCGTGCAGTCGACTTGGATACAGCGTGAGGCCACCTTGTAAGAGGTCCGTCACGTCGGAGGACAGGACTGATGGGCGGTCGACGAAGCAGCCTGCCACCGCGTCGCGGTTGGTGAGGAAGGGATGGATCGCGGTGGTCGACACCCCGGCGATGTCGCGCAGCGCGTTGAGGATGTCGCGCTCGAACTCGGGCCGGTGCTCGACCGGGACCTCGATCACCAGGGCCTCGTCGATTGACGGAACATCCTCGTCGGTCCCCAGGATGCGCGGTCGGCGGGACAGGTCGCCGGAGAACACCCGGAACACCTCGCCGGAGTACGCGTTGGGCTTCACGTCCCAGACTCGCCGGTCATAGAGGAAGATGCTGCTCTCACCGGTCTGCTCGATCTGGCGCGCCCGCTCCCTCTCCTTGAGGTCGGTGAATTGGCCGGGGTAGCGCCGCGACGACACCAGGCACAGCAGGCCCGGTAGCCGCCCCAGCTTCTGGAAGCGTGACGCCCTACGGCGCGCGATACTCTCGTAGAGGGCGGTGGCCTGGTCGTAGGCCCGCCCGTCGTGGCTGCGGCGAGAGCGCTCGACGGCCTCCATGAAATTGATCTCATCGATCAGGCCGGAGTAGACGTTCTGGCCGAGGGTCGCCGTGTCCGCCCCCGAGACCGGTCTGACAACGACCCGGTTGGGGAAGCGCATCTCCGACTTGACCCGGTGGTCGAAGGGGAAGTCCCGCTGGAAGTAGGGCGAGCGCTCGACGAGGGCCTTCAGGCGGTCGTAGTCGACGATCTTCGCCAGACGTTCCGTGCGGTTCTGGATCACGATGACGATCTCGGATGTGGGGTCGAGGTCGAAGGCGACCTGCGGCACGCGGTAGCAGCTCAGCACGTAGAGCTGGTAGGCAATCGAGTAGATCGCGAGGGTACTTTTCCCCGTGCCGATGGCGCCGGTCAGCACCGCCTCGGTATACCGCGTGAAGAGCTTCGCCCGGTGCTCGCGCCCCGGCTCCTCCGGGTTGTTGAGTTCGACCAGGGCCACCAGCACCCCCTCGTAGAGGGCGTCGCTGCCGAGGTAGCTCGGGTCGGACACGAAGGTCTCCACCGACACCGGGTATGAGTGCAGCGCCGCGAAGACCCTCAGGCGGTAGTCGTCGCCAGCCTTCGCCGCCGCGCGGGCCAGCAGGAACTCCTCCCTGGCCTCCGGCGACAGGACGTCGAGGTCACTTTGTTTGATGGACATCGATGGCGACCAGTCGCATGAAGCGCTCGACCTCGCCGCCTAGACCCGGGCCTTGCGTCCAGGGCGTCGTTGCCGTCGCGAAGTTGGTCCCGCGCTCCAGGACCCACTGGGCGGCCTTCAGGCGGACGGCGTCGTTCTCGCTGTCGAGGCACTCCTCGACGGCCTGCGTCGCCTTGACCGTGAGGTTGGCCAGGCGGTCGAGCACGTATGCCTCCTGGCTGCGCCGGAGCCGCTCCACGGCGGCGTCCCACTCGGGCCGCTTCTTCCAGTCGCGCACCGTGACCGCCTTGACGCCCAGGGCCTTGCTGATGGCCGCCTCGCCGGCGCCCTCCACGTAGGCCATCTGCGCCGCCCGCTCGACGCGCGCCGCCAGGGTGGTGGTCTTGGCCTTCTTCACGATGGCGGTCATCGCGCGTCCCGGCCAAAGGTTTTCAAAGGTCTTGTCGGCCCCGGCGTGTCCCACGTGAGGGGGTGCGCCAACGGGCCGGAGTAGATCACCACCTCGCAGCCGTCGGGCTCGAGACCACCCATCAGGAGGAGGTCCCGGCCGACCCGCTCGCACCAGTCGCAGAAGGCACGATTGTTCGTCCCCGATGGGAACTGCGGGACGCCGACTGAGATGCCCGGCGCGATAGACACCTTGCGGATCGGCGGGACCCAGTCATCGACTACGGTGATCCTGACCAGGTCCTTGCGGGCGCGCCTGAGGAGGTGTTCGGTCCACGCGAACGGCGCCCCGAAGCCCGGCATCACAAAAACCAAGTCGGGCGCGTCCGAGAATGACTTGCCCTCGCTCAGGTAGGGCCACACGAAGCCGGAGGGCGCGGGATCCGGCAGCGCGTAGGTGCCGTCGTCGGGGCCGGGCGCATGGCGCACTCCACCGACGCGAACGTCGCAACCGTAGATGAGCGCTCCCACGACCCAGCGGGGCAGTGAAAGGCGCCATGTCCGGTGTGCGGTGCTCGAGTGCATCGATGGTTCTCGTCGGTCAGGTGACCAAAAGCACGTTGTGGAGATCGAACCTTACCCCATACGATTTAAGTCAACAATACTGACTCAATATTTTGGCGGCGGAAGGTTTGGCGCCGTGCTCGGCGGTCTCGGGCGGAGTGGGCACGCAATTGGGTCGGTCCTTGTTCACCGGGGTGCGTGTCCATTCGGGTTGCCGGCTCATTTCTACTGAGGGGCCAAGGGAAATTAATTTCCCTTTCGCCCGCGCCACCCTGCAAGACGCCTTTCCAAGCTTCAATGTCTCGCGAATGGTCACTCCGAAACAGGCCCAGGATGGGTTGGGCATCTTGGCCACCTTGGTCATCTTGACCAGGTTGGTTGTCGTGATAGGCAATCTAGACCCTCACCAAGTCGGCTGAACGGAACAGCCATTGATATTCTTCCAGCCTGCTCGTACCCGGCTCTCCTGAAATGACATCGTGAGCCAGAAAGACGACCAAGATGGCCAAGACACCCAAGATAGCCAACCTCCCCTCCATGCCCAGACAAAGCGTCGATTATTTCAGGTCGCAGACCAGCGGCCCGTTCGGTCAAGTCCCACCGTGCGGGTCAACATCTGCGTCCTGCTCACACGTACAGTACGGACACTCGTCGAAGTGCCCTTCCCGGATGTCTTTGGGTAAGCCCTCAAAGATGATCGCCGTTTCGTCGCGACCGACCTCCTGCATGAGCCCCCAGATGGCACGGTGCAGTAGTAGCACTGAGTCCTCAGCAAAACCTTGGAAGTCGGGTGAAGCGGGCTTTCCGCGGGCGTTTCGAATTGTCATGACCTATCTCCTTGCCTGAGATTTGTGGTTTGGTTGCGCAGCTTTCCGGCAGAGACCACGTCCAGCCGGTAATCTTGCCGCCCTCGTGGAGCTGCTGCGTCATCACATTGATGTCTTTAGCGGCGCGGTCGACGGTTTTGCCGGCGTGTCCGTGACACTTCGCCAAGGCTTTGACTTCGGACGCAGACATTTCGCCCTTTGCGAGCGCAACCTTGAGGAACTCGGCGGCCTTCTCGCGGGCGGTCGATTTCTGCGTCGACGTTTCCGACACTAGCTGCGCCGCCTTGACGCTCGACGGTCCGATCCACTCGACGGCGGCGGCCTCCCACTCCTCGGAATCGTCGGGTGCGCTGTGTTTGCCGGCGACGCGATATGCCCAGGCCTGAGAACCCTTTCCGAGGTTGGACTTGACGACCGCGAGGACGCGGACGTCAGGGTCGTCCGGCGACGGACTGGCCAAGAGCGCGGAGCGCGCTGCGCCCACGACGCCAATGGAACCGCCGCCCCGGTAAATCGCCGGCATGCCCTCCTTCTTGTTCAGGTGCCGAACCACGAGGATGGTGACGCCTGTGTCTTCCGCTAGCGTCTTGAGCGGGCTTAGGGCCTGCCGGACTTCCTGGTCTTTGTTCACGCTGATTTTCCGGCCGAGGAAAGCGACCAGCGGGTCGACGACAACAAGGTCCGCAGCGCACGCGTCAATCTCCCGCTGAAGGCTGGCCACGTCATCGGGTAGCGACACCATGCGAGCTACGTGGCCGGCCACCTCAGTCTCGCTGTCGACGATGCGGACGCGTGAGAGGTCAGCCCCCGCTGCTATGAGGCGCGGTACTATGGTGGTGGCCGGGTTGTCCTCGGCACTCAGGATCAGCGCCGTCCCGGGCGCACAGGTCGTGCCGTCGGGCATCGTACCGCCCGACGAGACGCGGGCCGCCAGATCGATGCAGATCGTCGACTTCCCGACCCCGGGGTCGCCGTCGATGATCGCTAGGGCGCTCTTGGGGATCATGCCCGGCCACAGCCATGTGACCTTCTGCGGCGCGATCTCGTCGGCGGGCGTCACCTTGAGAGCGGCTTTTGCCGGGGCACCCTGGCCGAGGGAGGTCCCGGTCGCCCCGATCCCGAGCCACTCCCGGCATTTCGAGACGATGTCGCCGCCGGACGTTCCGAGCAGTTCCGACAGGCGAGGCCATCCGGTCACTTGCTGCACCGACGAGATTTTCTGGTCCGTATGGTGGACCGCCTCAGCCCGTTTGGTTGCCTCCTCGTCACCAGCCGCTTGCGCCACTCGGAGAATGAATTCCTTCGCGTACTTGGGGTCGCAGCCGCCGCGCAGCATCCCGCCCGCCAGCGCCATTGCCACGTCCTGACGAGCGCCCTTCAACTTCGGCCACACCCGCGCCATTAGCGCCGCCGCAGCGAGGCAACCGGCTCTGCGCCCGAGATCGTCGGCGTCGACGGCGGTGGGAAGGCCGGCTCGCCCGCTTTCGAACCGAAGTTTCTTCCCGCTTGGGTGGCCGGACGGCGGAAATGTTGCGATATGTTTCTCGCCGCGAACCTCGACGAGCACGACGGTTTCGCGGTCGATTTTGGCCTGGAACTTCTTGGTCTTGACGGCGGACTTCGTGCGGAAGCTCCAGTGGCTGGCCCGCGCCGACTTCCGGCCGTACACACACTGCGTGTCCGGAAGAAAATAAGAAGCGAGCCGCCTGGCCTCTTTGCAGTCCAGGTCCAGGTCCACCAGACCGCCGTGCTTCTTGCCGAGCTTCAGCGCGACGCCACGGTCACCGGCGAACGGCCCGGGTTCGGCTTCAGGATCGTACTCGACGGCCTTCCATTTCGACGCGGGTTGCTTGGAATTTGGCAGGAGCGGAACCGGCGAAAATCCATGGACGTGATAGCACTTTGCAGCGTCGAGGGTCGATTTAAGCCCCTCAAAGGGTTGCTCTCCGCTATCGGAAAGTGACTTCGGCGGCTTACTGCCGCTCTTCTTCTTCAGATTCATTGAAAACGTCATCGGTCAGGCAACGAGGCTTTTCGCGATCTCGGCGAGATCGTCACATGACACGAACCAGCGGGCGCTTCTCTCGTCCTTCTCGGCAGGGACGACGCCGTCCAGGACCAATCCGTAGACCCGGCGGTACGACACCGACAGTCCGAACTCTTCGCGCAGCTTTCGCGGAAGCTCGGCAAGGGGGATTTGCTTGTCACGCATTTGAATGTTTCCTTCCAACTTTGTCGCGCAAGGTTATGGAAAGCATAGGCTTTCCGTGGCTCGTAAGTTGGAAGGGTAGGGAGGTTCCCTGCGTTCGCCGGAGACTCTTAATCAGCGGGTCCGGGGTTCGAGTCCCCGATCGCCCTCCAATAAAATCAAGGGCTTAGCGAGAAATCGCTGGGCCTTTGTTTCATTCGTGTCCGCCCTGTATCCGCAATTGATTTGGTTGGATTTCCGCCAACAGATCTCCGAATTGCGCTCCGTGTCCACCATGTCGACTTTCGGACGCGATGCGGACGTGTCGGGCCGGTGGGACTTATGTCTGTTTTTTATCTGCAGCGGACGCTCCGAAGCGACCGGCCGGAGGCAGGTGATAGCCAGGCCGGCATGCGGACCGTGACTTTGTCGTCAACGTGCATCGCAAGCGCCGAGGCGCTTTTCGCGGTCTGCCGTCATCGCAGCTTCACTTGGTTCTATTATTTCGACGTGTTCGTGCGCCGGCCGCGCTAGATCAAGATCGTCTCAGATCGCTGCGATCTGAGACGTGACTCTTGATCTAACTCATATATCTAGAGCACGATTCGCGCGTCACATAAGATCACTGTGACACGATCGTGCTCTAGTACTGGCCTTCGGGCGGCAGGCCGAAGACGTGCTGCCCGTACATCGACATCACGGCATCGAAATTGAGGCTGATGTGGTGGTTGACCGCCGCGACGTCGCGCCAAGCGCGCTGGGCCGGGTGATCGTGCTGCAGGCTGCGCCCGCCGACGGCGTCGAAGACCAGGTTCATTGTCGTCATCGCCTCATGCGCGATGAAGGCCTGGGTGCGGCGGTTTTGCATGCGCCGCTCGAGCGAGGTCTTGCCGTCGGCCTGGACTTCGGCCTCAGCCGCCTCCACGTCGCGGCGCGCCAATGCAAGGCAGGCATCGATCCGCGCGGATGCCTCGCCGATCCTTTTTTGCACGGTCTGGAAGTCGGCGATTTTCTTGCCCCCGAGCACGACGGCTCCGTGGGTCTCGCGCACCTTGTTCTCTTCGATATAGCGCTCCAGCGCGCCGGCAGCCGCCGCGACCGCGGGGGTGGCGAGCGAGAAGGGCACGCAAGTCAGAAGTGAAATCCGGTAAAGCGGATTGTCGGACGTATCCGCGCCCGGCGCGGTGCTTCCGGTCGCGTCGGCAAAGCTCAGCACCCGGTGCGCCGGTACAAAGACGTCATCGACAAGCACGTCGAAGCTGCCCGTGCCGGCAAGGCCAACCGGCCGCCAGCTTTCCCAATCGATCGTGTAGTCGGACTTCGGGACGATTGTGAAACAGGGGGCCGGCTTGCCCTCGGGGCCGACCGGCAGCATGGCGCCGCACAAATTCCAGTCCGAGCCCGGACAGCCGCTGGAAAACGGAAAGCGTCCGGACAGGCGGTAGCCCCCCTTGACCGGGGCCGCCTTGCCGATCGGCGCGTAGGAGCCGGAGATGACGGCATCGCCATCGGCGCCCCAGATGTCGTCCTGCGCCTGCTTCGGAAACAGCGCACCGAGCCAGTTATGCGCCATGTAGAGGCCGCAGACCCACGCCGTCGAGGCACACACCTTACCGAGGGCAAAGCTCGTCTCGACCATCGGTGCGAAGCTCAGCTCGTGCCCACCGAAGCGCGCCGGCAGCATTGTCCGGTGCAGACCCGCGGCCTTGAACTGGGCCACGGTTTCTTCGGGGACGCGGCATTCGGCCTCGCAGGCCCCCGCCCGTGCCGCGACATCCGCCACCAGGGACTGGGCCGGCTCGGTCAGCTCCGGCACTGAAGGAGCAGGCCCGGCCGGCGATTGGACAGTCGTATCGTTCATGACAGGCTTCCTCCTCCTCGGCCGCGACGCCGGGTCCGCCCCAATTGGTCCGGATGCGGCAGCGTCTACGTCGACATTGCCGATCCCGCTTTGCGGCCCGGTATTCCTTGCGCCGATCTGGCGTGCGAGGATCGTTTCGATCTCCCGCAACATCTCCTTAAACCGCGCAAGCTCGCGTCTGCGAGAAAGGCGATGCCACGACCTCTTGGGCTTTGTCAGTTTCCAGCCAGAGCTTGCAGAACAGGATATGGCCCTCGCGCCGCAAGCTGATCTGCACCGTCCGGGCGCCCTCCCGCGAGCGACGTTGCGACAACAGGCGGTTCTCCAACATGCGGCCGACCAGCCGCGACAGGGTTGAGGTCTTGACCCCGATGACGCCGGAGCTGTCGATCAGGGTCGGCGGGCCGTCGATATGCATTACCAACAACACGCGCCGCAAATGCAAGGTGATCCCCGCCTGCTTGAGATGTGGCGCAAAGGAATGCGCAACGAGCGAGCCGACCTGCGCCATGAGGTACGGCACGAAATCATGGAGATCAGAAGCTTCGGGGTTTGCGTCCGGCATGATTTGTCGCTCTTCAAACTTTGTCGCTCTTCAAACTAAGTGAGGCCGGCGGCCGGGACCGCAGGGCCGGCGCATTGCAGAAATCGTAACCGGCCGATTGCCGCCGGCGACACCGTATATACCGCCAGTGCCCGTGGCCGTTATAGCAGCGTCAGCGTCAGTCACGGGAACACAATGACCAGCAGCAGCACGACCAGCATCGTCGCGGCAAACCGCGCCGCACTCCTGAAGACGCCGACATGTATAACGGCGTCCAGCGCTTCGCAGTCGATGTCCAGTAGCACGGCTGCGTCTAAAGCGAGCGCTTTCGCCACCGCCACAACGATGGTGATCGGCTCGCCAACATGTCGGGCTCGATCCGGGGCGGCCGGCGCCGGTGATGAGCCTGAAGTCCTCGACGCGCGGTATGGGGCGGCCAACAAACCGGCTGGGATTACGAGAGTTCAACGCCCGCCATCCTGGATCGTTCAGACATTTGGCCCGCCATGGGATCGGCGGGCCGCTCGACCAGCCCGTGCCATCGCCAAGCGGTGTGTCAGCGGCCCCTGTTCATCCGATGCGCAGCACGGGCTTGATGGTTTCGCCGGTTTCGCTGTCGTGAATCGCCGCGGCGATGTCGTCCAACGCGTAAAACCTGATCAGCCGGTCGAACGGAAAGTGCCCCCTGGCGTGCAGGTCTACCAGCATCGGGATGAGGCTGTCCGGGTTGGAGCCGCCCTGGATGATGCCGTGGATGGTGCGGCCGACCATCAGGTGTCGCACGTTTATCGGCAGCTCGCTGCCATCCCACGGGCTGGCGACGAAACCGCAGCGCCCACGCGGAGCCAGGATGTCGAGCGCCTGACGCATTACCGGGAGGACGCCCGTGGTGTCGAGCACGCAGTCGGCGCCCGCCGGCAGGTGTCCCATGATCGCATCCACCACAGGATCGTCGTCCGCGAGGATGATCTCGTCCGCGCCGAGTTCGGATGCGAGGTCGAGCCGATGCGCGTGACGGTCGACGGCGACGATACGGCGCGCACCGGCAAAGCGCGCCGCCATGATCGCCGAAAGTCCGAGCGTGCCTGCGCCCATCACGGCGAATGTCTCGCCGGGCGCGATCTTGAGGTCGTTGAGCACCGCCCCCGCGCCTGTCTGGACGCCGCAGCCTAGCGGTCCTAAAAATTCGAGCGGCGCCTCGCGCGGGACCTTGATCACATTGCGCTGGACGCCGATGGCGTGGGTTGCAAAAGAGGATTGGTTGAAAAAATCACCGTAAACGGGTTCGTCGCCTGCATGCAGATAGTGGCTTCCGTCTTCACGCTTGCAGGTAAAGTTGTTTTGGGTATGGCAATAGGAGGGCTTGGAAGCAAGACAGCTTGGGCAATGACCGCAGCTGTCGAAGGTCATCACGACGTGGTCGCCTTTGCTCACCTTGCCAACGCCGTCGCCGACGGCTTCAACCACGCCGGCTCCTTCGTGGCCAAGCACGACCGGGCGTGGGATCGGGCTTTGCGCGCCCGCCGCCTTGATGTCCGTGTGGCACACGCCGGTAGCGATGATACGCACAAGAACCTCACCGGGGCCCGGTCCGGTAAGCTCGAGTTCCTCGATCGCAGGGGCTTCGTTGCCCGCGCGAAAGACGGCCGCACGTATTTTCATGGGTGCTTCCAGCGGGTCGACGATCAGCCCGGGAAGGTGCAGCAATCGCCGCCCAGACTCAAGGCAGGGACTCAAGCGGGCGACTGGATCAATCCCAAATCAGCCGCACAGGCGGCACGGCCAATGGCACTTCGGTCCGTAAAGCACCTGATCCGGGCGCGGCCTCCGCGACTTGTTTGTCCGTCTTGGGATAGTATGACCGAACGGCGAGACGATGAACCGCAGGCAAGCCACCGATGAGCCAGCAGCTCCACGCGCTGCCCCCGGGATATGAGATCGAAGGCTACCGGATCGAGGGCACGCTCGGCACCGGTGGTTTCGGCGTCACTTATCTTGCGCGCGAGATGTCACTCGACCGGCTGGTCGCGATCAAGGAGTACCTGCCGGCCGATATTTCGGTCCGCGACACGCATCACAACACCGTTCATCCCATCGACCATGAGGACGAAGAGACCTTCGAATGGGGCCTTGAGCGCTTCCGCGGCGAGGCGCTGACGCTCGTATCCTTCCGCCACGCCAACATCGTCGCGGTGCTGCGCTTCTTCGAGGCCAACGGCACCGCCTACATGGTGATGGATTACGAGGAGGGCTCCAGCCTCGGGGAGATTTTGCAAGGCGCCGGCACATTGCCCGAGCACGAGATGCACGAGATTCTGTTTCCGTTGCTCGACGGGCTCGACCGGGTGCACCGCGCCGGCTTCCTCCACCGCGACATCAAGCCGGACAACATCTATATCCGCGCCGACGGGTCGCCTGTGCTGCTCGATTTCGGCGCTGCACGGCTCGCCGTTGGCCAAAAGGGCCAGCAGATGACCGGCCTCGTCACCGTCGGCTATGCGCCGCCCGAGCAGTACGATTCAGGCAGTCCCCAGGGGCCATGGACGGATATCTATGCGTTCGGGGCGACGCTCTATCACGCGGTCACAGGCACGATCCCGGTCGAGTCGACTGCCCGCATGGGCGCGCTGGCGCGGCGCGAGGCCGATCCCTTGGCATCGGTCGAGGAGCGCGCCGCGCTCAAAGCCTATGGTGCGCCGCTCATGCACGCCGTCGACTGGTCGCTTGCCATCCTCGGCGCCGACCGCCCGCAATCGGTTGCCGAGTGGCGCGCCGCCTTTCGCGCGCCCGACCGGACCCGCGCAGAGCCCGTCGGGCCGGCCCCTCGCAGAAGGCGCAAGCGGGCCGAGACAATTGCGCCGTGGGAGCCGGCGAGTAGCGACCCCGCAGGTATTGCTGACGAGGAGGCCGCCGCCGGGAAGGGCGCCACCCTGCTGGCCGACGGTGTTCCCGATGTGCCAGGCCCGGATTATGAATATGCTGCGCCAACGGTTTTTGAAGCGCCGCTGAAGCCCGGCGAGCGGCCAGGCCCACCGGCAGCGCGCCACCGTGGCGGCCGTCTCGCCCGGGTGGCGGCAACGCTCGTCGCAGTCGCTGTGGTCGCCTTTGGCGTTCACCTCGTGCTGGGCGAGGACCCCATTGAAGCTTGCGACCGGCATGCCGCGCATCCTTTCGATCCGCGAAAGCCGCGGGCAGTTCCCGGCGTCACCTTCGGCCAGATGGAGGCGGAGAAGGCAGCGGCCGCCTGTGCCGAGGCGGCGCGCAAGAAGCCGGATCTCGACCGGCTGCGCTTCAACCACGCCCGCGCCCTCCACAAGCTGAAGCGTTATGCCGAGGCGCGCGCGATCTATCAGGCGCTGGCGGCCCGCGGCTATGTCTTCGCCGAGGCCAACATTGCGTACATGATCTTTCGTGGCCAGGGCGGGCCGCGCAATGCGGAGGAGGGGGCCCGTCGCTTCCAACTCGCCGCGATCAAGGGCAACCCCGACGCCCAGCTCGCGCTGGCCGGCAGCTATATGTGGGGGCGGGGTGTGGAGCGCGATGATGTGGCCGCCTATTTCTGGTACCGCCTCGCCAGCCGTTTCTATCCCGTTGCGGCCAAGCCCCGACTTGAGACCCTGCGGTCCCGCCTCGATGCAGCCCAAATCAGCGAGATCGAACGGCGATTGACGGCGTGGAAGCCGACGTCGTGAGCGGTGTGTTCGGCGCAACGCGCATTGAAGCCTTGACCAGGCATGGCACATTCTGTATTTAACGAAATAGTTAAATACAGAATCACCTATTCCAGGAGCACAACCCATGAGCACGCATCCGACAGTCTCCCGCGACGAATGGCTGGCCGCGCGCGAGGCATTGCTGGCCAAGGAGAAGGAATTCACCAAACAGCGGGACGCACTGAGCGCGGCGCGGCGCGAACTGCCCTGGGTCAAGGTCGAGAAAGACTACGTTTTTGACGGCCCCGACGGGCAGGCAACCCTGACCGAGCTTTTCGACGGGCGCAGCCAACTCATCGTCTATCACTTCATGCTCGGCCCGGGCTGGGAGCAGGGCTGCCCGAGCTGCTCGTTCCTGGCCGACCATTTCGATGGCGCCGTAGTTCACCTCGCGCATCGCGATGCGACACTCGTTGTGGTTTCACGCGCGCCGCTGGCCGAGATCGAGACGTTCCAGAAGCGCATGGGCTGGCGCTTCAAATGGCTGTCGTCGCACGCCAGCGACTTCAACCGCGACTACCATGTCTCGTTCACCGAGGACGAAATGGCCAAGGGGGAGGTCGTCTACAACTTCCGTAAGAGCGCGTTTCCAAGCGAGGAAGCACCCGGCGTCAGCGTCTTCACGCGCGACCAAGCGGGCGACGTCTTTCACACCTATTCGAGCTACGCGCGCGGGCTCGACATTCTGCTCGGCACCTACAACTTCCTGGATATGGTGCCCAAAGGCCGCGACGAGGCAGACCTACCCTTTTCGATGGCCTGGATCCGTCACCACGACCGCTATGATGATTGAGGAAGGCAGTCCATTCGATGGGCTAAAGTGCGTCGGGGGCCATCCTTCGAGGCTCGCTGGCGCTCGCACCTCAGGATGAGCTGCGGCATTGTGCAAACATTACTGCTCATCGTGAGGTGCGGAGCGGCTTCAGCAGCGGAGCCTCGAAGGATGGCCGCCGCGCTTATCTTGGCGGCGTAGTCCCCTCAAATGTCCCCGCGTAGCGCTCGCGCAGCAGGGTCTTCTGGACCTTGCCCATGGTGTTGCGCGGCAGCTCGTCGACCACAAACACCCGCTTGGGCACTTTGAAGCCGGCCAGTCGGTCCTTGAGTGCGGCGATGATTGAGGCCTCGTCCGGTTTTGCCGCGGGGCCGGCGGCTGTGATCACCGCCGCCACGACCTCGCCGAAATCGGGATGGGGTAGGCCGACGACCGCGGATTCGCCGACGCCGTCGAGCTCGTCGATGAAACCCTCGACCTCTTTGGGATAGACGTTGAAGCCGCCTGAGATGATGAGGTCCTTGGCGCGGCCGACGATGGTGACCGTACCGTCTTCATCCAGCGTCGCCAAATCGCCGGAAATGAAAAAGCCGTCCTGCCGGAACTCTTCCTCTGTCTTCTCCGGCATCCGCCAATACCCTTTGAAGACGTTGGGGCCTTTGTATTCGAGTATACCGACTTCGCCGGACGGCAGGATGCGGCCGTCCTCGTCGGCGATGCGCACCTCGACCCCCGGCAGCGCCTGGCCCACCTTGCCGGGCCGGCGCTCGCCCTCATAAGGGTTCGAAGTCACCATGCCGGCCTCGGTCATGCCGTAGCGCTCGAGCACACGGTGCCCGGTGCGGGCCTCGAATTCGGCGAAAGTCTCGGCCAGCAAGGGGGCCGAGCCTGCGATGAATAATCGCATATTCGTGCAGACCTCGCGGGTGAAACCCGGATGCGCCAGCAGGCGGACATAGAAGGTCGGCACGCCCATCATCACCGTCGCGTTCGGCATCTGGCGCACCATCTCGTCGGCATCAAAGCGCGGCAGGAAGATCATCTTGCTGCCATTGAGCAGCGCACAATGGATCGCCACGAAAAGCCCGTGGACATGGAAAATCGGCAGTGCATGCAACAGCACGTCGCCCGGCGTGAATCTCCACAGCTTGTGCAGCGTTTGCGCGTTGCTAGCCAAATTGGCGTGGCTCAGCATCGCGCCTTTGGAACGGCCGGTGGTGCCCGAGGTGTAGCAAATTGCGGCAATGTCGTCGGCGCCGGTCTCGGCGATCTCGGTCGCAGGTTCCAGAGACTGTGAGCGTTCGATCAGCGAGCCGTCGCCCGCCGCGCCCAGGGTCAGCACATGCGCGCCGCCAAGCCTGGCGGCCAAGGCCCCGATCGCTGCCGCGCGCGCGGGCTCGCAGACGATTACAGAAGGCTCGGCGTCGGAAATGAAGTATTCGAGCTCAGCCTCCAAATAGGCCGTGTTGAGCGGCAGGTAGATCGCGCCGGCGCGCAGGCAGGCAAGATAAAGAAAGACGGCTTCGGGCGATTTATCCACCTGCGCCATCACCCGGTCGCCGGGGGCGACATCGAGCGCGCGCAGGAGCGCGGCCATCCGCGCTGCGCCCGTTTCCAGCTCGGCGAAGCTGTAATCCCGCCGGCCGGGCACCGCGAAGACGGTGGCCGAGCGGTCCGCTGGGAAGCCCCCGCTGAGGGCGTGGTAGAGGTTCTGCGACATGCGGTGCGCCCGGTAAGTTCGCGACGGCGAACGGGTTCCGCTCGCCTGTCAGCAGCGGTCTAATCGCTCGCGGCCGGCGCCGCAATCCCCTTGCCTGCTGGCCACGAGACGGCAAATGGGCTCGCGCAAAGGGTCACGCTAATGTTATTCGACGCTGTGAGGCCTGCGCAGTCAGATGTCGCGTGCAGTTTGGCAGGTGCGACGAGCTTGGGGCGAGCAGTGTCGAAGCAGTGGATCGAACGGGGACGCTATCGGGCAGCTTTCCTGGGCGCGGCGCTGGCACTCTTGATCGTTGGCGACGCCGCTGGATCTGGCTCATCCAGCACCCAAGTGGAGGAGATGAAACGCCAGCTTTCAGAGCTTGAAGCTCGTGTGGAACGGCTCGCCGCTCAGCGCGAACGGCGGCGTTCGGGCGCCCCCGCCGCGGCGCTCACGAGGGGAAGCCAGCCCCGTTCCTGGAAATTGCCGGGCACCAATACGAGCATGCGGATCGGCGGCTATGTGAAGCTCGATCTGATCGTCAATCTGAACGCGATCTCGGCCAGCTCTTCCGGTGATGATGGATCGAGCCTCGGCGATGCGCCGATCGATGGCACGCCCGCGGCACGGCGTCAGGGCAATACACGGCTCCATGCGCGGCAGTCGCGCTTTTTCATCCGAACCTGGACACCCACCAAATGGGGCCGGTTGGATACCCGGATCGAGGGCGACTTCTTCGGTGCGGGTGGCGATGAGATTATCTCAAACTCCAATTCTTTCCGCATTCGCCACGCCTATGGAAGCTTTGGCCCACTGCTGGCGGGCCAGACCTACACCAATCTTTTCCAAGGCTACGGCGATGGCGAAACTATCGAGACTGGCGCGCCGGGCGGCAAAATCTCCGCGCGCCAAGGTCAGATCCGATACACCCATCGAATTGGCGACGCCACGCGATTGGCCATCTCGGTCGAAAACCCGGAGACCGGCAGTACGACGGGACCGGGGGCCGAACTCGTTGCGGTGGGCGGCATCCCGGGTGCCTTGGTCGCCGGCAGCACATTCGGCGCCAACGATCCGATGCCAGTCTTCGCGATCCATCTGAACCACCGCCATCGGGAAGGAACCTTCGGCATCGTCGCCGGATTGCGCCGCCTGCACATCGACAACGGCGCAGGTGTCGACGCGGCGGCGCTTGGTTGGATCGTGCAGCTTGCCGGGCGCCGCGCGCTCGATCGTCATGTCACTATCGGCGGTAATATTTACGTCGGTAAGGGTTTCGGCCGGGGCATCAGTCATTGGGACACCTCCGCCGTGTTGCGCCCCGCGCCAGCCGCCAGCGCGCGGTTACACACCGTCTTCGCGATCGGCGGATCGGCCTGGGCGCAGACGCGCTGGACGCCCACACTGCGCAGCAATCTCATTTATTCGCGGTCTTTCATCGACATTGCCGGGGCCGCCGGAGGCAAGGCGGCGCTGCCGGTCGGCGCCGGGCTCAACCGCGATCTCTGGCGAGCGATCGTCAATCTGATCTGGAGCCCGCTCGGCCCCCGGGTGGATCTGGGTATGGAGTATGCCTACGGCTTTCGCGGCACGATCAACGGTCCCAACGGCAAGCTCCACCGTATCCAGGCATCGCTGCGCGTCCGTTTCTGAGTCGCCGGCACATTTCGTGTGAGCTCTTGCCCGATCCGGCCGTCCGGGCGATGTTTGGCGCCATGAACCTTGGACAAGCTCTTAGATGCAGCGTTGCACGCCAGCCGGGGGCCGAGGCTGTGGTCGACGGCGATATCCGGCGCGACTATGGCCAGTGGTATGACGAGATCCGGGCCGTTGCCGGCGGCCTCGTCGCACGCGGCCTCGGGCCTGGCGACCACTTCGTGGTGGTGATGCGCAACCGCTATGAGATGGCGACCTTAGCGTGGGCGTCGTACATGCTTGGCGCAATTTACACACCGCTCAGCTGGCGCGGTACGGCCGAGGAGATCGGCTATTGCTTGCGCGACGCCAGCGCCGGTTTCGTTGCGTTCGACGGTGGGGCCGAGGCAGCGGTGCTCGAGGCCAGCGTGGCTGAGGGCATTTCCGTGGAGCGCATGATCGCGGCTGCCGACGCCAAGGCCGACACGGCCCGCTTCGAGGCGCTACGCGATGGCTCGGCGGTTGCAGGCCCCGCCGATATCCACGACGAAGCGACATGCATCATGCTCTACACCTCGGGCACGACGGGGCGGCCCAAGGGCGTGCCGCGCTCGCACCGGGCAGAGCTTGCGGCGTCGATGAACCACATTGCCGCCAACCAGTACCCGCACGGCCTCTCGCAGCTTTGCGCAATGCCGCTTTTTCACACTATGGGCGAGCGAGCCCTGCTCACTGCGGCGATGCTGAATGGCAAGCTCGTTCTGATGCCTGCCTACTCGCCCGAGGGCATGCTCGATCTGATTGAGGGTGAGCGTGTCGGTTCGGTCTTCCTGGTGCCGACCATGTTCCACGACGTGCTCGCCCAGCCGGATATCGACAAGCGCGACCTTACGTCAGTTGTCCGCGCGGGCTATGCCGGTATGCCCATGGCGCCCTCGTTGGTTGAGCATTGCGTCGAGCGTCTTGCCAATGCACCGTTCGTCAATTTCTACGGTTCCAGCGAGATATATTCCCTCTCTTCCTGTTCGCACCAACATTTGAAGCCGGGCTGTGCGGGGCGTGCGGGTTTGAACCAGGAACTCCGGGTGGTTATCGCCGATCCCGACCGCAAGGTGGGCGGCGGGGAAATGGTGGCGCAAGGCGAGACCGGCGAGATTGTCGCATCGATGGCCGTGCTCGATGCCTTCAAGGGCTATTGGAACCGGCCGGAGGCCAATGAAAAGGCGATCCGCGATGGCTGGTATTTCACCGGCGATCTCGGCGCATTCGACGAGGATGGCGAGCTCTATGTGCTGGGCCGCGTCGACGACATGATCATTTCCGGCGGCGAGAATATCCACCCCGAGGAGGTGGAAGACGCGCTTCTCCGCTCGGGGCTCGCGGCCGGCGTCGTTGTGATCGGCCTGCCCGACGACCGCCTGGGCCAGCGTGTGGTCGCATTCGTGGAACCCGGCAAGGCGGGCATCGCCGCGGAAGACCTCGACGGGGCCTGCCGCCAGGGCGCGCTTGCGGACTTCAAGCGCCCGCGCGGCTATGCCTTTGTCGAGGCGATCCCGCGCTCGGCCTCGGGCAAGCTCCTGCGCCGCAAACTGCGCGACGGCGAGTACACGCTGCTTTCCGACTTCAAGAGCACCATCTGAAAGGACCGATAATGACCGACTACGCCGCGCGCCGCGCCGCCGTGCTTGAGGATCTCGACGGCCTGCGTGTCGAGGTCGACAAGGAAAACCGGATCGGCAACCTCATCCTCGACCGGCCGCCGCTCAACATCGTCTCCTACAAGGCGCGCGAGCAGATCAATGCGATCTTCGACGAGTTTGGCAAGGACCCGGATGTCGGCGTGATCGTCGTACGCGGCGCCAACGGGGTCTACACATCGGGCGGCGACGTGCGCGGTTTCTTCGACGTGCCGCGCGATGGCATGTCCCATCTTGCCTGGAACATCGCCGCCCCGCAGCGCTGCGGCAAGCCGGTGATCGCCGCCATGGAAAAGTACGCTTTCGGGGTCGGATTCGAGCTGGCGCTCGCCTGCGATTTCCGTCTGGCAACGAAGGAAACCAAGATGGGCCTGCCGGAGGTGACGATCGGCATGATGCCCGGCAGCGGCGGCACCCACCGACTGGCCAACCTCGTCGGACTGACGCGCGCCAATCTGATGGTTTATCTGGGCGAGCGCGTGCCGGCGGAAAAGGCGCTCGATTGGGGTATTCTGACCGATATGGCGGAAGATTCCGCGGCGCTCGACCAGATGATCGGCACCTATGCAAAGCGCCTGGTCGGCCAATCGCCGCTGGCCCTGCGCACGGTCAAGCGCGTGCTTAATACTGTGTATGACACGAGCCAGGAGGTCGGACTGGAACTCGAGGGGCATGCCTTTGAGAAGCTGCGCGACTCGCATGACTATCACGAGGGCGCGAACGCCTTCTTCGAGAAGCGGAAACCGGTCTACAAGGGCGAGTAGGGCAAGGCGCAGGCGCCATGCCCGGCACAAGGCGCTGGACGGGGGCTTTGCGCCTCCAATAGACTTGAGGCCGCTGTCCCATGATCCAATCGGAGGGCGCGATGACTGCCGAAGTCTGGCCCGTAACCGAAAACCTCGCCGCGGAGATCGGCGATGTCGATCTGTCCCAGCCGCTGAGCCAGGCGGACTGGCAGGTGATCGATAAGGCTTACCGCACGTATTCGGTGCTGATCTTCCCCGACCAGAGGATCAGCCACGACGACCACGTCGCCTTCGCCCGGCGCTTTGGGCCGATGGACATGTCGATGATGGCCGACCTAGACCAGACGGAGATGCGGGTTCCGCTCGAGATCGCGGACGTTTCCAATCTCGATGCCGGAGGACGGATCCTGCCCGAGACCCATCGCCTCAGGGAATTCCAGAACGGCAACCGGCTCTGGCATACCGACAGCTCGTTCAAGAAGGTGCCGGCCAACGCCTCGCTACTCTACATGCAATCCATACCACCGGTCGGTGGTCAGACCGAGTTCGCCGACATGCGGGCCGCCTATGACGCACTGCCCGAGGCGACGAAGCGCCAGATCGAGGGTAAGGTGGCGATGCATTCGATCGCCACGTCGCGCGCCAAGCTGGGGTTTGCAATGAGCGAGGCGGAGAACGCCACCTATCCCCGCGTACCGCAGGTGATGGTGCGGACCCATGCCCATAACGGCCGCAAATCGCTCTACATCGCATCCCATGCCGGGGAGATTGTCGGCATGTCCGACGACGAGGCGCGCGCGCTCCTTGCCGCGCTGATCGAGCATGCAACCCAGCGCCAGTTCGTCTACTGCCACCGCTGGCGGGCGAACGACCTTGTGGTCTGGGACAATCGTTGCACCATGCACCGGGGTCTTGCCTTCGACGACTTACGCTGGCCGCGCGACGCCCAGCGCGCCACTGCACTCGACGTCGGCTCGACCTGCGAACAGGAAGGCGTCACGATCGCTGCGGAGTGAGCCGGAGGCAGCGTCCTTGTTGATTCCGGTCGGCCCTCCGCGCACACCCAGCCCTCCGCGCATAAAGTGTGACCGAGCAGCACTGGGGGGCCTTACGCGCCCTAGCCGCGACCGGCCAGCAGATCGATGCCGGCGGACTGGCCGAGACCTGCTGCCTACTGCCGGCCAGCCTGACCCGAGTTCTGTGCGATTTCCTGGGGCGCGATCTCAAGGCGCGCGGCCTCATTGCGCGACATACCAGCGCTCAAGATCAGCGTGTCTCGGAGATTTCGGTTACCGTGCGCGGCGGTGAGCTGATCGCCGATGTCGGCCCCATTCCGAGCGTCAATATCGCAAGAGCGCCGATCTGCTTGGCCCGGGCGATCTGGCGCGTCTATGCGCGCTGTTGGAGCGCCTTGAGCAGCGGCTGATTGTTTGACGGGTGGATGGCTTCTGGCCGGATGGGTCAATTGTGCGTGAAATCTCCGTTCCAGTGCCGTGTGAGAGGCATACCGCGTCGCGAATTTGCTATTCCATGCCCGTCCCCACGCGTATGAGAGGCCGCAGATCCGGGCCCGCACCCAAATCCGGGGGAGAATGTTAAATGGCCGCCACGCCCAAGAACGATCCCAAGAGCGACCCCAAGAGCGACCCCAAGAGCGACATCGGGATCGCCCGTGCCGCAACTATGATATCGATCTGGGATATCGGCGCGGCGCTCGGCATTCCCGAAGATGCGCTCGAGCCGTTCGGCCGGTACAAGGCCAAGATCGGCGGTGAGTTCCGGGCCGGCCTTGCGGATCGCCCGGACGGCAAGCTGATCCTCGTCACCGCGATGACCCCAACTCCGGCGGGTGAAGGCAAGACGACGACGACGGTTGGTCTTGGCGACGGCCTCAATAGGATCGGCAAACACACCATCGTCTGCCTGCGCGAGCCGAGCCTGGGTCCCTGCTTTGGCATCAAAGGCGGGGCGGCTGGCGGTGGCTATGCCCAGGTCGTGCCGATGGAGGACATCAACCTTCATTTTACCGGCGATTTCCACGCCATTGGCGCTGCGCACAACCTGCTGTCGGCGTTGATCGACAACCATATCCACTGGGGCAACGAAAAGGCGCTGGACGCCCGCCGCATAGTGTGGCGCCGGGTGGTCGACATGAACGACCGCGCCCTGCGGGACGTGGTGCTGTCACTGGGCGGGGTCGCCAATGGCTTCCCGCGCCAGTCGGGCTTCGACATCACCGTGGCTTCCGAGGTCATGGCGATCTTCTGCCTGGCCAACGATCTTGAGGATCTTCAGGCGCGGCTCGGTAAGATCGTCATCGGCTATACGCGCGACCGCGCGCCCGTTTATGCGCGCGACCTCGATGCTGACGGCGCCATGACGGTCCTGTTGAAGGACGCGCTCAATCCCAATCTGGTGCAGACGCTGGAGAACAACCCGGCGATCATCCACGGCGGCCCGTTCGCCAATATCGCCCATGGCTGCAATTCCGTCATTGCGACCAAGACCGCCCTCAAGCTCGCCGATTATGTAATCACCGAGGCGGGTTTCGGAGCCGATCTGGGCGCTGAGAAGTTCTTCGACATCAAATGCCGCAAGGCGGGCTTGAGGCCCGATGCGGCGGTAATCGTCGCCACGATACGCGCGCTCAAGATGCATGGCGGCGTCGCCCGCGACGCGCTCGGCGAGCAGAATGTCGGAGCCGTGAAGGCAGGCCTGGAAAATCTCGGCCGGCATATCCGCAATGTCGGTCAGTTCGGCGTACCTGCGCTGGTGGCGGTCAACCGCTTCACCGCCGACGGCGATGCGGAGGTGGCGGCGGTGCGCGATTACTGTGCCGGTCTGGGGGTCGATGCGCATGAATGCACCCACTGGGCCGATGGCGGCGCCGGCACCGAGAGCCTAGCCAATGCCGTGGCCACGGTGGCCGATGCGGGCAGAAGCCAATTCCGTCCGCTCTACGACGATGATATGAGCCTGTGGGAGAAGACACGCACCGTCGCGCGATCGATCTACGGCGCCGACGACATCATCGCCGACAAGCGCGTGCGCGATCAGTTCGCCCAGTTTGAAGAGCAGGGTCTGGGCAGTTACCCGATCTGCATGGCCAAGACCCAGTACAGCTTTTCAACCGATCCCAACCTCAAGGGCGCGCCCAAGAACCACGTCGTGCCGATCCGCGAAGTTCGCCTCTCCAACGGCGCGGAGTTCCTGGTGGTGGTCTGCGGCGACATCATGACGATGCCGGGCCTGCCGCGCGTGCCGGCGGCAAACGCTATCCATATCGGCGCTTCAGGCGAAGTCGAGGGCCTGTTCTAGGCCAAGGCCGGCTGGGCCGAGAGGGCCCGGAGAGTAGGCTAGGGACCGATGCCCCGGCGCGCGAGCGAATGGCCGGTGATGCCAATTGAACGGAAAATGCTCTAGCCGCTCACTCGCCGAGGATCAGGCGTTCGCCCTTATGCCTGATCGTCGAGAGCGTATCCCGCCGCGCGGACAGTGCGGATGAGATCGGGGGCGTTGTTGGCGTTGAGGGCCTGGCGCAGACGGCGGATATGCACGTCGACCGTACGCGATTCGACATGGACGTCGCGGCCCCAGACGGCATAGAGCAGCTGCTCGCGCGAAAGCACGCGCATCGGCCGCTCCATCAGGTAGCGCAGCAAGCGGAACTCGGTCGGCCCCAGATGTACCGAGCGCTTGCCGCGCTTCACCCGGTGTGAGGCAAGGTCCATCGTCACATCGGCGAATTCCAGTAGCTCGGCGGACAATGACGGGCGTGCGCGGCGCAGCACCGCGCTTACCCGCGCCACCAGCTCGAAGGGCGAGAAGGGCTTGGTAATATAGTCGTCCGCTCCGGTATCCAGGCCACGCTCCCGATCCCGCTCCTCGATGCGAGCGGTCAGCATGATGATCGGCAGGTTCTTGGTCGCGGGCTTGCGGCGCAGGCGACGGCAGACCTCCAGACCGGAGACGAGCGGCAGCATCCAGTCGAGCACCACGAGGTCTGGCTTGCGTTCGTCGACCGCCTTCAGGGCCTGTTCGCCGTCGAGCGCTTCGGCAACCTCGAAACCGGCACCCTCCAGGTTGGAGCGCAGCACGCTGACCAGCGGCGCCTCGTCTTCAACCACTAATATGAGCGGCTTGGCCGTAGCATTCATGCGCCGTTCTCTTTCCCATCTGTCCGGGCCGGCCCGGAAAACGACCATCGTGCTGGTGTCGCCTTGCGGTCGCTCCGCGGCCAGCGACGTGCCGTGAACCAGATAATATACCTATTCGGCGATGTTCGTTGCATGGCCAAGATGAGGCGGTGCGGGGTTCATGCGTGCGATGGCATGGCGGTCGGCATGGCGGTCCATTTCCGCTGCGCCAGCAAGACGTTTGCGGCGCTATAGCCGTTGCGTCACGGGCTAATCGATGGCAAGCCTAGCGTGACGACGCGGCCGCGGGACGGACCCGTTGATGCAGGATTTCAAGATCGAGGAACCGGGCGACGGCGGGGACGAAGATCCTGGCCGGCGCCGTCTCCATCCACGCATGGTGGTGGCGGTCGTGTGCCTCGGCATGGGTGCGCTGGCAGCGCTGCTTTTCCTGCTTGTCGTAGTCCTGGCGTTGAAATCACTGCCGCCTGGAACCAACGCACCGCTCACTCTTTGGCTCGCGGGTATTGGCGGGCTGATGGCGATCGGGACGGCGGCCGCGCTTGCCTGGCTGTTTCTGGAACAGCACCTTGCGCGGCCTATCGCCACGCTGACCCGCGAAACCGAGACCGCGGTGCGCTCCTCTGCGCATACCGATTTGGTTATGCCGCGCACCCATGCGCTGGGCGAGCTGCCGGGGCTGGTCGCCGAGTTGGCCAGGCAGCTCGAGACGACACAACGAGAAACCGCCAAGGCGATGGCCGCGGCCGCCGCGCGGTCCGGCGAGGACGTCGCGCGTCTTGAGGCGATCCTGCGCGATCTATCGGAGGGCGTGATCGTCGCCGATCTGGAGCATCGGGTCGTGCTCTATAACCGCGCGGCGCTCTGGATGGTGGATGCACCTGGCCGGTTGGGGCTCGGGCGCTCGCTCTTCGAAGTCCTGGAACGGGGGGCGGTCGACGCGACGCTGTCCGATCTGCGCGGCCTTGCCGAAGAAGACGCGGATAAGCAAATCGGCGGCCACACCGCCTCGCTCGAATGTCTCACCGTGCCCGCGGGCGTTGCGCTCGAGGCGCGCATGGCGCTGGTGCGCGGCGGGGAGGGGAGCGTTACCGGTTACGTGCTGACAGTCGCCGCGCGTGCCGAGGCCGCAGCCCGCCAAGCCCGCCCCGCCGCCGTGCCGTCCCGGCCGGAATTCTACGACTTCGAGCTGATGCGGCCGCGCGCCGCCGGTGAACTGGCCGAACGGGCCTTGCGCGATTTGACCTTCGTCGTCTTCGACACCGAGACGACCGGGCTTCAGCCCTCCAAGGGCGACCGTATCATCCAGATCGCCGGCGTGCGGGTGGTGAACGGCCGCGTGCTCGAGGGCGAGGCCTTCGACCGTCTGGTCAATCCGGGCCGGCCGATCCCCAAGGCCTCGATCCGCTTTCACGGGCTCACCGACGACATGGTCGCCGATGCCGAGCCCATCGCCGCGGTGCTGCCGGCCTTCGCCGAGTTCGTCGGCGATGCGGTGCTGGTCGCGCACAACGCCGCCTTCGATATGAAGTTCCTCTCGCTCTTGGAGGCCGAGACCGGTATCGGCTTCGCCAATCCGGTGCTCGACTCGCTGCTGCTCTCGGTCTTCGTTCACGACCATGTCCCCGACCACACGCTCGACGCCATCGCCGGCCGTTTCGGCGTCGAGATCGCGGGACGCCACACCGCGCTCGGCGATGCCCGGGCCACAGCGCGCATCTTCCTCCACCTCGTCGAGTTGCTCGAGGGCCGCGGCATCACCACGCTCGGCCAGGCCATCGAGGCCGAGCGCAGCGTCTACAAGATCCGCCGCCAGCAGGCGAAGTTCTGAGACCTGTGTCCCCGGCGCGCGAGCGGGCTGACGCTGTCAACTGAACGGAGAGCGCACCTGGCCGGCCGCTTCTCCGCCTTTGCCCAGTATCGGTTTCGCAAAAGGTTCCGGATTGACGGCCGGATCATCGCCCATCAACATAAAGGGGATATATCCCACTTAGTTCCCCGTGAACAACGCCCAACCGGCTGATCTGTCATGGTTTTCCGGTGTGGTGAAGTAATCGAGATTGCAAGGTTTCGGGTTTCTGGCTTCGGAACCTTGCAATAGTTTGCAGCCTTGGGGATT
>Ga0307379_10001982_pt1 | contig 31054 bp, 56 predicted proteins | sample UN2MG_FD_202237 | JGI IMG/M metagenome (GOLD analysis project Ga0307379, IMG submission 202237) | Soil microbial communities from Risofladan, Vaasa, Finland - UN-2 | ecosystem: Environmental > Terrestrial > Soil > Coastal area > Acid sulfate soil | place: Finland: Risofladan, Vaasa | collected...
AAAGACAGCGGCGAGGATTTCTTTAAGTACGCCAATCTCCGCATCGGGAATCTTCGCAAAGAGGAGCGGTTCAGCTATGCAGAAAGCTACGAAGTGACACTGACACATTTGAGGTCAGCTTTCAGGCAGACATTAAAATTCAGCGATATTACTGTTGATATGCTTGAGCGGTTCGAGGCGTATCTGAAAGTCCGTGGAGCGAAAGTAAACACCCGCAGGATATACCTTAATAATATACGGGCTATCTTTAACCATGCGCTGGACCATGATATTATTCAACTACCCACACCATTCAGAAAGTTTAAGGTGAAGCAGGAAAAGACGCAGAAACGGTCTATTTCTGTTGATGCGTTACGCAAATTACGAGTAGGACACTATCTTCCAGCACAGCAAAGAAGTGTGGATTTGTTTTTCCTCTCATTATACCTGATAGGGATTAATTTAAAGGATTTACTCTATTTAACACCCGATAGGGTATATAATGGCAGATTGGAATACCGGCGGGCAAAGACAGGGACATTGTTCTCTGTTAAGATATTCCCGGAATCTTTACAGATAATTGAGAAATATAAAGGAAATAAGTATCTGCTTAACATATTAGACGGGAATGATTCTTTTATGCACTATAAATGTGTCCTTAAGGAAACAAATAAACGGTTAAAGTTGGCAGGGAAAATTAACGGAATAGATAATATCACAACCTATTCAGCAAGGCACTCATGGGCTTCGATAGCTTCTGACCTTAACGTTCCGAAAGAGGTAATAAGTATGGCATTAGGTCATCAGATAGGTTCTGAGATGACAGATGTTTACATCAAATTTAATGAGGCTAAAATTGACGAGGCCAATCATAGGGTGATTAATTCATTAAGATAACCTTGCTTTTACACCCCTTTTTCTCCAAAAGGCAGTTATATTTTTTTTCGTATTGATATATGATTCTATAAGCGCATATCAGTTCCTTTTTTAAAAAGACAACTTCACGCCTATACAACAACAGATGTGGGTTAGTGTAACTCATGTTTATTAGAATTAGCAGAATAAAATTGACTACACAAATATAACAATTCCCGTCATTTTGTTACCTCTTTTTTTAATAAACTTATAATTTCCTTATAGTGATTGAGTAATTCACGAAGTTCTGTGATTAATAAATCCTTCTCCGTGCATTGCGGGCATTCCGGCCCCGACTTAATCTCATTTGCAGTACGGTATTTCTCACCCTCTCCGTGCCGGACCCATTCATAGCTGTATTGCGGGAAAAACTCGCAAATTCTATTTGCCACATTGTGGCTTATCCCATTTCGCATCTTTAGGATATTGCGGATAATATCACCCTTCCGACTTCCTATCCTCATCCCTAACTCATCCTCACTAAGTCGAAGGTCGTTCATTATTTCTCGCATTCTGTTTGATGCGTTCTCATACTTATTCTGTGTTTCCAAATTCATCTACGTTTTTATAGGTTTTGTCGACAAATAACAACTTTGTGTCGTACAAATACATATTTTTATGTATTATGTTGTTGTTATGTCAAATATTCTATTTATCTTTCGGTCAAATTCTATATCTAATATACTCAATTAACTGGATTAGACAATACAAAAAATTAATTAAAACCGCAAAGATGAAAACACAAATCAAAGAACAACTAAGACAAATTTCTGCAACATTAAGGGATATTGCATTAAGTTTAAATGATGGAACTATGTCAAATCCTGAATTTTGCAAATTACAAGAGGCTGCTGAAATAGTTTATAATATAACTATTGAAATACCCGAATTTTATTTTGAATGGGGAAACGAAGGACAGGGAAATGTCACGGTAGGTTATTATAATCCCGATGATGAATATAGATGTTTAGGACACATGACCAGAGATGAAGCAATAAGGAAGGGACTAAGATATTATTGCCCTTATAAATAACACTTTGCGGTCGGCGGGGCGATTACTTCAAACCGTTCGGCCTTAAATTTTAAAACGATAAAAACAGAAATTAAAGAATGGAAACTCTGGGTGATTTATCTGACTCTGGTAATCATTCTAATTATTGTTCTTTGAAAACATTGAATAGTTGCTGTGGCGTGAAAAGCGTGGAGTTGCCATCCCCGATACCTTGCTGGATCCTTAAAGAAGCAATATGGCATGTGAAAAATAATGTGGCAAGTACGTGTGAGAGGGTAAGTAATCTGAGGCAATCGCCGTATGATGATTACGGAGAGTATCATAGACGATGAAGAAATCGGATGCAGGTATCGAATCCTGCCAGCAACTATTCTTTTTAATAATAAATTAAACCATAAAAAAATGAAAAAAGAAAATTGTGGGGGTTGTTATAATGACGAATATAATTATGGCCTCGGTGGTGCAAAAGAATGCTGGTGTTTTAAAACAGCTAAACTTATATTAAGAAAGGAGGTACATATAGATCAAATTCCTCCCTGGAATCAAAAAGCTAAAAAATTTCCGAGTTGTTATCGCAGACAAAGATATGTATATGTTACTCCAGAATGTACGTGTTAATTCAGATCAATTTGAGCATGAGCGTTGGCATAAACCCTAACCAACACTTTTAGATATGACAAACTTACTACACAAAATGAGAAACAGTTGGCTCCGAAAAGACGAAGCCAAGAAATCAATCCATGAACTAACAAGTTCGGAGAAAGAGGTTATTAAACTTCTGTCTCTTGGTCATTCAGCAAAAGAGATTGCCGAGATTTTGTCGCTGTCGGTATTGACGGTGAATACCCATCTGCATAACATCTATCAGAAGATAGGTGTTCGTTCTGCCACACAGGCTGTCCGCTATTACATTTTTGCGGAATACGGATTAATAGATTTAGAGGCTGATTATCCATTCTTAAAATATGTCTAATGAAAACAGCAAGATTTATGGGATTATTTGGTGCATATCTTTTAAGTACATTATTCGAGCGACATCCTGAGGAAATACCAAAATTTAGGGGTATAAATTATGCAAGAGGTGGATGTAATCATGAATATTATCCCAAGCGGACAAAATATAAGGGATGGATGAAAGAAAACAGACGTTGCACTTTTAATAAAAATAAGTAATGTCTGACAAGGAAACAATCGCCTTATGTGAAAAGGTGACCCAGGATGCTATAACAAGCACTCTCTTAGCTTTAGGAATCAAGAACCAAATTAGGCCCTGGGTCACTTTTAACTACGCTCTGAAGATTTTGAAACCACACGGGATTGGGCGCAGGAAACTTGACAAAGCACTACTACGTGATACTGTTGAATGGAAGATAAACGGCAGGAACATTATGATAAAACGAGAAACACTTATAAACCTTGTAAACTATGAAACCTAAAAACATTCCTGAATTTAAAAAGCTCGTTGAAAAATATGAGACAATAACCCTTCAAGAGATTAAAGATAATTGGAAAGAACCAGTTTTTTTATTTCCCGCTGCAAATTTTATTACTGGATTTGGTGATCGAAAAAGTTGTACTCTATGTATAGCAGTAGATGGAAATGGAAAATGTGAAAATTGTATTTATGGTCTTTGTCTTTTCAAAGATGCATGGTTTTCATGTAATAGTGGCAAGAATGAAAAATCATACTACAGAATAAAGAATGCGAATACACCCCGAAAGTTATTAAACGCTTTTAGGGCAAGGGCAGAACATCTTCGGGAGAATTATCCTGAATATTTAAAATAGTCATATATCAAAATACTTAAAAAACTTATCAATTATGTATGAAGATTTATTTAACGATATAAGCAACCAAAACAAGCTATACAATTTGGAGTTCAGGGTTGCAGAACTTGAAAAAAAGGTTAGGCTTCTTGATGAGCTTATCGAGATGCAGATGGGAATAAATGCAGCAACCATTGAAACTCTTAAAACTATCAAGTGATGAAAGAACTAATAACCGAAGTAAAATTCACTAAGGAGAAACAAACACAATTTGGGACTCTTTATCAATTTGCTGTTTCTTACGATGGCAAAAAGGCTTTTTATAGTTCTAAATCAAAAGATCAGAAAAAGTTCATTCCTGGTGAGGAAGCAGAGTTTACAGAAGAAGAACGAACATATACTGATAAAAATGGTAATCCTGCTTCATTCCTTGTTATTAAGCCAGTATTTCAGCAGCGTCAATCCAATTATGGTAAGAATCTCAATAAGGAAAAATCTCGTTATTCTGGTTTTGCTGTAGCATACGCTAAAGACCTTGTTGTGGCTGGGCGACTGAATAAAGAAGAATTGCCGGAATATGCAACTGTTCTTTTTGATCTTATGGTCGAACTTGATAAGACTCTTGAATCATGATACTCTTTACTTGTGAACAACTCTCAGAGGCATGGCATGATGCACGGCTCGGAAGAATAACGGGGACGAGATTTAAAAACCTCATGTCAAAGGAAGACACCGTTTCTTATAAGGATTTACTCGCCAATATAGCTTGTGAGATAATTACGGGCAAGGCAGAAGACACTTATGTAAACGCCGTTATGGAGGCCGGTATTGAAACCGAACCAGAAGCCCGAATGGATTATGAAATATTATTTGGAACGGAAATAAAACAAGTTGGTTTTATCATCCCTGACGAAGATCATAAATACCATGATTGGATAGGCATTTCACCTGACGGCCTGACGGTTGATAATGGCATGATTGAGATTAAATGTCCGCTTGCAAAAACCCATTTCGGATACATAGAATCTAAATTATCATATATGTTACCCTCTGATTATCGTTACCAGGTACAAGGACAGCTTTTTGTCACCGGATTCGATTACTGTGATTTCATTTCCTATTGCAAAGGAATGAAACTCTTTGTCGTCAGAGTTTATCCTGATAAAGATTTGTTTGCCGAATTTGAACAAAAGTTAGACAAGGCAATAGACCAAATTAAGGTGAAAATTGAGAGATATAACAAATACAATTTACTAAATGAATAAAATAATTCTGCACGGCAATGTTGGTAAAGACCCCGACACCCGTAAAGTAAACGATAAGACAGTAACAAAGTTCTCTCTGGCTACCAATAAGAGTTACACAAATAACTCAGGTGAGAAGATCACAGAGACGCAATGGCATAACATAATCTTATGGGGGAAGGTCGCTGAGACAGCCTCTAAATATGTCAAGAAAGGTACTTCGCTAATTATCGAAGGCGAGATCAGTTACCGGAGTTATGAGAACAAAGACGGCCAGACGGTTTATGTGACTGAAATCATAGGCCAGCATATGCATTTTACGGGGAATAAACCAGAGGAACCAAAGACTCAAAAGGCAATGTCTAATATTAATGATTTGCCCGGCAATGTTGCTAATTACGATGAGATACCAGACGGTGAAATACCATTATGAAACGTAAACTTTTAACGGAACTTGACCGGGAAATGGTAATTGCTCATATCAAAAGACTTGACTTAAAAAAGGTCTATACGGTTGATATAACTGAGCGAAGGATCAAAAGGACTATTTCACAGAATGCTCTTTACTGGCTCTGGCTAACCTGTATTTCATTTGAGACCGGCAATGACAAGGATGATTTGCATGATTATTTTAAGAAAAAATACCTCGAACCTAAAGATTCTATATTGTTCGGAAAAGAAACATTTTTACGATGGTCAACAAAAGACCTGACAAGTAATATGTTTAAATACTACTTGGATAAAATTCAGGAGTTTGCATCTGCTGAACTTGCAATTACCCTGCCCGATCCTAATGATTTACGATGGGAGGAATTTTATGATTTCTATAAAGATAAGTTATGAAAGCAAAAGGATTGGCTTTGTTATTTACTGGAGGTAAAGTCTCTATGTCAGAAATGGAGAAACTGATGAATGAATTAATAAAAGATGAATTAACTAATTACACAGATTTTCTAATGAAAGAAAGCTACTTCGATTCCGATGTTTACTGTGAAGGTAATTCAGCTATTGATAGATATATGCATCCTAATTTAAGAGACAAATAATGAAAGCTAAATCACTTCCGTCTCTTAAAAAAGTTTTGCAAATCATCTTTAACGAATATATCAGGCTCAAGAGTGCAGATGCTCCATGTATCAGTTGTGGGCAATACAAGCCCCTTCAAGCCGGGCATTTCTACTCAGTAAAGGGTTATGACGGACTCAGATTTAATGAGTTGAATGTTCACGGGGAATGTGCCAGGTGCAATCTTTTTGACGACAGGCATCTGCTGAATTATGCAGCCAATCTTCCGGGAAGGATAGGTAAAGAGAACTGTGAGATACTTGAAAATCTTGCTAAAGAGTATAAGAAAAACGGGCACAAGTGGAGCCGGACGGAGCTGGAAGAAATGATTAAGGAATACACCTTGAAGGTTAAACAAATAAAATTCTGTTAAACGGTGAGACATGGCAGTTTATTTTCAGGAATCGGAGGTTTTGACTTGGCTGCTCAATGGATGGGTTGGGAGAATGTATTCCAGGTTGAATGGGATAAGTGGTGTCAGAAGATACTTGCAAAGAACTTCCCTGACACTTTGAGGTTCGGAGATATTGTTGAATTTAATAAAATGTTACAGAATGGGGAAATTATTACCAACACCACAGGCGATGGATTCAGCAAGAGGACAACTATCGGAAAAAAGATACCAAAAGAAATTAGGGGGGACGAATTTAATATCAGAAATATTACACAGGGAAAGGACAAAAGAATCAATCTCGGACAAATCGACATCCTCACCGGAGGCTTCCCCTGCCAGCCTTTTTCCCATGCTGGAAAACGAAAAGGAGTTGACGACAGCCGTTACCTCTGGCCTTCGATGCTTACAACTATCAGAATCCTTAAACCGTCCTTTGTCGTTGGCGAAAATGTTGCTGGCCTCGTCTCGATGGGGAATGGCAAAACACTTGACGGGATACTCTCTGACCTGGCGAATGAAGGCTACACGACAGAACAATTTATTATTCCAGCTTGTGCCATCGGAGCGTGGCATAGACGAGACAGAATATGGATTGTGGCGTACTCCGATGGGTGCAGACGGGACACACAATCATTGTCTGGCTCCAAGCGTGTTGGCAGGGAAAACAACATTAACATTAAGCAATCAGGTAAAGATGTTCCCGACACCAGCGACAGTAGATTACAAGGGTTGCAGGAAATTGGAAACAATGGAAATAACGGGACGCAATCCAATGACAAATTCACTAAGGGATGCAATAGAGAATGGGAAATGCGGGACTTTAAATCCGAATTGGGTCGAATGGTTAATGGGCTACCCTATTGGTTACACGAACCTAACGGAGTGCCAAGAGTCGCAGCAGGAATCAAAAACAGAGTTGACAGACTTAAAGGGCTCGGAAACGCCATTGTCCCGCAAGTCGCTTTTGAGTTATTCAAAGTAATACAGAAATATTATGAAATGTCCTGAATGCGGAAGCACTATTCTAAAACGGGTTACCTGGTTTCGAGACGATGACGGCTGGTATGAAACAGGATTGTGGCATGACTATAAAGATGAACGACCAGAGCCGGGGCACTATGTCTGCGACTGTGGATACGAGTTCTTTGTTGGAGTAGAGGAATTAATGGCAAATGAGATTCATTAAGATAATACGGTGGTATTTCAGGATTAAGAGGACAAGGCTTGATAGGGCTGAATATTATACTATTAACAAAAAGCATATATGGCAGATAGCAAAATTTATGGCAAATGGCAGAGAATAAAAATAGAATCATTGTTTACAGGGATTGGATGAGCACCTTTGAATCCCTGCAAGATGATGAGGCCGGTAGGCTGATAAAACATTTTTTCCGGTATGTAAATGACCTTAATCCTGGGGCACCGGACAGAATTACCGGCCTATTATTCGAGCCAATAAAACAAACCTTAAAAAGAGACTTGAAAAAATATGAGGCTATCTGTCTGCAAAACAGGGACAATATAAATATACGGTGGAATAAAAACGATACGACCGAATACGACCGAATACGTCCCGATACGAAACATACCGATAGAGATAGAGATAGAGATAGAGATAAAGATAAGAAGATAAATAATAAGAAGCGCAAACCTCAAAATGTTTTTATAGCACCTTCACTTGAAGAAGTTGAAATATACTTTGGTGATAATGGATATTCTATTGAAGCAGCAGACAAGGCTTACAACTATTATGCAATAGCTGACTGGCATGATAGCAAAGGTAATAAGATAAGGAACTGGAAGCAGAAGATGCAAGCTGTCTGGTTCAAGGATGATAACAAGATTAAACCAGATAAAAAAAGAGTCGATGGATATGCTTAAGAATGAAAAATACCAGGTATATGCTTCCTATGCAGTAAAGGACATACCTACTGAGAATTTTAAAATTTTTATCAGTGATTTTATTGAACACGCTGCTTTGAATATGGGAGCCAAAGTGGAGAGGGTAGAAGTTGACAGAGTGATAGAGAACATACAGCTGCCGGAGTTTTCGTTTGCTCCATTATCGGTTATCGCTTCGGCTTTTATACGTGGATCGCTGGGTAAGTTGAAGAATGAAAAGGTAACTCTTAACCCACGCAATATTTACGATTGGGTTTCTGAAGTTACACTGGATTACAGGCATAAACTTGAGCATGACGACAGGGCAGCCAGGTTGTCAGGTGACACATTACATTTCAAGGATCTGGAAAGGTGTCCACTTGGTAAGGCTATTTGCAAGAAGATAGATTGGGGGCTGACTGGTGATAATTGGGATAAGGTTCCCTTGAAAGAATTAGCAGTTAGGATAGGTAACGGGCATTGGCCTACACCACAAGAATTTGGAATAGAAAAATGATTGAGCTTTTAAATATCGACTGCATGGAATATATGGCGACAGTACCAGATAAGTACTTTGATTTGGCTATTGTTGACCCTCAATATGGGATTGGTGATTATTGGATGAAACAGAAACATACCCAACATTATGGCAAAAAGGGATGGAATCAAAAAATACCAGATAAACAATATTTTGTTGAATTATTTAGAATAAGTAAAAATCAAATTATTTGGGGTGGAAATTATTTCTGTCATTATTTGCCAATAACTAATAGCTGGATTATTTGGGACAAGGGGAATGATGTTGAAAAAATGAATACCTCCGAATGTGAATTGGCTTGGACTTCATTTAAAATACCAATGCGAAAGATTTTTATCCAATGGTCTGGAGGACGCAAGGGAAATGAAACAGGCATAACCAATATTCATCCATGTCAACGGCCGAAAGATTTATATAAATGGCTTCTCAGGAACTATGCCAAAACTGAATTTAAGATTATTGACACTCATCTGGGTTCTGGTAGTTCAGCAATAGCAGCATATGATTTTGGTTGTGACTTTATCGGATGTGAAATTGACAAGGATTATTACGATGCAGCATTGCGGCGGTTTGAGATTCATAAAATGCAACAAAAATTATTTTAAAAACCAATAGACATGAAAAGGAGTATTGAATACATCGAGACGGTGGTTTGTGCGGAAGAAAAGATAACTCCAGATATTTTACAGATTAACCGGCGATATTGGGAAGTTTGTTTTCCTCGCCAGCTGGTGATGTATTTTGCTATGTTATTTGAAAATTCACAAACAGCTGCGGCTGAATATTATGGTAAAACCCATTCTTCAGCTTTTAATTCACGCAAATCTATACAAAACTTTTATGACACAAACAAAGAGTTTAGAGAAAAAATTGATAGATATTATGATATTATCAAAGAGGGTGTTATGTATAAGGAAACCGACCATCTCTCAAATCTTATTGCAAGACTAAAGAGAGAGGTAGGCGAGATAACTCAACAATTAAATTCTATTGCGATATGAAAATAATTAAAGAAAACAAATATCTGATTTTTGAAGCTCATGAACATAAGGGTAGAAAAACAAAAATAGTCCATATTGTTAATAAAGCAAGTGGTAAAATGATTGGACTTATTGAATGGTATTCGGCATGGAGACAGTATTGCTTTTCCCCTGAACGTTTTGATTATGATACAGTATGGAACAATAGCTGTCTTGCCGATGTTTTGGAAGTATTGAACCAGCTTATGAAAGAAAGAACCATTATTAAACCGGGAGAAGAATAATCATGAAAACATACGATTGGAGAAAAGACACTAATTACGATGGTTTTGCCGGTTGTGTTTTACTACTGGCGGGTTGGGTGATATTAATAGTGCTGACATTGGCTGCATGGGGTATCAGCTTACTTATTAAAAGTGGGTTATGAACGTTGGTGATTACGGTGAAATATCATTCACAATTAAGAAAAAGCGTAAATATCCGATACCAGGAGATTTCTATATAACGACAGGATTTATTATGAGGGGCACTATTATAGATGTAGATGATAAGAACATTCTTTTCAGGGATAATGACGATATGGAATATCTTGTGACAAAGAGCAGAATAAGGGAATTTGATAAACAGGAGTTTGAATTTAAAACCGAATAATATGAAAGACAAAATCATTGAAATACTTTGTAATCACGAGTGGCTTGTAGATATGCCATGGAAAATTAAACAACAAGTTGCCACCGAAATAGAATCAATCTGCTATCCAAAAGAGTTTGTGGAATGGATGCTTTATGAGCCTCATGTAGATATTCAATTAACGGATTATTATGATAATTCAATTGGGGAAATGAAAAAAGAGATAAAAAAATATGAGGAATTTTATTGGAAGCCTTTAACTCTTGTTGAACTTTACGAATATTGGAAACAAAACATTGACAAATGAAAGACAAAAACGGGCATGAAATTAAAAAGGACGATATCATTGATATTGCTGGTTTACAAACGAAAGTTAAAGGATTTTCGATTGTTGCAGGACAACCAATGGTTTGCACAGAATATGGTGATTTTAATCCTTCTTTGGTTGAAATAATTATTGACAAATGAAAACACTAACAGAACAGTACATCGAGAAGCTAGAAGGACTGATTTTAAATCTAAAAATAGGATTTGTAAGCAAAACCGTAAGTAGCCTTACTTTGGAAGTAATAGAAAGACTTGAATCAGATATTGCCGCCCTCAAAGCGAATATGGAGCAAGAAGAACACGAAACTTGTGATGGATGCAAGATGTTTATAAACAACCTTTGTATGTTGGATGTATCAGTTTGTCCAGATTGTTTTGAGCGCAGTCAGTGGACAGCCCAAAAGCAGAAAAAGCAGAAGCCGGAAGCGAAAATAACAAGATTGAATTTATTGAAAAGTGATGAGTTTTGGGAAGAGGTTATACAAAATGGGTTATATAATAAAAAAAACCATAAAAAACTCATCCAACTTATGATTACTTATAAAAACGAACTTATTCAACTATTTAACCAATAAGCAATAAAACCAAATAACATGAAAACAGAAGCAAGGCGCAAGGCTATAATTGAGATATTGAGACCCTATTTATGGAATAATTTAGAGAAGATTGCCGATGCTATAATGGCACTGCCTCTTGATGTGCCGAGTGAGGATGAGATAAAGAAGATGCAATCTGGAATGATGTGTGGAGATAGTGTAAATTGTGATTGGGTTGATGGTTATATTGATGGTTTTAAAAAAGCAATAATTGAAATAAAAAAGAGGAATGGATTATGAAAACATTTATAATTATACGTATAAAAAAATTTTTAATAAGATGGTTGGTATTTAAACCATTGTATAATGTTGAAAAATTAATTGATCCGAAATGTAAATTTGGTACACCTAAATACAGAAAATTTAGTGTATTTATTTACAAAATTGCAAAATGGGCAATAAATTAACTGATAAGCAATGAAAAAGACCCGGATAACATTAACAGAAGAGGAGCTGAAATATCTTGAACACATACTCTGGCATTTCAGCGATTACATGGGATATGATGACAGGCCGAGCCACGGATTGGGTGTATTAAAGGAGTACAGGGAATTTAGCGAAGATAAAAAGCGTGTGATCAATATTTTGGCGGGGAGATTAAGGAGAACGTGGAGGAAATTAAATGAACGGATTATTAACCAATAAAATGAGCGATAAAACACGGCTTGGCAAGGCGCGGCCCGGCGGGGCTGGGCACGGCAAGGCAAGGCAAGGTTAAATAGAGGGGAAGAAATCATGAGCGGCTTTACTATAATAGATAAGATAATTATAGATTTTGATTTATTAACTAAAAACTTCGAAAATGAAAACAATCACGAGGCAAATCACATTGGAGGGGATACGTCCGATTATGTTCGACAAATATTTGAATATGAGCGGTCAGGAAACCTCTCCGGATCAAAAATTCTACTTAGCACAGGACGGCAAGAGCTTAGTCCTGCCAGCTGTAAACATTTCCTCATTCTTGACAGCAGACCTAACGGAGTCAGCAACAAAGAGAGTGATAGGTAGAAAATGGAGGGGGGTAGCCAGGGCTATTCTATCCTATGTGGATATAGACCCTAACGAAATATCAATTATGCGTGATGGCGTTGCGCTTACTTTGGATAATTCAGATTATATGATTGACCGGAGGGTAGCACGGGTCAAGAAAACAGGGGGGCTTATTGTGCCTTCAGAAAAGATAAGGCCGGTATTATTACCTCCCTGGTCTCTTTCGTTCAAGATAACGCTTTTCGAAAATAATGATGTCAATGAGGCAATTTTGCGCAGGATATTCGAGGAGGGCGGTATCAGTATAGGACTCGGAACATACCGGGGTGTATTTGGCAAGTTTAAAGTTTCTGAATGGAATTAAATATTCTGGGCGAGGCATGGCTAGGCACGGCAGGGCACGGCAAGGCAAGGCAAACTTAACTTAAAATTTATAAAATGAAAAAGCGAATTATTGCAATAGCAGACTTACATTGTGGGCACGTGGCGGGATTAACGCCTCCGGCATATCAATACAAGGAGGTTGAAAATAGCACTACAAAGCACAATAAGTGGGAGAAACTTCAAAGTGAACTATATATTAAGTTTACTAACATACTCGAAAAATACAAACCTTTCGATATTGGCTTTGAGCTTGGTGATTTAATAGACGGCAAAGAATCAAAATCAGGGGCTACGGAATTAATATATGCTGACCGTAATACACAAGTCGATATGGCCGTTGAGTGCCTACAAAACATATCTGACAGGGGCAGTAAAAACTTTAAATGGATTGGCGTTTATGGAACAGGTTATCATACATCGGGTGAAGGTGGGGAGGATTGGGAGAGTATTATCGCTGAAAGATGCGGTTTTGAAAAAATAGGTTCCCATGAATCAGTTGATGTTAATGGCTGTATTTTTGATTTAAGACACCATGTAAGCGGTTCATCAATTCCACATGGTAGATTTACTGCCCCGGCAAAAGAGCGTCTCTGGAACGTCCTCTGGAATGAACGAGACCTGAGACCGAGGGCAAATGTTATTTTAAGGGCGCACGTTCATTATGCAACATTTTGCGGTGAGCCTGGATGGGTAGCAATGACACTTCCGGCACTTCAGGGCATGGGTACAAAATTCGGGGCAAGGATTTGTTCCGGTACGGTGCATTGGGGTGTGACGGTTTTTGATGTCGAAGATGATGGTTCCTTTAAGTGGGATCAGGTTGTTGTCGAAATTAACTCCCAAAAGATGGAGGCTATAAAAATATAAATCGCGGCAGGGCATGGCCAGGCGAGGCGTGGCACGGCGAGGCAAGGCACGGCAAGGCAAGGCTAGGCAAGGTTAAATTGTTAAAAACCCGAAGGGTTATGAACGTAATAATAGGTAGGCTGTTAGTAAATTTGGGTAGTTTTTCATTGGGGGGCGGGGAGGTTTTCCGGGTGCACACGGTTTAGAACCGCCCTTTTTAAAAGTTCTTTGAAACGATATAATCTTCCTGCTGAAGACAGACAGTAATGATGGGGTAAGCCTAAACTGACAGAAATGGCATCTCCTTTTCGTCGACTCGAATAAATAAATAGATTATTACAGTCCTGCCAAGAGGGCGCTGTCTGTTGTAAGATATTAAATACTACTTAATCCAAAGTTCTAATTAAACAATGGGTAGTTAGGTTAAGATATTAGTATTCCGCTTGGAAACGGGCAGGAAGATTTTTACAGCGAGATGGAGAAGTAGTATCTCGGGAGTCTCATAAGCTCCAGTCGAAAGTTCGAATCTTTCTCTCGCTACAATTAAGATGTGAAGTGAAAAAAAGTTTTACAACTCATGTGGATTTCAAGGAGAAGGTTTACTTAGAGAGTGAGCCTGAAGTGATACGGACTGTCTCAGGTTTCCTTGTAAGGCCTGGTTCTATAACGATAGGGGTTGTTAAGGGAGAGAATGAGACATGGCATCAGCCCTTTGAGGTCATGCCATACAAGAGCAAGGTATTCACCATAAAAGGATTTAAGAAGTGATTGAGCTTTTAAATATCGACTGTATGGAATACATGGCGAAAGTACCGGATAAGTATTTTGATTTAGCTATTGTTGACCCGCCGTATGGGATAGGAAATACAAACAGGTTTTCAAGAGGTAAAAAATCATCTATACATAATAAAATTATTTGGAATAATTTAATACCTGATAGATCCTATTTTATTGAATTAGAAAGAATATCAATACATCAAATAATTTGGGGTTGTAATTATTTCTATCCATTTATAAAATCACCGGGGCGGATTGTTCATTATAAAAAATTAACCTCTTGGTCGAAAGGTAAAAATTTATCTGAATGTGATTTGGCTTCTCAGACATTTAATAATAAGATAGAATATTTTGAATATCAATGGTCGGGAAATGTTCAAAATGGTTCTATAAATTGGGGTAATAACGGAAGTGATGGCAGGATCCATCCACAACAAAAACCTATTGCGCTCTACAAATGGCTTTTAAAGAAATACGCCAAACCCGAATTTAAGATTATCGACACTCATTTAGGTTCTGGAAGTTCGGCAATAGCAGCTTATGATTTTGGATGTGAATTTATAGGTTGCGAGATTGACAAGGATTACTACGATGCTGCGGCTAAGAGATTTGAGACACATAAGATGCAGACTAAACTTGAATTTGTATGACAAGAATAGATAACATAGCTTCAATTTATTCACCATAAAAGGATTTAAGAAGTGAAAACACCTAAGATGATTAATATTAAAGGTCAGAATTTTGTGATAAAGGAAAATGGAGATTATTCAAATAGTTGCTTTGGGTGTTACTTTCACAAGGGAACACGATGGAATAAACGGGGAACTGGTAATTGTCAGGGGACAACAAGAATACTGGATATATGTGCTAATAATAATTTTAATCATAATATTCATAATATTATAATGGTTAAAGATGACTAAATTAAATAATATGGCTTCAAGAGTATGGTTCAGGATAAGAGTAGTCTTATGGAACGAAGGTATGAATAAGTCTATCTATCGGTTCGTATTTAAAGAATATCCGATATGTCTGTCATGAGAATACTTATTACAGGGGGTGCCGGATTTATTGGTTCACATCTTTGTGAAAGATTAATTCATGATAATGAAATTATCTGTTTAGATAACTTACTTACTGGTTCCCGCAAGAATATACTTCATTTATTGGATAATAAGAATTTTACTTTCGTAGGATGGGATGTGACAATTCCTTATCATTTGCAGGTCGATCAGATTTATAATTTGGCTTGTCCAGCCTCCCCGGTTCATTATCAACACGACCCTGTAAAGACAGTTAGGACGGCTGTTCAGGGTGCGATTAATATGCTTAATCTCGCTAAAGAAACCGGGGCAAGAATATTACAAGCCTCCACAAGTGAAGTATATGGAGATCCTGTTATTCATCCACAAAGGGAAGATTACTGGGGACACGTAAATCCAATAGGAATCCGCAGTTGTTATGATGAGGGCAAGCGTTGTGCTGAAACCTTATTCATGGATTATTACCATGAACATAAAGTTGATATAAGGATTGCACGGATTTTTAATACCTATGGTCCCAAGATGCACCCCAATGACGGCAGGGTAGTTTCTAATTTTATCGTTCAGGCATTAAAAGGGGAAAATATAACTATTTATGGCGATGGAAGCCAGACAAGGAGCTTCCAATACGTTTCTGACCTAATTGAAGGTTTGATAAAATTAATGGATTTTGATTATTGTTTGCCGGTTAATATAGGGAATCCGGAAGAATATTCTATTAAGGAATTAGCTGATAAGATTCTTTATTTGACAGATTCCGAATCAGTAATTAAGTTTCGGCCACTGCCCGCTGATGATCCTGTTCGCAGAAGGCCCGATATATCACTTGCACAAGAACTATTAAGATGGAGTCCCATTGTAGATTTAGAGGAAGGATTAAGAAACACAATCAGATATTTTTCATGATAGCAATAGTCACAGCATATCACGACAGGGAAGAGCAATTTCTTAAAACACTTGAGTCATTCAGGGGATATAAGGATATTGAGGTTTTTGTTGTAAATGATTCGGGGCCTATTAATCTATCGGAATATCCATTTGATATAACTATAATCGAAATAAAAGAAAAAAACTGGATTAATCCCGGGGTGAATTTCAATATAGGATTTGGGGAGGCATTGAAGAAAAATCCCGAAGCTGTTATAATTCAGAATCCGGAATGTTACCATGTGGGAGATATTGTAAAATGCGTCAGGGATAATATAAAGTCTTATAATTACCTTTCTTTTGCCTGTTATTCTCTGGGAAAGAATCAAGACGTTAATCTTAAAAAATTCAATAACAGGACTGCGGTACATAATGGTGATTCGGCATGGTATAATCACTCCAAATACCGGCCTGAGGCATTGCATTTTTGTTGTGCTATAACGCCGGGAAATCTGAAATTGATCAACGGTTTTGATGAGAGATTTTGGGATGGTCTGGGATATGAGGACAATTATTTGGTTCATCAGATCAGGACGCTTGGACTCCGGATTGATTTTATTAACGCCCCATTTGTTTTTCACCAGTATCATTATGATAGGAAGGCTTTCACTTTTGATGCGGAACTGTATGCCAGAACGGGGACATTGTGCGAAAAGCTAAAACGGGAGGGTACATTTAGAGCTGAACATTTAATAACTACTGACTTATGAATGATGTAATACAGGGTAATAAGTTCGGAATTGGAGATACTATAAAATAAACATTATGTTTATAGCACAGGGATTTGAATGGGCAACACACCAGCCACTAATTAAGGCAATACTCGATCTATATGATCCTAAATTTGTATTAGAACTTGGTTGTGGCATTTATTCAACTCCTCTGTTTATGAATAGGGAGGCGATGTTTATTGAGAATGATATTGATTGGATTGATCACATTAAAAATGAACTTGGTATAGATGTCATTTATCACAACCTGGGCGAGGTGCATGATTGTGATTTTATAAATGATCTTACAGAAGAACAAGATAAGCAATTTGTGGATTATTATGGAAACATTGTCATCCCTGATTTAAAACCCAATCTTCTATTTGTCGATCATGTCCCATCATGCAGAGTTATCTCAATAAATACTCTTCGGGGAAAGTTTGATATAATTATGTATCATGATTGTGACGACATTGGTATGCAGACCAACAATTATCATCTGATAAATAAAGAGGGTTTTAACAGCTATGTCCTTACTACAAACAGGACGGGCACTTGTGTTATGATCCGCAAAGAAATTGATAAGGGTTCTTTAAATGAAGCACTGAAACCTCATATTAAAGAGTTTCAAGAGAAATATTCTGAATGTACTAAAATGGAACTACAATGAATTTTATACAAGGTAATAAATTCAAGACCATTGCAAGGTGGCATTATGCGCCTCCGAGGATTTACATAGGTCATGAGTATCGGGATGCCGTGAATAATTTTTCCCCAAGCGATTACAGATATTTGCGGAATACACTCGATTGGGCGCAACTTCAGGACGGCGATATTATCTATACCCATACTTTTTATGCAGATCAGCTATTTGAAAGGCTTAACAAAAAAGTCACCGTAATAACCCATAATGCCGATAACCCTGCTGATCTTACACCGCCCGTAGGTGTTGTCTGGTACACAACAAACGTGAATATTACCAATGAAAGCGTCTTTTCGATACCGGTAGGCATAGAAAATGATTTCTGGCTCAAGGATAAGAAGAGGATAATGGAGGGAAAGCTAAAAACCCCGAAGAAATATAGGAATATGGTCTATATAAATCACAACATAAAAACCAATCCCGCAGCCAGAAAGAAACCCTATGATGTACTCCGGAGTGCAAATTGGGCAACGATGCACATGGGTTCTAATGGTCAGGGATTTGATAATTACATACAGAATGTCTATAACCATCCCTTTGTTGTTTGCCCGGAGGGGAACGGGATTGATACTCACAGGGTCTGGGAGTGTCTGTATATGAATACAATACCGATAGTCATAAGAAATATTAATAACAGCTTTTATACCGATTTGCCGATTCTCTTCCTTGATGACTGGGAAGAGATGACTGATAAGTTCCTTCATGATTCATTTATGGAGATAAGTCGCAAGGAGTGGAATATGGATAAATTAGAATTTGAATGGTGGAAGAGAAAAATAACTGGCATCTGAGTGTGCCCAAAATATTGCATCTCTATTGGGGCGGTGGTAAGTTGATATATCTCCGGTATCTGACTATTAAGAGCTTTATGAAGCTCAACCCCGACTGGGACATTATTTTCTGGTATCCCCAAGAATCCCATAAGGGCAGGTCATGGGGAATAAATACCAACTATCAATATCTTGATGAAAAACTCTGCAAAGATTATATACCTGAACTATTAAAATTACCAATAGAGAAAGTGTCGGTGGACTTTACCGGTCTTGGATTTCGTAAGGGCATGGCAGAGGTTCATAAGAATGATTACATAAGAGTTTCTGTTTTGAATCTTTACGGGGGTGTATGGAGCGACATGGATATTATCTATTTCAAGCCCATAACATCCCTGAAGACAAATATACCGGAGAATAAAGATAAAGAAACCTATGTCTGTATCAGTTCCTATGGCCATTCAACGGGATTCAATATGGCTACAAAAGATAGTCGTTTCTTCGGGTTTTTTACAAATACACTTAATAAGGAATATCATCCCAAACATTATCAGTGTTGGGGGCCAGAAATGATGAATAAATATTACAGGGATATGGACAAAATCCCCAATGCCGTTAATCTGTCAATGGATGTCGTTTATGCCCACAGCGCCTATAATGTACGGGAATTACTTAACGGAGCGAATCCGAGGTTTAATGAGGAATCTATTGGCTGTCACTGGTATGGAGGCAATGAGATTTGGGGCAATTTCCTGAATCAGACAGCCGGGGGAGAGAAAAACCTGCCGGATTGTATAATCAGTAATTTGATCAGAGATGCAGAATAAATTTATCATAGTAATCCCGGTGTATAATGCAGAGCAATGGATAGGACGGTGTCTGGAATCGGTAACCACACAGAAATATTCAGATTATGAAGTTGCTGTTATTGATGATTGTTCTGAAGATAGTACGTGGGATATAATAAAAGAGTTTAATACTCATCATTATAGAAACTATAAACATACTGGTTCTTCTTTAAGAAATATAGGTCTCGGTATTAAGTTTATATCGAAAGAGAATGACATTATAGTTACCGTTGATGGTGATGATTATCTTGCTGATGACGGTGTACTGAATTGTCTTAATGAAGTTTATCAGGATGATGTATGGCTGACATACGGTTCATTCCTGCCATTATCAGGTAAGTATAAAAATACCTGTCAGAATTTTTCCCATATAATGACACCATGCGAAGCGGGTTATCTTGTTGAGACAAGTGTTACTCCGGAGACTTACCGGAAGAGCGGACTCTGGGTAACATCACACCTGCGGACATTCAAGCGGTGGTTATGGGATAAGATAGATGATAAGGATTTGCGGGATGAGGATGGAGAATATTTTAAGGTTGCTGGTGATCTGGCCTATATGTATTCTATGGTTGAAATGGCAGGAAATCATATCAGATTTATTGATAAGATACTCTATTATTATAACGATCTTAACCCGAATTGTGACGGCACGATCAGAACCGAAAAGCAGTTGCTTGCTACAGAATATATAAGAAATAAAAAAGTATATGCAAGAATTAACAGTCATATTCTTTAGTTGCCGAAGACTCGATCTCCTATACAGGTCTGTAAAGGCATTTATTGAGATAAACAAATATCCATTTGTTGATTTTATCATAGTCAATGATTCGGGTGACAAGGGAATCCATTTACAATTAAAGAATACCTATAGCAATGCAACATTTGTCTTCAATAAAGAGAACATGGGGCTGATAAAAAGTGTTGATGAGGGTTATGGGTTTATTGGCACGGAGTATTTTTTCCATTGTGAAGATGACTGGTGTGTTACTAAGGATGGATTCATAGAACAATCTCTTGAAATAATGGAAGCAAGACCGGATATCGAAGAAGTCTGGCTGGCTGATTACAATAACAATCCTTTAGAACCTGAGATTCTGAAAATAGGCAATACATCTTATCAGTTACTTATTGAGAACTATCAGAAGGGTATGAATGGCTATAATGATTTCGCATGGCACGGGTTTACTACTGCCTGTGGACTTAAAAGGCTGAGTGATTATAAGAGGGTAGCTCCTTATGCCGATATTCCCTGGGAGGGTACTATATGGCACCGGGAACAGGCTATCGGTGAGAGATATCATGATCTGGGATACAGGTCGGCGTGCTTGATAGGCGAATATGCCGTGAATATAGGACATGGGAGAAGTGAATATGTAACAGGAAATGAGAAATGACAATAGCAGAGAAATTTTTCGGTTTTGAACTAAACGTGACTTGGAATTATGGTGCCAGATTGAAAAGGAGGCAAGGAAAGAAACGGGATATAGAAATATGTAAACGTAATCTTCTAAATATTCGAGAAATCCTTAATGGTGAGGATATTGTTTTCTGGCTTATGTATGGAACACTTCTTGGGGCTGTCCGGGATAACTCATTTATTGAACATGACACAGATGATGATATTGGATTTTTCTATGAGAGTAAGAATAATTTTGACATAGTGATTAGTAAGTTGATAGACATAGGATTTAGATTATGTCGTATGTCCTATAATGACAGTCTTGTTTCCGTTATCCGTGATGATGAATACACAGACCTTTGTTTCTTCCGCCGAAATAATTTACCCTTCAGTGAGTTTAAGACAATAAATTTTATTGGTGTCGATTTCAAGATACCATTAAATGCCGAAAAGTTATTAACTGATTGGTATGGTGATTGGAAGACACCGGTAAAAGATAAACACGCAACTATAGTATATGGACTTGATTTATAATAAGGAATACTGGAATAGGTATCAGGACGTGACGGATGAAACATCACAATTTGCTCATTTTTGCCGTGGGTTTATGAAACCCTGTAATAGAGTTCTCGATGTTGGTTCTGGAAATGGCAGGGATTCTATCTATTTTAAATTAGAAGGGATGGATGTAACAGCACTTGATTATTCTGAATTTTATAGGATATTATTTGAGATGATGAAGATTGATTTTGTCAAATATGATCTTGAAGATGGTTTATATACAAAAGAATTTGATTTCTATTCAGGAGAATTTGATTTTATCTATTGTCGATTTTTACTTCATGCCATACCAGAAGATTTTGAGAAATGTATTTTGAAGGATTCTCTTGAATTACTCGATTCCGGCATGTTGATGATTGAGGCCAGAAGTGATAAGGGTAGTGTTCCTAAAGATAATCATTATAGGAGACTAATAAACATAAACCAACTTTCTAATAAATTGGAATCAATAGGTTTTAAAATTATTTACCAGGTAGAACAAAGGGGTTTGGCTATTTATAAAAATGAGGATCCCATTATAATAAGAATAGTATGTCAAAAGTCTTAATGAAATCGATATTCCCCGAAGGGATTGAGGCCAACATAGACCTTCCGGTCAACAAGAAGGTCGAGTGTTGTATTGATAATACGATACCACAGAATCTTGACCCAGTGCCAGATGACACAATAAGATTTTTTGTCACCACTGAATGCTGGGGCGACTATAATAGAATCATTCTAAATAACCCACAGGCTTATTCTTATTTCTTAACACAATATCCGGAACTACTTAAACTTCCGAACGCTGTTGAGTTAATAGGTAATGGATCGTTTGTTAATCCTGCGCCTGATATAAAGAAGAAATTCGGAGTTTCAATAGTGATGACCAACAGGAATATTGCTCCAGGGCACCCTTTAAGGCATGAACTTTATGAGCGGAGAAAAGAAATTAAAATACCTTTTGATATTTATCGGGGAACCTGGAACCAGTTTGACCCAATAGAAGACACTTTGCCGATGCCGCCGTGGCCGAACAGGAAAGAAAAAGTCATGGTCTTTGATCGGATGTTCCATGTTTGCATCGAGGGTTTTCATCATGAGTATTATTTCTCTGAGAAATTAATCGATTGTCTGATAACAAAAACGATTCCGCTTTATTGGGGCTGTACAAGGATTGGGAAATATTTCAATGAGAATGGATTTATAATAATCGATTCTATTGACGACCTGATAAGAAAGGTGAATATGCTGACACCCAAAGTATATAAGAGGATGCTTCCTATTGTTAAAGATAATTACAAACTTGGGTTAAAAGTTTATAAATATGAGGATATTTTAAAAGAGGCCATGTTGCGGGCTTTAAAAGGAATTAAAGAATACAGAATAAAATGAAGCTGATTATTGATTTATGTCCAACAGGCATGATCCCGACAAAAGAGATGACACCACTTGTACCATTAAGTGTGAATGAAATAATTAATGATGTACTGGAAGCCTCTGCATTGGGAATAACCAAAGTACATATACATGCTCGTGATCCTAATGGCAAGCCAACATACAAAAAGGATGTTTATCGTGAAATATTTGAGGGAATACGGAAATATAGTGACGTTGTAATTTGTCTATCTACTTCGGGGAGGACCTTTAAAACATTCGAAGAACGGTCAGAATGTCTTGATCTATTTCCTGACATGGCCTCCCTTACTCTCTCATCACTTAATTTTAATAAAGAAGAATCTGTCAATAGCCCGGATATGATTCATGATTTGGCTTTAGTAATGCAGGCATGGGGGATAAGACCTGAACTTGAAGTTTTTGATGTTGGCATGATAAACTATGCAAAATATTTGATTAAAAAGGGTTTGTTAAAACCCCCGTACTATTTCAATCTTTTATTTGGCAATATAGCCTGTGCCCAAGCCGACCCACTTTACCTGGGATTAATGATTAAAGAACTTCCACAACCATCTTATTATTCAGTGGCCGGAATAGGAGAATATCAGCTTATGATGAACTCCATATCAATAGCTATCGGTAGCGGTGTACGGGTAGGGTTGGAAGATAACATCTGGTACAATAATGAAAGGACACAGCTTGCTACTAACATGGATTTATTACTGAGGATACATCGGTTAGCACAAGCCAACGAGAGAGAGGTAATGACACCAAGCGAATTTAGGGGGCTGATATGGTAAAACGGTTTAATCTGTATAAAGAGGGTGATTATAAAATCAAAAGCAATCTCAAGGCACGATGGTTGAGTCCAATAGATTTAAAATACATTGAAGATAGTAAGAATACCTTTTGGAAATTCATGGGCGAAATGCTCATTGGTTCTAAATGTCTTGGGTTAATAGCTGATGGTGTGGTTTTATCCTATCTATGGGTTAATATTAAAAGTATTGAATATTATGGGTTAAAAATTTCATTAAAAGAAAATGAGTGTTATCTATATTCCGCAATGACGAAACCCGATAAGCGGGGCAATGGTTATGCTGAGATCCTGAGATCAAAATGTTATGAAATGATGAGAAGCCGGGGGCGAAGTGTATTTTATTCCATCACTGATTCTAATAATGAACCTGCATTAAGGTTTAAGCACAAGATTGGAGCAGAAATTGTTACTACTTATAAGTATATTAAGTTGTGGAAATATGAAAAATTAAGGGAGCTATGAGAAGTTTTGAGGAGATTTTGCAGGAGCACTGGGATGATGCGGAAGGTGAGATGACCTTCGATGACATAATAATTGCACACAATGATTTCATGGCGCAGTTTGATGATAATGATAAATATCTTATGGGAGTGATTGATGATCCGTTTAATGATGAATCATATTTAGATGATACGATTTGAATATTTTAAACATAAAAAGTAAACCAATGAAAAAGCTATTATTTTTTATTATTTTATTATTTGTCTTTGCTTGTGAAAAGGAACAAGAATCAGAACCACAAATCGAAATGGTATGTTGGGAATGTACCTGGCGATGGTTTTATGGACCAGCTGTGAAGACTTATTGCACGAATGAACAATTAAACATGGGCAGGACGGGAGTTATCACAGAAGACGATATAAGGTTATTTGAGCAACTAAAAAGCACAAGACCGGAAATAGTAACTGTTACTTGTAAAGAGAAGAACTAATAGGGGAGGAAGCGAAATGTGTAACTGTAAGAAGAGAAAACGACCAAAAAGTAATTTGAAAACAACAAATCTCTACAAATGAGAGGACCAGGTAAAGGTAAAACAAATAATCCTAATGGTAGACCAGCAGGAATTCCTAATAGAACGACAAAAGAAGCAAAGGAACTACTCGAAAAGATACTATTAGGGCAGATAGATAATATCAAAGATTCACTTGATAAATTAAAAGAGAAAGATTCAGCTCGTTATCTTGATGCTTGTGCTAAGTTATTTACCTATGTGTTGCCACGTAAGACAGACGTAACAAGTGAAGGTGAAAGGTTATTTCCAAAGATGCCGACTGTAATAATACAAACAAAGAATGGAAGTCAAGATTAAACAGACATTATCCGATCCCCAGGCTTCTATTTACGAAAGCACATCAAATATAAATTTGTTTCTCGCTGGCGTTGGTTCAGGTAAGACATACTTGCTTGGTATGATCACAAGACGATTTATCAATGACTTCCCACAGGTACGGGGTTTTATCGCTGCTAACACTTATTTACAGCTTGAGCACTCAACATTATTCAGAATCCGTGAGTACTGGAAATCTATTGGTATAGTCGAATATAATAAAGATTCATGTCCGTGGGGGCAATATGTAATCAATCGCAGACCTCCTAATGCGACAGGATGGAATACAAAAGGCCAGTCATTCGATGATTATTATGGTATTATAACATTCTATAACGGCTGTAATGTTTTTATTGGATCAATGGATAATGCGAAGGCGCATGAAGGTAAAGAATTTGGTTGGGCGGTTCTTGATGAGACAAAGGACACAAAAGAAGAAGATGTTAAAGAAATCATTATTGCCAGGATACGCCAATCAGGCATGTTTAATGTCAATGGAGTGATTACGAATAAAGGTAATCAAGAACAGCAATATAATCCTCTTTTTATCACAACTTCGCCAGCAAAGACAGATTGGATAAATGAATGGTTTAATCTCGAAAGTCATATCAATGAAATAACAGCAAAAATATATTCAAAGACTGATTATTTTGAAAAAGAGATTGGGAATAAGTTTGTCACGATTTCATCAACCTACCATAATATTCATAATGTAGGAGAGAACTATATCAATACAATACTACAGAATAATACGGAAGAGAGAGGGAAGGCACTTATCTTTGCTAACCCGTTTGTGACGACCGGGGGTGAGTTCTATTCATCATTTGACAGGCTTCGTCATGTAGGAATTGTCAAATATGACCCCTCTCTTTCTATTCATATATCATTCGATCAGAACTCGGTGCCTTATAACAGTGCCGGATTAGCACAAATAAAATATATTAATAAGCCGTGGGGGGTGTATGATTCGTACTGGGAATGGAGGTTTTTTGATGAGATAGCACTTGTCAATCCACGTAACTCGACAGAAGAGGTTTGTATAGAGTTTGTTAATCGTTATGAAAAGCATAAATCAGGATTGTATTTCTATGGTGATGCAAGTGGTCATAATCGCAATGTCTCAACAGCAAAGGTGGATTTTCAGCACCATTATGAAGTGATTGCATATAAACTCCACGGATATCTTATAAATGAATCCGACAGATCACTAATTTCTAATCCTTCAGTTGTTTACAGGCGTGAATTTATTAATAAGATATTTGAAGATAAGTTGCCTATTAAGGTAATTATTGATGAGAATTGTCATTATCTTATTAATGATCTGATGTATTGCAAACAGGCATTAGACGGAGGTAAGGATAAGCATATCGTAAAAGATAATGAGACAGGTGAAAAATACCAGAAATACGGTCACTTCGGCGATTTGTTTGAATATATGGCAGTAGAACTGTTTAAATCATATTACAATGGCTAAAGGATTTTTTACATTCCCGATATTTTACAGGGATCTCGTTCAGAGGCTTCTGTCGGGCAGTCATATTGTCGAGGTCGGTGTATTAGAAGGTGAGTCTCTTAAATATTTATGTCAAGAGATAAAGAATTCAGGGAAAGACATAAAAGTAACGGGGGTGGATCATTTTAAAGATCAGAGTGAGGGGGCATTTGATGAATTCAAAAAGAATATGGGCGATTTAAAATGTACCATAATCATTGGCGACAGTGTTGAGGCTTCAAAGCAATTTGATTCTGTCGATGCTGTATTCATAGATGCTTCGCATGATTATGATAATGTAAAGAAGGATATTCTGGCATGGCTTCCCAAAGTAACGGGAGTGATTGCCGGACATGACTATCCAACTTATGAAGGAGTCGTAAGGGCTGTTGATGAAATCTTCGGAGACAGGGTAAACAAAAACTATGTATTTGAAGGTTGTTGGATGGTTAACATTAAAAGAGATGGATAAAAAAGAAGGATTGAAATTATTAAAGGAGATTATTGGGGAGGAGATTGTCCACCAGGATCACGACAGGGTAACGAAACTTAGGGATCACTATTACAAGCTAAAGACGGGTGACGGGATAGAAGACCTGCTTCACAGGATTGAGACAAGGGTAACAGAGGATGAGTTTGCTCAGATAAAGAAAATTTACAGGAGCATCATTCCTTCAACACTGAACTCAACAAAACTACCTTTCGAGAAGGCGGCAAGGAAACAGCCTATTGTGCGGAAGATAGACTATGAGGGTGACGCAGAAAGTAAGAAGCTGGAGTTGGAGAAATATATAGGGAAATATTGGGGTGACAAATCGCTGGAGGAATATCTTGAGTATGCCTTTATTGATTATAACTACATTGACCCTAACGCCTTTCTCATAACGGAGTTTTCCAATTTCGATAACAAGAAAGAAAAGGCGAAACCCTATCCATTTATTGCTTCATCAGCAGAGGCCATTATGTTTGAGTATCATAATGAGATATTACAATATCTGGTTGTGAAACTGCCAATTAAATTCATGGATGGTGAGACGGAGAGGGACGGATTTAAGTTCACTATGTATCTCGGTCCTGATACTATTGTACTCTCTGAGGTTGCGCAGAGCGTGGAGGCGTTGAAGATAAAAAGTAAGTATTATAAATTATCCTACTTCCAGCCTAAAACTGACAAAGTACCGGCTTCGAGGTTTGGCTTTCTGCGGGATGCACAGACTAAGGGCAGGACATTTGTTTCGGTCTTTCATTGTGTATTGGAACTGCTTGAAAAGACCCTGAAGATAGATTCCGAACTCGATCTGTCCTGTGCTATGGTTGCTTTCCCGCAGAGGTTTGCTTATGGACCTCCATGTCCGGGTGGTGAAAAGGGATGTATTAATGGCAAAACACTTGATGGTCATATTTGTCCTGTTTGTAAAGGAACAGATATAGCTCCAGCACACGCAGGTACACAACATATAATATATTTAAAATTACCACGTGACATAAGTCAACCGTTATGGGATTTGGAAAAAATGCTTGTCTACAAAGGACCGCCCATTGAGTTATTACAGTTTGACTCTGATTACCTTGAGAATCTGGAAAAGAAAGTCCATGCGAAAATGTTCAATGCTGACCTCTATACAAGGAGCGAAGTATCTACCACAGCAACAGAGAAGATTCTTGAGACTGATAACCTGAATGATACTCTTTACCCGTTTGCGAGGAGCTATTCTATCACATGGGAGTTTGTGGTCAAGGATATTGCCACCTTTACGGATTTGGGTGAGGGATTGATTGTACAACATAAATTCCCGAATGACTTCAAGTTCAAGACACTCAGGGAACTTATGGAAGAATTACAGGTAGCAAAAAGCGCAGGGGCGAGCACCTCTACTATTGCAGCTATTGAGGATGACATAAATGAGATACTATATTCAGACAGGCCAGAGGCTTTGAAGGAGATGCGTATTAAGAATCAAATAAATCCATTCAGAGGTTATTCTGAAGCCAATATACGGTTTATCATCAGTCAGGATAATGTCCCGAAATACAGCAGCACGCTATGGGAGAACCTTGAGAGTATCTTTCAGGACCTTGAGGTAGAGAATACCGATCCGTGGCTCTATGACCTGAGTTATGACCTTATAGTGAAGAAAGTCCAGGCCAAGACTGATGAATACATAAAGCGTATTGCTGACGAGAAAAAGGTTGAGATGGACCTCTATATGGCACAGGAAGAGAAAACTAATTTTAATAAGGAATAATGGAAAGACAGATATATGATATGATTGAATGGAATGTTGATTATGATAATCAATGTTTTAACATGGATATTGCTGCCAAAGAAATAACTTCTCATATAACGGAGTTTATGGAGTGGTGTTTGATGGATGTTGGAAAAGAATACAAATCATATAACAGTAATATTTTACATTATTATACTATTCCTAAAACAGAAGAAATTTGGTTTGACAGTATTGAAGAAATTTATCAATACTGGCTTAAAAATGTAAAACAGTGAAGTTTAGCATTATCATACCATCGTTGCTTGTAAACTATGCCAGTTCTGCTCATAATAAGGAACAGAAACTAATAAGGGCAGTGGCTTCGGCACAGAAACAGAGTTATACGGACTTTGAGATAGTTGTCGTTGCCGATGGATGTGAGAGAACTATGGAGATAATCAGGGATGCTGATAATGTAAGGAGCTTTCTTATTCCGAGAGGTAAACTGTTTTCCGGGGGACCGAGGAACAAAGGCATTGAGGAGGCAAAAGGTGAATATATTATCTACCTGGATATTGATGACGTTTACGGTACCAATCATCTTCTGAAGATAAGCGAACACCTGAATTATGATTGGGTATGGTTTAATGATTTCAGATGGAAGGGCAGGTGGTATGAGAATCAGTGTGACATCAATCAGATAAGCAAGCATGGCACTTCAAATATCTGTCACAAGAATTTGGGTGTCAGGTGGAGTGCCGGAGGTTATGCACATGACTATCATTTTGTAAGGCAGTTGATGAAGTTTAAGAATTTTGCCAGGATACCGACACCGGAATATTACGTCTGTCATGTACCGGCATCGGTGAAATATGGAGGATATGAGTTATGAGTGTGGCGGCAGTAACAATAACGTTTAACCGCTTGGATTTGACAAGGCGCACAATGGAGAGTTTCTATTCCAAGACTTCTGTTGACTATCATCTCTTTATTGATAATGGTTCTACTGACGGGACATTGGAATATCTTAAAAACTATGACAGGATAATCCTTGATAAGAATTACGGGATAACAGAGGCATTCTGTCTGGCAGTCTCAAAATTGGATGGTTATGATTATATTTTAAAACTGGATAACGATGTGGAGACGGTTACTGATAATCTGGTTGAAAGGATGGTTCACTTTTTAGACAAACATCCCAGCTATGCTGTTTCACCCATTGACCTGAATATCCTGCCTAATTTCAAGCCGAGGACGTTGAGGAAACTGGTCATTGATGATTACAGGGTTGAGTTGGTTTCTCATACCGGTGGTGCGTTTCAACTGGCTCGTTCTCCTATGGTAAAGGATTTATGTAAAGACAAGAATCATTTTCGGAAAGGAGATTATATGATAGGACATTGGTACCGGAGGCGTGGCATCAACCCGGCTTATCTCATGGATTTGGAGATGCGACATATAGGACTTAATGAATCAACACCAACTAATTTATATATATTATGAAAACAACGAGAACTTATTTATCAGGATGTACTTGGTGTGGGACAACGGGATTTGTAAAAATACCGAATCCGGGATTTATGACATCTGCATTAACAAACATTTGCCCTGTCTGTAATGGGAATAAAACGATTATAATTACTGAGACCATGGAAGATGATTGTTTGGAACAAATAAAGGAAATTAAAACAGTAAAATTAATGAGTGGTGAAATTGAATTATGATCTCATCATAGTAGCAAGGAGTTATATATTATGAAAAAAAAATGGGATTACAGAAGAGTGACATTTTTGGTAGGAGATTATAAACCATTAAGATTTTATGGGATTAGAGAAGTACATTATATTGATGGTAAAATTGATAGAATCATTAATCCGGCAATTTTAAATTATCCGGATAAGGTCGAATTAGAACAGGCTTTTAAGTTAATGGTTGAGGCATCAACAAGGCCAATAATTGATATTGACAATTCCTTTAATGAATTATGATCTCATCATAGTAGCAAGGAGTTCCACGGAAAGGTTAAAGCAGATAACACAGAATTGCATTAACTCGGCCATTATAGGTGGAAATGCCTTAAATGTTGTATTGGTAGAGACCTTCAGTGCTACGAAATACTCAGGTGTGGATCATTATGTAACATATAACGGATTGTTTGGCTATAATGGTGCATTAAATAAAGGGTTGGAAAGGGCTAGTGGCGATATTCATATCCTTGCGAATAATGATTTAATCTTCCATGAGGGCTGGCATCAGATCGGGGAAGACATGAAAAATAACGGCTTTGACAGTGCCTCTGCATGGTTTAACGGATCGTGTTTTGAGCAGGGTGATTATATATATGAAGGTTTTGGGATAGCGATTCATCTGACGGGTTGGTGTTTATTTATCACACGGGAAGCCCATGAGAAGATAGGCAAGCTGAATGAGGAAGTGGAGTTCTGGTATTCGGATAATGTTTACGCTATACAATTACGGGAACATGGTTTGAGACATGGTATGTTCTGTAATGTAAGGGTAGATCATATTGGCAGCCAGACTT
>Ga0307379_10001983_pt1 | contig 31052 bp, 27 predicted proteins | sample UN2MG_FD_202237 | JGI IMG/M metagenome (GOLD analysis project Ga0307379, IMG submission 202237) | Soil microbial communities from Risofladan, Vaasa, Finland - UN-2 | ecosystem: Environmental > Terrestrial > Soil > Coastal area > Acid sulfate soil | place: Finland: Risofladan, Vaasa | collected...
TGAATTGCGCGATACCTTTAAGGTGATGGAACGCAAGTTGTTGAAGTTAATCATGAATCCAGCGTCAATCGCGGCCTGGGTGTTTGGCCTGATGCTGGTGGTGACGCCGGGGATCATCGACTGGTCGGAACCTTGGGTTCATGTCAAGGCGACGCTGGTGATCGCGATGACCGGGTATCATCATTTGTTGGTGCGGTGGTGGAAAGACTTCGCCGAAGACCGGAACCAGCGCTCGGGGCGGTTCTATCAGATCGCCAACGAGGTTCCGGCGCTGATCATGGTCGCAATTGTGGTGATGGTGATCGTGCGGCCGTTTTGAATTCAGGGGCGGAATGTTGAGTTCGGGCGGATCGATTCGGAAATTGACAGGATGGCGGTGCTGCCGCTATTAGGTGCGGATCGCGGCGTCCTGTCGCTGATAGCATATGTGAGCGCGCCGGCAACGCCCGTGTTGCGCTGTTTCTTCTCCTCCCGCCCGGCCCTCCTTAACGCCCTGGCTATTCTGGATCAAATCATGAGCGTACAGAAACTTTCCGACCTCAAGGCGAAGTCGCCGGTCGATCTCCTTGCCCAAGCGGAAGAGCTTGAGGTCGAGAACGCCTCGTCGATGCGCAAGCAAGACATGCTGTTCGCCATTCTGAAGGAGCTTGCAGAACGCGACGAGGAGATCATCGGCATTGGCGTGCTGGAGGTTTTGATGGACGGCTTCGGGTTCCTGCGCTCACCGGAAGCGAGCTATCTGCCGGGACCGGATGATATCTATCTGAGTCCGAACCAGATTCGGCGCTTTGCGCTGAGAACCGGGGATACAGTCGAGGGGCCGATCCGGGCGCCGAAAGCGGGCGAGCGGTACTTTGCGCTGCTGAAGGTCAACACGATCAATTTCGAGGATCCTGACAAGGCGCGTCACAAGGTCCATTTCGATAATTTGACACCGCTGTACCCGGATCAGCCGTTCAAATTGGAAATCGAGGACCCGACCATCAAGGACAAGTCGGCGCGGGTTATCGATCTGGTCGCGCCGATCGGCAAGGGTCAGCGCTGCCTGATTGTATCCCCGCCCCGGACCGGCAAGACGGTGCTGTTGCAGAATATCGCCAATTCGATCGAGGTTAACCACCCGGAATGCTACCTGATCGTGCTGCTGATCGACGAGCGCCCGGAGGAGGTGACCGACATGCAGCGCTCGGTCAAGGGCGAGGTGGTCTCCTCAACCTTCGACGAGCCGGCGACCCGGCACGTTGCGGTGGCCGAGATGGTGATCGAGAAGGCCAAGCGCCTGGTCGAGCATGGCCGCGATGTGGTAATCCTGCTTGATTCAATCACCCGCCTCGGCCGGGCCTATAACACCGTGGTGCCGAGCTCGGGCAAGGTACTGACCGGCGGTGTCGACGCCAACGCCTTGCAGCGGCCGAAGCGCTTTTTTGGCGCCGCGCGCAATATCGAGGAGGGCGGCTCTCTGACCATCATCTCGACAGCGCTGATTGATACCGGCAGCCGCATGGACGAGGTGATCTTCGAGGAATTCAAGGGCACCGGCAACTCGGAGATCGTGCTCGATCGAAAGGTCGCCGACAAGCGGGTCTATCCGGCGATTGATATCCTGAAATCCGGCACCCGGAAAGAGGAGCTGCTGGTCTCGAAGAGCGACCTGACCAAGATGTTCGTGCTGCGCCGCATTCTAAACCCGATGGGCACCACCGATGCGATAGAGTTCCTGTTGGGCAAGTTGAAGCAGACCAAGACCAATGCGGATTTCTTTGATTCGATGAATGCATAGCCCGAAGCGGGCTTCAGGTGACGCAAGACGCGCGCGGCATTTGGTGGTGCCGGCGATTGGAAAAATAACACGAAAAATGCCGGCGCCTGACTGAGCAGCCCGGCTTTTGGGCGGATTGGCCTGATGCCGATCCGTAGGCCGGGTGAGCGGACATGGCTATGACGAGGCCGGGATTGGAAAAGATGATGACGCCAGAGCCGGCGTCCCTGGAGATGCCCCAGCAAGATACGATCTTCGCCCCCGCCTCCGGTGCCGGCGTCGCCGGCATCTCGGTGATCCGGCTGTCCGGGCCCGCTTCCGACATGGTGGTTTCGCGGCTGACCCAAAAGGCGTTGCCACCACTGCGCCGGGCAACCCTTCGAGAGCTGAGAGACGAGGCCGGCGGCTTGATCGATCAGGCCATTGTGCTGCGATTCGCCGCCGGGGCGAGCTATACCGGTGAGTCGTCAGCCGAGTTTCATTGTCATGGCGGTCGGGCGGTTGTTGCGGCGGTCCTGGACGTTTTGGCCGGTCAGGCGGGATGCCGACTGGCTGAGCCAGGGGAATTCACGCACCGAGCCTTTGAGGCCGGGCGGCTGGATCTGGCGGAGATCGAAGCGCTCGGTGATCTGCTCTCGGCCGAAACGGAATTGCAGCGCCGACAAGCGGTGCGCGGGGTTTCTGGGGCACTGCATCGCCAGGCGGAGGCATGGCGGGCGGACCTGCTCAGGGCCGCCGCACTGATAGAGGCGACCATTGATTGGGCCGATGAAGACGTTCCGGAAGCCGTAGGGCCGGAGGTTGCCGAGCTTTTGGCCGGCGTACGAGCCGGGATCTCCCGCGAACTGAGCCTCTCGGACGGAGCGGAGCGGTTGCGGGAAGGCTTTGAAGTGGCGATTCTCGGCGCACCGAATGCCGGGAAGTCCAGCCTTTTCAATGCATTGGCTGGGCGGGAGGCGGCCATTACCTCCGTGCGCCCTGGGACAACTCGTGATGTCCTGGAGTTGCGATATGATCTAGCGGGCCTGCCGGTGGTATTCCTTGACACGGCTGGATTGCGCGAGGCTGACGATGAGATTGAGGCGATTGGGATTGCCCGCGCGACCGAGCGGGCACAGGCGGCGGCGCTGCGGCTGTTCCTTCGGAGCGCAGACGCGCCACCTCCAGCTGTCGAAGCCGCACTTTGGCAGCCGGGGGATTTGCGAATCTGGACGAAAGCGGATCTCGGTTCCGGCCCTGGCGACATTGCGATTTCATGCTTGCACGGCGACGGGATTGGCAAACTTCTTGAACGGATGAAGACCGATCTGGCCGCACAGGCCTGCGGCGAAGGCCTCGTTGGGCACCGACGTCAGCGACAGGCTCTCGAGGATGCTAATGACGCTTTAGTGCGAGCGGAAAATGCGCTAGAGACTGCGGAAGCCGAGACGATCGCCGAGGACCTGCGCGCCGCGTTCCGGGGACTTGAGCGCTTGATCGGCAAGGTCGGCGTTGAGGATGTTTTGGGAGCGGTCTTCGCGGCGTTTTGTCTTGGCAAGTAGGCACGCCCGGGAAAAACAGGAGTTGTTTCACGTGAAACATTCTGCGGACCATTTTGATGTGGTTGTGGTGGGCGGCGGCCACGCTGGCGCCGAAGCGGCACACGCGGCTTCGCGGATGGGGGCAAAAACCGTGTTGGTGACCCACCGCGCTGACCGGATTGGAGAAATGTCGTGCAATCCGGCAATCGGCGGCCTCGGAAAGGGGCATCTGGTGCGTGAGATTGACGCGCTGGACGGCGCCATGGGCCGCATCGCCGATCTTTCCGGAATTCAATTTCGGCTTCTCAACCGACGCAAGGGCCCGGCGGTACAGGGTCCGCGAGCGCAATGTGACAGGGCGCTTTACCGGACACATATGCAGGCCGAGCTGCAAAAATGCGCCAATCTCACGGTAATCGAGGGAGAGGTCGTTGATCTTGTTGTGGAAAAGGGCCGGCTCTCCGGCGTCGCGCTCGGCACCGGCACGCGCATTCGAGCCGCCGCCGTCGTCCTGACAACTGGGACCTTTTTGCGTGGGGTGATGTATGTTGGCCATGAAGGCCATCGCGGCGGCAGGGCCGGCGACCCTGCCGCGATCCGCCTTGCCGAGCGACTATCTGACTTCGGGCTGCCGCTTGGGCGGCTAAAAACCGGAACGCCGCCAAGGCTTGACGGCCGGACGATCGACTTTGGGGCGCTGGAGGCGCAGCCGGGAGACGACGTGCCGACGATGTTCTCGTTTCTGAGCGCCCGCCCTGCCGCGCGACAGGTCAATTGTCACATTACCCACACCAACCAACATACGCACGAGATTATCCGGAGCAATCTTGCCCGATCGGCGATGTATTCAGGCCGGATTGAAGGAATTGGCCCGCGGTATTGTCCGTCGATAGAGGACAAGGTGGTCCGATTTCCGGAGAAGGACGCACATCAGATTTTTCTTGAGCCTGAGGGGCTTGAGGACAAAACGGTCTATCCAAACGGAATCTCAACCTCACTTCCGGCCGCGGTGCAGGAAGACTATGTCCGCTCGATCCGTGGGCTCGAGTTTGCGGAGATTCTGCGGCCGGGGTATGCGATTGAATATGACTACGTGGATCCCCGAGCGCTGCGCCCGACGCTCGAGCTCAAGGCGATGGAGGGGCTTTTTCTCGCAGGTCAAATCAACGGAACCACCGGTTATGAGGAGGCGGCTGGCCAAGGCCTGATCGCTGGGCTGAATTCGGCGGGCTGCGCTCAGGGCGGCGCGCCGGTAATATTTGATCGCGCCGACGGCTATCTCGGCGTGATGGTCGACGATCTGGTGACCCGCGGCGTATCGGAGCCGTACCGCATGTTCACCTCCCGGGCAGAATATCGGTTGACGCTGCGTGCCGACAACGCGGATCAAAGATTAACCCCGATCGGGATCGAGATTGGCGCAGTCTCAGTCGGCCGTCGCCGCGCATTTGACGAAAAGATGGCCCGGCTCTCGTCGGCCCGGGATCTTGCCGGCTCCCTAACCCTGACACCGACAGCCGGCCGGGAGCACGGTCTCGACATAAATCAGGACGGCGTACGGCGCAACGCGCTGGAATTGCTTGCTTATCGGGAGGTCGGTATTGATCGGCTCGCGGAGATCTGGCCCGAACTTTCCGATCTTGATAGTGAAATTTCTCGGCAGCTTGAGAACGATGCCCGATATGCCGGCTATATCGAAAGGCAGGGGGCGGCGATTGCCGCGATGCGCCGCGAGGAGGCCCGGACGCTGCCTCAGGCCATCAACTATCGCGGGATTTCCGGGCTTTCCGCCGAACTCCAGCAAAAACTTGCGGCGATTCAACCATCGACAATGGGACAGGCGGCGCGGATCGAGGGCATGACCCCGGCGGCGCTGACCTTGGTGCTTGCGGTGGCCAAGCAGCAAGCGAAACGGCAAAGCGCTTGACCCCGGCGGAATTCGCTCGGGCGTTCGATGTTTCACGTGAAACATGCGGTCGGCTTGAGGCATATGTTGCTCTCCTGGTACGCTGGAACGCTCGGATCAATCTTGTTTCCCCCTCGACACTTGAAACGGTGTGGATCCGCCACATAGCCGATTCCGTACAGCTTTTCGATCTGGCGAGGCCGAATGCAAGGCGCTGGATCGACCTCGGCTCCGGCGCCGGGCTTCCAGGCCTCCCGATCGCCGCGATCGCCGCCGAGCGGGCGCCCAATCTGCGCGTTACCCTGGTTGAGGGCGACGTTCGAAAGGCCGCCTTCCTCGCGACCGCGAGCCGTGAAATGGGACTCGACGTCAATGTTGAGTCGCGCCGGATTGAATCCATGGCACCGCAGGCCTATGATGTCATCTCGGCCCGGGCATTGGCGCCGCTCGCCCAGCTTTGTGCTCTGGCGCACCGTTTTTCCGGCCCGGGGACGATTTATCTTTTCCTGAAGGGCGAAAAGCTCGATTCGGAATTGACCGCGACGGTCGCGGGTTGGCATATTCAGGCTGAGCGGATCGTCAGCCGGACCGATCCGAAGGCCACCGTCCTGAGAATTTTGGAGCTAGACCCCCGATCATGACTTCGAGTGACATCTCGGCTACCGGCGGCACCCAGGAGGTTGCAGGGACGACCGGGCGGGCGTCGGGATCGACGATTGGGCGGGTGATTGCATTGGCCAATCAGAAGGGCGGCGTCGGCAAGACGACAACCGCGGTCAATCTCAGCGCGTCGCTCGCCCAAGCCGGCAAACGGGTTCTACTGGTCGACCTCGACCCGCAGGGAAACGCCTCGACCGGCCTCGGATTTGGGCGCGAGCGCCGAACCGTCACCACCTACGATGTCCTGACCGAGGGCCGCTCGATCGACGACGCGGCCGCGCGTTGCGGCGACCTCGACCTGTTTGTTGTTCCGGCCTCACCGGAACTGTCGGGCCTGGACGCAGAGCTCTCAGACGCGCCGGATCGTTCGCACCGCCTTCTCAATGCCCTCAGAAATGTTGGTGAAAATTCTCCAATAAACTGTTTTGATTATATAATTATTGACTGCCCGCCGTCTTTGAACCTGCTTACGGTCAACGCGCTAACGGCGGCTGACACGGTGTTGGTCCCGCTGCAGTGTGAATTTTTTGCCCTCGAGGGACTGACCCAGCTGCTCGGTACGATAAAGCGCATTCAAACCGGCCTGAATCGGCGGCTCCGGGTTCAGGGCATTGTTCTGACAATGTACGACCGGCGTAACAATCTGTCCGCCCAGGTGGCCGAGGATGTGCGCCTCAATCTCGGCGATTCGGTCTACCGGACCATCATCCCGCGCAATGTCCGGCTGTCTGAGGCGCCGAGTTATTCGTTGCCCGGGGTGCTTTACGACCCGAGCTGCGCGGGCAGCGTGGCCTACCGGGCCCTGGCCGGTGAATTTCTAAGCCGCGACGCGGCGATGATTGCGGCATAAGGAGGCGATGATGACCAGATTACCGGAACGCAGGGGCCTTGGGCGCGGTTTGTCGGCGCTGTTGGGCGAAATTGCCGGCGAAAGTGGCGGCGTCAGCGAGATCGACGGGGCTGCCGGGTTCAGGCACAGCGCGGTGGCGATGGATGCGGCAGCCGCCTCTGATAGGTCGCCGACCACGGTGCCGATTGAGCGGCTTCACTCGAACCCCGATCAGCCGCGCCGTGATTTCCCGGAAACCGAACTGAACGAGCTGGCCTCCTCGATCCGCCAGCGCGGCATTATCCAGCCGATCGTCGTGCGGCCCGACCCAACCCGGCCCGGCGAATACCAGATTGTCGCTGGCGAGCGCCGTTGGCGCGCCGCTCAACGCGCCCAGTTGCATCAGATTCCGATTGTGGTTCGTGTGCTCGACGACCGTGCTGTCCTCGAGCTGGCAATTATCGAGAACGTCCAGCGCAGCGACCTCAACCCAATTGAGGAAGCTAACGGCTACGCCCAATTGATCGAACGTTTCGGCCATACCCAGGAGAGGATGTCCGACATTGTCGGCAAGAGCCGCAGCCATGTCGCCAATACGCTGCGCCTGCTTGGGCTGCCCGATCAGGTGCAACAGATGGTGCGCAGCGGAAAACTCAGCGCCGGGCACGCCCGTGCGTTGATCAATGCGCCCGACCCCACGGCCTTGGCCGAGCAGGCGATACTCAGGGGGCTGACCGTGCGCCAGGTCGAGGATTTGGCCCGCCGCGTCGCCGCGCCGCCGCGCCGGCAGGCCAGCCATGGCGGCCCGCCGCAGAAGGACGCCGACACGCGAATTCTCGAAGGCGACCTCTCGGCGGCGATCGGTATGGCGGTGTCGATAGAGCATCACCCCAACGATGGCGGCGGCGAGTTGCGTATCCGATATCGCTCGCTCGACGAGCTTGACCGACTTTGCCGAAAGTTCACCGGCTAGAGCAGTTTCGAGCCAAACGGGTTCGTTTGGCGACGGGCAAATTGCGACAACTCAAATGGCTAGAGCGCGCGGCCCGATTCTATCAGGGAGGTCAAGCTCTCTAGTATCTCGGGGGTGAACTGGAGTTTTGAAAACCCGTTTAAAAACAATGGGATGGAGAAATTTCCCGGCGCAATTTGAATTGGAGGTTTCGGCTGTTGGCCTCACTCCGGTGTCGATGCGGAGAGGCGCCGACCGTTGCATATGTCAATTGATCTCATAAGTCTGAAGCTTCACCCAATCAAAAGTCACTCCGATACCTGGATCATCCGGCGCGACTGCTTGATGATGTGAAACGATCAACGGGCGGGCGGTGTATTGATCGATCGGGAAGCTGTGTACTTCGAGCCAGCCGGCGTTCGATTGACCGGCCACGAGGCTTACATGCAGCTCCTGCATTCCGTGACTGCACACCGGGATGCCGTATCGGCGGGAAAGCTCGGCCACCCGCAACCAGCCAGTAATGCCGCCGCAATTGGACGCGTCCGGCTGGATGAAGGACAGTCTGGCGCGCTCAAACGCAAACTCAAACTCGTGGATAGTATGCAGATTCTCCCCCATCGCGAGTGGCGCCCCGGTCGCCTCGGCGATCCGCGCATAACCGTCGTAGTCATCGGGGATGGTCGGCTCCTCGAACCAGAGAATGTCGGATTTCATGAACGCCTCGGCGGCGCGGATGGCGTCGTCCACGTTCAACGCATAGTTCGCATCGACCATGAGGGCCACCCCGGACCCAATCAACTTGCGGACAGCCCGAACCCGGGCGATATCCTCGCTGAGGTCTGCGTGGCCGACCTTGATCTTGACGGCGTTGTAGCCACGATCAATATAGCCTTGGACACTAGCAAGAAGCTTTTCGATCGAGAAATTGAGGTCGATGCCGCCACAATAAGCGGCGGCCGTTTGACCGGCGCCACCCGCCACCTGCCACAGCGGCTGACCCGACGCCTTTCCCCGCGCGTCCCACAACGCAATATCGATCGCCGATATGGCGAAGGAGGCGATGCCGCCGCGCCCGACATAGTGAATATGCCACTGCATCGCGTCATGGAGCTCTTCAATTCCATCGGCGTCGCGACCGATCAGGAACGGCGTCAGGTCATGCTCAATCATGGCGCGAATCGCGTGCCCACCCCTGCCGCCGGTATAGGTGTGCCCGGTTCCCTCAAATCCATTGTTCAGCCGCACCGTTGCCGTGATCAGCTCGAAATGTGTATGGTCACCATGTTTGGCATCGGTCAGGACCTCTGCCAGGGGGACGGCGAAGAGGCGTGTCTCGATGCTTTCGATCGTCGGCATGTCGGCCTTTCCTCTTTGTGTCCCGCCGCCGGCGCCTCGCGCTCTGTCGGTCCTTGCTGCGGCCTGCCTGCTGCCGCTAAGTAGCGCGACTGGCCATCGAGAGTGCACAGAACGAAAGATATGGCAATGAAAGTAGGGATCGTCGGCCTTGGCGTAATGGGCCGCAATCTGGCGCTGAACGCCGGCGATGGCGGATACCAGGTCGTTGCGACAGATGCCTGGGAGACGGCCCGCAACGCGGCTCCGCGCGGGATCGAGGTCGTTGGCGACCCTGCGGCGCTCGCCGGGGCGCTCACGACGCCTAGGGTCATCCTCTTGATGGTCAAGGCCGGCGATCAGGTCGATGTCGAGATTGCCGGGCTGGTGCCGCACCTTGCAGCGGGCGATATCGTGATCGACGGCGGCAATTCGCACTATCGCGACACCGAGCGCCGCGCCGACGAACTGGGTCAACGCCGGATCGGCTATCTCGGGGCTGGCGTCTCGGGTGGCGCCGAGGGAGCGCGCCATGGCGCCTCGATTATGGTCGGCGGGAGCGAGACCGTGTGGAACGCCGCGCAGGCGTTTCTGTCTACCCTGAGCGCCAAGGCTGGCGATGGCGAGCCGACGCTGACGCGTTTTGGCGATGGTGGGGCTGGCCACTTCGTCAAGATGGTCCACAACGGCATCGAATACGCCATCATGCAGGCAATCGCCGAGTGTCATGGTTTGCTGTCCAGTATCGGCGGCCTTGGACCGCAAGCTGCCGGTGATCTGCTGGAACGTTGGAACGCCGATGGCCGCGCCTCCGGATTCCTGCTGAAGATCACCGCCGAGATCGCACAAACCCGCGATCCACTGACTGGCGGGCACTTGCTCGAATATGTCGGCGACGTTGCCGGTCAAAAGGGCACCGGGGCCTGGAGCATCGAGGCCGGTCTCGCATACGGTGTTCCGATACCCTCGATCATGGAGGCTGTGAGCGCCCGCCAAATCTCGGGTCAGGGCGGCCCACGGGCAATTTTCGCAAAGATAATTGGCGCCCGGCCGGTGCCCGAGCGCCCTGACGGCCTTCTCGCCGATCTGGAGGAGGCGCTGGTGGCGACGACGATCGTATCGCTGTGCCAGGGGCTGCATCTTTATGCGGTGGCGGCGGACCAGCATGGCTGGAACAAGCACCTGCCCGATGTACTGCGGGTCTGGCGGGCTGGCAGTATCCTGCGCATGGGGATGCTTGACGAGATGGCCCAACGGCTGGAAGCCCAGCCCGCCGCATTGGACCCGCTGATCGTCAGGCAGATTGCCGGCGATGTAGCCGCGATGCTGCCAGCTTGGCGCCGGGTTGTCGGCGCAGCTGTCGTGGCCGGGCTCCCGGCGCCGGTTCTGGCTACATCGCTCGCCTATGTCGAAGCGCTCGGCACCACGGTACTGCCCACCGCCGTCGTGCAGGCGCAGCGCGACCGCTTCGGGGCGCACGGGTTCGCCCGGACCGACCGGGCCGGCGCCCATCATGGCCCGTGGTTCGACCCGGATCAGGAGCCGGGAGCATGATCGTCGTCACCATGGGCGTCTGCGGCACCGGCAAGACCAGTGTCGGACAGATCGTTGCGTCCCGCATGGGCTGGACTTTCATCGAGGGCGACGATCTGCATCCAGCTTTGAGCCGCGAGAAGATGGCGTCGGGCACCCCGCTGACCGACGATGACCGGTGGCCGTGGCTCGACAGCATTGCTGAGGCGATGCATGTGATCCACGAGGCCGGCGGGTCGGCGGTTGTCGCCTGCTCGGCACTGCGCCAGGTCTACCGCGACCGGCTTCGCCTGTCGGGGGCGGAGATAATATTCCTGCACCTGACCGGGGATGCCAGCCTGATCCGGGAACGCATGGAAGCGCGCCGCGACCACTTCATGCCGCCCGGTTTGCTCGACAGCCAGTTGGCGACCCTGGAGGCGCCACGGGCTGACGAGCCGGTGTTCGAAATTGACGTGGCAGGCAGTGTTGAGGAAATCGCCGGGGCGGTCGTCAGATCATTGTCGGGTGACCCAGCGTCGGATTGATCACGCCGAGAAGTCGATCTGCACTTTCATGGCCTGCTTGCGGTCGGAGGCCAGCTTGAACCCGCTGACCGCCTCCGAGATTGGCAGCACGTCGGTCAAAAGCTGCCGGACATCGATCCGGCGGCTCTCGATCATGGCCGCCGCGACGGCAAACATTTCGTGAAAACGGAAGGTGCCCTTCAGCACGATCTCCTTGGCGACAATCGTGTTCAGGGGGATCAAAACGTCGCCGCCGAGGCCAAGCTGGACGATTGTGCCCTCTGGCCGCACGATGTTCAGACCGGAGCGCAGGGCGGCCTCGTTGCCGGAGGCTTCGAACATGACGTCGAATGTGCCTTTGTTCTGCGCGAACACATCCAGCGCGTCTGCTCGGCTGGCGATGTTGATCGCTCGATCAGCGCCCGCGCTGGCGGCGACAACCAGTGCTTCATCGACGATATCGGTCGCCACGATCTCGGCGGCACCGCTGAGCCGGGCGGCCAGGATGACAAGGTTGCCGATCGGTCCGCATCCGGTAACCAGCACGCGCTTGCCGATCAGCGATCCGGCTTTGCCAAGACCGTGCAGGACCACCGCCAGAGGCTCGGCGAATGCCGCCTCGTTCAACGACAGATCGGGGCGGACCACGATACATTGCGCCGCATCAGCGACCAGGGTCTGGCGGAAGGCGCCGTCAATATGGGGGCGGCGCATGGCGCTGCCGTAGAATCGCATGCCGAGGCAATGGTTCTGCATGCCCTGCTGGCAGAACCGGCAGGTTCCGCAGGGGCGGCTGGGGTTGACCGCGACATGGTCGCCGACGCTGATATCGCGCACATCCTGGCCAATCGCGGCGATAACACCGGCGACCTCGTGGCCAAGGATCATCGGGTCGACGAGGCGGATCGCGCCGAAGCCGCCATGGTTGAAGTAGTGCAGATCCGAGCCGCAGATGCCACCGGCCTTGATCCGCACCTCGACCTCGCCGGGGCCAAGCGCACCAATATCACGATCTTCGATGCGCAGATCGCCGGCGGCGTGTATGACGATGGCCTTCATTGTTTTTCGCTACCCCCCGGCAAACGCTTTGCCGGGGTCGTTACTAACAGATCATCAGACGGGGATACATGGGATGACGCTTGAAATCTTCAGTTTGACGGGCCGCACCGCGCTGATCACCGGGTCGAGCCAAGGCATCGGCTTCGCGCTGGCGCGGGGCCTTGCGTCGGCGGGTGCAACGGTGATCCTGAACGGTAGGAGTGTCGAGCGGTTGGCGGCGGCGGCCGAGACCCTGCGCCGCGAGGGCGCCACCGTCATCGTGGCGGCGTTCGATGTGACCGATAGCGACGCCGTCAAAACCGCCATCGACAGGATCGAAGCCGAGACCGGCGCGCTCGACATTCTGGTCAACAACACCGGTATCCAGCGCCGCGAGACCCTGGAGAAATTTCCCGACGAGACCTGGCGCGAGTTGATGGCGGCAAACCTGGACAGCGTGTTTTTCGTCTCGAAGGCAGTTGCGAGCCACATGATCCCGCGGCGTCGCGGCAAGATCATCAACATCTGCTCGGTGCAGAGCGAGTTGGGCCGGCCCTCGATTGCGCCCTATGCCGCCTCGAAGGGTGCGGTAAAGATGCTGACCAAAGGCATGTGCATCGACTGGGGGCCGCACAATATTCAGGTCAACGGCCTGGGCCCCGGTTACTTCAAGACCGAGCTGACCGAGGCGCTGGTGAACGACGAAGTGTTCAGCGCATGGTTGACGAACCGCACTCCAGCACGAAGATGGGGCAATGTCGAGGAACTGGTTGGTGCTGCAATCTTTCTGGCATCTCCCGCCTCGGATTTCGTCAACGGGCATATTCTGTATGTCGATGGCGGTGTGACGTCCATGTTGTAAAGAGGGCGGGATGTTGTGAGGCACGCGGGATGAAGATCACCAACATTGAGACGATCCGGACAGACGACCGGCCGAGCGTAATGTGGGTCCGTGTCTCCACCGGGGACGGGCTGGTCGGGCTTGGCGAGACCTGGTTCGGCGCCGCCACGGTGGAGGCCGATATTCACGACCGGATCGCGCCCATGCTGCTGGGTCACGACGCCCGGCTGATTGACGATATCAATCGCCTGATGACGCCTTATGTCGGGTTTTGCGGCACGGGTGCGGAGATGCGCGCCCTGTCAGCCATCGATGTGGCGCTGTGGGATATCGCCGGTAAAGCCGCGAGCCAGCCGCTTTGCGATCTGCTCGGCGGCAGGATCCGGGACCGGATTCCGGTCTACAATACCTGTGCCGGGCCGAATTACGTCTCCAAGACTTCCGATGTCCGGCCCGGCAACTTCGGACTGCCCGACGGGACAGCGATAACCAGATTCGAGGACCTCGACGTCTTTTTGAATCGCGCCGATGACCTCGCATTGGAGCTGTTGGAGAGCGGGATCGCGGCCATGAAGATCTGGCCGTTCGATTTCACGGCCGGTGCTGCTGACGGGGCGGATATATCGGTGGCCGACCTCAACAAGGCCCTGCGACCGTTCGAGCGGATCCGGGCCGCCCATGGTGACCGCATGCGGATCAAGGCGGAACTGCACGGATTGTGGTCGCGGGACGCGGCGTGGAAAATTTGCCAGGCACTGGAGCCGTTGGAGGTCGACTGGGTCGAGGACCCGGTGCGGATGGACCGCATGGGCGAGATGGGCGAACTGGCGCAGGCTACAACCTTGCCGCTCGCGGGGGGTGAAACGTTGGGCGGCATTGGTCAGATCGACGATCTGATCACACGCGGCGGGGTGACGGTGGCGATCGTCGATGTCACCTGGGGCGGCGGTGTCACCTTCGGGATCGAAGCGGCGGCGCTGGCGGCCAGCCATGGCCGGGCCATCGCCTTCCATGACTGCTCGGGGCCGGTGACGCTGGCCGCATCCAGTCATTTGGCGCTGGCCTGCCCCAATGCCGCCGAGCAAGAGTTCACCCGGGCGTTCTACCACGGCTGGTACGGGCAGTTCGTCACCGGCCTGCCGGGCGTTGAGCGTGGCATGATCACGGTTTCTGACGCACCCGGTCACGGCATCGAACTCGCGCCGGACCTGGCGCGGCGCGACGGGGTCACCGTCCGCGCGAGCAGCGCCTAGCACTTGATTGCACGACTGGAGGCCAAACCATGCTGTCGGCAGATCAGATCTCGTCCTACCGGGAGAACGGCTACCTGATGATCCGCGATGCGTTGTTGCCGGACCAGTTGGCGACGCTTCAGGACCTGACGAACGAATTCATCGAAGCGTCGCGAGCAGTGAGCGAGAGCAATGATATCTTCGATCTTGATGACGGTCACTCGGCGGCCCAGCCGAGGCTGACGCGGATCAAGTTGCCGCATATCCGGCACCCGGCTTTCTGGGAAGTGGCGACCAGCGACCGGCTCACCTCGTTCCTGAAGCCGCTGGTGGGTGATAATATTCGCCTGCACACATCCAAGCTCAACACCAAGGCGCCCGGTGGCGGGGCGGCGGTTGAATGGCATCAGGACTGGGCCTTCTTCCCCCACACCAACGACGACCTGTTCTCGGTTGGAATCATGCTGGAGGACGTGACGCTGGCCAATGGCCCGCTGATGGTCATCCCCGAAACCCACAAGGGACCGGTGCTGTCGCACCATCAGGGCGGCGTATTCTGCGGGGCGATCGACCCCGCTCATCCAACGTTCGATCTTGATCGGGCGGTCACGCTGACCGGTCAGGCCGGCGACATGAGCATCCATCACGTCCGGCTGTTGCATGGCTCGGCGCCCAACATGTCGGACGGTGCCCGCAAAATCCTGTTCTACGAGATGGGCGCTGCCGATGCCTGGCCGATCAATGGGAATTCCGGCGCCTATACCGGCATGTCGCAGCGAGATGTTTGGGCGAAGCTGCATGAAAACATGATCTGTGGGACGCAACCAATTTCGGCTCGCCTGGCCGATGTTCCGGTCATCATGCCGGTGCCGCCGCCACCGGACGGCTCGTCGATCTTCAAGGTTCAGCGAAGCGGCGGCGCTGTCAGCGCGTTCGCAACCCAAGCAGAAATTCGGTCTGAGCAACCGGCTTAAACATCTTGATTATGCAAACATCACATGTTACGGCCAAACCATGAATGAAACGATCTACTACGATCTGAAACAGGTATCCGGCCTTGCGCCGAGCCTATCGACGCAGGTTGCCCGCGAAATCGGCAAGCGAGTCGTTTCTGGAGCCTACCCGCCAGGCCATCTCGTCGAAGATGAAAATGCGCTCGCTGAGCGCTATCAGGTCAGTCGATCGGTGATCCGCGATGCGGTGAAAATCCTTGTTGGCAAGGGCCTGCTGGAGGTGCGCCGTGGCATCGGTACGCGGGTTCGGCCTCGTGCCAAATGGGGCCTGCTGGATGACGATGTCATGGCTTGGTCGCAATCCGCCCCGCCCAGCGCCGAATTGTTGCACCAGCTTATGGACTTCCGCCAGATATTCGAGCCCAAGGCGGCCCGCTTGGCCGCCGAACGCGGCACCGACGAAGATCACGCGCTGATCAAGGCGGCCATCGAGCGCATGGAAGTCGAGAAAGGCTCGGCCGAGGATTTCGTTATTGCGGACGCGATGTTTCACCGATCCATATTGCGAGCGACAATGAACGAATTTTTAATGGCCCTGGAGGGAGTGATTTTCTCGGCGCTGCTGAGCTCGATTCGCCTGACCAACAAGGACCCGCGCGATAACGAGGGCTCGATCCCGTATCACCGAGAGGTCTATGAGGCCATTGCGGCACGCGACGGGGAAATTGCCGAGCGTGTCATGGAAAACCTGCTGAAAGATGCCAGTCACCGTTTGGGCGGGCGCATTTCGGAAAACTAAGGCTGGACGCGTGCCTGGCCTACGCCCAGACTGGGAGACGACAATAAATGCCTTCGCACTCGAATTGCGAAGCGATCGCGACGCCTCTCTCTAGGGGAGGTGCTTTCCAAGAGCAAAAATAGGGAGGACCTCATGCTCGATAAACTGACCAAGGTACTTATGGCCGGCGGCGCAGTGATTGCGTTCACTGCATCTATGGCGACAGTCGCGTCCGCTGAAACGACGTTGCGCATTCAGACCCATTTTGCGACCGAGACGCCCTCGGGCAAGCTGGCGGCGCAATATGTCGATGATATTCAGACAATGTCTGGCGGCGATATCAAAGTTGAGATGTTCTATTCGTCCGCGGTTGTGAAATCGGTCGAGACCTTCGACGCGGCGGCGACTGGTATTCTCGATTGCGATATGACCGGCGGCGCTTACCAGACCGGCAAGAACCCGGCGTTCCAGTTCGTCGGCGATATCATGGGCGGCTACGACACACCCTACCAGCAGCTTTCATGGCTGTATTATGGTGGCGGTCTCGAGGCTGCGCAAAAGCTTTATAACACCTATGACATGCAGCTTGTTGGGTGGTGGGTGCCTGGGCAGGAATCACTGGCCTCGACCAAGCCGATCCGCGGCGTCGCCGATCTGAAGGACTGGAAGTTCCGCTCGCCTCCGGGCATGGAGACGAAGATCTTCGCGGCCCTCGGCGCCAAACCGATTGTGATGGATTTCACCGAGATCTTCACAGCCCTTGAGTCCGGCATCATCGACGGCGCCGACGCATCGGGCCTGGCCAACAATGTGGGCCTTGGCCTGTATGACATCGCTGGACACGCCAACTTCCCCGGCTTCCACTCGATGCCCTCGGACCATCTGGCGTGCAATAAGGCGGTCTGGGACGGGTTGTCCGAACAGAATCGCCGGATCATGTCGACCGCGATGATGGCGCTGGCACTGCGCACGGCACTGACCTTCGAGAAGAAGAATGCGGAGTCCGCGGCGGCGCTGAGGGCAAAGGGTGTAACCCTTCATGAGTGGTCGGCGGCGGACCGTCAGACATTCCGTGACGCAGCCCAGGCTGCCTGGCCGGAATTCGCCACCACGCCGGAAGCCAAGGCCCTGGTCGAAAGCCATCTGACCTACCTGAAGCAACTTGGCCTTGTGAAGTAAGCGCGTCTGGAGCGGCTCCAACCGGAGCCGCTCCCCATCTTCTCCACAATATTCAAGCAACACCGGGGGGCGGCTATGGTCGAGCATGAGCGCACCGGCTGGGTAGACTTTGTGATCTGGAGCATGAGCCGGGTTGCGATGTGGGCAATTGCCTTCATCGTCGCGATAATTTTCTATGAAGTTGTCGTGCGCTATGTGTTTTTAAGCCCGACCCTGTGGGTCAACGAACTGTCGCTTTGGGTTGCGGGCGGCATCTATCTAACGGCCGGTCTGTACGCCCTGCAGCAGCGCAGCCACATCAGGATCTTCATCATCTACGACCTGGCGCCGCGCTGGCTTCGGAAGGCCTGCGACTCGCTGTCGGTGTTTTGTGTCTGCGTCTTCGCGTTCGCGGTGATCTGGGGCGGTTTTGGCGAAGCGAAAGCGAAGCTGCTGCGCTGGGAGACCTTCGGCACCGCCTTCGATCCACCGATCCCGGCGACGATCAAGCCGTTGATCCTGTTGACACTATTGCTGCTGGCGATCCAGTCGATCTCGAACCTGTATTATGACTGGAACCGCGAGCCGGAAAAACACGACCCCGCTGACGAGATCGATGTGCTGATCGACGCCACTTCGCTCGACCATGCGCCGCCTTCCGACGACAAACCGACGGCCTGAGGGGGAATTCGGCATCATGGATATCGGTACGATCTCACTAATACTGCTGCTCGGCATGCTGATCCTGTTGGCGATCGGGATGCCGCTGGGCTTTGCCTCCGGCTTTCTGGCGGTCGTCGTCCTGGTGCTGAGGTTCGGACCTGATCTGTTGTTCCGTGAATTCGGTACCGGCCCGATGAACATCCTGGCGCAACGGCTGTATGGAATCACGACGAATTATGTCCTGGTCTCGGTGCCGTTGTTCATATTCATGGCGACATTGCTGGAGCGATCCGGGATCGCCCGCGACATGTATTCCACGCTGAACATGTGGCTGTCGCGGACGCGCGGCGGCATCGCGGTTGTTACGGCGGTCATGGCCATCGTCATGGCGGCGATGTCCGGCATCATCGGCGGCGAGGTTGTGCTGCTGGGCCTGATAGCGCTGCCCCAGATGCTGCGCCTTGGCTATGACCAGAACCTTGCCATCGGCACGATCTGCGCCTCGGGCTCGTTGGGGACGATGATCCCGCCGTCGATCGTGCTGATCTTCTATGGCCTGATCACCGAGACCTCGATCCATGCGCTGTTCAAGGCGTCCTTTGTGCCAGGCTTCATGCTGGCCGGCTGCTACATCATCTACATCCTGATCCGGACGCGGTTGCACCCGGAACAGGCCCCCCTACCGGAGCCGACGGCCGACGATATGTTGCCCGCGCAAAAACGCCAATATGGCATGGCGCTGATAGCACTGGTGGTCGGCGCGGCGGCACTGGCGGTCACAGCGCGCTGGTTTTTCCTGCATGCGTTTGACGGGATCGAGGAAGATACCTCGCTGATCGACGCCAAAAGCCTTTATGTTTGCCTTGCAATCGCTGCGGCCTGTGCCGCGTTCCTGGGATTGATTATCGGTCTGAAGACAACCTGGGATGCCTGGCAACAGGGCAAGGGGCTGGTGGCGCCCCTGATGGTGGTCTTTGTGGTTCTCGGATCGATCTATGGTGGGATCACCGGGATCACCGAAGCGGCGGCGATGGGCTCGATTGCGGTGTTGTTCCTGATCGTCATCCGCGGCGAGTTCTCGTTCAACCTTCTGCGTGAAGCCTCGATGCGGACCTTCAAATCGACCGGCACGATCATCTGGGTCACCTTTGGCGCCACCGCCTTGGCGGGCGCCTACACGATCGCCGGCGGCCCGACCTATGTGGCCAATCTGATTGTCGGCTACGACCTGCCGACCATGGGTGTGCTGTTGGTGATGATGGTGATATTCCTGGTCCTGGGCGCCTTCATGGACTGGACCGGGATTGTTCTGTTGGTGATGCCGGTATTCCTGCCGATCGTGCTGAAACTGCCGATGAATGAGATCGGTCTGACCGGCGGCCTCACCAGCGATGCCATGGTGCGGGTCTGGTTCGGGGTCCTGTTCTGCGTGAACATGCAGGTCAGCTTCCTGTCGCCACCCTTCGGTCCGGCGGCGTTCTATCTGAAATCTGTGGCACCGCCGCATATCACATTGCCGGATATCTTCCGGGGTTTCCTGCCCTTCATCGGCATCCAGCTTTTGATCCTGATGCTGATCCTGTTGGTGCCTGAGATCACGACGTTGTTCCTGTAGCGCGCACGCGCGTTGATCACTGTGGAGCAAACCATGAATGAAGTCCTGGACACGCCGTCGCTTGATGCCGGCATCCGGCTCAATCCGGCGGACAATGTCGCGGTCAGCGTCCGCAGGCTGGATGCAGGTGCCGAGGCGAGCGGCGTCACGCTTCGCGATGCCATACCACGCGGCCACAAATTTGCCCTCACGGCGATTGCCGAGGGCGAGCCGGTGCTCAAATACGCCCAGATCATCGGCTACGCTTCGCAGGTCATCGCGCCGGGCGCGCATGTCCATCTGCACAACCTTGAATTTCGAGCCTCGCGCGTTGATCACGCCTTCTGCTCGACAGCGCGTGAGACGGATTTCCTGGCCGAGGCTGATCGCGCGACGTTCCAAGGCTATGTACGCGGTGATGGCCGCGTCGGCACCCGCAACTACATCGCCGTCATTACCAGCGTGAACTGCTCGGCGACCGCAGGCCGGTTGATCGCGCAGCACTTCACGCCGCGTGAGCTTGCGCCCTATCCGAATGTTGATGGGGTGGCGGCGTTCGTGCATGGCACCGGCTGCGCCATGGCCGCAAACTCCGAGGGTTTTGCCAACCTGCAACGGGTGATGTGGGGGTATGCACGCAACCCGAACTGCGCCGGTGTTCTGATGGTCGGGTTGGGCTGCGAGAGCAACCAGATCGACTTCTTGCTGGATGCATACGGCATCAAGCGCAGTCCCCTGTTTCGCACCATGAACATCCAAGACATGGGCGGGCTGCGCCGAACGGTCGAGGCCGGGGCGAAGATTGTCGAGGAAATGCTTGGCGCTGCGAACGCGCTTCACCGGGTAACTTGCGATGCCTTGAACCTGACCCTTGCGCTGCAATGCGGTGGGTCCGATGCGTGGTCCGGGGTGACGGCAAATCCAGCACTTGGCTACGCCGCCGATCTGCTGGTGCGCAATGGCGGTACCGCCGTGCTGGCCGAGACACCTGAGATCTACGGCGCCGAACACCTGCTGACCTCACGCGCCCGCGACGTCCAGACCGCCGAAAAGCTGATGCAGCGGATCGCCTGGTGGGAGGAGTACACGCAGACCCATGGCGGGTCGATGGACAACAACCCCTCGCCCGGCAACAAGGAGGGTGGGCTGACCACCATCCTGGAGAAGTCGTTGGGGGCGGTTGCGAAAAGCGGCACGCAGCGGCTGGAGGGGGTCTATCGCTATGCCGAGCCGATCGACCGCAAGGGCTTTGTCTTCATGGACAGCCCCGGCTACGACCCGGTCTCGATCACCGGCGAGATCGCGTCGGGCTGCAATATTGCGGCGTTTACCACCGGGCGGGGGTCGGTGTTTGGCTCGAAGCCTGCGCCCTGCATCAAGATCGCCACCAACGCCACGATGTACCACCGGATGTCCGATGACATGGACGTCAATGCCGGGCGCATCATCGACCAAGGCGCCACCATCGAGGAAGTCGGGCGCGAGATTTTTGATCTTTTGCTCGAAGTGGCCTCCGGCAAACAATCCCTGTCGGAGGCGCAGGGGCTTGGTGACTACGAGTTCGTGCCCTGGCAGATCGGCGCCGTCATGTGAGGTATCGCCGCTGGCGATCAATTTCTACATCGGTCCGAGACCTGAAGGAACGCACTCGTCGGCAAAACCCTGTTCATTTCAGGCGGCGCGCAGCCCGAGGATTTGCCTAGCCTGCTGCCAGGTAGCGACCGGGCGCTGGTGTTTTTCGCAGATCTCGGCGGCACGGCGGACCAAGGCGGCGTTGGACGGGGCCAGGGTATTGGCATCCCAGCGGATATTGTCCTCGAGCCCGGTGCGGGTATGCCCACCAGCGGCAATCGACCATTCATTCAGGGTGATCTGATCACGGGCGATCCCGGCCCCGCACCAGGTCGCATCCGGCGCGATCCGTTGCACGGTTTTCACATAGAAATCAAACACCTCCCGGTCAACCGGCATGGCGTTTTTCACCCCCATGACGAACTGAATATGCAGCGGAGCCTTCAGCTTGCCCGCGCGGTGCATGGCCACCGCCTGGAAGATGTGGCTGAGGTCAAACGCCTCGATCTCCGGCTTGACGTCGTATGCCATCATCTCCGAGGCCAGCCAGTCGACCAGTTCGGGCGTGTTCTCATACACCCTGTTCGGGAAATTGTTCGACCCGACGCTGAGCGACGCCATGTCAGGGCAGAGCGGCAGCATGGCGCCGCGCTCGCGCCCGTTGCCCGAACGCCCGCCGGTCGAGAGCTGGATGATCATGCCAGGGCAGTGCTTCTCCAGCCCCTCCTTCAGGCGGGCGAAGCGCTCGGGATCGGAGGTCGGGGTACCGTCATCCAGCCGCACATGGCAATGCGCGATACTGGCCCCGGCCTCGAACGCCGCATGGGTCGATTCGACCTGCTCGGCAACAGTGATCGGCACCGCCGGGTTATGCTCCTTGCGCGGCACCGATCCGGTGATGGCGACGCAGAGAATGCAGGGATTGGTCATGTGGATCCTCTCAGATGTCCAGAAAGACGGTCTCGGACGCGCCTTGCAGGTGGATGTCAAAACAATAAACCGGCGCGCTGCCGCCCCGCTCAGCGACCAAACTCTGGCGCCGCGTGTCGCTGTCGATCAGGCCCAACACCGGGTCGGTCGCATTGGCCGCCTCCTCGTCGCCGAAATACATTCGCGTATTCAGGCCGAGATTGATCCCGCGCGCCACCAGCCACAGGTTCAGATGCGGCGCTTGACTGCGGCCATCTGGCCCAGGCACTGGACCCGGCTTGATCGTCTCAAATGAAAAGACGCCAGTCGCGAAATCCGGCACCACCCGGCCAAAGCCGGTAAAGCCCGGCTCAACCTCCAGCTCGCGGTCATCCTCGGGGTGGTTATAGCGGCCTGCCGCGTTGGCCTGCCAGATCTCGATCAGCACATCGGTCACCGGCGCCCCGGCGCCGTCCAGCACCCGGCCCTCGACGCGAATGCGCTCGCCCAGCGCTTGCCGCCCGGCGATCACCTGCCCCAGTTCCGGCGGAGACGGCGCCAGCCCAGCGACACCCGGCGCCAGCCCGATATGGACAAAAGGCCCGGCGGTCTGCGACGGCGTCTCCTTCGCGCGCGAGACCATCAGTTCCCCTCCAGCCGGTTCTCGAAGATGGTCGAGCGCCGCCCGCGCAACACGATATCGAAGCGGTAGGCCAGCGCATCGAACGGCTTTGCCGCCGCCATGTCCAGGGGGGCTGTCAGGCGGGCCATCCCCTCCGGGTCGGGAACGGTCTGGACAATGGCGCAGCGCGCAATCAGCGGGTCGCCCTCGAAATACATCTGGGTGATCAGCCGCTGGCAGAAGGCGGTGCCGAACAGCGAGAAATGGACATGCGCCGGGCGCCAGCTGTTGGCGGCGTTCGGCCATGGGTAGGCGCCGGGCTTGATGGTACGGAACGCATAGCTGCCGTCGGCACCGGTCAGGCACCGGCCGCAGCCGCCGAAGTTGGGATCGATCGCTGCCAGATAGGTGTCCTTGACATGGCGGTAGCGCCCGCCCGCATTGGCCTGCCAGACCTCGATCAACGCCCCCGCCACCGGGCGGCCATTACCGTCGGTGACCCGGCCATGGACGATGATCCGCTCGCCAACTGGCTCGCCGCCATGGCCGTAGTTCAGGATCAGGTCGTCATCCAGCGGCCCGATATCGGAATGCCCAAACGTCGGCCCGGTGATCTCGCTCAGGGTTTGCGGCAATGACAACAGCGGCTGCCCCCGCGAACGCGTGATGCTGGTTTTGTAGCCGGGCGTCAGCGGAGCTGGATGCCAGGCGTGGTCGCGGGCCTGGAATTCACCCAAACCGACGGACGGCGTGTTCAATGGATGGGCCATGGCTTTCTCCTCACCCTATCCGCCATTAAACCTCAACTCCGATCTCGGCGTAAGCCGCGCGGGTAACTTTTATCTCATGGGCATCCCCCAACACTTCGCGGCGGGTCTTCATGCCGGCTTTGAGCGCCTCAGACATCACCTGTCTCCTTCAGAATACCGCTGATCAGGCGGCCCATCACCGCCGGCTGCTCGATGCATGGCAGGTGCCCGGCATTGCGGATCAACTCGAACCGGCTGCCGGGGATCAGCTCGGCGGTCTCGCGCACCAGATCCGGCGGCGTCGCGCCATCATCGGCCCCGCACACCGCCAAACAGGGCAGGCGAAGCCGGCTGGTGCTCTCAATCAGGTCAGTGTCACGGACCGCCGCGCAGGTACCGGTGTAGCCCGGCACGGGCGTGCGCGTCAGCATGTTGCGCCACAACGGGAAGGCCGGGTCTGTCTCGCGAAACGCCTTGGTAAACCAGCGCTCCAGGATCACATCGGCCAGGCCGGCGATCCCGCCCTCCTCGATGGCTGCGATCCGGCCGTCCCACATCTCCGGCGAGCCGATCTTGGCGCCGGTGTCGCACGGGATCAGGGCGCGCACCAAATCAGGCCGCTCGGCCGCCAACCCCTGGGCAATCATACCGCCGACCGAGAGGCCGCAGACGGTTGCGCCTTTCACTTCGAGCGTATCAAGAACACAGGCGAGATCGGCGACATGATCGCCCATCCCCCAGGGCTGCTCCGGGCAGTCGCTCAACCCATGGCCACGTTGGTCGTAACGTATGGTCCGCAGCCCCGGTGGCAGATGTGGCAGCAGCGCATCCCAGATTCGCAAATCCGTCCCCAGCGAGTTGGAGAACACCAGCGCCGGGCCGTCGCCCGGCCCGCTCTCTACCACATGCAACGCAGTGCCATTGGCCAAAATCAATCGCATATACGGCGTAACAACATCAAGCGAGCGTCGTCTTACAACCGGCCCTACCATGATCTCAACACCATCATGAGGTGCAGGGGGTCGTGCGACCGGGTCGGCAAGGACCGACACATCAACAAACTGAGGCCTGCTGCCAGCCCCGGATTTTCCAACCCGTGCCGCACCGCGCCAGGTCGACAGTTGCGAGGGCACAATCCCATGGCGATGCGCAACGGCGGCAACCCGCGCGCCCACCTCGTAACTCTGAGTTATTAATTGTGGAATTTTACAACCATAGATTGAAGAGAGATTCATTAATATTACTAATGATATAACTATTAGAAATTTGTGATTAACATTAGAAACATTTATAATTGCCACGTGTTGTCTTTGCAACCGGAGAGAAACAGTTTGAAGACTCCTGTTCGGGAGACCCAAGGCCGAGTCCTTGGTTTTGGCTCTTGACGGGATATTGTGCTGATAACGTGTGTGAGTAGTAAGTAGCACCGAGGGTATGAGTATGTACTACGAGACAGCAGGTAAGACGAGCGTTCGCTCGCCTGGCAAAATGGATTGTGATGTTGGGAATTTTCGCTGATTGAGTGCCGGGAAGGCGCATTCAGTGTTCTTTTCCCCCCAAACCAAATCGATTCAAGGCGATCTGGGAAATTCGAAAGATTCGCACTGCTCGTTCACGCAGGACGAAGCCGGCGGGATCACTATCTTCGTCTTGATTATGTCTGTGCTGCTGCTGGTCGCTGGTGGCATGGCCGTCGATTTCCAGCGCCAGGAATTGGCTCGCGCCGATCTTCAGAATGCTTTGGACCGCGGAGTTCTGGCTGCGACGAACAACTATCATGAGTTTGACACATCCGGAACGCTGACCCTGAATGAGCAAGCCGAGCAGGTGATTCTCGATTATATCGCCTCCCGGAACTACCAGACTGCCGGGCTGAACCTTTCAGTGAACGTCGTCGACGCCGGTGGCAAACGGGTGGTTACGGCCTCTGCGAACCACCCTGTTGAGACGGTGTTCCTGCGGATGATGGGTTTGAGCGCACTGGGGGTCAACGTCAACGCGGGCGCCGTTTATGCGGCCCCGAAGCTGGAAATCACCCTGGTGCTCGATGTTTCAGGGTCGATGGGCTCGAATTCCACTTCAGCGCCGGGAACAAAGCTTGCTCAGCTGCAGGTTGCCGCGAAGCAATTTATTGATACCATTCTCGACGCGGACAGCGCAGCGCAAACTTTGATCTCGATCGTGCCGTTTTCTCAGCAGGTCAATCTGCCGCGCGCCATGGCCGACGTGTATAACATCGATCGCACACATGACTACTCCAGCTGCATCGATTTCCACGAGTTCGATTTCCAAACGACGGCGATGACGCTGAGCCACACGTCGCCGACCAGACCGTGGGAGCAGGGCCAGCATTTCATTGAGAATAACGCCGGCAGAGCCAATGTTCACTACGGTTGCCCGCGACTGATGAACGCTGTCACGCCGTTCTCAAACAACCCGACCCAACTGAAGACTGCGATCGACGCACTTGCGTCCGAAAGCTGGACCGCGACCTATCTGGGAGTGAAGTGGGGGGCGGCATTGCTCGATCCGACCTCACGTCCGGTCGTCGACGCCATGATCGCCAGCGGCGACCTTTCCGCAAACTTCGCCGGATGGCCGCACGCCTGGAGCGATCCCTCGGTGCGCAAGATCACGGTGGTGATGTCGGACGGAAAGAACACCAAGCTAAACGAGATCGTTCCAGTCCAGTATAGTGCGCATACGCCCGCCTACTGGAACCAAAACGCACCTACGAGCAGCCAAAAAATCTCGATCATCGACAATGACAATTCCGTCACCACCGATCCTGACGGCACCCGAAGAGGTCAAGGGGACCGTCTCCTCAAGGACATTTGCGAAGCAGCCAGAATCGGCGTGAACTCGACCATTTACACGATCGGGTTCGAGCTGGCCGGCGAGCCGATTGCCATTGCAGCACTTGATGCCTGCGCATCGAGTCCGACGACCGCTTATCTGGTGGAAGGCGTTGACATCACGACGGCGTTTCAGAATATCGCCGACGAGATTGTCAATCTGAAGCTTACCAACTGAGTGTGACCCGCGCGCGTGTGCGCTCAAAAGGATGACGAGTATTATGTGTGAGAAAACGCGTACCTTTATCGACGATCAGGCCGGAAACGCGACCATCGAGTTTGTGTGTGTGTTTCCGGTGCTGATGTTATTCGTGATGATGGTGTTCGAGACCGGCTTTATCGCGACCCGGAGCGTCCTATTGGAGCGGGGTCTCGATGTGGCGACGCGGGATCTGCGTCTGGGCACAGATCCGTCGGTAAGCCACGACTCACTCCGGCAAAGCGTCTGTGCGAACTCAACCATCCTGGTCAATTGCGAGCGTGACCTCATTCTTGAAGTCGTCGAGTACGACGCGGCCAGCGCCTATCCGCAGAATCAGGCGAATTGCATCGATCGCACCGAGACGATTCTCCCGACAATGGCCTTCAGCCCAGGGGGCCGGGACCGGATAATGTTTGTCCGCGCCTGCATGATCATCGATCCAATCTTTCCGGGGCTCGGCATTAGCGGAACCGGATGGTTGCCGTCTCGCCGGGCATGAAATTCCCGATGCTCGCCGTGTAAAGGCCGGGCCCGGCCTGCTCCAGCAGGATCGCGGTATCGCCATCCGTGATTGCTTCTTCATACTCGCGCTCGGCGGCGGCTTTTTTGACGATCCAGCCCGCCAGGCGTCGTCCACCGATCTCGACTTCGAAGGCGAGCAGGACCGCGTCAAGCGGGAGCGGGAAGGTATAGACGGCTTCGATGTTGACGGACGTGGGATTGCGGTAGCGCTGTTCAACCGTGACTTTGCTGTTCAACTGATCGAGCAAGGCCTCTCGTATCTTCCGCATCGCCGCTCTCTTCATAAGGGGTCCCATCGTTCAAAAAGAACGACACAATACCCCGCGTCACGAGAGCCTCACAGCAATGCAAAACAGGCCAGTAAGGGGTGGGCGGATAGCCCGGAATCCCCGGGCGGATCAGATCGGAATGGGTGGGCGGATGTTATCGGTACGGGTGGGCGGATCATCCCGGAATGCGCAGGCATCTCCAGTTTTCAGATGGTGAGGGTGGCTCAGAGCGGAGATGACGCTCCTGAGGGCGATATTTTCGGGTCGGTTGCCTGGCTCGGCGGGTTCCATGGTCGCATCGCGGGGCTCCCGTCTACCCACGGTTAAGCCATCCACTCGGCCAGTTTTGACCACCTTCGGGTCTCGACCTTCCCTTTGACGGCCATCCCGACAGCCTTCCTTTCGCCGACCAAGACAACCAGCTTCCTGCCCCTGGTGATGCCGGTATAGAGGAGGTTCCGCCGCAGCATCATGTAGTGCTGCATCATCATGGGGATAACGACTGCTGGGTATTCTGAGCCCTGCGATTTATGAATGCTGACAGCGTAGGCCAGGGCCACCTGATCGAGTTCCCCAAATTGGTATTCGACTGGCTTGCCGTCAAACTCGATGACGAGTTCCTGAGCGTCGGGGTCGATACGACGAACGTAACCGACATCACCATTGAAAACTTCTTTGTCGTAGTCGTTGTCGGTCTGCATCACCTTGTCACCGACGCGATAGGTGCTGCCAAAACGTTCGATAAAAACCTCATCAACGGGCGGGTTCAGGGCTTTCTGGAGTTCGACATTTAACGCCCTTGCGCCAAGGCCACCGCGATTCATCGGGCACAGCACCTGAACGTCCTTGATGGAGTCGAAGCCGAAACGATTGGGCAGGCGGTTCTTCACGATCTCGATGATTTTGGAAACGCCGTCCTCTGGGTCGCGGGCCTCGACGAAATAGAAGTCCGACCCGTCGCTCCTCGTGACATCCAGGTTGGGCATGTAGCCGGAGTTCACCCTGTGGGCGTTGGTGACGATTTGGCTCTCAGCCGCCTGCCTGAAAATTTCGGTCAGGCGAGCCACAGGTACCGCACCGGACTCTATGATGTCGGCGAGAACCTGCCCAGGTCCCACCGAAGGAAGTTGATCAACGTCGCCAACCACCATGAGTGCTGCGCTACTCGGCAATGCTTTTACCAGGGACGCCATCAGCGGCACGTCCACCATCGATGTCTCATCGACGACGAGCAGGTTGCATTCGAGAGGATTGTCGAGACCGCGTTTGAATCCTCCATGCTTTGGGTCAACCTCCAAGAGACGGTGGATGGTCTTCGCCTCCATCCCGGTGCTTTCCGAGAGACGCTTGGCTGCGCGTCCTGTCGGGGCTGCAAGAGCGACAGTGACGCCTTTCACGGCCAGGATGCGGAGGATGGCGTTCACGAGGGTCGTCTTGCCGACACCGGGTCCGCCGGTGATCACCATGACCTTTGACGATACCGCCACCTTGACGGCCTCCCGCTGGCTCTCAGCCAAGGTGACGCCGAGTTTCTGCTCCACCCAGGGTATGGCTTTCTCGGTGTCAATTTTCGGCCAAGATGGCTGACCTGTCGCCAACACGTTAAGTCGCTCGGCAACGACCTTCTCCGCGTTCCAAAGGTGACCGAGAAAGATGCAGCGTCGCTCACCGATGGTGTCAGTGACCACAGTTTCATCCTGGAGTTCCTGTTGAAGGGCATCTTGAAGAATGTCGCCGGGTATCTCCAAAAGTTTCTCAGCCATCGGCATGAGATCATCCTCGGGCAGCCCGCAATGCCCCTCCGACACGGCTTCGGTCAGGGTATATGAAATCCCTGCTCTCGCCCTGATCATGGCTGTCTTCTCGATGCCGAGTTTCTCCGCGATCTGGTCAGCCGTCAGGAACCCGATGCCCTTGATGTCCCGTGCAAGGCGGTATGGATTCTCACTGACCAGTGGGATCGCATCGGCCCCATAAGTCTTGTAGATGCGCACGGCTCGTGAGGTGCCGACACCGTGGGATTGCAGAAACACCATGATCTCCCGGATGGCTTTCTGATCGGCCCAGCCGGAGGTGATTCTCTCGATTCGCTTGGGGCCAATACCATCGAGTTTTCTCAGTCGCTCGGGGGCGGTCTCGATGACATCGAATACCTCCTCGCCGAACGCCTTGACCAGCTTCCTGGCGAAATGGGGGCCGATGCCTTTGATCATGCCGCTGCCAAGATACTTCTCGATGCCATCGAGTGAACTGGGTGGCAAAACCTTCAGGAAGGTTGTCTTGAACTGAAGGCCGTGTTCTCGGTGATTGTCCCAGCGACCGCTAGCCTGGATGAACTCTCCGGGCTGGATGGATGCGGCTGACCCGAGGACGGTCACGAGTTCACGGTTGCCTCGAACCTTGACCTGTAGGACGCAGAAACCTGATTCTGAACTGTGGAATGTGACACGCTCGACCAGACCGGAAAGGGGCTCGCGATCCTTGGAGGTTATGTGTGTGGCCATGCGATCCACGATGCCTTATCGCCGTTGAAGATGCCATGCCCGCGACCGCCAACTCATCGAGGCCCGAACCAAGAGGTTGGAGCCGAAATCCCTGGCTTTACACGAATGCGCTCTGGCGGTGCTGGCGTTGGAGAGCCAGCCGGTTGATCCGAGGCTATAGCAATTTCGGGGAGATCAACGTTTAGCAATTCATTTGGTCGCGTTCGGTGGTTGCGGGGTACCCGGATCAATTTGATCCTCGGGATTGGTGCATCCGGGGCGGATCGGACGTGCGTTTCAGTCTGTAAGTACCGGCATGGGAAGTGTTGCGAACGGGAGAACCCGTAGAAGGTTTTCCCATTGAGTTCCACGCCGTGGTTGGCTCCCCTAACCGAGAATTTGCGCTAAGGTTGGTAAAAGAACTTTGTAAACGAGGAAGCCTCTCGGGCATCGATGCAAGCACAACTAACGAAAGCGATATGCTCGATGTCGATCTGACGCTTGATGGATGGGAACGCTATGAAGCAGAACGACGAGGGGAGATTACGGCTAACGTTGGCTTTATCGCAATGAAGTTCAACGACCCTATACTTGATCCGTTCGTTGAGAGCGTCGTGAAACCAGCCGTGAAGGAAGGAATCGGTTACGACCTTGTAGACATGCGGGATATTCCTCGGGCGGGGATTATCGATAACATTATGAGGACTCAAATACGTGACGCTGCTTTTGTCATCGTTGATCTAACCCACGATAACTTTGGGGCTTACTGGGAGGCGGGGTATGCTGAAGGATTGGGGAAACCCGTCATCTACATCTGCGAGAAGGCAAAGTTCAAAGCTGCGAAAACACACTTTGACACCAATCATTGCACGACCGTCATTTGGTCTGAAGACGCGGGCGAAGCATTTGCCCAAAACTTGATTTCAACACTTCGCAATTCGTTGAATTTGTTCGCTAAGGTGCTTTGATTGCGTGCCAACGGATCAATTTGATCCGCCGTGCGCTTAGCCTGCAGCGCCACGACGTTCGGCGCCAGAGACCAGTCCGGCACAGCATCGCGGATCATTTGCTCAATCCGTGCTGAGCGTTCTGAGGCTTGCCGCATGCCGAGCAGCAACTCCTCGAACGCAAAGCGTTGCTCGACATGCCCAAGCTTGCGGCTGGCCAACCAGTTCAGATGAGCTTTGCCCCAGGTCTTCTTTCCCGGGTAGTGCAGCCCATTGCGCAACAGGAAACCCGAGATCTGCTGGCGCTTGACCCTCAAATCCTTCCTGGCGACATCGCGAGCGCGGGTCAACTCACGCATCGCTTCATGGCGTTCGTCTGGAACCCAGACCGCCGTTAGTTCACCAGCGCGCAGCAGTTTCGCCATGATTTCAGCGTCGCGTCGGTTGGTCTTCACCCGATCCCCCGGCTTGGTCGGAATAAGGGAAGGCGCGACCAGCAGGCAGTCATGGCCCAACGACCTGATGAGCCGGTAGAGGCCGTACCCGGTCGGTCCCGCTTCATAGCAAAACATCAGCCGGTGGTACTGCTCGGACAACTTCGCGATCAGCTTGCGCACCGCCGCATCCGTACTGGCTATCTCGCCGAGATAGCGAACCTCACCATC
>Ga0307379_10001986_pt1 | contig 31036 bp, 25 predicted proteins | sample UN2MG_FD_202237 | JGI IMG/M metagenome (GOLD analysis project Ga0307379, IMG submission 202237) | Soil microbial communities from Risofladan, Vaasa, Finland - UN-2 | ecosystem: Environmental > Terrestrial > Soil > Coastal area > Acid sulfate soil | place: Finland: Risofladan, Vaasa | collected...
CGTCTTGCCTTGGCTCACACATCCAGGAATGGACGGGCATTCTATTATAAACATCCCATCCTCATCTCGATCCATTGTTACGATAAACTTCATAACCCATCCTCCTTTTTATCATCTTTTTTCAAGGTCGAATATCACCTAAGTTTACATATACGAATTGACACTTTTATTGGACCTTTTCTCATATTATATCATCAAAATACAACATAATAGATGGGAAGTCAAGAAAATTCTAAAAATGTGGGAATAGCAAGAAATATCGTTGCCAACCTTTAAGATTGATGGCGTTTGTTAAAAGAACGAACATATCCTGGCTACAAACAGGACAAATGCCTTTCTTCATCTTTATCCCTTTCAATTTTATGTTTTCCTGGAAATTAAGGAAAATAGTTGAATCTTTCCTTCTCATTATTCTTATAACAGATTTTTCCTGTTTTCTACCTTGAAATGGATTTTTCTTGACTTTTTCTGAAAAAGATTTATAATACCTCAATATAGAAAGATATTTTGAAGGATATAAAACATTAAACAAAAAAGGAGTGTGCTCTTATGAGAAGAGTGATTTTGCTATGTAGTGCATCAACCGTGTTGATGCTGGGACTTTTTCTTCCCCTGTGGGCACAGGAAATCCCGCTGACCAGCGATGGCTATTACCATGAATATCCCCAGTGGTCGCCGGACGGGAACTGGATTGTGTATCAAAAGGATGATGTGACAGGCAATTGGCATATCTACAAGGTGCCATCAGCAGGTGGGAGTGAAATAGCCCTGACAAGCGATGATTATTGGCATAAGAACCCCCAGTGGTCGCCGGACGGGAACTGGATTGTGTATTCCAGGCTTAATGCGGCATGGTACGAGCAGATTTACAAGGTGCCATCAGCCGGTGGAACCGAGATCGCACTGACCAGCGATAGTTATTACCATTATGATCCCCAGTGGTCGCCGGACGGGAACTGGATTGTGTATGAAAAGTATGATGCGATAGGCCACTGGCAGATATACAAGGTGCCATCAGCCGGTGGAACCGAGATCGCACTGACCAGCGATAGTTATGAGCATTTTGTGCCCCAGTGGTCGCCTGACGGGAACTGGGTTGTGTATTACAAGTATGATGCGACAGGCTGGTATCAGATTTACAAGACATCTTCAGTGGGTGGAACCGAGATCGCACTGACCAGCGATAGCTATGACCATTGGCAGCCCCAATGGTCGCCGGACGGGAACTTGATTGTGTATTACAAGCATGATGCGACAAACTGCTTTCAGATTTACAAGGTTTCATCAGCCGGTGGAACCGAGATCGCACTGACCAGCGATAGCTATGACGATCGGCATCCCCAGTGGTCGCCGGACGGGAACTGGATTGTGTATGAAAAGGATGATGCAACATGGCACTGGCAGATTTACAAGGTTCCATCAGCCGGTGGAACCGAGATCGCACTGACCAGCGATAGCTATGAGCATGATGATCCCCAGTGGTCGCCGGACGGGAACTGGGTTGTGTATTACAAGTATGATGCGACAGGCTGGTATCAGATTTACAAGACATCTTCAGTGGGTATTGAGGAGAGTAAGACAGGCATCAGCCAAAAGCCAACAAGCATCAGGATATATCCGAATCCGTTCACCTCCTTTGCCACGATCCCCGGCTACGAGCAGGAAAGCTTCGTTGTGTATGATGTCATGGGGCGCAAGGTTGGGATATACAGCGGCAATCGCATCGGCGGTGAACTCGCGCCCGGAGTATACTTTGTCCTGGGCTTAGACACCGCTTCTGCACCCGCACGGTTCGTGAAGGTCAAGTAGTGAGTTGATGGATTTCAAGGAGGTATAATATGTGTAATTTTATCAGGAGTATTAGTTGTTCCCTTATCGCTTGCGTTATGCTCAGCCTTCCCCTGTGGGCACAGGAAATCCCTCTGACCAGCGATAGTCTTTACCATGATTCTCCCCAGTGGTCGCCGGACGGGGACTGGATTGTGTATTACAAGTATGATGCGACAACCTACTGGCAGATTTACAAGGTGCCATCAGCCGGTGGAACCGAGATCGCACTGACCAGCGATAGTTATGACCATTGGATGCCCCAGTGGTCGCCTGACGGGAACTGGATTGTGTATCACAAGGATGATGCGACAGGCTGGTATCAGATTTACAAGACATCTTCAGTGGGTGGAACCTCGACCGCACTGACCAGCGATAGTTATGACCATGAGTGGCCCCAGTGGTCGCCGGACGGGAACTGGATTGTGTATAAAAAGTATGATGCGACAGGCTACTGTCAGATTTACAAAGTCACGTCTGGGGTCGGCATTGAGGAGGATGAGACTGACATCAGGAAAGAGGCAACAAGCATCAGTATATATCCGAATCCGTTCACTACAGTGGTCAGCGTTCAGCTACTGAATGCTTGGGAGGGCAAAGAGGCAAACCTCGACATCTACGACGCAAGCGGGAGGTTGGTGAAATCCATTGAACTTACTATCGGCCATTCGCAACTAGGCGCTGACTTATCAGAAGGCATCTACTTCCTCAAGATTGACGGCAAGCCTGTCGGGAAAGTGGTGAAGGTAAAATGAGGTAAAGAATGAACGAGAAAAGCGAATTCAGTCTTACATATAAAACCTATCGGAATGAAATAGAGAAACTATTTCACGTCCATAGAAAAGGATGGGTCAATGTTCTGAGACTAAGTCCAGAAAAGGTATTTGAGGTAGTCCTGAAAAACAAAAGAGCAGTTAAAGGAAAACAACCAAACGGTGACACAAAGATCCTCGTTTTATCGAAATATCTTATATATGAAAATGACATTATTCTCTGGAAACCAGAAAACACACCAAAGGAGTTTTGGAAAGTAAGAGAAGTTGAAGATTATGAACCATTTTTCCATTACCTAGTTGTACCATTTCACATTGAAGATTCGGACCTCATTACTGCACTCAGAAAATATGGTTTTAAGGATTCAGCTGAATATTTCTCAAGAGCAAAAACTCTATTGCAGGAAAATGAACCTATAGAATTCTCTGATTGTAAAAATAATTGTAGAAAATCCCTTGCAGAATTTTTTGATAAAGCAACCGGAACCCAAGATTTTCGAAAGGCGATAAGAATTCTTGTGAAGAAAAAAATAATGGGAGAGAGAGAGGAAGAGCTAATCAATGCTTTTGATGAATTATTAGGTGCACTTTCAGGATTCCTTGCTAAGAAGGGTTCTCACCCTCCTATGCCACTGAAAGAGGAAGCAAGGCTTGCTGTTGAGATTACAGAGGCGTTTCTGAGATACATGGTTACTAAATTTATTTAGTCGCCACAATGAACCTTTGTAGAAAAGTCATTTCTTATGAACTGTGATAGGGGTTGTAATAACACTTTCGTACAGAAAGCCTGTCGGGAAAGTGGTGAAGGTGAGGTAGGATGAAAAACAGTGAAAAAAATACAGATGAATGGATAGAACCACCAGAAGCTCCTCTTGCCGAAGAGGTGACCCAAGGCATTGCGGTTGCAATGAACGCAATTCCATATGGTGGAGGTGTTCTTGCTGGTATTGTGCAGAGTGTTATTTCAAGACGGCAGAATAGACGTCTGAATGACTTTCTAAACAGACTGGTTAAGGAGGTCCAGGGGATTAAAGACCAGCTGAACGAAGAATTCATGAAAAGCGAGGACTTTGGAGACCTTGCGGAGGAAATCATCACAAAAGCAGCAGACACGAGACAAGCAGAGAAATTAGATGCCTTTCGGGCAATTTTTCTGAACTCCATTCTATCTGACCATCCTGATTACAATGAAATATCAGAGATTGCGGATCTCATAACTAGATGGCAACCCAGGCACACCATCATGCTTAAAATTCTTTTTAATCCAAGAAATGCTGATCAACAGATGGGAATTGTGATAGGTGATCAAGAAACTGCATTTTCCAGCATTAGAGGATTGTTGAAGAAGCTGCTCCCCGAGTGGACGGATGACCAGATTGAAAGAACGTGGAAAGATTTATACGATGCAAACATTCACGCCACTCCAGGCATAAAAACAATGATGACGGGACGCGGAATCAGTCAATTGGAAAATCGTCTAACGGAATTTGGGATGAGACTCGCGAGTTTCATCCGCAATCCTGTTTCAGAAGAATAAACCCCAAAATGATCCATTGTAGAAAAGTCATTCTTTTGTGGATTGCGATGGCGGTTGGAATAACACTTTCGTACATTTCGAATTTATGAGGAAAAAATTACTTTCTTTTATCATTATAATATTCGCACTTTTCTTGCTTCCGCAAATAATTGGTCCAATAACAGATCTTATTACGTATCCACAACTAAGGAAAGAGGCAGAAAATGCTGTGCAGTATTTCTCTGAAGTCAGTTTAGATGACACCAACAATGCTTGGTTTTATTATTCGCTTGCTGAAGACCAATTCGATGATAGTGGGTGGAATAAAGAGATAGGCTCGTACATTGATGGAAAAATAGCAATAACATCAAGTATACGCACTGCATTAAGAAAGAATAAACAGGCTGCGGATCTATTTAGGGATGGGACCAAACGTAATTTCTGTAGAATACCATATGAGCCAGGAATATTGGTGCCCATAAGTGTTATCATGTCTTCTAATAATTTGTCTAAAATTGTTGATTTAGTATCTGCTCAATCCCTGATGAATCTAGAGAGTATAAATAATGAGAAAGCTATTACCGAGATCTTCTCAATAATTACTGTTTCAGAGCATTTTGCATCAAATGGGGATGCAATTGATTATATGACAGGGTGTATGCTTTTTTATCGCTCATATGAAATCCTAAAAATGGGTCTTGAATCTTGTGCTTTTAGTGAGGTTCAATTGGAAACTATTTCGAATAAACTCAAGGAAATCGAAGTGGAATGGCCGAAGTTTGCAAGGGTTTTAGAAATTGAATCGAAATCAACGCTAATATCACTGTCTGGACAGACAAAAGGTATCTCCGGACATCGGTTTTCCGCCAGAATACTTCTGCGTTATATAAATTGGAAATACTTGTTCTCTTTCAATTTCGCCAATCTTGGTGGGTATCGATTTATGAACAAGCTTAGTGATGAATTAGAAAAAGAAGAAGATATTGATTCACTGAAAATCAATTTTGGCAACAATCTAAAGAAAAACATTGAGGAGAGAATTAATAATTATGTTTGGAAAAACTTCATGTATGGAATGATACTTGCGAATATAGTTCATTTATACGAGAGAAAACTGACAAGACTTACCAGAATGAGAATTTTGAATTTATGTAGCGAAGTTCAACTTTACAGATTGCGGACTGGACATTATCCAATGACTCTTGAGAACTTTAACCGAAGAACAAGTATTGACCTTAATACTGGAGAATATTTTAACTATACAAATTACGGAGATTCAGCTGTCATATCCAGTTTTGGACCTGACCCAACTGATAAAGGAGATGATGTTTTATTAACGTTAACGGATATTGGTGTAAAGCAGTATCTTAAAAGGAAAAGAGATTCTAGTAAGGAAAACGGGGTCAGGCTGGAATTTGGAATTTAGAAAAGCAATGTTACCATTGCAAAATTCTTTCCATAACACGTAATTTTCTGTTATCTATTTTTCCCTCCAAATAACATACCATCTTTGATGTCCTGCCAAGATATAATGCAATTTCCCCCCGTTTACTTTTGCTGTATAACAGTGCCAAACGAACAAATAAACCACGTAAAAAGGGGACAGCGAACATTTATTTACTCTTTCTTTTCTTTCGTGGTCTTCCCCTTGGTTGAACGAGCAGGCTGCGATCCAGTTGTTTTTCTATTCGCTTTACAAAAGATTTATCACCAGATGGACGACCCGTCAATATACACCTCCTTAATTCTTCAACCAAAACCTCATTGTCTGAAATGGAAAGGTATTCCCTCCAATCTGCTATCTCTTTCAACAACGGGAAATCATCAGATAAAATCGGATCTTTAATCCCCTCAACATGACTTAATGCACTCGACCAGGGATAATCCTCTGCCCGTAATTGCCTCTTTGAGTCATATGGTGAGGAATACTCGGAACTACAACCCGTGCTATGCGTGGCATAGAATTTTGTATCAAATATATCTTCTCATGTCAACACAAAAAGGTCGCTGTCCCTATTATACCTATTATAAAGGATTAGATTTTTTCCTTGACGGAATGCTTTTTTTGTGTATAATTTAGATAAATGAAACAGAAAGAAAATATACTTGAGGACATCAAAAGTATTCTTTCCTCCAAAGATGATATTATCTTTGTCTTTTTATTTGGTTCATACCTCGAGGCGAAGAATCCTAACGATATTGATATCGGTATCTTTATCAATGAAGAAAAGGTTAGTGAACAAGATAGCTTTGATTATGCTTTAAGATTGTCAGTGGAACTGTCCTACAAATTTTCTAAAGAGATAGATGTGATAGTTATGAACTATGCACCATTGGGGGTAGTAAAAAATATCATTCAGGGCAAGTTACTCTTTTCTAAGAATGATACATTAAAAGATGAATTCATTGAAAGGGTTACAAGAGAATATATGGACTACTATTATTACTCAAAAGAATTTCTCATGGAGGTCCTAAGTGATTGACATTGAAAGAATCAAGAAAAAAGCCAAAGAAATAAAAGAAAACATTCTTCTCATCACCAAATACACAAGACATCCTAATAAAGAGCAGGATGTCTGATTACACTGATTACAAAACAGATTACACAGATTATGGAACCCAGGGACCATCTTACAAGACGAATAATAGCCTGTTGTTACAGAGTCCACTCTGAATTAGGCCCAGGATTCAATGAAAAGGTGTATCATAGCGCACTTAATTTAGCTTTTGAAGAAGTGGAGTTAAAGCATGAAACTCAAAAACGGTTTGAGGTTTATTATCATAGTAAGAAAGTGGGAAATTTTATTGTGGATTTAGTTGTTGAGGATAAAATTATAGTTGAAATTAAAGCGGTAACTGGTAATATACCAGATGTTTTCAAATACCAGGTGCTTTCTTATTTGAAGGCATCTGCTCTAAAAGTTGGCTTGTTAGTTAATTTCGGCAACAAGAGCTGTCAGGTAAAAAGATTATCTTTTTAATCGGTATAATCGTTTTCCAAAATCTGTGTAATCAGGTATAATGAATATGATACCTGGAGGTTAAAATGAATGCTCACAGTATAGTAGTTAAAGCAGCGTGTAGCTTCCTTTCTATTTTTCTCGTTTCTATGCTTTTCCTGACTCCTCTTCTGGCTTCAACTTCACCATCGGGTGAACCTGAGATTAACGTAATTATGGCAAAGCCAGGACAAACTATCGATGATTTTATATGCAATAATCAAGTGAGATACTCAAAATTCGATATAGACCCGGGTAAACCTCCTGAAGGTGATTACATGGGATGGGCAACTTTCACCACCGACGGTAACAGAGTTCTCCTTACAAACAAAATGACTGATAACGTAACGGTCTTCGATTGGGCAACAATGAACGTCCTCGCAAACATCGATGTTGGTTACTTCCCTGGTGGTATCGCCGTAACGGATACATATGCAATAGTCGCCTGTGGATTCGGCGATGAAGTATATGTCATTAATCTCAATACATATGCAATAGATGCAATTTTTCCTTTACCAGTTGGACAGCAACCCTGGATGGTTGAAGTAAGCCCGGATTTCAGTAAAGCATTCGTTGCATGCGATATCAGCAATACCTGTGAAGTTTTTGACCTTGCAACCCTCACCCATATCCTAACAATCAACAACTTTCCAATCTCTCTACTGAGTTTTGGATTTAATTCGGAGAACGGACGAAGCAGCTTTGCCTTCACCAGTTTTGTCATTACACAGGATGGTAACTATCTGATAGCTTGCAATAGAGCAGATACGATGTTCTTCTTCAACACAACAACAGGTGCCGCAGAAGACACTATAGTAGGCGTGACGGATGGAGCAAATGTTGCTCTTTCCGGGGATGGCACAAAGGTCGTAGCGATAAACTTAGGAAATCCTCTTAATGTCCAGCAAATCGATATCGCCACGCGAACCATAACAGGAAGCGTTACCTTTACGGGATATTCGTACGGATGGGCAACAACGGTAGCGGTTAATGGGGACGGCTCAAAAGCTTTCGTAAGCCTGAGTAACAACAGAAGCGGAATTGGTCGTTTCCCCACTTCTGACTTCATTACATTCACAGAAACCTATTCTGCATTCTGGATTGGTGTATCACCTGACCACAGTCAAGCAATTAGCGGACAGTTCCGTTTTTCAATTATCGATTTTGCATCGGAAACCTTGCTTGGTTACTTTGCGGGTAATTCCCAGGACAGGGGAGCTGTTTCACCTATTGGCTCACGAGCTATTGGTTTTGACTACGCTCGTCATGAAGGCATCTACTTCTACGATTACACGGTCCCGAGTCCCCCAACCTACAGAGGAACAACGAATTCAGGACTTGAACCCGAAGGGGACGCACCACGTCGAGTGGCAATCACACCAGATGGAACAAAAGCAGTTGTGGCAAATGTCCTCTCCGATAACATAACCATAATAGACCTTAATAGTCTTACGGTTGATACAATTATTCCAAACTGTGGTGACCGTGTTCAGAACGTTGCAATCACTTCGGATTCAAAATGGGCCCTCGCCTGCGGAATGAATTCGAACTCTCTAAAAGTCATTGACCTCACAACAAATACACTTGCCGCGGATGTCTTTACCGGAACGCGACCGGGTGTGGTTTCAATAGGTCCCGGAGATACACTTGCATATGTAGGAAACATTTCATCAAATACTGTCTCCGTTGTCCGATTGCAGGGTGCAGCGAGTTTCAAGATAACGGATATTCCCTGTGGCGTAATCGGCGTTGTCTGGGCATGCTACGGTGTATCAAGCGATGTCGAAGCAAGTCCAACAGGAGATTATGTGCTTGTTGCCGCTTCATTCGATGACCAGGTAAGAGTAATCGATGCCAACACAAATACTGTTGTTGCCACCCTCACTGTTGGAGATTTTCCAATACAGATAGCCTTCAACAGTACAGGTGATTATGCTATTGTCACGAATTATTTTAGTGACAACTTTTCGGTTATTAATGTAAATGGAGCATCATCCAGTGTTGTAGGAACTTATGGATACGGTGACGATGGACCTCTAAGGCTTGCATACAATCCTGTGCTTGACCGGATGGGTATTGGACATTATTACAGCAAAACGCTTGTTAGTGTGAACCCGACAACGGGCGCATTTATAAACAGGGCTGATTACAGTGCTTATGGAAGTTTGATTCAGGTTCAATACGATGAGAACGGAGACCCTATTGTCCTTACCCTTTCAGATGGAACTGCAGCCCATATACACCGTCTTGCCGATGTCATATCATTACCAGCAAGCCCTGCATTCTTCGATTACAATCAACTATTCCAAAAAGCTGCCATAGCTATGCCTGGGCCAGATTTTGTTACCGTTATCGACTGGTTACCCACTGGTATCGAACAGATAAGCGCCACCCTAAAGCCTCAAAAAAGCGGGATAAATATTATACTGCATTTTCAAAAAACACAGCACGAAGTCATCAAATGGTCAATATACAAAAAAGGGCGGGATAACATAAGAAGAAAGATAGCTATTATCTCCGGTGAAAAAACGAAATTCCTCGACCGTAATGTAGACTCAGGGCAGCAGTATATTTACTGGATAGAAGTGGTTTTGAATGATGGAAATACAAAAATAACAGGACCATATGAAGTGACTTTTCCCTTTTTCCCAACTGATAGATTTTGCATAAATAGAGTATTTCCGCAACCTATAAGAAGGGACTTGTATCTTGAAGTTTCCACAACCGAAAAGACCCAGGCAGAGGTCTTGCTCGGAAGCATATCCGGAAGTTTCATCACCACACTGTGGAAAGGAAACCTGAGCAAAGGTTGCACAGAATTTCACTTCGATAAAGAACTTTCAGAGATGCCATCCGGCATATATTTCATAAGGATAAAATCTCGAGAAAAGTCCTTGATTCGAAAGATTACAATCATAAGATAAGAAACAGTCAAAAGTATTTATTGCCCTGTGCGCCATAGCACGATGCAGTGAATTCTCAAACTCCACAATTTCAACCTTTTCTAATTTTCTCTTGACAGAGATTTTTGCCTATGTTAATATGCCCAAGGTTATATTGAAATAGGATATTCAGCGCAGCCTGAAAACATTGGGATGTCTGATTATCTTCTGACGGAGGGAAGTTATGCCAAAATATAGAATTGCCCTACTTCCGGGTGATGGAATAGGGAACGATGTAATGAAAGCAGCAAAAATTGTTCTCGATAAAATAAAACTTGACGCAGAGTATATTGAAGCAGAAATAGGCTGGGAATTCTGGAAAAAAGAGGGAAATCCCCTGCCCGATCGAACAGTAAGATTATTAAAGAATACAGATTGTGCTCTATTTGGTGCAATCACTTCCAAACCAAAGGAAGAAGCTTCAAAAGAACTTTCCCCCGGCTTGAAAGAAAAAGGACATATTTACTACAGCCCGATAGTTAGACTGAGACAGGAGTTTGAATTGCATACAAACTTGAGACCCTGCAAAGCATACAAGGGAAATTCCCTTAACTATCGTGATGATATTGATATTGTGATATTCAGAGAAAACACCGAAGGTTTATATTCAGGTGTTGAGTTTTATCCTGTGCCCGAAAATCTCAGGAAAGTTATTAACCATCATAGAAAGATGAAAAAGTTCGAAAAAACACTGAATACAGATATGTCCATATCCTTGCGCATTTTTACAAAGAAAGGCTGTCAGCGAATCCTCAAGTCAGCCTTTGATTATGCAAGACAACAGAAAAAGAAATCTATAACTGTCGTTGAAAAACCAAATGTTATAAGAGAAACAAGCGGTATGATGATTCGGGAAGCAAGAAAGATGAACACTAAGTATCCTGAAATTAACTTAATAGAAACAAATGTCGATGCGATGGCAATGTGGCTGGTTAAAAACCCTCAGAGATTCGATGTTTTGGTCTCATCAAATATGTTCGGTGATATCATATCCGATCTTGCTGCACAACTTATTGGCGGATTGGGTTTCGCATACAGTGCTAATATCGGAGACGACTATGCTCTTTTTGAACCCACACATGGTTCTGCCCCAAAATATACCGGAATGTACAGGGTAAATCCCATAGCAATGATACTTGCAACACGGCTTATGATGGAATGGCTTGGAGAAAATGAGAAGGCAGCCAAACTTGAAAATGCAGTATCTCAAGTAATTGCTGAAGCCAAGATCAAAACCTACGATATGGGCGGCAAGAATTCAACACTGGATATAGCAAACGCAATCGCAGATAAAATAGCAAACTAAATCTACAGATAAAGACAGAAAATTATTCAGCCACGGAATATCACGGATAGATTGCTAATTCTTTTATAAAACCATTCTAAGCAACGGAGAAGTTTTTTACAAAATGCGAAGACTATTTTTTCTAATTTCTTCTCTTCTCCTATTCTTCACAAAACCTATCTTTCCTGCATTCGAAGGTGAAAGTGATTTTGTGTCACCTCCCATCTCTTTCGTTTCTGCTTTCATTCCATCGAACTACGTCCAGAGCAAACAATTGCTCTTCTCTACCTCAGGCTCGAGACTTTACTCGATGCAGGAATGCAATGACTTGCACACTAATCTTCTGGTGTTTTTTCCATTTGCTGCTTTCGGTGCTGACATATCATTTCTTGGCTCAGAACTTTACAGCGAAACCCAATTGGCAATCTCTATCCTTAAAGGAACAAGTCCACTTTTCGGTCTAAAACTCAAATTGATGAGACTGGGTATAAAAGGATACTATAATAGATTTTATGCAAGTGATGATTTCTTTTTCTTATCCCAGACCGAATACTTTTCCTTCCTGTCCACTTATGCAAATGCACTCCCTTATGGATATAAGTTCAAGGAGGAAAAACCAATCTCAACCTTCTCGTCCCTTTTGAGAATATATCCTTCCAATTGGACATCTTTCAATATAAAGATTTTATTCTCCGAATTAACGGGTACTGGTTTTGAGCTTGGCAGCAGCGTAAAACTAACATCAATTTTCTCCTTTGGTGGAGGCTTTTCTCTCGCAACAAAGGCTATTTCTTCTACTGCAATTCTTTCGCTCTCTAAATTCGATCTTTCTTATAACATATCTATTCATCCTGAATTAGGGTTGACGCACAAACTCGGTCTTGTCTTTTCCAAAAGCAAAAAATTAGGCACAGAATGATATATATGGAGATAAAGAATATGGAGCACCAGTGCACAAGAGTACAAGACACAAGGGTGGAAGGCAAAATAAAAAAAACAGTCTTTTTAAATCTCTTAAAATCCCTGTTAATGATAGAAATTAGACTGTCCTGCTTTTTATTTGTCACTATTCTCATCTTCTCCTATGTTCCCCTGTTGGGAGACGAAGATTTTTCCCTCGAAGAAGAGGTTTCTCTTCCCTCCGATGTACTCGAAAATCTTGAAAAACTTAAAGAAAATCCTATTGATATAAACACCGCAATATACGAAGAAATTATCCAGATTCCGTATATTACCCCTCTTGTTGCACTCCGCATTATTGACTATCGTGAGAAGGGAAACACCTTTTCTGACACTTTAGACCTTCTAAAAATTGCTGGTATCAATGACCCATTACTACATAAAATCCTGCCGTACATTTCGATTAAAAGAAAGCTAATTACGATAGGAAAATTCAAGTGGAAAACCATTGCAAGCAAACAGTATCCGGTAGAGGACAAATACAACGGCAGCCCATTTAAGTATTCAAACAAACTTAAGGTTGCAAATGGAAACACAACACTGGGGGGAACTGCATACAAGAATGCCTATGAGGAGAATTACTTTGATTTTTATACACTTTACGGCTATCTTCAGAGAGAAGGGTTTGACTTAATTATTGGAAATTATGCAATTGATACCGGAGAGAGGATAATCTCAGGTTATCCTGGATTCCTCTTCAAGAGCAGTGGTATGATTAAAGGAAAGGAAGCTTTTATTAAACCCTACACCTCAGGATTTGAAGATTATTCACTAAGAGGATGCGCAGTCAAAAAAGACTGGAATATGTTCGATGGAGGGGTTTTTGCCTCATATAAAAAACTGGATGCAACCGTTGAAAAGGACACAGTCAAGAAGGTTTTGTATGGGAACAGTTACCATAGAACTGAAACGGAAATCAGCAAGAAAGACAGGGTTATCGAGAGATTGCTTGGTGGTATGCTCAGCATCGGCAGCGAACAGTTCAGTATTGGTTCTACATCGCTTATAGCAGATTATGATAGAGTCATAAAACCTGATTCGGCAAATTACTATCGATACAGCGGAAGAAAATATGCGCTTGCAGGCATACATAGTTCCTTTACCAGAGAATACCTTTCATTATGGAGTGAATTTACCTATTCGTTTTATGCAAAAGGAAAAGGTTTTATAATTGGGACTTCTGTGCTGCCCCCTAAAACAACCATTTCATTGCTTTACAGGGATTATTCTGAAACATTCTATAGTCCAAGAGCTTTTTCCTTTTGCGAGACTGAACCGAGAAACGAAAGGGGATTTTATTCATACATTGCCAGCACCTTACCATATGGCTTGCGCTTATCCGGTTTTACAGATGTTTTTACAAGACCTAATCCCACATACTTTAATCCTTTTCAAACGAATGGATACGCAACCTCAGCGTCACTGGAGAAGGAAATACAAAACACTGTCGTATATCTCAGATACAAAAGGAAAGAGAAGAACACTTACAGGTGGCAAGATATGAGTTTGAAATACTCTAGACAGGGTCTAAGGTTTTCGCTTAAAACAAAGCTTGACAAGGACTTTGATTTTAGGATTCTCTGGGAGGGTGAGCATTTTTGTGTTCCGGATATAGCATCACAGGAATGGGGGAATCTTACATCCCTCTCTTTTAGTCTTGCAATTTTCAGTAATACAAAGCTTCAGTCCGGCATAGCGTTCTATGAAACCGCTTCATACAATTCTCGCATTTACCTTTTCCTGAATGACATCCCCGGCTCAATGTATACAAAGGCTTTTTATGGAACAGGCAGGAATATATATCTACTTCTGAAGTGTAAATTCTTCAATAACCTCCATATTTACGGAAGGTTCGAAATAAACACAAAAGAAGAAGGAAATACGGAAACAATAAAGTTCGGATTGGAGTGGAGATAGAAGTTTAAAGATGAGTGAACTAAAAGGTAAAGAAAGTATGTTCATTGAAGTGGCACTTCCTGTGCCTATCTTCGGGGTATTTATCTACAGTGTTCCGGAAAGTCTATCGCAGGACATAAAAATAGGTATTCCTGTATTTGTGCCATTTGGCAAGAGAAACCTCACAGGATACATAACAGGATTCTCAAAATCTGCACCCAAAGGAGTAAAATCAATAGAGGAAATTGTTTCCCCAAAACCGCTTTTTACCCCTGAGCTACTTAAAGTCCTTTTCTGGCTTTCAAACTACTATCTTACACCTATTGGTCTGATAATTAAGGCTTATATACCACCCCAACAGGCTATAAAGGAAAACATCATTGTGCATTCAAAGGAAGGCAGTATCGAAGGAATAAAAGAAAATACACAGGCTTTTGCCATCTATCAGGAGATAAAAGCAAAAGCTCTTTCCAGAAATTATCTAAGAAGAAAGTTCAAGGATTCGCTTGCTGCATATAACCTTCTTTTGAAGAATGGGCTCATTTATGAAACAAAAGAGAAGGAATATCCTGCAAAAGGCATATTAAAAGAAGGATTCCGACTGACAAAACCTCTAAAAAAGGAGGTCTTAGAAAAATTGGAACGCACTGCACCCAAACAAGCCAAAATTTGTCAATTCCTTTCTCTTACAGAGGAGGAGGTTCAAAAGAGCGACATATATGCAAAATTCGGCAATGTATATAGTTCCATAAAGGCTTTGAAAGAAAGGGAGATTGTTGAATCCTTTGCTGTTCCATTTTCTCAAGACATACCGTTTCTTCCCAAAAGTCAGAGTAAAAAACCGCGACTTACAAACAATCAACAGGAAGCAGTAAAGAAAATAATCGATTCAACTCTGAAGGGGAGATATGAAACATTTCTCATTTTTGGTATAACAGGAAGCGGTAAAACCGAGGTTTATTTGAGAGTCACAGAAGAAGCCTTAAAAAAGGGCAAGGCTGCAATAGTACTTGTTTCGGAGATTTCGCTCACTGCGCAAATTGTGGAGACCTTTAAGGCACGATTTGGTGACACCGTAGTTATATATCATAGTAGATTAACAGACAGAGAACGTGTCGAAGTGTGGGAAGGTATAAGGGAAGGCAAATACAGGGTCGTTATCGGTGCCAGATTCGCAATCTTTGCACCTGTGAAAAATCTCGGTGTAATCATAGTGGATGAAGAGCACGAGAGCACTTACAAACAAAAGGGTAAAGAGCCAACATATTCCGCAAGAGATACCGCTGTACTCAGGGCAAGATTAGAGCAAGCAGTCTGCATTCTCGGCAGTGCAACACCATCAATAGAATCCTTTTATAATGCGAAAAAGGGCAAATATACACTTATTTCATTGCCAGAAAGAATAGATGAAAGGAAACTCCCACCTGTGGAAATCGTTGATATGAAGAAAGAAAAAGACTTTCTGCTTTCGGAAACACTGCTTGGGAAAATAGAGCAGAGAATAGGAAAGAATGAGCAGATAATTCTTCTTATCAATAGAAGAGGGTTTTCACATTTTCTACTCTGCAGGGACTGTGGATTCTCTCCTCGCTGCCCTTTTTGTGACCTCACACTTACATATCATAAGAAAGAAAGAGTGCTGAAATGCCACTATTGTGGCTATGAAGAAGATTTGCCAAGAACCTGTCCTAAGTGCGGAGGTTCAAGGTTTTTCTATGCAGGGATGGGGACAGAGAGAGTCGAACAGTATCTTGAAAAAAAATTCAACGAACTCAGAGTTTTGAGAATGGATTTGGATACAATGAAAAAAAAGTGGGCACACATTGAAAGCTTCTTCCGTTTTAGAAAAGGTGAGGCAGATGTTCTTCTTGGTACACAAATGATTGCAAAGGGATTTGACCTTCCGAAGGTAACACTTGTTGGTGTAATCTCCGCCGACACTGTGCTGAATTTCCCTGATTTCAGAGCGGAGGAAAGAACATTTCAGTTACTTACGCAGGTTGCCGGGAGAACCGGAAGGGGAATACTTGGAGGTGAGGTTGTAATACAGACATACTCACCAGAGCATTATGCAATCAAAGATGCGCAATTTCAAAACTACGAACAATTTTACAAACAGGAAATAGTAATTCGTAAGGAGCTTAACTACCCGCCATTCTCAAGACTTACAAGGATTGTTCTGTCTTCATCGGATTTCAGGAAGGTAAAACACACTTCAGGTGAACTTGCTGAAAAAATCCTCCAAGCCATAAAAATCCATTCTGCAAGAATCGAACTTCTTGGTCCTGTTCCCTGTCCTCTCCCAAAACTAAAAGGAAAACACCGCTTTCACCTTCTCCTGAAGAGCAGGAAACCATTCCTGATTCAGAAAATCCTTCTCCCGCTAAAAAAAGGATACAGGGTCACAGGAGTTAGTATCCAATATGATATCGACCCCGTGGATATGATGTAACCCCCACCCTACCCCAAAACCAAATCAACCACAGAGACACAGAGCCTGTCCTGTCTTCGACCCTGAGGCTCAGACCCGAAGGGAGCCCTTCGTTTCACTCGAGGGTAAATTTCGTCGAAGGAAAAACATTTATTTCAAGGTTTCAACCAATCCAACTAACGAAACCAATTCAACCAATTAAACAACTTCTAAACTTTTCCTAATATATCATCTCTGTCGGTTCGGCTTTTACCGAAAGTGGAGCAAAGTCCCCTTTTTTATAATGGTCGTATCCACAGGCAGCAATCATTGCAGCATTATCGGTGCAAAGTTGCTTCTCAGGAAAATAGACATCAAACCCTTTTTTCTTAGCCTTAGCCTGAAATTTTTGCCTTAATCTCTCATTTGATGCCACCCCACCAGCAATAGCAACCCGCATTATCTTTAGTTCCTCAACTGCCTTGACAGTTTTTCGCAGCAGCATTTCAATTGCAGTTTCCTGAAAAGATGCTGCAATATCAGCTTTTTGCTTCTCTTTCTCTGCATCTGTCAATTTTTTAAGATGATAAAGAATAGCTGTCTTTAGTCCACTGAAACTAAAATCATAACCCTTTACTCTTCCAACCGGAAACTTAATTGCCTGGGGATTTCCTTTCCTGGCTAATTCTTCTATTTTTGGACCACCAGGATATTCAAGATTGAGTAAGTTTCCCACTTTGTCAAATGCTTCTCCACAGGCATCGTCGAGTGTGGAACCGAGAAGTTTATATCTCCCCCTTTCCTGTATGATAAAAAGGTCTGTATGTCCCCCCGAGACTATGAGCGCTAAGAGAGGAGACCTAAGTTCCGGATGTGTGAGAAAGTTGGCATAGATATGTCCTTCTAAATGATTAACTGCAATAAGTGGGATATCTTGGGAAAACGAAAGGGATTTTGCAAAGGAAAGACCTATGAGTAGCGAACCAATTAAACCCGGACTTTGAGTAACTGCCACGGCATCTATATCAGATAGCAGTACATTCGCATCTTTCAAGCTCTTTTTGACTACAGGAATAATTTTCTTTATGTGGTCTCTTGATGCAAGTTCCGGAACAACACCTCCGTATCGTGAGTGCACAACCTGAGAATATACAACATTAGAAACAATTTTTGTCCCATCCTGTAAAATCGCTGCTGCTGTTTCATCACAGGAAGTCTCAATACCCAATATTAACATAAATCCTCAAACCTTTTCAGCCACGGTTAACATCAAATTCAAGGTTTCCCTACCACCCCATCAAAACTATTTTACCACAGATTCACACAAAATTAACACTGATCAACAAAGTATTTCAAGGTTTCAACTAATAAAACCAATCCAACCAATCAAACATCTTTTTCACCACAGAGACACAGAGTACAGCATTAATTTATTTCTTTCCCTACCCACCCCAAAACCTAATGACCAATGACTAATGACTAACATTGCCACGCTTACTGCACTTATCTCTCTTCGCTCTTCCCTCATCTCTCTTCAGGCTTTCAAAGTCTGTGGTCTCAGGTCTTATGTCTTGTCTTTGCCGTTTCCTGCCTCTTTGCCCTTTGTCCTGACCTTTACCTTCTGAGGTTCGTATGATTCCAGAACAACACCTTTTGGAAGATTGAAAAAGGGAACTGCCTGTACCTGAAAACCTTTTATGTCCACAAATGCTTCTATATCAGTTGCGGTGATTTTATCAAGAATCTCCTCTGGTCCGGTTACAGTCACATTTAAACTTTCGGGATAAACCTCGTAATTCTCTTTACCTTTTAGAATTATGTTAACACCATAAAGAGTTTTTTTTTCACATTTCTCAAACACAATATTTACCTTTACCTTCTCTGTTTTACTCGAGAAACCCTTTCCCGGCATAATCAAAGATGCATCTACCTCTAATCCCATCGTCCTTTTCGAAACATCTATTGTATCGGTTCCAATTTCATTTATCTTTCTTAATCTTTTTTTACCCCCGTTGAGATTTACGCTATCCGGATTAATCGTTATTTCTTTCAAGAAATAACCTTTCTCAGGTGTACCCACTATCGTCGCTATCACTGCGACTTTCTTACTATTTTTTTTCTCGGTCTCAACTGATACCTCCTCTGGCGAGATTACTCCAGTTATGTCAAGAGGACGCCAACTTGGAAGCACGAGCCAGTTAACAGATGGCTCGATTTGATTCTTTCCTTTTTTCACCTTCTCGAGGTTTATTCTGGTGAAAGGATGACCGAAAAGATTAAGTAGAATCAACTGTTTTACTTTGGTTTTAATCTGAAAGGAGATTGCGTCTGCAGAAGTACCAACAATTACAAGAGTATCGGGAAGATTCTGGTATCTTATTGGTGCTTCAACAGTTTCATACACAACCTTCTCCGTGACAACATGAAACCAAAGAAGTATCGCTATCAGCAATGCGCCAATCTTAAGCGCAATATTATTGAATATCCACTTCATCGTATAAATAGGGGGAAAAATTTAGTCCATTTTTTGTTTTACCATAAAATAATATATAATCGCACCGATCCATCCTGTTAATACAACTATGAGTATCCAGATGAGCTTTGTATTCTCACCCATAGAAGGAAAGTTTTCTTCCTCTCTCTTGATACAATCTACCAACATCCAAATCCATAGACCCAGAAACCCAAGAATAATCAACCATATGAATGGAACAATGCAAAAAGGAAAAACGCTCATCATTTATGCCTCCATCAGTTATCGTGAAAAAATTAACCGTTTTTTACGAGAAAAAAACTCAAAATCCTGATAAGTGTATTCTTTAGTTCTTTTCTTTCAACTATCATGTCAATAAAACCATGCTCGAGAAGGAATTTTGCCCTCTGAAATCCCTCGGGTAGTTTCTGTTTTATTGTCTGCTCAATCACCCTGGGACCAGCAAAACCGAGAAGTGCTCCCGGCTCAGAGATAATAATGTCGCCAATGGACGAATAAGAAGCCATTACACCAGCCGTTGTAGGGTCCGTGAGAACGCTTATGTAGAGAAGTTTTGCCTTTTCAAGCTCGGAAAGTGCAGAACCTGTTTTCGCCATTTGCATAAGTGAAAAAATACCTTCTTGCATTCTTGCCCCTCCAGAACTGCTCACAATGATAAGAGGAGTCCTATTTTCTATTGCTCTCAATATCGCACGCTTAACCTTCTCACCTACAACAGATCCCATACTTCCGCCACTGAATCCAAAATCCATAACCGCCACTTCAACATCGAAACCACCTATTACTCCTTCTCCTGTCACTATTGCCTCTTTTAACCCTTTCTTTTCCTGCGTATCTTTAATTTTCCTTAAATAACCATCAAACCTCAGAGGATCAGCTGTTGTAATATCATCATCCTGTTCGGCTAGTTCGCCATCAAGGAGAATCTTTAAGTAGTCTTGACTTCCAATCCTAAAATGATAACCGCATTTTTTACATACAAAAAGATTTCTCTCAAGTTCCTTCCTATAAAGTATCTCTCCACAATCTTTACACTTCTGCCATAAACCATCAGGAACAATTTTTCGCTCCAAAGCAGGTTTTAGTTTCTTCCTTCTCCTGAACCATTTCATAGAGAAATAATATCACAGTGAAATCTCTAAGTCAAGTATTTTATTGTGTTGTAACCATTGTTGTTGTTCACAGGAATTTCCTCTTGACTTTGCAAAAAAGAGGTGCTATTATGCGATTTAATGGAGAATACAAAATGATTAATGCAAGTATGTTAATAAATGGAAATTGGAATAGAAGTAGCGAATCCATTGATGTTTCCAGTCCATATTCGGGGGAAATCATAGGAACAATTCCAAAATCGACAGAAAAGGATATTGAAAGTGCCGTAAATGCGGCACGAAATGCCTTTGAAGTATCCAGGACACTTTCAGCATACAAAAGAGCCAAAATACTCGAACTTGTAAGCAAAAAGATAGAGGAACGAATTGACGAATTATCCACGCTCATTGCACTTGAATCAGGAAAACCTATCCGCTATGCGCAAGGAGAAGTAAAAAGAGCGGTGGAAACATTCCACTTTGCTTCCATCGAAGCGCAAGAAATATATGGTGAAGTAATTCCAATGGATGCTGCGTCAAAAGGCAAAGATTACTTTGGATTCTACAAAAGAGTGCCAAAAGGGGTAATACTTGCTATTACCCCTTTTAATTTTCCACTCAACCTTGTTGCTCACAAGGTTGCACCTGCAATAGCTGCGGGAAACACCGTCATTCTGAAACCTGCATCTGCAACCCCACTCATCGCAGCAAAACTTGGTGAAATATTTATTGACGCAGGACTCCCTCCAGGTTTTCTGAACATTCTGTATGGATCAGGGAGTAAAGTAGGGAAAAACCTGGTCAGAAATGAAGGAATAAATATGGTTACATTCACAGGTAGTCTTCCGGTAGGAGAGATTATCAAAAGGGAAGCAGGTTTTAAAACGGTTACACTTGAATTAGGTAACAACAGTGCGGTTATTATTGAGGATGTGGAAAATGTTTCGAATGTTGTTGACAGACTACTTGTGGGAGCATTTGCATATTCGGGTCAGATCTGCATCTCTGTTCAAAAAATTTATGTCAACAAGAACCTTTTCAATGACTTTTTGTCCCTTTTTGTCGAGAAAACGAAGAAACTCAAAATCGGCAATCCCCTTGAACGAGAAACAGAAATTGGACCGATGATTACTCCACAGGAAGCTATAAGGGCAATACAATGGATTGAAGAGTCCAGGAAACAGGGGGCTAAGGTCCTGACAGGTGGGAAAAGAAAAGGAAATATCGTAGAACCTACAGTTCTCGTGAATTTATCACCAGATATGCGTGTTATGAAGGATGAAGTGTTTGCACCTGTTGTCTCGATAATTAGCTACGATGACTTCGATGAAGCACTAAACTTGGCTAATGATACAAAATATGGATTACAGGCAGGAGTATTCACAAAGGATATACATAAGATATTCAAAGCTCTGGAAACCATCGATGTAGGTGGTATCATCATCAATGATTATCCAACTTTCCGAGTCGACCAGATGCCGTATGGAGGAGTGAAAAAAAGCGGCATCGGTAGAGAAGGACTCAAGTATGCAGTGGACGAAATGACAAACATCAAACTTGTAGTCATCAAAAAATAAAGAATCAAAATCAGGGAATAAGCATTGCAAAAGAGGAGGGGATATGTCTGTGAAACCAAGAAATGCAATAAATAAAGTAAGACCTTACATCCCAGGTAAACCCATTGAAGAAGTGAAACGGGAACTTGGCATAACTGGAGAGATACTGAAACTTGCCTCGAATGAAAATCCCATTGGCACTTCACCAAAAGCTCTTGAGGTTATGAAGAGAGAAGTCACAAAAATGTATCTCTATCCTGATGACGAATGTTTCTACTTAAAACAAGGTATTGCAAAACACCTCAGAATCGATGCAGACAGCATTATTATAGGCAACGGCTCAGTTGAACTCATTCTGATTTCCTCATTAGTGTATCTTTCTTCCGAAGATGAATTTATTATGGGGAATCAGGCATTTGCCCTCGGGAAGATTTCAGCGATGATGATGGGAGCCGTTTTTACAGGCATACCAGAAAAACATTATACACACGACCTCAAGGCAACAAGGCAGGCTGTGAATGAAAAAACAAAGATTATTTACATTGACAATCCCTGTAATCCACTTGGTACGAAATTAGGGAAACAGGAAATAGAGAGTTTCATAGACTCTATTCCAGATGGTATTCTGATTATACTCGACGAGGCATACTATGAATTCGTAAGGGATGGAGATTTTCCTGATTCAGTAGAATTCGTTAGGAATGGAAAAAATGTTCTTGTTTTGCGAACATTTTCCAAGATATATGGTCTCGCTGGTTTGAGAATCGGTTACGGCATCGCGACCCCGGAAATTATCAGCACCATTAGAAAAGCAAGACTCCCCTTTAATGCGAATAGATTAGGACAGATTGCAGCATTAGCTGCACTTGAAGATGAAGAACACATTGTTAATACTCTCAGAGTAAACGGAGAGGGGAAAAAATACCTGCAGAACGAATTTGTCAGAATGGGAATTTTCTATATTCCTTCATTGACAAATTTCATAACAATAAAGACCAAGTTGGACGGGAAAAAGTTGTTTACTGAACTTCAAAAAAGGGGTGTTATTGTCAGACCACTGGCAAATTACGGGATGCCGGAGTTTGTGAGAATCACCATAGGTACAATGGAACAAAACCAGCGTTTTGTAGAAACGCTCAAACAAATACTGCAGAAATGATTAAATCATTCGATGAACTAAAAAAATTAGCGCTTAAAAAGGGCAAAAAGAGACTGGTAGTCGCCTGTGCAGAGGATAAAACTGCATTAGAGGCTTCTCTGATTGCAGCCAAAGAAGGTTTCGTAATACCCATCTTTGTCGGTGACAAGAAGAAGATACTTGATATAGCCAAAAAAAACAATCTCAAAATTTTTGATAAACATATAGAAAATACCGAAGGAACCGAAGAGGCTGTTAGAAAATCAGTCCAGCTGGTAAGAGACGGTGAAGGCGATATACTTCTCAAGGGAATGGTCAAAACTTCCATCTTCTTAAAGGGCGTTCTTGACAAAGAAATTGGACTAAGAACATCCAGAACGCTCAGTCATTCTGCAATACTTGAAAATCCTCTCTACCATAAATTACTGCAGTTTACTGATGGAGGAATGAACATTAAACCTGATATAAGAATAAAGGTTGATATAATCAACAATGCCTGTGATTTCGCTCGTTCGTTAGGTATTACAAAACCTAAGGTTGCACTGCTTGCAGCAATAGAGGTAGTAAATCCGGATATGCAGGAAACAGTGGATGCTGCAATCATCAAGCAAATGGCAGAAAGGGGGCAGTTGCCCGATATGCTTCTGGATGGTCCTCTCGCACTCGACCTTGCAGTTTCCAGAGAAGCATGCGAAAAAAAAGGAATAGTAAGTGAAATAAATGGTGATGCAGATATTCTGGTCGTTCCTGATATAGCATCAGGCAATATAGCTGCAAAGGGACTTATATATCTCGCTGGTGCAAAGGCAGCTGGAATTATTCTCGGCGCAAAAGCACCTGTTGTAATGTTATCCAGAGCAGATGATGCAGAAACAAAACTTAATTCTATTGCTCTTGGCGTAGTCAGTTGTCGAGACAAAATTTGACCTACAAAGATAATTCTCGCCAATTTCTAACAGTCTTTCTTACAGTCTGTCTTATTACCTTCCTTTCTTCCTCTGTATTCTGTAAAGAGAGCAGTTTACAAGAAGGGATTATTCAATCTCTGTCGAGACGGGGAATCCATCCTCTCTGGGTTGTTTTCATAATCTCAATGCTCCCTATCTTCGAACTAAGGGGAGGAATCCCGGTAGGTATCAATCTCTTTCACCTTCACTGGTTTGTAGTCGTTCCAATAGCAATTCTGGGAAATATGGTCCCCGTTGCTCCAATTTTGGTGTTTCTTGGACCTCTCGCAAGATTCTTGAGCAGAATAAAATTCTTAAAAGTTTTCTTTGACTGGCTATTCAAACATACAAGGAGCAAAAGCAAGATTGTCGAAAAATACAAATCCATTGGGCTTATGCTGTTTGTCGCAATTCCACTACCAGTCACCGGTGCATGGACAGGTTCGATTGCAGCATTTCTTTTTAACGTTAAGTTTCACAACGCAATCATTTCAATACTCTTCGGTGTATGCATAGCAGCCGTTATTGTGACTACGCTATCAATGCTTGGAATATGGGGAGCAATAATTGCAGGCACTGTATTGATTGCTCTTGCTGTTCTTTCTATGCTCGGGTCTATCCGCTAAATTAGATATTATATGTGAGAAGTGTCAGGATTTAGCGTATAACCGCTATTTTCCCCGTTTTTTTATTTCCGCTCTTATCAACAATCAAATATATGTAAATGCCCGAATCAATAGGTTTTCCATTTCTATCCTTTCCATCCCAGAACGCCCTATGTGTCGATTCTTCGACTTCGTCTATGGTTCTAATCTTCTTAAGCGAGACGGAATATATAAAAATCTTTGCACCATCAGGTATTTTGTTGAATGTAACCTGAAGGTGCTTTTTTCCTACAAATGGATTGGGATAAACATCAATATCTCCAATGTCCGGTGCTGGAGGTATCAAGCCAGTTTCATACCGACTTATTCCATCTTTTGTTGCAATCCACAGATATCCATTCTCATTATCGAATGCAAGTCCGTCAAGGTCGTCCAAAATAAAGTTCGAGCATAGACCATCACTAACCGTCAGGGAATCCCATCCCCCATCATAACCTAACACGGATACACCTTTATTCTCAACCAGGAGCCATTTATTTCCCTTCCAATCAATCACGATATCCATAACATTGTCTCCCATCAAACCAGATGAAGTTCCTGTATAATGTGTTATTACTGAAAAATTCCGGATAACAACAACACCGGCAGCAGACCCAACCCACAAATCCCCTTTCCTGTCAAAGGCCAGGTCATAAACCTGTTCTGATGGTAATCCGCCAATTTTTAACCAGGTATTGTCAGCTTTAAGAACACTTATCCCTCTGTGCGTGGAAGCGAAATACATATTTCCCAATGTGTCCTCAGCAAAGGAAACAATATAATCAAGACAATTTTCATCCGTGTAAACCTTCCAGGTGGAATCATCGCTTGAAAGTCTGCATACCGAACTTAAGAAATTCGAAAACCACTTATTTCCCTCTGAATCTATGAACTGTGAACCTACAACACCGGAGACAGGAAGTTTGAAAGTATCCCAAGCCCCATCCTTAGACAATCTTACAATGTCATTGTCTGTACCAAGTGCCCACAGTCCAAACCATTTGTTTCCTTTCTGGTCAACATCCACCCACCTGATTGCCCCATCCAGTCCAAGTGTGTCAGGGTCATTCAATACTTCCCATTTCCCATTATGATAATGGCTTATGGTTCTCCCTCGCGATTCCGGCACATATCCACCATAGTGAACACCCCAGATATCTCCATTGCTGTCAATTGTGATGTCGGAGAAATTGCTACTTGATGGCCCCGGAATTCTTTCGACACACCAAAGTGTATCGTCCAAAAAGGCAATACCATCAGCATCTATTCCAATCCACAACTTCTTAGAACCGTCTTCTGCCAAACCTCTTATCCTCTTCACTGAACCTAAACCCTGGTAAATTCTTACCCAGCTTGATGCCGTATCATTCCAGTAATGCGGAGAATTTTCAGTTGCAGCCCACAGCAAATTGTTATTCACGAAAAGTTTGTTTATCTCTCGGTTTACAAGACCTGAATTCATTATGCTCCAATTATTTAGATGTCCCGACACAACACCACTCTTAGTACCTACCCAAAGATTGCCGTTCCAGAAAGTGATGGCAGTCGTAGAATCGACAGGCAAACCCTGTGCTGTTGTGTTCCATATCCAGGTTGTTGAATCTGCAAAACTATTGTCAGGAACCCCACAAATACCTTCATCTGTTCCTACAAAAAGGGTATCGAGTCTATAAAAAAGTGATACAATCCTATTACCTCTGAAACTGTAAGCGTTATTAATCCATGAATTATTGAAGGGATTAAATGGATCTCCCTCTGTATCCCAGATATACAGAAATTGGCTTGTCCCTAAAAACAAAGTATCTCCAGAACAGAATCCGCTCTGAGGTTCTCCCTCGATGCCTGAAAACGTCAACGAGATATTTCTAATTGAATCTGTTATGGATGAATAAACAGTAATACCTGAAGGCGTGAAAACAAAGACATTTTCTCCATCACTGGCAAGACCATTCACATAATTGTTAATCAATCCCAGAGACTTATTTAATATGAGAAAATCATCCTGTATGGACTTAAAGACTACCAAACCCTTTGTGGTTCCGATTGCAATGCTGCTGTCTATAGAAATCATATCTGTCACATAGTTTGTGTTGAACCAATTCAAAAACACCCCGCTGTGCAGTAACTGCGGAGAAAAGGATGCCCAAAGAAAAACCCAGAAAAGCAAAGTTGATTTCTTCATAACTAATAAGCCCCCCTTCTGCTCAGAACAGCAGGAATGGTTCTTGCAAGGATTTTCATATCAAGAGAAAGAGACCATGTGTCAATGTACTCAAGGTCGAGTTTCAACCATTCATCAAAATCCAATTCCGCTCTACCATTAACTTGCCACAGACAAGTCAAACCTGGTTTCATTGACAATCTCCTTCTCTGCCAGTCTTCATACATATTCATTTCCTCGGGGACTGGTGGCCTTGGTCCAACAAAACTCATATCTCCTCTAAGCACATTGAATAACTGAGGTAGTTCATCAATACTCGATCTTCTTAGGAATTTTCCAACCTTTGTAATTCTTGGGTCGTTCGTAATCTTAAAGACTATTTTTTTCGGGTTGAGATAGGAAAGCCCCTCTTTTTTACTCTCGGCATCGCTTACCATAGTTCTAAATTTATAGAATATAAATCTCCTGCCATTCACCCCGCATCTTTCCTGCTTGAATAACACTGCTCCCTTTGAAGTTAGTTTGATTGCAAGAGCAACACCGGCATAGAGTGGTAGAAATGCTATAAGCATCGTGGCTCCAAGCAGCCTGTCCAAAATCCCCTTTAGTAATAACTCCCATTTTTTTACGGAGGTGGTCCTAAAGTTTACGAGCGGTAGATTGCCGTAAATTTCAAGACTGAGATTGGCATCCTCTGACGGGAAAAATTCAGAGATGAGGCAGGAGGCTAAAACACCTAATTCCTTGCAAATCTTTATGCCTTTCATCATAGTATTACTTTCTCTGAATGGGAGGGTAAACACCACCCAGTCTATAGGCAAGGAACGAAGTAAACTTGACAAATCATTAATGGAGCCTATTATCTTTCCCTTTTCAACTATAGGTCTTTCGTTAGCAATATTGAGAAAGCCTTCTATCTTCATTCCCCAGTGTGAATGACCCTTAAAAAACTGTCCGATCTCATTTGCCTTTCTTCCAGTTCCCACAATAAGAACATTGTGATAAAACGGCGGATTACGAAATATTCTTGCCTGCACTAAGTAAGTAAGCCACCTTACAAAAAGCAAAAGCAATATATTTGATACTGCGAATACAATAAAGAAAAGCCTACTTTTAGCAAAGATCTTTGCGAAGAAAAGCACTGCAAGCACAATTAAAAACCCTTCAAGAACCGCCTTTGTAGTGGGAATAATGAGGTCTTTAAGACTTTTTCTTTCAAGTGAAAAATATGCCCTCTCGTATGCAAGGAGTAATACCCAGAGAGGAACAACCGTCCAGAGAAACCACATATAGCTGCCGAGTCTCCAGGCTTCTCTCAAAAGAACATTGGAAAAAAGCATTGCCCGGAAATAAAAAGCTCCGTAGAAAGATAATACAATTACTGCTATATCAAGAATGACATAGAAAAAAAGCGAAACCTCAACCTTTTCCTTTAACATAATTAACCTTGAAAGAAATCCTGTGCTGACCTTACCATCACGAGAAAAAGTAATCTTAATGAAAGACCCATATAAAGAACTGCTTGTAAGAAAACATTTGGATTGTAATGCTTCCTAAAGAATTTGAACATACCAATGTTATGATTGAGAACCGTGGTTTTCCAGAACTTCTCACGGGTAACCCCAAGATGATGAAATATAACAGCATCGGCTACGAAATACACCTTCCATCCTTTTTCCCTCATTCTGTAGCACAAGTCTGTATCTTCAACAAATATGAAGTAATCTTCATCGAAAATACCGACTTCCTCCAAAGCCCGTCTCCGTAATATCATACTCGCTCCAAAAACCCAATCCGTTTCAATGTTCCTTGAGTAATCATTATCCATCATCAGATATTTCCTTGAAATTCTGTTGTAAGGCAAAAATCTCATAAAAACAGATTGCCTGCCAAAGAAGACATTAAAAATAGTGGGAAATCTCCTGCAAGAGTATTGCATGCTTCCATCGAAATTAAGCATCTTGGCTCCTGCAGCACCTGTGCTTGGATTTTCCTCCATATAGTTAACGAGTTGATCAATTGCACCCTTGGTTACTACGGTATCCGGATTAAGTATCAGGATATATTTCCCTCTTGAGCGGACAATTGCCTGATTGTTTGCGTATGAGAATCCGAAGTTCTCACTGTTTTCGATAAGTTTCACCTCGGGATAGTATTCTTTCACTATTTCAGTCGAGTTGTCTTTTGAGTTATTATCAACGATGAAAATTTCAAATGAAACTGTTGGCGGGTTTTTTCTGATGAAATCAATACACCTCGTAAGGTACTCAACTGTGTTAAAGCTCACAACAACAATAGATAAAACCACCTTCTCTTTGGAATTTATTAACTTACTTTTTCTCATATCTTTTAATGCCAAAAATGTTTTGTAATCTCAATCTCAAAACCAGGAAAAAAGCTTCCCAGATTATGTGTCTTGACATTTTCGAAACTCCAACTGTTCTATCTGCAAATATAACTGGAATCTCTTTTATCCTAAAACCCCTTTTGAAAACTTTGAAATTTACTTCAATCTGGAAAGCATAACCATCCGAACATATACTGTCAAGTTGCAGAGATTCGATCACTTCCCTCCTGAAGCATTTGAAACCGGCAGTTAAGTCCATTACAGGAACGCCGGTTATGAGCCTTGCATACACATTAGCGAAATAACTCAAGAGCAACCTTGAAATAGACCAGTTAACAATTCTTATACCTTCCTTATATCGTGAGCCAATTACCAGATCAGCATTTTCTATTGACTTTAGTAATCTCGGGATGTCCTCTGGGTTGTGTGAGAAATCAGCATCCATCTCGAATACAAAGTCGTATCTATTTTTAATCCCGTATTTGAATCCCTCAACATAAGCAGTCCCCAATCCGAGTTTCCCTTTTCTCTCAATCAGATACACACCTTTATGCTCCTTAAGAATATCCTTCACAATATTACCAGTCCCGTCAGGTGAATTATCGTCAACAATTAAAATGTCGCAGGTAGAACATATGCCTTTTATGGCATTTACTATATTCCCTATATTCTCTTTTTCGTTGTAAGTGGGGATAACAACGAGAGTGCGATTATGCTTCATAAGACTAAAGTGAGTGATCCATGAACCAGCGAACCGTCATATCAAGACCATCTCTGAAAACAATTTTTGGACTCCAGGAAAGAACATTTTTTGCTGTCGTTATATCCGGTTTTCTGCATTGTGGATCATCCTCTGGTAGTTCCTTATGAACAATCCTCATCTTTTTGTTTGCCGTTCTACCAATGAATTCTGCAAGCGTTTTTATACTTATTTCTTCGGGATTTCCAATATTGACAGGATTACAATAGTTGGATAACATAAGTCGGTAAATACCACGAACAAGATCGGATACAAAACAGAAACTTCTTGTTTGCTCCCCTGTACCAAAAATAGTAATGGGTTCATCATTTAAGCATTGCCCAATAAAAGTGGGAATAACCCTTCCGTCATCCTTTCTCATATGCGGACCAAAGGTGTTAAAGATTCTTACTATTCTTGTATCTATGTTGTGTAATTTGTGATATGCCATTGTTAATGCCTCAGCGAATCTCTTCGCTTCGTCATATACGCCTCGTGGACCAATTGGATTGACATGTCCCCAGTAGTCTTCGGTTTGAGGATGTACCTCAGGGTCACCATACACCTCTGAAGTGGATGCTAAGAGGAATCTTGCATGCTTTGCCTTAGCAAGCCCTAAAGTGTTCAATGTTCCAAGGGCACCTACTTTCAAGGTTTGAATGGGGAATTTCAGGTAGTCAATGGGGCTTGCAGGTGATGCAAAATGAAGTACAAAATCCACTCCTCCTTCGATGTTAATATGTTTCGTAACATCCTGCCTGATAAATGTGAAAGCCGCATCGTTACTGAATGGTTCGATGTTTTCTCGTCTACCTGTTATGAAATTGTCTATAACAGTAACTGAATGCCCTTTCTTGAGAAGAAAGTCTGTAAGGTGTGAACCCAAGAACCCTGCTCCGCCTGTCAATACAATACGCATCTTTTCCATATCTATACATAAATAATACAGAAAAAAACCTTATTTGTCAACATTATTTTCATACGGTAAAAAACTATCCCACTTTTACACCAATATCTCCCTTTTTCCTTTTCACTTATCCTTTTCTGCCGAAACTGTAATCATTGGATAAATCAAAAGGAAAATAACAGAAGTAATCATAATGGCAAGTCCGATACCAATCGTATCTGCTGCAAATCCAATTGCTGGAGCTAACACTGCCATTATGAGCGTTTTAAGTTGTGATTCAACGCTAAGCCCCGACGCCATCGCTTTATGGGATACATTATCACTTATGTAGCCCACATTCATCGGTCTTCTCAGATTTTGAATAACATAAAAGACTATAAACAAGACCGAAGCCAAACCATACG
>Ga0307379_10001988_pt1 | contig 31020 bp, 28 predicted proteins | sample UN2MG_FD_202237 | JGI IMG/M metagenome (GOLD analysis project Ga0307379, IMG submission 202237) | Soil microbial communities from Risofladan, Vaasa, Finland - UN-2 | ecosystem: Environmental > Terrestrial > Soil > Coastal area > Acid sulfate soil | place: Finland: Risofladan, Vaasa | collected...
TCTTCCGGTGCCGACAGGTAGAATCCTTCATCCGAATCTTGGCTCATGATCGGGCTTTTCTCCGGAAGGAATTATAGCCGCCGCCACCGGCGCAATCAAGGATGTTTGGGGGGGGGAGGGGAGGGTGGAAGGCAGAAGCGAGGAGGCGCAGGAAGACCACTTCCCACCGGGTGGCCTGATTCACCGATCAATGCTCCTGTTCTTGTTCCGATGGTTCCGGCTGGCTTTTCGGTTGCCACTGGGGCAGAACTTCTGCCTCTTTCGGCAGGACATAGACGCCGAGGAGCAGGTGATCGATGACCTTCAGCGCTGCTATGATCTGTTTCATCGAGGGTGCTTTCATCTCGTGCGCCGCTGCATTTCCAATAAGCCGAATGCTGTGAAGGATTTTCGCGCCCGCGTGAGTGAGCAGAGACATGCATACCAGTTCATCAATCCTCCCCTCCAGATTACGATGCTTGGTTTTCTTCTCCTGGCAGATGGACTCGATTACAGCGCGTATGCCCATGCCTGCAAGCGTCGGCAGTTTGTGCTTGACCGCCTCCAATGTCTCAAGGTAGATCGTCTTCGTGATCTCCGGGATATCGTAGACGTCATCGCGAAGATACAGCTTGGCGGCAAGATCAGCGTCATCGCGGGGTGGATAAAGGGTTTCCGTGCGTTGCCCCCCGTTTTCAGAAAACCTGTAAACATCTCGAAAGGAAATTGCCTCACAACCTTGGCACTGGATGATCTGTGCTGTACCGCTCAGCTCAAGACCGGGTTCAGCATCATCTGCATAATCGTAGTCCATGGAGGCAAGCACACGATGTTTTGTACTAACATGGCATGTAATGCAGCGAACAGTTACCGAAGAACTGATATTACCGGGTTTGACGCTTGCGCTCATGCTTGGTTCCTCTTCATCAGACCCGTTGATCGGTGAAAGCGGAGGGCACCGATATCGGAGCGGTTCTGTTTCTCTTTCCGCAGCCGCCTTGTGTATCTAACCACGAAAAGAAGCCGCTTGCCTGCCATTCGCTAAGAGAGCACGGCTGGGGTGGGCCCCCGGCAGCTCATACGCTGCCTGATCTCACGGAATAGGCGATGTTGAAGCGAGGCTTCCGACTAGCAATCAACGTAGCCTCCAGCGCGCGGCGGAAGTCGGCCCTCTCGCCTCGTGATCCTCGTTCAAACGCAATCCATTGCACGAGGATGTCCCGAACGCCGTGATCCCAGAGGTAGTGGGCCAGTGACTTGTTGTCCGAGTGGTCCAAGTGCTTCGCTATCCGGAACCGCAGACCGGCCGTCTCGCCGATGTACAGGCTGCCGCTCTTGTCTGCGAAAACGTACACACCGGGCAGATGCGGGATTCTCTCCAGATTACTGAGTAGGTCGTGCGCGTGGTGCAGGCTGGCGATCTTCTCAACGAACTTCTTCGCCAATTCAGGCTGTAGTTTGCTTCCCTTCCTCAGCCCCAGGGCCGCTTTTCGGTACGCATGCGACGGATGACCGGGGGCTATCTCCGATGCCAGCTTGTCAAACTCAGGAAGGTATCTCGGATCACAGACGAGTTGATCTATGGTCAGCTCGTATCGATCCTCCATGTATCGAGCGGCAATCTCCACAGCATGAATGTACTCCTCGCGGTCGCGGAGCACTACCCGTACCTTTGTCACCGGCCCCAACTTGCCGGACTTCCTGATATTGTAGAGCGTCCAGTTCAGTTGAAATGGCTTGATTCCCGGCACACGACGCAACGCAGCGGCAATGAACTCTCGGTTCAGGTCCTCGTAGACGATTACATCGTCTGTGCTGCGACCTTTGTGTGTCTCGAAGAAGGCACCGATTACTGCCTCCCTGAGTGCACGCGCGTCGTCTTCATGCATGTTATCTGACCTTGGGTGGGTCGTAATTCAGGATCAAGAGTTCGCGCCCCGACACCTTTCTCTCTTTCACACCATTTCTCCGCGCATCATCTGTAACTGCATGTCGTCCGCAGTACTTCCACTGAAGCTCAACAAAGCGCCATTTTGGCCCGGAATAAAGATCGCGGGCCTGGGGGCAATCGTCGTAGGAGATCATCACTCTCGCGGGCGTCTCCTCCAGCAGCCTGGCTAGCAGGCGGTGGTGCTCTTCGTTGAAGCTCTTGTCGTAAAGCTTGTCGGTTGCACTGCAGTAGGTGTCGCGGATGTAAGGCGGATCACAGTAAACCAAGGCGTTGTTGGACAGATGGCTCAGGCATTGCTCGAAACTGTCATTGGAGATGGTCACGCCTTGCAGCTTCTGAGCGATCAACTCCAGTTTTCCGAGCTTCTCCTCAAGGCGGCCCCAGCCTTCCGGATTGCTGAAGTACAGGCGGGACCTTCTCTGCGGATCGTAGACAACTCGGCCGGTCCAGACGGTTCTGTTGATGAAGAAGAATTGGACAGCCCTCTCTACTATGTAATCGCCGTCGCTCGCATCCATCAGGTCTCGCCGGTCCGCCCAGTAGTTGAAGATCGTCCTCAGATCACCGGCCTGCTTGCGGCAGAGTTTTGCGAAAGCCGGGAAATGGTCGCGAAGGGCAACGTAAAAAGCGTACAGGCCCGGGTGCCGATCATTGATCCAGTTCTTCTCGCACTTCGCCTTGTGGAAAAATAAAGCGGCACCACCAGCAAAAACCTCGCGGTATTCCTTGTGCTCGGGCGCGTAGGCCAGCAGCAGCTTTGCCACCCGGGTCTTGCCTCCAGGGTAGCGCAGGGGCGATTTCAGGGGATTGCTTTCGGCAGCGGGAACGACCATCGTAGGAACTCCTGATGCACAGTCGGCGTCACGTATTCCGCGCATTGTAGCGATTGATGGGAGGCGAGTCAAGAGAGGATTGGCTGCCGATCGCCCTCGGAGGCAATCGGACGTAGGGGCAACGCACCGCCCTTGCCCTCCTGCCTGGGCGGGGACGGTGCCCCGCCCCTACGGGGCTTTGCCATTTTCGGTGTCCCCTGCATGCGGCACCCCACCCCCTGGCCCCTCCCCGTCAACGGGGCGGGGCCAGGGGGTGGGGTGCCGCCTTACCCAGGGCTGCGGTGCTCGTCTTCGGCTCGCGCCTTTCCCTGGGCTTTACGGAATCGCCGCTCCGTTGGAGCTATGACCGGAGATGAACAGAAGGGATGAAGAAATGGCTCCACGACCGAGGGCGCCCGCGAGGACGCGGGGCCGTGCCACATCTCAGCACCTGGGTTTTTCGAGGTGGACGTCAAGCCGCGCGCCCCGAAACCCCAGCCGTTTCAACGGCTCAATGGCAGGGGTGGGACGAACACCTCCGTGTATACCGAGCCATCATCGGCGGCACGCTCTTGCTCGCGCTATTCGGCCTGCTCAGGGTTCTCTTCCTGTACCTGCCCGCCCCGCGATGGTGGCAGTGGTAGATTCCTTCGTCACAGCTTCCACGCTCTGGAATTGCTGGAACAGCGAGGCTGCACGCGCGTCTAAACATTATACGGGATTTCCTCGTCAGCAGACCCCTCGCAGGGGTTGGCCCTGTATCCAGATTCACAACGGAGGCCCCATGAGAACTGCCGCAGCCGGTCTTCTCTTCCTTTCTCTTTTCCTCGCTCAGTTTGCCGCCGCCGGCGAGCAGCCGCTCAGCGGCCATATGCCGCTGGTCTTCTATGATTACGGCATTGCATCAATGACGCAAGAGCCTGCCGCGCGCCCGGCAACGGTTACTATAGGCCGGCTGCCGGCCGCCGCCGACACGCCGCGTATCACCTTTCCCACGTTCGGTTCCGAAATGCGCGAGTTTCCCGGAAGCTTGCCGCCCGGCGGCAACGGGGCGCTCATACGCGGCATCGTCGCCGGCGATATCGAGATATTGCACGCTCGGCCCGACGACGAAACCCTGCTCATCCTTTCCGGCCCCGTGCTCAACTCCGGCGAGCTTTGGCAGCCTACCGCTCTCGAACGGCAAGCCAACACCTTCACGCTAAGCGTTGAAACCTGGACCGACAACGGCGCCCGGCTCAGGAATATCCCCGGCCGCAATGCCTTCATCATGTCGCTCGGCAGGCTGCCCGCCGGCGACTACACGCTCATCGTCCGTATGCGAAATCTTCTCTGGGATTACGGCCTCGGCCGGCAGGTCTACTCGGTGACCAAGGCGGGCGTGGCGGAAGGCATTCGCTTCAGCGTAGCCGAAGGCGCCGGCGATGGCCCCGCTGATGTGTTCGAGATCGACAACAGCAAGCTCAAGCAGGCTGAACACCTTCAGCAGCTTCTGTACCAGCGGCGGCGCTGCCTCACCACGCACGGCCGGCCCGCCGGCGTTCCAAAGCTGCCATACGTCCAAGTTGGCACGTTCGACTTCGCCAAATGGGTCAAGGAGCACGATGGAATCAGGCAGCTTCCCGATGTTGCCCCGCACTCTCTCACAGGCCCTATCTATGTGGTCATTTTTGCCGGCAGCCTTAACTCGTATGAGTGGCTTTCGCTGGGCGAGGTGGCGTGGCGTGAAAATGAAGCAACGATCCGCATCGACGTGTGGCGCGACACCGGCGCGCGTGAAAAGAACGTGCCATTCCATCCGCTGATGGTGGTGCCGCTGAACATGCCCGTGCTGCAGGTGGATGGCAAACCCCTGCGAATGCCCGGAGATTACAAAGTGACCGTGGAATGGCGGCTGCTGCTGGCCGAGCAGCCGGGTGGGTTTTACATTGAGCAGCCCGACAGGAAAACTCAGCAGATCATCGAGTTTACGCTGGAATGACAGATGAAAGCGCGGCCGGTTCAGACTCGAACACTTTTTGCTGCTCCGGCATGCACCAAGACGGCAACATTCTGTCCATCGCCTCTGCGCGCTTCTACGGCATTGCATACCGCATTGTAAGCTGCATTGTCCTGAGCAGGGCAAACTTCTCCGGAATGACACGCGAACCCTCCAGAAGGCGAATGTCCTGTGCAATGAGCCGGTACAGGCTGGATGCTGAAATCAACTTGCCGCCGCCAACGGTAGCACGTTTTGTGGTGCACGACCAGACAACCGCCCACTGCTCAATTTGCGTGGTCTCAGGGAGCCAAGGGAAGACCTCGGAAAGGATGTATTGACTGCCAATTGAGAACTTCCTGCGGAACCGCTCTTCCCGTGTGTCCCACGCGCCGGCATCGCCGGACGGCTCGATGTGGAGGACATGCTTCGTCTCCGGATGAAACCCAACTACATCGAGTTCGCCTTCGTGTCCCCCGGCGGGACGTCGACCAACGTTGACATTGCATCGGACAAAGTAACCTTTGAACTCCAACCACTCCGCAATGAGTTGCTCAAAATGATTCATGTGTCGTGCTCCGAATGCTCCAATCAGGTGCAACATTTCTCGCGTAAGAACGAGACAGATAGCTGTACGCTTCCGATCATAGACGACGTCCGTGCTGCCTGGGGTTCTCAGTCGCGCCACCGCCTCCCGGCCACAGTAGCCGGATATCCGTCATGCAGGCTCTAAAAGGATCCTTGTCTTCATAGACGGGAAACTCAACGCAGAGAAAGTTGTTTGTGCGAACGGTGCTCAAGCGCCTGAAGACGTCGCTCCAGTCTATGGTCCCTCTGCCATAGGCGGCGTGATCATCATCCACACCCTGGTTATCGGCAAGGTGAACATAGTTGAGCCACGGCGCCAGCGTGTCGAGAAGCTCGGCGGTATTGCGGGTCATATTAGCATGGCCCGTATCGAAGCAGAACTTCAGCGAGGGACTATCGAGATTGAGCACTTCAAGAAACTCCCACGGCCGGCTGAAGAGCTCGCGGCAACCGCGATAGTCGTAGTCGTAGTGATTCTCGAGGTTCAACACCACCTGCGCCCGCTCGAATGCCGGCAGCACGCGCTCGAGCACGCGCCGGGTGCGGGCGATTCCTTCTGCCTGATTTGCATATGTGCCGCCGTGCGCGACGAGATTCCTCACGCCCGTCTTCTTGCACAGCTCCAGCCAGCGCAAGAGGCTGTTTTCGGCTTGTGTGCCGTCGGCTTCCGCTATGTTGTCCCATACGTGGGCGGATAGCAGCATGTCGCGGGATTTCGACAGAGAAGGCAGCAGGGCCAGATCCTCGAGTGTGCAGTGGGGGCGGGCAAAGGATTCGTGCCATGACATCTCAACGCCATCGAGCTGAAGATCAACAGCCGCCACATCGAGGCAATCGGTGATAGTTTGCCATCGGAAATGAAGGGCGCTGATGATTGTCTTCATTGTTGTGTTTCCCGTTTAGGATGCGGCTCCGACGCGCGGCCTACGACGGCCACACCGAGTTCATCGCTTCGGCGGCGGCGGCTATGGCTTCCTCGGGCTGCATCCGGCGCACGCGCTCCGAAAACGGCTCGACCATCACGGGGCCTTTGTAGAAGATGCGGTCGAGCGCCTGCAGGAAGCCTTTTACGTCGATCACGCCCGTCTCGCCCGGCAGTGCCCGCGCGTTGTCCTTTAGCCGCTCGACGGGCACGCCGGCGGGTGCGTCGTTGATGTGCACGTCAACGACCTGGCCGGCCTTGAGCTTGATGATGTCGTCAATCGTTCCGCCCGATGTATGCCAGTGCCACGAGTCGAGCAGCAGGCCCACGTTGTCAGCGCCGATCTCGAAGCACAGCCGGAGCATTTCGGGCATGTCGTGGATGAAGTCGAACTTGTGCCCGTCGCGCAGTGTTTTGGGTCCGAGGAATTCGAGCCCGAATTGGATATCGTTGCGGTCGAAAACCTCGCATATCCACTGGAAGCGGCGCTTGTGCAGCATGAAGTTGTCGGCGTATTCGATGTCGTCGTGCCACGACTGCACCCAAGTGCTGCAGCGCGTGCAGCCGATAGCGCGTGCCGCTTCGGCCATCTCGGGCAGGGCAAGCACGCTTTCGGTGAACTCGGGCGTGTCGGCGCGGTGGTCGAACGGCAAGCCGAAGCCGGCCGGCTTCAGCCCCTGCAGCGCGGCTTTTGCCTTCTCGGGTCCAAGCTCGGCCGCCCAGCGCACGTCGAAGTAGATTCCCTCGAAGCCGTGCTTCTTGGCGAGAGCCACGCATTCCTCAAAGGGCAGGTTTACGCCGATCGCACCGGGAGATAACGCTTTGAACATACGGGATTCCTTTCCTGCAGAACGCGCCGTCGAACAGCCGCGGCGCGGAGCGCCTCAGATATACGCAATCACAGCGAAAACGACAAGCATAGCGGCTATGAAGATAGACGTTTTCTTCATCTCAGCCCGGCCGGGCCGCACGGCCCGCCAGTTTGCCAGCACAAAACCGGCGCCGATGAACGGCAGGCCGGGCACGCCGCCCACGGCCGCGGCAACTACGAGGCCCGCGGCCAGGCCCCCGAACGCGCCCAGCAGCGCCCGCCGCATGCTCAGCCCCAGCCGCGCCGCTATGCACAGAAACATCGCAATGAAAATGATGTCCGCCACGCCCGCCACCGGGTTCATCTCGTCGGCGCCGATGAACGGCTGCCCGACGAACGCGTGGCTCATCACGAACTCGTTCTTGCTTTCCACGATCTTTTTGGTGGGCCCCGCCAGCACGCTCCAGATGTCGGCCAGCGCCGCCACCAGGCACATCGGCACCACGTAGCGGGTGGATTCCACCATCCCCGCGAGAATCGTGCCCGCACCGAAGCTCACCACCACCAGCGTCAGCCCCACCACCATCCGCGCGGCCAGCGGCCAGCCGTCCAGCACCTGGTACACCAGCAGGTTTGCCGCCGCACCCACCATCAGCATCGCTATCGCCTCGACAAATCTGAAATCCCCCTTGAGCAGGATATACAGGCTCAGGCACGCAGCGGCCATGCACAGCACCGAGGCCAGAAACGTACCCCCCACGCGGCCGGTGAGCGTGTTCAGCGGCCCAAGCGCCAGGCGGAAAAGCAGGAATCCGCCGCACCAGGCGGTTGACGCCGCTAGCACGCACACGGGCTTGTTTTTCAGGATGCTGCAGGTCAAGATCGTGTTCCCTCGGGGTCATGAAGCAATCGCCCCGGATCAATTTGTAGCATGTCAAGGGTGAGAATGCAAGCGGAACTGCGGAAAAATATCGAGTGGTCACCCTCCGAGCGCGAAGCCGCCCCACGAAGTATCGGCACGCCGGCCGTGCAATGAACCGGAAGCGCAGGCCACGACCGCGGACGCCGCATCACGTCTCTATGCAGCCTGAAGCCTAGGATTCCAATCGAACATCGAACATCGAACACTGAACATCGAACATCGAACGAAAGACTTGCCTGACCGATGTAAACGCGCATCGTGTTTGCATGTAGCCCAAAAGACCAAAGCCCACAAAGCCAAAGCCTGTTCCCCGGTGCGCCCACAGACCGTTTACCGACCCGTGCCGCGTTTGATATGGCATTTTGGGGGCCGATGCTGTAGAATGGAACGCAGGCCAGACAGGAACCCATGATGAAAACTTTGCCCGAATACTTCATCGAAATCGCAGAGAAACATGCCGGCAGGATCGCGGTCGCCGATCCGTCGGCTTCGCTCACGTATGCCCGGCTTGCGGCCTGCGCCGCCGGAGTGGCAGAGGCGATCGCCGCCACAGAGCGCGATTTCGTAGCCATTGCGATGCCGTCGTGCGCCGCATTCCCGGCCGCGTATTTCGGAGTGCTTCTCGCGGGCAAAACGCCCGTGCCGCTGAACTTCCTGCAGGAGCCGGCCACGCTGGCGGCAATCGCCGCCGATGCGGGCTTCGACACCATCATCACCGTGGGGCCGCTGGCCGAACCGATGCGCAAACTTGCGCCGCACGTGCTGTGCGCCGAGGCGATCAGCCCCGCCGCCCCTCGCCCCCCGGCTCGCGGCGGCAGCTTCGACGCCCTCGCCACTCTTCTCTACACCTCCGGCACGGCCGGGCCGCCCAAGGGCGTGATGCTCACGCATCGCAACCTCGTGAGCAACGTGGAAAGCTCCGTGGGCATGGCCGAATACACGCACAACGACGTCAGCTTCGGGCCGCTGCCGCTTTTCCATGCGTTCGGCATCACGTGCACAATGCTTCTGCCGCTGCTGAACGGTGCAACGGCTCTGTTCATTCCGAAGTTTGTGCCGGCGGCCGCGCTGAAGCTGATTGCCGAGAACCGCGTGACTTGCATCTTCGCGGTGCCTTCGATATACAGGCTGCTGGTGCAGGCCGCGCAGGGCCTGCCGCGCGAGCAGTTTGCCAGCCTGCGGTTTTGCGTGGCCGGGGGCGAGGCGCTCGGCAACGAGACGGCCGAGGGATTCGAGCGCGCCTTCGGCCGCCCGCTGATGCAGGGTTACGGCCTCACGGAGGCCTCGCCCGTTGTCAGCCTCAATCCGCCATACGCCGTGCGCCGGGGCTCGGTGGGCGTGCCGCTGCCGTGGGCCGAGGTGCAGATCAGCGACGCCGCCGGCCTGCCGCTGCCCGCGGGCACGCAAGGCGAGCTGTTGATTCGCGGCGCCTGCGTCATGCGCGGCTATCGCAATAACCCGGATGCCACGCGCGCGGCGATCGACGCCGCCGGCTGGCTGCACACGGGCGACCTCGCCACCCGCGACACCGACGGCTACCTGCACATCACCGGCCGCGCCAAGGAAATGATCATCTCGGCCGGCGAGAACATCTCGCCCGGCGAGATCGAGGCCGCAATCAACAGCCATCCCGCCGTGCTCGAATCGGCCGTGATCGCCCTGGCCGACGCCGCACGCGGCGAGGTGCCGCAGGCGTTCGTTGCCCTCAGGCCCGGCGCCCAGGCTACCGAGGCCGAGATCATCGAGCACTGCCGCGCGCTCCTCAGCCGAACGAGGGTACCGCGCCAAGTCACATTCCGCACCGATCTGCCCCACACGCTCACCGGCAAAATCCTCAAACGCGCTCTCAAGTGAGCCACTTGATATTCCAACGTCCGCCTTGTATAATCCCAGCCGTCGACTGCCGTGCAAATGCGTTGACGCGGAGCAGGAACGATGGCGAGCTTTTATGGATACGAACAGTTTGCCGGCCACTGGGGCGAGAATGCTCGATTGGCCCTCGACACCATTGAAATGAAGCCCGCGCGCGGCATCCCGTCGTGGACCTGCCACCCGATGGACGCACCGTTCATCGAGGAGATGATTGGCCGTGCTCCGGGCGATTTCCGCAGTGATCCCGATGGCGTTTACATCGCCTTCCAGCAGGCTATCGGCACGTGCTACATCGACCAGTACCTGGCCGAAAACGTCCTCTCGCTGAGCCATGGCGGCTTCGAATCCGACACGCCCCGCTCGGCCACCACCGGTGCGGAGAGTATCGTGCGCGACGGCATCGAGATCGATTCGCCCGAGGCGGTGGTGGAGCACATGGAGCGCTGCGTTTTTCCCGCACGCAAGCGCGAGATCGAAAGCTTCAATTCCAACGATCCCGCCCTCGTTGCCGCACTTGTCGACGGCGAATGCGCCCTGCAGAAGAAGCTGGGGCACAACATCCTCAAAGGGCCGTACGGCGGGTTCTTCAGCTTTCCGTGCTTTCAGTATTACGCATACGGTTACGCCAACTATTTCATGACATACGCGCTCTATCCCGAGGTGATCGAGCGCGATTTCGCGCAGCAGGCCGACCTGGCGGCGCTGCGAAACCGCGCCGCGGCACGCGCGATCATCGACGGCGGCCTGCCCAGGCTGCTGCGCCTCGATCACGACATGGCCGACGCACGCGGCACGCTGGCTAGCACAGCTTCTTTGGAAAAAATCTGGCTGCCGCATTTCGCCCGTGCAATCCGGCCGCTGCTCGACTCCGCCATCCGCCTGATCTGGCATTGCGACGGCAACCTGATGGGCCTCGTGCCCGGCTTGCTCGAAGCGGGCGTTGGCGGATTCCAGGGCTTTCAGTATGAGCACGGGATGGACTACGAACGCATCTGCAGAATGACCGACCGCGACGGCCGCCCGCTGCTGATTATCGCAGGCGTGTCCGTTACCACCACGCTGCCATACGGCACACGCGAAGACGTAATCGCGCAGATGCGCCGGCTGGTGGAGCACGGCCCGCGCCGCGGGCTGTTCCTCGGCGCGAGCAGCAGCATCACGCCAAACACGAACCGCGAGAATATCCGCACCTTCATCGAAGGGCTGGAATACTACAGGCATCACAAACGCGACTGAACAAGGAGAATGAACGTGAAGAAGATCAGAGTGGGCGTGGTGGGCGTGGGCCGCGGGATGGGTTTCGCGCACAACGCCGGCGACGCCGTTGGAATGGAGCTGGCGGCGCTGTGCGACAGCAGAAAGCCCGCGCTCGCGTCTGCAAAGAAGGCGTTTGCCGCCGCCGGCCGGAAGATCGCCACCTACACGGATTACCGCAAGTTCCTCGAGCACGATTTCGACGCGGTGATCCTCGCAAACTTTTTCCACCAGCACGCGCCGTTTGCGGTGCAGGCGCTGTCGGCCGGCAAGCACGTGATGTCGGAGACCACCGCCTGCTTCACGCCGGCCGAAGGCGTGGCGCTCGTCGACGCGGTCGAGAAGTCCGGCCGCATCTACATGTTTGCCGAAAACTATCCCTACATGCTGTTCAACCAGGAAATGCGCCGCATATTCCAAACCGGACGGCTGGGCCAGTTCGTATACGGCGAGGGCGAATACGTGCACCCGGCCGATGCTAACTTCTGGAATTACATCTCGTGCGGGCAAAACCACTGGCGCAACTGGATACCGGCCACATACTATTGCACGCATTCGCTGGCGCCCATCATGTTCATAACCGACACGCGGCCGGCGAAGGTGAACGGCTTCGTAATGCCTCACCCGGCCGACGACCCCGTGTATCAGCGCAGCGTGCGCACGTCGGACGGCACGTCGATGATCGCCGTGCGAATGGACAACGGCGCGGTGGTGAAACTGCTGCAGGTGAATTTGCGCGGCGAGAGCATCTGGGTGCGTGTGCACTGCAGCCGCGGCCAGATGGAAAACCTCCGCCACGGCCACACGCAGATGGTTCGCCTGCGCCGCGAGCAGTATCACGAGGAGATGATCGAGCCGGAGGAGCAGATTTACCTGCCGTCGTTCCCCGCGGGGCACGAAGCCGCCAGGCATGCCGGACACGGCGGCGGCGATTACTTCATGAACTACCACTTCGCCGATGCCATCCGCAAGAAGGAGCAGCCATACCTCGACGTCTACCGGGGCGTTTCGATGTCGCTGGTCGGCATCCTCGCCTATCGTTCGGCGCTCCAGGATTCGGCCACGATCGACATACCGGACTTCCGCGACAAAGCAGTGCGGGCACGCTATGCCAACGACGACTGGACGCCCGACCCCGAGCGCCGCAAGGAAGGCGACCCGTGGCCCAGCATCCTCGGCGAGATCAAGCCCACCAAGGCCGGCATCGCGTTTGCCAAAAAAGTGTGGAAGCAGGCGGGATACGGCGGGGACTAGACTCAGGCGCGGGCACAAGGCTTATATGCAGTTGCCCGAAGGGCCGGAGTTTCTACCCCAGCCCTTCGGACAGTAATGGAACAAGAACGAAATATCACAGCGGTTACGAGGCCGCATGCCAAGGCGCGGTCATTCGTAACTGATATGCTTCTCGGCCGCCTGGACTTTCAGCGCATCGAGCAACTGCTGGTCAAAGCCGCTTCGAGCGGTTTTGTCTTCGGCGATTTGCTGCTTCACAAATTCGTTGCGCTTTTTCGATACTTCCGCGATCTGCTTGTTCAGATCGTCGCGCTCGACCTGTTTTTGGGCAAGGTATTCGGTTTGCTCGTCCTTCGTCATTTTGCGCACGTTTTCGGGCAGCATGTCGGGCTTGAGGTTTTCGAGTTTGACAACTGCGTTGCGCATGTCGTCAACGAGGTCATTTCTGGCCACGATGCCTGATCTGGCGGCAAAGGATGAGCGTTCGGCGGCTGCCGCCGTGGGAAGCGATTTGGCGGAGGTGTTCAGCTCGGCTTGCTTTTCGCGCACGCCCGCCTTTCCGTAAACGACGGCGGTGTCGAGCAGCTTGCCGTTAAGCTCGGCCAGTTCCTTGTCGTAGGGGGTGGGTATGCTTTTCACGCCGCCGTCTTGCGCAATGGCGAGGAACACACCGTCGGCAAGCGCGGCAACGTCCTTCCACACGCTCTCGGCGTCCTTGTTGTTGCCGCAGAGGATGGTGTTGATGTTGATGCCCTTCTCGATGGCGGCCTTGGCGGTTTTGTCGTAGGTGGGCACGTCCTGGTATTCGTTGTGTGGAGGGCAATCGCCCACGAGATAGATGATTTTGAGCACGGCGCTGTCGTCGCTCCATTTCAGCTTGTGCACGGCATCGTGGAGCGCCTGGTTGACGTTTTCGGGGGTGTCTCCGCCGCCTTGCGCCCTGAAGCTCGTGAGGTCGGCGTATACCTGGTCGATGTTGTCGGTGAGGTTGAAGACCTTGGTGACGTATTCGTCGCCTTTGTCTCGATAGGCCACAAGCCCCATACTGACGGCGGGCGTGGGCTTGCCGAGGACGATCTGGTTTGCGATGTGCCAGATTTTCTCCTTGGCTCCGGCGATAAGCCCGCCCATCGAGCCTGTGGTATCGAGCACGAAAGCGACCTCGACGCGCGGCTGCACGGTATGCTCAGGTGCTTCGGCGCCTTGTGCAGGCAAACTTCCGGCAACAAAGAACATTGCGGCGATAGCTGATGCCACCATCCCAATCGAGCCTTTCATGGCTTTCTCCTTTCGTCCGGTTCTGGAAAAGCTTCCCATCGGGGCCGTTTGTGCGGCTCCTGAAATGTTAGACGCGCAATAGTGCCGGAAGTTTGTCACAATTTTGTAACAAGCGCATAAGCTGTGGCGAAATCATAAAAAATGATTTGACAATCTTGGCCGCTGATGCTATCATCAGCCACGCATGATCTGAAGGAGCCTGGCTACGCCCCGAGCATGAGTGTCTGGGCAAATGGATCGTTAGGCAAACGCAGGAGCTGGTCATGGGGATGATAACGATACAGGTGTGGGATTCCACCGGCAATAAACGACAAAACGTTGAGCTGCCGGACGATGTGGCGCTGAACCGCGTGATAGCCGTGCTGGTAGACCGCATGAACCTGCCACGCGAGAGCCCCGACGGCCAACTGATGAGCTACAAGTTTCACCATAAATCAACAGGCCGGCAGCTTCAGGATCAGCAAACGCTGAGTGAAGCAGGAGTGAGAGACGGCGATATAATGCGCTTGCAGGCGGAGATCACCGCCGGCTGAGCGCGGGCATTTCCGCCGCGAGGTGAGCCATGGATGCGGTTGTCAAAATCGGGCCGGATATGTCGAACGAGGGACGATTCCACCGGCAGGAGCTGATCTCGTGGTGGGATCAGCGCCGGCTGAACGCCGCCAAGGTGCTGGTGATCGGCGCCGGCGCGCTGGGCAATGAAATCCTCAAGAACCTCGCTCTCGTCGGCCTCGGAAATGTAGTCGTGGCCGATATGGACCGCATCGAGCTTTCAAACCTCGCACGCAGCGTGCTATTCCGCGAACAAGACATAGGCCTGTATAAGGCAGAAGTGGCCGCCGCCGAAACGAGGAGGCTGTGCCCGGGCATCCGCGTGCAGCCTTTCGTGGGCAACATCACCTTCGATCTGGGTGCCGGTGTTTTTCGCTGGGCCGATATTACGATCTGCGGGTTGGACAACCGCGAGGCGCGCGTGGCGGTGAACCGCGCCTGCCTGAGAGTGGGGCGGCCCTGGATCGACGGCGCAATCGAGCGGCTGGACGGCGTGATGCGGATTTTTCTGCCCGATTCCGGCGCCTGCTACGAATGCACGATGAACGAAACCGACTGGCAGATGCTCGAGGCACGCCGCTCGTGCGCGCTGCTGAGCCGCGAGCAGATTCAGGCCGGCCACACCCCCACCACCGCCACGTCGTCGTCAATCGTAGCCGGCCTGCAGTGCCAGGAGATGCTGAAGTATCTGCACGGCCTGCCTGTTGCGGGCGGAACCGGCATCGTGATCTCCGGCCAAGTGAACGACGTTTATCCCGTTTCTTATGATCGCAAGGAAGACTGCGCCGCCCACGAGCAACTCGACAGCATCGTTGAGCTGCCGCTGGCATCGGGCGCGGTGACGCTGCTCGAGCTGCTTGGCCGCGCCCGCGCAGACCTTGGCGACGAAGCCACCCTCGAGTTTGGCCGCGAGATTCTTCACGAGCTGGAATGCGCGAAATGCAGCCGGCGCGAGCCGGTTTTCCTGTCGCTTGGAAAAGTGACCGAAGATCAGGCTCGCTGCCCGCACTGCGGCGAGGCGAGATTCCCGCGGCTCATGCATATGATAGACGGCAGCGAGGATTTCCTCGACCGCAACCTGCTGCAGGCGGGCTTGCCGCCGTACGATATCGTTGCCGCGCGATGCGGCACGCGCACCGCCGGTTACCTGCTGGGCGGCGATGCGAGGGCGGTGCTCGGCGAGGCGTGGACGGCTAGTGCTGAAGGGACGTGAGAGAACCCTTTGCGCAAGGAAGAACAAATGCACAAGAAGCACGAAAAACAGGCGTCTCCGCAGAGGGAGCACGCTTCGACCGATGTGAGCCAGATCAAGCTTGACGATGTGAACGAGGGCGAGTTTCCCCGGGCGCTCGAATCCGATTTCCGCGTTTTGATCTCGGCCGAAGCGTTCGCGGCCATCAGGAAGCATGGCTCCAGCGATAAAGAGGTGGAGCTGTGCGGCGTGCTGGCCGGCCACCTGCTGAAAGACGCCAGCGGGCCATACCTGACGGTGGAAAAGGCTGTGGCCGGCGCTGCCACCCGTCAGACCGGCTCGCGCGTAACGTTTACCCATGAAACGTGGTCGCAGATTCACAAGCAACTGGATGCCGAGGCGCCGGACCTTCAGATCGTGGGCTGGTATCATACGCATCCCGGCTTCGGGATTTTCATGTCCGATATGGATCAGTTCATCCAGGACAACTTCTTCAACCTTCCGCACAACGTTGCATTCGTTTACGATCCGGTTTCCGAGCAAAGCGCGTTGTTTGTTTGGCGCGACGGCCGCTCGGCCAAGCTGCGCCGCTATTGGCTGGCGGGCAAGCTGGTGTACGATCTGGAACCGGACACCCCGGCCGACGAATCCGCTGCGATCAAGGAGAAGGTGGACAAGAAGCAGGCCGCGACCCGCGAGCCGGAGCCGGCAAGAGGAGCCGAGCCGGCCGCGAAGACTGCGTCGGCCTGGCCGGTGATCTTCCTGATCGGCCTGCTGGCGTCGTTCTGGCTTGGCGGATACATGAACAGATCGGCATTCCAGGACCGCGACGGACAGACGAAGGCGATAGAAAATCTGATACGCACAGGCCTGTTCCGCGACAACCTCGGCCTGCGGCTGACCCCGGTGATAATGTCTCTGGACAGAGCATTCATGCTGCTGGACAAGGCTCAGAAAGCCGGCGGGGAAGAGGGCAGCGCGGACATGGAGAAGGCGGCCGAAATGATTCGCGACGTGCACGGCGAGGTATCCGCCATCAGGCAGGCATACACGCAGGCCGACCGGCTGGCGGCGCGGATGGAAATCACAGCGATGCTGCCCGATGAGCTTCGCCAGCAGCGCGCGGCGCTCGTTGGGCTGTCGGTGCTTCAGGCTCGCGCACTGCTGGATGGCAGCAGCAGCACCGCTGAAAAGCGGCGCGAGCTGGCCGGGCAACTGCGGTTGCTGGCAGTGAACCTTGCGCCCGAGCAGAAAGCTGCCATCGATGAGATGCTGCCGGAGCTTGTGCCGGCCGAAACGAAGACGAATGAGGAGCAGAAGAATGACAAAGACTCCTCCGATTCTCCTGGGAAGTAGAGTTTCAGAACCGTGGCGGCGCAGCAAGCCGTGTGCTGGGAGCTCTGAATGTCAGACAATATTCGAATAACGCACGATGAGTTGTTCAACAAGAACGTTGACGATATAATCCTGAAGCAGGAGGCTATGCAAAGGGCGGCGCCGTCCCTTGTGCCTACGCCTCTATGGCGCAAGATCATCTTCAGCAGCCTTTTCTTCATGGCGGTGGGCGGCTGCCTTGGCGGCTTTGCCGGCTGGCTCGTACTCGAGCCGTTCATCAACGAAGCCGTCGATGTGAATGGAACGATCGACGATATTGGCCTGCCTCCGATGATCGAAGCCCCGGGCGCTCGCCAGCTTTCGGTGCGCAATATGCGGGTGATCGTTGCGGAAAAGATAACCAAGGTGCAGGGGACGGGTGAGTATGCAGGCGTGAACAGCGTGGGAGACCTGAAAACGGGCCAGACGGTTTCCATGAGCGCGATGATCCTGGATGCCGATCGGGAGGTACTGCTCTGCAACCGGCTGAAGGTGCAGCCGCTGTCGCAGAAGCAGTTGAATGAGCCGCCGCCGAACCTGCGGGATATGGCCAGGTATTCGCTGCTATCGGGCGTTTTGGGCTTTGCGGTGGTGGGCGCGGGCATAGCGGGCCTGATTGCCGCGGCCGACGGCCTGATGTCGCGCAACCTGCGCCGCGGGCTGCTGTGCGGTGTGTGCGGCGTGGGAATAGCGATTGCCGGCGGGCTGCTGGGCCTGATACCAGGGGGCATGGTGTTCAGCGTATTCATCAGCCTTACAACGGCAGCCTCCGACGGCATGTGGTCCAGCGAAAGTGTATCGGGGCTGCCGCTGCTGCTGCTGGTGATCGGCCGATCGCTCACGTGGGGCATCCTGGGCCTCACGGTTGGCCTGGGGCAGGGAATCGCTTTGCGGAACAAGAAACTGATCATCAACGGCCTGCTCGGCGGAATGCTTGGCGGCCTGCTTGGCGGCATATTCTTCGATCCTATCACAAAGATTTTCGCCAACACCGAAATGAGCGGGCAGGCGATGGTCAGCAGGGCTTTCGGCTTCAGCATAATCGGGCTGAGCGCGGGCCTGATGATCGGGCTGGTGGAAATGCTGGCAAAGGACGCCTGGCTGCTGATGCTTGCAGGGCCGCTGGCGGGCAAGCAGTTTATCACCTACAAGAATCCCACGGCCATCGGCAGCTCGCCCAAGTGCGAGATATACCTGTTTAAGGACCCCGACGTCGAGCCTCGCCACGCGCTTATCCACAAGGTGGGCAACCGCCACGAGATCGAGGCGCTCGATACCGCGTCGGGCACTTTTGTGAACAACGTGAAAGTGAAGCGGCAGGTTTTGCGCGACGGCGACCGGATCGCGGTGGGTCAGGCTGTGTTCGAGTATTCAGAGCGTGCGCGACGCGACAAGTGAGCGCCGGGTGAAATGGTTCAATTGTGCGAGGGCAAAATGAGCATCACAATCGAGTGTGGGCGGTGCGGGCGACGCTACAATGTGGACGATTCGGATGCCGGCAAGAAAGCAGAATGCACGGCGTGCGGGGCGGCGATAATCATTCCCGCGGCGGGCATGCTGCATTCGGAGCAGAAGCCAGTGCCGGTGGCGCCTTTGGCCGCGCCGGCTGCCGGCATGCCGGAAGAGCTGATGGCAAACAAGCTTTACGCCGGCAGGAAATGCCCGGTGTGCAAACAGACGGTAGACCTTGGCCAGGCGATACGCAATTGCGAGCGGTGTGCAAGCACCCATCACAGTGTGTGCTGGCAGGCGTACGGCGGGTGCGGAATGCCCTCTTGCGCGAATGCACCGGCGGCCAGGCAGGGCGGCGAGGCGTTTTCAGCGGAAGACGGCGGAAGGCAGTGTCCTTTTTGCAGCAAACGCATAGCCACGCTTGCGGCAATGTGCAGGCATTGCGGCCGGGCGATGCCCGGCATCGCCATTAGGATGTGCCCATTCTGTGCCGAACAGATACCCGCAGCCGCAACCGTGTGCCCGCGATGCAGGGAATCATTGGCGGAAGAGGCCGCCGGCTGGGCGCCGCAGTCATTCCGTGCAAGGACGTTTTTTCGCAAGTGGGCGTTCTCTGTTGCGGGAGATGAACTTGTGGGGCAACGCCCGGGGCGCGAACTGCGCGCATCACGCGAACACGTTTTCCTGGAAAAAAGGCGGATGATTCTTTATACTCCGGAGAAGACGTGGAAGTTCCGTATTGATGATAAGGCCCGCATAGCGGTGGAATACTGGCAGACGGGGCGTGTTGCTCCACGTACTTGCACGCTGGCAAACGACGCACTCATATCTGCCATCGTGGGCATCTTCATCTGTGTGCCTCTCCTTGAGCCACATGCCCTGATTCAGGCTTCAAAGGCTGCAAAACTGATCAAAGCCTATCCACGTGCCTTGACGGGCACAGGCATGGTAACGGCAGCCAGAGTGATCGCGATTGTGATGCTCGCATTGTTCACCTTCGGTGTGGTGGCCAATATCATAAAACTAGCCAGTCAATAACAACCCGCGTGGGGCCGTTTTTTATGGAGAGCCAATGAGTATTATCATCAAATGCGCATTGTGCGGGCGAAGCTACAACGTAGCCGATTCGGCCGCCGGCAAGAAAGCGAAATGCACGGCGTGCGGCGCGGTGATTCCGGTTCCGGTTCAGACGCTGGATGTTGAGCCGATGCAGCCGCCGGTTCCGCCGGTGGAGCCGCCGCTCGAACGGCCGGCCGCCGCCCCGGCCGACATGCCGAAGAAGATGATGGCAAACAAGCTCTACGCCGGCAAAACGTGCCCCGTTTGCCGGCAAATGATCGACCTCGGGCAGTCGATCCGCAACTGCGAGCTTTGCGCAAGCACGCATCACGATGCGTGCTGGCAAACGCACGGCGGCTGCGGAACGCCCTCGTGCGGAAACGCCCCGCTGCCCAAGCTGGCGGCAAAGGAAGGCGAGGCGCCGTTGCCGGGCATCGCTGCCCTGCGGAACCGCGACGCCATGAGGCCGTGCCCGTTTTGCGGCGAGAAGATAGCCGCCGCCGCCGCATCATGCCGCTACTGCGGGCAATTTGTTGCCGGGGCAGGCACGCACCCGCAGATGATGATGCAGCCGCAGCAAAACTCCGGAAACGCCATAGCGGCCCTTGTGCTCGGCATTCTGTCGATCGTCACCTGTTACGTGGGGTTCATTCTCGGCATCATAGCAATTGCTCTTGCGGGCAGTGCCAGGCGGCAGATGGCAATGAGCCGCGGCCGGATCGGCGGGCAGGGCATGGCCACGGCCGGCCGGATCACCGGAATCGTGGGCCTGACTTTATGGAGTGTGATTTTGCTGATCATTGTGATAGCAGCGATAGCGGGCTCATGATGGAAGAAAGAATCGCTTGCACATGTGAATGCGGCCGGAAACTGGCCGTGCCTCCTACGCTGGCCGGCCGAGCGGTGAAATGCGCGCACTGCGGCCGCGTGCTCGCCGTGCCGGCCGCCGCAAACGACGCCCCGAAGCTGCCCGATGCGCTTGCCGCCGAGGCGAATTCGCTGGCCGGCAAAATGTGCAGCGTGTGCCAAACCGCCATCGCCGAAGACGAGCCCGCCTGCCTGTGCCCGGCGTGCCGCGCACCATATCACCGCGAGTGCTGGAACGAAGTGGGCGGGTGCGCCATCTATGGGTGCCGCCTGATGCCGGCGGCTCGCAAGGCCGAGCAGGATTCGGCCGGCCGGTCGGAGGGCTGGGGCGACGACAAGGTGTGCCCTCGGTGCGGCAAGCAGATTCGCTCGGCCGCGGTGCGCTGCCGGTTCTGCCGAGCCGAGTTTCCATCGGCGATGCCGATGAACATGCGCGAGTACCAGGACTGGACGCAGCAGCAGGCCCAGCTAAAGCCCACGCGAACGTTGGCGATTGTGCTGTTTGCCGTGAGCCTCATCGGTTTTCTCGCGCCGATCCTGGTAGCCGCAGGGGTGGTGTGGGCGCTGAATTCACGCGATGCGCTGCGGCGCGCCGGCGGCTTCTACCAGGTTATGTGCTGGTTTGGCATCATTCTAAGCGTGATCTACACGCTGATCATGTGCAGCTTGTTGTTTTAGCGAGCCCGGGCTGTATCCGGGCTGATTGCAGGGCAAATATGATAGTTTTCATTCCCACTTTCGAGGCCGGCCAACCGGAGGCAGGCGAGATTTGCGCCTGCTGCCGGCAGATCATAAGCGTGGGCGAGGCCGTGGGGCGCTGCCCCAAGTGCCGGCATCTTCAGCACGCCGCGTGCTGGGAACAGTCGGGCGCGTGCTGCTCCAATGCGTGCTACCAGGGCGGGGTGGAGATATGCCGGCCGCAGGTTTCGGCACTGCCGGAGCCGGCCGGCGAAAAGATCGTAATCACGCGCGGCGACACGGCCGGCGTGCAGTTGCTGCCAAGCGGGTGCGCCGCGGCGTCGGCGGCCTTGCGCCGGCCGCCGGCGCTGCCGAAAAGGCTTAGCGTGCTTGCGATCATTGCTTTTGCAGTTTCGATCCTCGCGGCCACCATCGCCAGCCTTGGCGTCGCTTTCCCCGTTCTCGGTGCATCGGTTTCCATTCTTGGCATACCGCTGCTGGGTGTGCCGTGCGGCATGACGGCGATAATCCTGGGCGCGGTGGCGATAAGCGGCATAAACGTGCGGCGGCACCTGAAAGGACTCCCGTTTGCCGTCTCGGCGGTTGCCGTCGGCGTTGTGGCGATAGCAGGCTGGACTACACACGCGGGCCTTGTTTACCTCAAGGACGGCCTTCCGAGTTTCGAGCGGGAGTTTCCGAATTCGTTTTCGTGGGAGCATATAGACCCGGCGGTGCTGGACGACATGCCGCCGCCGATCCAGCGTGCCCTGCGCGCAAATGTAATGGTCACCTCGAAGAACTCTTCGGCGTTGTCGAAAGGATCGGGCGTGGTGTTGCAGGTGCGCGGCGGCCAGGTGATGATAATAACAAACCATCACGTGATTACCACGTCGGGCGGCAGCAGGCACGTAATCACATTTGCCGACGGCCGCGAAGCCGAGGGCAAGGTGGTGTGGCTGGGCCCGGATGGCATCGACATAGCGGTGCTCTCGTGCACGCCGGGGGGCATCTTGCCCGAGCCCGTGCCGGTGCGCGCGGGCCGGCTGATTGTAGGCGAGAACGTTTTCGCCGTGGGCAACCCCGTGGGCCTGGGATGGTCATACTGCAGGGGGGCCGTTTCCGCCATCCGCACGCAAAAATTCGGGTCGGCCGTGTTGCGGCTGATCCAGACGCAAACACCGCTGAACCCCGGCAACAGCGGCGGCGGGCTCTACGACGAAGAGGGCGTGCTTGTGGGCATAAACCAGATGACGGCCGACAAGCACCGCGCGGAAGGGATCGGCTTTGCAATCGCGATCAATGATATCATTTCGCATCTCGAGGGGCAGGCCGGCCTGAGCTTGCGGAAACAGACACCAGCAAGGAAAGACGTGCCGCCGCAATGAACGTTAGACAGAAGCGCCTGCAGGCAGACCACGAGAAGATAAAGGAAGGGCTTCGCAACCATCCCGCCATCCGCATCCGCGGCGTGTCGGGCAGCCCGCCGGAGCGCTACCAGATCGACTACGCCGTTCGCAGCCTCTCCGAAAACACCGAAGGCAAGGCTGTGGAGCGAAATGAGCATACGGTTGAGGTTTACCTCACGCTGGCATATCCGCGGCAGGCGCCTCAGTGCCGCATGCTCACCCCCGTCTTCCACCCCAATATCGCCCCGCACGCCATCTGCATAGGCGACCATTGGGCGGCCGGCGAATCGCTGCTGAACCTGATCCTCCGTATCGGCGAGATGCTTGCATTCCAGAGCTACAACCTGAAGAGCCCGCTCAACGGCTCGGCCGCACGCTGGGTGGAGGAAAACCAGCAGATGCTGCCTACCGATGCCCGCGACCTCTCGCCGCAGTCGTGGATAAACACGCTACCCGAGGCCGCCGGCCGCGAGCAATGCCGCAACTGCCACGCCGCCGACAAGCCGCTGCGCGAGTGCTCGCAGGGCCACACCGTGTGCGCCGACTGCACCATTGCGTGCGCGCGGTGCGGCGGCACTTTCTGCCTGATGTGCAAGCTGGAAACGTGCAGCGTGTGCAGCAGGCTGGTGTGCAAGCAGTGCTGCTCTTCCTGCAAGCAATGCGGGCGCACCGTTTGCAACAGCCACGTCGACACGTGCGAAACATGCGGTCAAACCGGCTGCAGCGATTGCGTGATCGCCTGCACGGTGTGCGGCAAGAAAGCCTGCACCCGGCATATCAGGCAGTGCACCGTGTGCCGCGCGGCCCTCTGCATACCGCACGCGCTCCTTTGCCCCGGCTGCGGCAAGTATGCCTGCAGCGAGCATTCCACCGCGTGCAGCGTTTGCGGGCGATTTTCCTGCCCCGACTGCTCGGCCGGTTGCGATCAATGCGGCGCGGCGCTCTGCCTGGAACACCTCAGCCTGTGCTCGGTGTGTAAACGCGTGGTCTGCAGCAACCACCGGCTCGTCTGCCCGCAGTGCAATAGAAGCTTCTGCAAGGGTCATTTCGACTCAGCCTCAAACATGTGCTTTGAATGCCGCAGGAGACCGGCCGGTGGAGACGGGAAAACGCACTGACGCCGGCCGGAAACTGCCGGAGCTTGCGGCAATTGCCTTCTGCACGGCGGTGGTGGTTTGCTCGGGGCTGCTGGGCCCGGGCGGCGAGTGGCACAGCACCGGCGAGAGGGTATCGTTGACGCGCGACGGCACCTGGGTGCTTCCCGCCTGCCCTTTCCACACCGTCACCGGCATCAGGTGCCCGGGCTGCGGCACCACCCGCTCGTTCATAGCCATGGGGCACGGCCGCCTGGCACAAGCCTGGCGCCACAACCGCATAGGCCCAATCATATACCTGCTCATCCTCGTGCAGATACCGTACCGCGTGCTTCGCCTGGCTTGGCCGGCATTCGGCCGGCGCACCGCCAGCGACGGCCTCACGCTCAACGCGCTCGCCGCCGCCGCGTGCCTGCTGATAGCCAACTGGATGCTGCTGGCGTTTTCCGGAGGAATAGGATGAGCAGGCAAATCCGCACGAGATGTGCAACCTCGCCGGCGATCCCGGCTGCCAATGGACGATCTGCCAACTGGTGCACGAGGCATGGCCGGTGATGCAGCTACGATGTGATGATCGGGCGGCCGACGGAATGACGGCGCGTCCGGCAAGGCCCATTGGTTGTTTGTGCAGACGGGGCTGACCTTCTGAAGCGGCGCAAGCGGCGCGGTCATTCGCAGAAAAATTCGTCGTCGTGGAGCATCGCGGGCACGCCGACGATCACGGCGCGGAAATCGCCGAAGCCGCGGTGCGACACGAGCGGCGGGATGAGGATTACAACGCCGGGCTCGAGGTCGATCACGTCGCCGTCCAGTTCCATCTTCCCGCTGCCCTCGAGGATGTAGTAGTACTCGGTGCAGTGCTTGTGGTAGTGCTTGCGCGAGTCGGTGATATGCGTGACGTGCAGGTTTGCCACGGGCGTGTCGCTGCGGGTGATCGGCCGGATGCTGCTGCCGCACGGGCACGGCACGGGCACTACGTCCTTGATGTTGCGAACGATGTATTTCTTCGACATTCTTCCTCTGAGGTGCCGGTCTTGCATCGGGGATGAAACGAGGCGCAGCGGTGGCCGATGTGCCGCCGCTGCGACCTGTAGCGTCGCGCGATTATTTTCCGAAAACCTCGTCCTTCGTTTTCTGCAGGAATGCCAGGCTGCGGCGCACGCCGGCCTCGCCGTCGGGCCCTTCGTATTCGAGCACCAGGTCGCCTTTGTAGCCCGCCTTTTTCAGCTCGGTGAGCAGAAGCTTGATGTCGATCTCGCCCTCGCCGAGTGCGGTGGCCTTGTAGGTGGCGGGCCCGCCCGGGCTGCCGATGCCGTTCTTCACGTGGGTGTGGAGCGTGTATGGCGCCATCTTTGCGAAGAAGCTGTGCACATCGGCCAAGGGGTGACCGAACCAGCGGTAGTTCGAGCTATCGATGCAAACGCCGACATTTTTCGAGCCGACGGCCTTGATGATCTGGAGCTGGATTTCGGGCTTGTTTGTGAAGCCGCCGTGGTTTTCCTCGGCGAAAGAGACGCCGTGTTTTTCAGCGATGCGGGCAAGGTGCTTGGAGCCGGCGATCATGAAATCGACGATCTGCTGGTCGGAGAGCCCGGGCTTTGGCTCGCCCGCGAAATACTTGACCACCTTCAGCCCGAGCTTGGCCGACAGCGCGGCGCAGTATTCCGCCCACGATATCCAGTGGTGGAACTTCTCCTTGTCCGGCTGGACGAAGTCTGAATCGCACGCGACGGTGCAGGGTGCGAGCCCGTGCTTATTAAGGAGGTTCTTAACGGTTTGAGCGGCGGTGGCGGCGGCGGATAGATTGCCGGCGAGGCCGAAGTCGTCGGGCCGGAACTCGATAGCCGCGAAACCGATCTCGGCGGCTTTTTTCAGCCGCGCATCCATGCTGCCTGCAAAGCCCATCGTGTAGGTGTTGACGCCGATCTTCATTCTGATTCCTTCTTTCTATTGGTTGTCGATGCTCCGAGTATTTTAGCGTCTTGTGCGCGGATGTCAACAGGCGTTTGGGCCAGACGTGCCGCCGGCGCGTCTTTACATGCCGTAGTCCCTGAGCTTGCGGTGAAGGGTGCGCAGGCCGATGCCGAGCATCTGGGCGGCCTTCTTGCGGTTGCCGTCTACCTTGGCGAGCGTTTGGCGGATCGCACGCTCTTCGAGTTCGTGCATGGTTACACCAACCGGAAATGCGCCGGACGCAGCCGGGGGCTTGGGGCGGACTCGTTCGGGCAGGTCTTTTGCCGCCAGTGTGTCGCCGGTGGATGTGATGATCATGTTTTCGATCACGTTTTGCAGCTCGCGCACGTTGCCCGGCCAGTCGTAGCGGCACAGCAGGTCCAGCGCCGGCGGGCTGATGCTGCGCAGCGGGCGGTTGTTTCGGGTGGAAAACAGCTCGACGAAATGGCAGGCGAGCAGGGGGATGTCGTCGCGCCGCTCGCGCAGGGGCGGCATTCGCAGCGGCACTACGCTCAGCCTGTAAAAGAGGTCTTCGCGGAATTTGCCGGCCTGCACCTTTTCCTCGAGCGAAGCATTTGTGGCGGCGATCACGCGCACGTCCACTTTCAGCGTTTGCGTGCCGCCCACCCGCTCGAACTCGTAAGCCTGGAGCACGCGCAGCAGCTTGGCCTGCATCGACAGCGGCATCTCGCTCACTTCGTCGAGGAAGAGCGTGCCGGCGTGGGCCAGCTCGAAGCGGCCTTTCTTCTGCTGCACGGCGCCGGTGAAGGCTCCTTTTTCGTGGCCAAACAATTCGCTTTCAAGGAGCGTTTCGGTGAGTGCGGCGCAGTTCAGCCCGATGAATGGCCCGCTTCGGCGCGAGGAGTTGTTGTGAATGGCCTGAGCCGCCAGTTCCTTGCCCGTGCCGCTTTCGCCCTCGATCAGCACCACCGAGCGGGTGTCGGCCACCTGCCGCACTAGTTGGAAAACCTTCAGCATAGGCTGGCTGCGGCCGATGATGTTTTCGAATCCGAATCGCTCGTCGAGCCGCCGCTTCAGTTCGACGTTTTCTCTGGACAGCTCGCCAGTGGCCACGGCCTTTTCGAGCACCACCGACACTCGGCGGAGGTCGATCGGCTTCATCACGTAATCGTAGGCGCCGATCTTCATCGCCTCGATGGCCGTCTCGACGGTGGCATACGCGGTGATGAGGATAACCGGCAAGTGTTCGTCGAAGCTCTTCACCCGCCGCAGCACCTCCAGGCCGTCGACGTCGGGCATTTTCATGTCGGTGAGCACGGCGTCCACTGCCGGCTTCTCCGCCAGCAGCGAGAGGCCGGCCTCGCCGTCAGACGCGGAGTAGACCTCGTATCCTTCTTCCTGGAGGCCTTCTGCAAGCGTTTCGAGGCCAACGGGGTCGTCGTCGATGATGATTACCTTGCCCTTTTTCATGTGCACACTTTCGTTTTGCGCCAAAGCGTCAGGCCGGCGATTTGGCAGGAAGCCGCTGCGCGGGCCCCAACGGCAGCCGCACAACGAACCGCGCTCCGCCCAGCAAAGACGCCTCGAGGCTTATGCTGCCGCCGTGGTCTTCAGCGATTCTTCTTGCTATATTCAGCCCTAGCCCGGTGCCGCCCTTCTTTGTGGTGAAAAAGACCTCGAAAATCTTCTCGCGGTCCTTCTCCGGAATGCCGGGGCCGCTGTCGGACACGGCCACCGATGCGAAGCCCTTGCCGAGCGACGTTTCAACCTCGATTCTTCCGCCTTTGCCGGCGGCCTGCTGTGCGTTGATGAGCAGGTTCTGCAGCAGCTCAACGAACATGTCTTCGTCAACCTGCACCGGCTGCAGATCCGGATCAAGCAGCGTTGTGAGTTCCACACCCTCTACGGCCTTGCGAACAAATTCGACGGCCGCCTCGACCGTGGCGTTGAGGCTCACGGTTTTCTTTCTAAGCGGGCGGGGCGCGGCGAAGATGAGGAAATCGCTGATCGATTTGTCCAGCCGGTCAACCTCGTGATTGACGCGCTCGATCTTCCGCATGATGTTTTCCTTGTCGTCAAGCGGCACCTTGCCAAGCTTGTTGCGGATCATCTGCACGTTCATCTTCACCGAGCTGAGCGGATTGCGTATTTCGTGCGCCAGGCCGGCCGAAAGCGTGCCGACGTATGCGAGGTGCTTTTCGCGTTCGAGGGCCGATTGCAGCGTGCGCGTCTTGTCGTTCAGCTTCAGCAGGTATCCGCCAAGCGCGGCCAGCATGATCGAGCCGGCCAGCGAGATGCTGAGCGCGCGGCGGTTGTTGTCGCTCACCTCTTCCTCGATTTGCTTATTGATGCGGCTGAACGACAGCCCTACAACCAGAGTGCCGACGATCCGGTCGTTCACCAGCGTGGGATAAGCCAGCGTTACGATGGTACTGTTGGCGACCGCTTCCATTTCGCGTATCCGTCGGACCAGTGTGCTGGTGCTGTCGTCGCGCAGTGCCTGCACGTCGCCCCGCCGCGACAGCATGCCTTGCTCGCCAAACCCCGCGATCACGTTGCCTCGCGAGTTCAGCAGCGTGGCAAATGTGAGCATCGGGTCGACCGGTTCGATCTCTTCGAGCGTCTTGCGCAGGGCGGGTGTGACGTATGTTTCGTAAACAGCCGTGCCGTCGGGCAGCGACGTGTGTGCGTCGTGGACGTCGAGAAGCTTGGCTTTCCAGGCCATAGCAAGGGCGCGTTCCACCTCGCTCTTCAGCGCGCCGGCATTTCGCACCGAGCGCATCAGGCGGTCGTCGAGCGTGCGCGACACCGCCGAGCGGTTGATCCAGTAGGTGAAGGCAAAGATGGCCAATGGAAAAACGGCGACCAGCACGAGCACGGTGATGAATGCGTGGCGCTTGATCGAGCCGTGCTTTCCGGCCCGCCATTCACGGACTGCCTGCGTATTGGTGCTTTCGGCCAATGGAGATACTCCACGCTGATCGCTGCAGATGATCCAGGTTACTTCGCCGCCCTGATTTTTTCGGCAAGCTCTGCCATCTCGCCGTCGGCGTAATGCGTTTTGGGCCAGCCCAGCCGCACGCCGTCGCCCTCCTTCCGCGGGATGATGTGCACGTGCAGATGGAAAACCTCCTGCCCGGCGGCGCGGCCGTTGAACACAACCACAGCAAAGCCGTCGGCCTTCACGCCTTTCATCACCCTGGCGGCAACCGCGTGCACGCTAGGCATCACCTCGGCCAGCAGGGCCGGCGGTGTGCTGATGAAATCATCCGTATGCTCGCGCGGCAGCACCAGCGTGTGGCCCGGCGCCACGGGGTTGATGTCGAGGATCGCCACCACCTTGTCGTCCTCGTAAACCTTCTCGCTGGGGATCGAGCCGTCGATGATCTTGCAGAAGAGGCAGTCTCTCGCCATGAAAAGCTCCTTGTCAATGGCTGCTGATCGTCAGCAATGCAATCCTTTGGGTTTGGGCGGTTACGCGCACGCGCTCGTCGATCCTGCAGCCGGCCACCCACACGATGCCGTCGCGGTCGCACACGATCGGCACGCGGTCTCGCCGCCAGGCGGGCAGCTTCTCGTCGATGAAAAAATCGTGCAGCTTGCGCGAGCCCGTCGCGCCCAGCGGGTGAAACCTGTCGCCCGGCTGCCGCGTTCTCAGCGTCAACGGCGGCCGCAGGCGGTCTGCGTCGATCATCTCGCGATCTCGGCTTTTTCCTTTCAGGAAGCGCTCGAACAGGCCGTGCTCGTTTTCGACAAGCTCGGCGGTGAACGTCATATCGAGATAGCCGGCTCTGCCCGGCAGAGGCAGCAGGATATCATCGGGCACAGCCGAGTGAGCCTGCGAAGCGCAGGGCGGCGCAAATGGATCGATCACTCGCAGCAGTCCGTATTCGGCCCGCAGCAGGAAGCCTCCCGGCAGCGACATTTGGCAGCCGGTGGCGGCGCCCGGCATCTGGAGCAGGCGGCGGCAATGTTCGTACGACAACTGCCCAACGCCGGCATCTTCGAGGGAAAGGCGCAGCGCTTCGATCTGCATCTCGGGATTTGCCGCACCCAGCGCGCCGCAATCCAGCGAGAGCAGGGCGCCGGCCTCGGTGCGGCGGGCCTTCGCGGCAAGCTCGCGTGCAATCGACTCTATCACATTATAATGATTCCGGGCGCCATGGGCAAGCCGGTTCAGGCTTTCTTTCACGCCCGGGCCGCAGGTCGATTCCAGATACGGCAGGAGCGCGAGCCGCACGTGATTGCGGGAATAGGAGGTGTCGAAATTAGTGGCATCGGTGCGCCAGGTGCGGCCGGCGGCCTCGAGATAGTCGATCACGTCGCTGCGTGCGGCGTCGATCAGCGGCCGGACGACGATTACGGTGCTTTTTCGCGCCAGCGGTCGTTTGGGCGGAATGCCGCCAAGGCCGCGAAAGCCGGTGCCGCGCAGGATACGCTGAAGCACGGTTTCGGCGTTGTCGTCGGCGGTGTGGCCAAGGGCGATCTTGCGTGCGCCGGCGATGGCGGCCGCTCGGCCCAGAAACGCATAGCGCGTGCGGCGGGCAACCTCCTCGAGCGAGCCGCCCTCCGCTTTGACGAGGCCGGGCACGTCGGCCTTCTCGGCCAGGAATTGCAGGCGCAGCTCGGCCGCGAGCGCCCGCACGAACGCCTCGTCGGCGTCGGCCGCCTCGCCGCGTATGCCGTGATTCAGGTGCGCCGCGGCGAGCCGCAGCTCCATCGACGCTGCAAGCTCGTGCAGCACGCAGAGCAGCGAAACGCTGTCGGCCCCGCCCGACACGCCCACGACGACCGCGTCGCCGCGGTCGATCAGCCCGCGGCTTTCGATGCTTTGTTTTACGAGTTGCAGGAGCTTCATTGACATGCACCGAGGTGACGGCAGTAAACAGCACATAAAAGCATTATACCGCCAACCGCCGCCGTGAATCAATGATCGTCCTGCATCCTGCGCTTGCCAAGCCTGTGCAGTGTTGCTACTCGCAGATTCTCAGATACCGCGCGTAGGCGTCGTCCCACGCGGCGGTGTCTTTCGGGTCGTAGCTTTCGGGTGAGAAGGAATTGCGCACCACCTCGCGCACGTCGGCGGTGGAATTCAGATCGCCAAGGGCCACGGCCTGCATGAGCACGTTGCCGATTGCGGTCGCTTCAACGGGGCCTGCAATCACGGGGCGATTGCAGGCGTCGGCGGCAAGCCGGCACAGCAGCTTGTTTTGCGTGCCGCCGCCCACGATGTGGATGGTGTCGATCCGCCCGCCGGAGACGTCTTCGAGCACGGCGAGCGCTTTGCGATAGGTGAGCGCGAGGCTATCGAGCGCGCAACGCACGATCTCGCCCTTGCTCTCAGGCACGGCCTGCTTGGTTTTCCGGCAGAACTCGGCGATGCGGCCGGGCATGCCGCCGGGTGCGAGGAATGCCGAGCTGTTGCAGTCAACGAAGCTCCTCATCGGTTTGGCCTTGGCGGCGGCGTCGGTTATCTCGGCGTAGGAGAGGTCCTGGCCTTCCCTGGCCCATTGGCGTTTGCACTCCTGCACGAGCCAGAGGCCCATGATGTTCTTGAGGAAGCGGATGGTGCCGCCCACGCCGCCCTCGTTGGTGAAGTTGTATTCGAGGGTCTTCTTGTTGATGATCGGCTTCTTTGTTTCGATGCCCATAAGCGACCACGTGCCGCAGGAGATATAGCACCAGCCTGTGCCCTTTGCGGGTACTGCGGCCACGGCCGAGGCGGTATCGTGGCTGCCCACGGCCACCACGGGCACGGGCGGCACGCCGATCTCGGCGGCCACGTCGGCGCGAAGATCGGCGATAGTGAGGCCGGGCTGGATCAGTTTGGGC
>Ga0307379_10001990_pt1 | contig 31006 bp, 28 predicted proteins | sample UN2MG_FD_202237 | JGI IMG/M metagenome (GOLD analysis project Ga0307379, IMG submission 202237) | Soil microbial communities from Risofladan, Vaasa, Finland - UN-2 | ecosystem: Environmental > Terrestrial > Soil > Coastal area > Acid sulfate soil | place: Finland: Risofladan, Vaasa | collected...
CCCAGGGCGAGCGCAAGAACCTGATGGCCGAGGCCGATGCCGAGCATCGGCCGCTTACCCAGGAGCGACCGGACCGTCTCAACGACACCACTCAGCACGCGCGGGTCGCCTGGACCGCCGGCAAGGAGGAGGGAATCGGGCTCGGCCGCAAGGATATCCTCGGCGTCGGCGGTGCTCTTCCAAATCTCGATCGTGCAGCCGAGTTCGGCAAGTTGACTAAGCAGGCTTTCCTTGACGCCGAGGTTCAAGAGGGCGATTCTTTGCCGCGCCGGCCCGTCAGGTTCGCGCCTGCCCTCCCGGGTCACGTCGCTCACCAGATCCGTCTCGAAGGGGGAGGGGGTTTCTTTGAGTTTGGCGGCGAGTCTTGCGGCGTCGAAGTCACCCGAGACGATGGCCCCTCGCATCTCGCCGTGTTCCCGCAGATGGACGGTCACGGCTCGTGTGTCCACCTCGCGGATGCCGACCACGCCGCGCTCTTTGAGGAAGTCCTCCAGGGCGCCCGTCGCGCGGAAGTTCGAGTAGGTCCGGCTGTATTCGCGGATGACCAGGCCGCCTGTCTGGGCGGAGGCCGATTCGTCGTCCTCGCCGTTCACCCCGTAACTTCCGATGATCGGGTAGGTCAGGACGGCGAGCGTTCCTCGGTAGGAGGGGTTGGTGATGAGTTCCTGGTAGCCGACGACGCCTGTGTAAAAAAGAGTTTCCCCGAAAGATTCTCCGACCTTGCCGAAGGGCATGCCTTCGAACGTCGTTCCGTCTTCCAGGACCAGCGCAGCCTTCGGGCGGCCCATAATAGGCTCCAGAAAAAAGATCCCTGAGGCCTTTTTAGATATACTCGATCGTGCTTGGCGGCTTCGGGCTCAAGTCGTAAAGCACCTTGGTGACCGATGGGACCTCTTTGTAGATCCGTTTCTGGATCTTCATGAGCGTCGGCCACGACAGCCGCGTCGCGGATGCCGTCACCGCCTTCTCCGAGTTCACGCACCGGACCGCGACGAGGTCGCCGAACCGCCGGCGACCGTCCTTGGTCACGCCCGTCGCCTTGTCCGAAAGAAGGACGGCGAAGGCCTGAAACTTCCTCAGCCGCTCCGTTTCCTCTTCGACGATTCTGCACGCCTTCCGGACGATGGCGATCCGCTTCGGCGTCACCTCTCCCAGGCATCGGGTCGCCAGGCCCGGGCCGGGGAAGGGCATCCGCCCGTAGAGGCTCTTCGGCAGCCCAAGCGCGCGGCCGACTTTCCTCACGTCCGGCTTGTAAAGGGTCTTGACGGGTTCGATGACTGTGAATCCGTAGCCGTCACGGGCGCTGATGCCGATCTGGTCGAGGACGTTGTGCTGCGTCTTTACACCTTTCTTGGTTTCCACAATGTCGGCGGCAATGGTTCCCTGGAGCAGAAAGTGCGCCCCCGAATCTCTGACCGCCCTGCCGAAGACTTGGTAGAACGTGTTTCGGAAGGCCTTGCGCTTTTCCTCGGGGTCCGTCAGGCCCTTGAGCGCTGCGAAAAACTTTTTGGCGGTGCGGATGATGGTCACCTGGATGCCGAGTTTCGCGAAGGTTTCCTTCACCCATTGCGGCTCGTCCTGGCGCATGAGTCCGTCGTCGATGAAGATGGCCTTGAGCCGGTTGCCGATGGCCTTGTGGCCCAGGACGGTGACGACAGCGCTGTCCACGCCGCCCGAAAGGGCGCTGATGGCCTTGCCGTCGCCGACGGTGCGCTTAATGTTTTCGATTTGCCTGCGAGCGAACCTCTTGTAATCCACCTGTTTTCCCCTTGGAGCGTAAACCGGCTGGGATCGTTTGCAAATTACTTGGGAAACTTTTGACCGGGAAGATAGTGACGCGGTCGAAAAATTGCAAGACTTCTTTCGAAAAAAATTGGAAAAACGCTACCGCGCCGGATTGCCGCATCCAAAACGATAACCTGCGCCGGGCTTCTGCGCGCACCGCAGCCTCTCGTTTGGGGGCGACCCCTTGCGGCCGTGATTCGTAAAACAATCTTGCGACATCGCCAGGATCGTCTCGACGACCTCCGGCCCGCCTCAGGCGGGTCGGTCATCGGGTGGGTCTTGTGGATCGGCGGCAGGTCCTTCAGGCCCTCCGGCCCGTGGGTCTGAAAGCGGCGTTTGTACTCGTAGAACTGCGTGCGGCTCACTCCTCGGCGGCGACACGTCAATGCCTGTCATCACTAACCGTCGATGGGTCGGCTGGTGGGGCACCAGGGACTCGAACCCCGGACCCGCTGATTAAGAGTCAGCTGCTCTGCCAACTGAGCTAGTGCCCCTCCGGCGGCTTGCATTCTAGCGGACGGGCCGGCCGTGTCAAGCGCAGTCGTCGGCGCCGGATCGCCCCCACGGTGCGGAGTCCGTGGGCGTTGGGTGTGTGCCTATTGCGCATGGTCAATATATTGGCGGGCGGTTTGGGATGGATTTTGGGCCCAATCGCCGGGGATTCACGGCGTTCGTCCCCGGGCGTTGGGGCGCGGCAGGACATTGCGGGCGTCTGAGATTTTTTGGGCGCGGGGGGGTTGAAAGGACGAGAAAGACTGGTATAGTAAGACGAGTGACGCAGCAGCGGAGTAGCGGAGGCGGGAGGGGGCTTCGTCTTCGTTGGCTTCTATGGCGAAGGCGGGAGGCAATCGGTAAGAGGGCAGGGGGAAAGACAAAGGCTTCGAGCCGGCCGTTACTTTGCCACGTCGTTACTCGGTTACTCGGCTGTCCGGCGCTGGCGTAGCTCAATGGTAGAGCGCCCGCCTTGTAAGCGGGGGGTTGGGGGTTCAAGTCCCTCCGCCAGCCCCAAAAAAGAGATTTGCGATTGCCGATTTTCGATTGAACGGCGGGGCGGTGGCATCCCGCCTCAGGCGGGCCTCAGGCGTATTGGCGGCAAGGGCGCGCTGGTGAATCGAAAATCTGAAATCGAAAATGGAGAAGGGGCAGGTTCCCGAGTGGCCAAAGGGGGCAGACTGTAAATCTGCTGGCTCAGCCTTCGGAGGTTCGAATCCTCCCCTGCCCACCACCTAGAATGCGGAAGGCGGAAGTGGGAACGCGGAACGAACGGCGGGCGGGGCTCTCCGCCGCGAGTTCGGCATTCCGAGTTCCGCATTGGTTGAGCGGGCGTAGCTCAATGGTAGAGCACCGGCCTTCCAAGCCGGCTATGTGGGTTCGATCCCCATCGCCCGCTCCACTCACCCCTACGCCCCCGCCAGACGCCGGATCGCCTTGACCGCAATGTCCGTCCGCCAGTGCGCCCGGCGAAAGTGTATCTTCTGAACCGCTTCGTATGCCCGGTCCCGCGCCTCGCCGATATCCGCGCCCAAGGCCGTCACGCCCAGCACGCGGCCCCCGTTCGAGTAAACCTTGCCGTCCTCGGCGCGCGTGCCCGCGTGAAACACCACCACATCGTCCATCGCGTCGGCCTCATCGAGTCCGGTAATCTCCTTGCCCTTCTCGTACGAACCGGGATACCCGCCGGAGGCCATCACGACGCACACCGCCGGCCGCGGGTCCCACTCTACGGCGACGCTTTCCAGGCGGTCGTCCATCGTGGCCTCCAGAAGTTCCACCAGGTCGCTCTTTAGGCGGACGAGGAGCGGCTGGGCCTCCGGATCGCCGAAGCGGCAGTTGAACTCCAGGACCTTCGGCCCGCCTGCCGTCACCATGATCCCCGCATACAGCAGGCCGCGGTACGGGGCCCCTTCCACCCTCATCCCATGAACCATCGGGACGAGGATTTCGGCTTCGATCTGGCCTTCGATGCGGTCCGTGACGACCGGCGCCGGGCTGCAGGCCCCCATGCCACCCGTGTTCGGTCCCTTGTCGCCGTCGTAGGCCGCCTTGTGATCCTGCGACGATTCGAGTATGTAGATGCTCGAGGAACTCACCAGGGCCAGAATCGACGCCTCCTCGCCCTTCAGGCGTTCTTCGATGATGATTCGCTCGCCCGACGCGCCGAACGCCTTTTCGTTCATGATCTTCTCGACGGCCTGGCAGGCTTCGTCCTGGTTCCCGCAGACAAAGACGCCCTTCCCCGCCGCCAGACCCGAGGCCTTCACGACGAGCGGCTCCTCGTGACTTTCGATGTAACACAGCGCGTCGCGGGCCGACGTGAAGGAGGCAAACTCGGCCGTCGAAACCGCATGGTGCTTCATGACCATCTTCGACCAGGCCTTCGACCCCTCGACCTGGGCGGCTGCCTTGTTGGGACCGAAGATCCGGAGCCCCTCGCCCTGGAACCGATCCACGATGCCCTCGACCAGCGGCACCTCCGGCCCCACGACCGTGAGATCGATTCCCTTCTCGCGGGCGAACCCGAGCAGCGAGTCAACGTCCTCGGCCCCGATCGGGAGGCACTCGGCCACCTTCGCGATGCCCGGATTGCCCGGCGCCGCATACAGTTTCGTGCAGCGGGAGGACTGGGCCAGTTTCCAGCAAAGGGCGTGTTCGCGTCCCCCGCCGCCGACAACTAGAATCTTCATCGCGCCTCTTCTCCTCACTCCATCTCGGAGCCTGTGGGGGCTCCGATTTTAGACCCGTTCGCGGCGGTTCCTCAAGCAAAATGCGCGGCCCGGCCATGGAGCGCCCCCGCAGGGCGCCGCCCGCGCGCGTTTTTCGCCGCCGGTTATGAGCATAGGCTCAAAATGCGCGCCGCCCATTTCCCCCGTCCTGCGGCCCGTGTCTCACGCCGTTCCCGGCCTACCATTTTGACAGGGCGGGACGACCAGTGACTGGGTGACCGGGCAACTGAGTGACGGAGTGACGGAGGCAGCACGAAAAACCATATTTTCAATTTTCGATTTGCGATTCTAGATTTTCGCTCCGGACGGCGAACGGCGGCGCAGCCGCCTTGGAGTCCGCTGCCTTGCCGCAGGCCCTGAGTTCGCCGAAGGGGGACCGCATTGGCGGGACACACCGCACGCCGAAGGCGCCACAAAGTGGGGATGCCGCCCCTCCGCTAAGGGCTGCGGGGAAAATTGTCACACCCAGCACCCACGGGCAATGGCCATGCTTGGGAGTACCACCGGCGTCGGTCGTGCCGAAACGCGCCTTGACGCCGCCGCTCCGATGCGCCATAGTAAGGACATGGGTTCCGTTGTGCCCTACGAGGGGTCCAGAATCGTGAAACCAACCGCCCTCACGTCGCTTCTCGTGAAGCAGCGCGGCTCGGCAAGGGCCGAACTCATCGACCAGAGCCTTCGGGCCGCCGGCGCACGCGTCACCGCCGTTGACAACCCCTATGAGGCGATTGCCGAAGCCGCACGCGCCCAAACCGCCTTCCGATACATCGTCCTCGGCGTGGATTACTTCGGCCGCGACGAATTTCACATCTTCCCCCTCCTGCGCCGGCAATGGCCGGAGACGACCCTTGTCGTCTACCACTCCCCGGGCTTCAGATACAAGGGCGAGTTGGCCGAACTCGTCGGCGCGGACCTCGTCCTGGCCGACTCCGACGATGTGTCCCGCTTTCTCGAAAGCTTCTCGGCGAGGCCTGCGCGGCCTGAAGCGCCACCGGTTGAAACCACAGCACCCGAGCGCGAGGCGCCGGTCGAGACGAAGGCGTTCCTGGCCAAGCCGATGCTGACACCCGACTGGGCCGACTCACAGGCCGAGCCGAAGGTCCAGAACATCACGGATGAGCCGACCCGTATCGACGGCAGCGGACGGCAGACGCTGACCGAGGAAGAACTTCGCGTCCTGCTGGGCGAGGAGGGCGAGGAGTGAACCCTCCGACGAACGCAAGCACCGACGCCTCCGCCCAGCCGCGCGTCATCCTCGTCTGCCGCAGCCCCGCACGCCGCGCACTGCTGGACCGGGTTCTCAACGCCGCCGACATCTACTCCTCCGGCGCCGAGGCCTTGTGGGCCGTCGCGCGCGGCGGCGTCCGCGCCGCCGTCTTAGACTTCGATTGTCTGCGCGGGCGGGCGAGCGAACTCCTGGCCGGCCTGAAAAAAGCGCAGCCCGATCTGGCCATCTACCTCCTCGCCGAGCCGGAAGACGAACCTGCCGCACGCGACCTCCTGGAGGCCGGCGTCACGCAGTACTTTCTCCTCCCCGGCGAGGCGGACGAACTGGCGCACGCTCTGGCGTCCGCGGGTCCTCCGCCGGCCCGGGAGGACAAGCCGCTGCCCGCTCACCAAGAGGCCCCTGCGCCCGACGCCGCGCCTGAGTTGCCCGCCGAAGAGAAAAACCCGCCGCCAGAGAACGAGCAGAATGAATCTCGGGACGAGCAGCAGACCGAGCCGCCGCCCCACCAGGAAACGCCCGACGCGACAGGCCAGGCCCGGCTCGACGCCCTCCGCGACGCCGAGACGGGTCTGTTGAAGGCAGACAGGTTCCGGACCTATCTTCGCAAACTGATGGCCAGGGCGCGGGAATGTCAGGCCGAGGTCGCTCTGGTCCTGCTCAGGCCGCAACCGACGCCCGAGGGAGGGTCTGCGGAACCCGAAACGCTCGGCCGGCTCGGCCGTGCCATCGGGTCCATCCTGCCTGGGGGATACCGAGGTGGCCGCTTGGCCGCCGACCGATACGCCGTCGCATGGGCCCGCGAGGTCGGCCAACCGCAGGACGCCGACGACCACCACCGCGCCGTTATCGAGGCGCTGGTGGCCCTCGGGCCGCGCGTCGATCCGGCGCTGCGGCTCCATGCCGGGCTGGCGCTTTCCTCGGCCGACGGCCCGACGCCCGACGCCCTGCTGGCGGCGGCGGAAGAACGGCTCACGGCCCTGGCCTGAACCGCCGTTGCCGGCGCGCCCCCAGCCGCAGAACCAGAACGCCCGCCAGCAGGTAACATCCGACGGCAATCAACATCAGCCGCGAAAAACCGAACTCCATCGCCAGAAGCGGTGCCGAAACCGTCGCCACCACGGACGCGAAACCGTTGACCGCCCAGGCCCACGGCACAATCGCCGGCGCGGCGGTCCCCACCAGCCTGAGCCCCGTCGGGAACATGTGCCCCATCGCAAACGCGAGCGGCGCAATCGTCCCCCACGCCACCAGAAACCGTAGGGCCACCGGCGCCGCCTGCGTAAGCGCCAGCCATCTGCCCAGCCCGAACACACACCCCAGCCCCAGACACACGACCGCTGCGGCCGCGACCGCGCCGACACGTTCGATCCGGCCGCGCCGGCGCCCGCTCGCCAGGCTGCCCAACCCCCCGAAGAGGAGAAAACCGCCAATCACTGCCGCGCTCGAATAGATCGGATGGGCCAGGTACAGAATCAACTTCTGAAGGAATCCCATCTCGAGCAGCATAAAGCCGGCGCCAAGCAAAAGGAAGTATCCGAGGCTGGCCGCCTTCCTCGGCGCAGAACCGAGCGCCTTGACCCCCAGCGCCAGAGGCAGCACGATCATCACCGCCGCCAGCAGCACCGCCTGCCCAAGCGCCGCAAGCAGCATCAGATACCCGACCTCGAGGTAAGCCCTCGAGCGCCTGCCCAACTGCTCCCTCAGCAGGCGAAGCGACCGCCAGCGGAAGGCATGAAAGAAGTAGGGCCGGTCGTCGGTCGGCGCTGTGACCTCAAACGGATAGGCCGCGAGATAGGCGTCCCGGTCGGCCCCCAGCATCGCCCGCGCCGCCTCAAAGTAATAGGGCCGGTCCAGCACATGGTAGCGGTTGACCTCCGACGCCGTGAGCCCCGGCAACCAGCAGAGGTCGAACCCGCGCTCGTCCGCGAAGGCCCGGATTCGGCGGGCCGCTTCCGCGCCCAGCGGCCGCTTCGAAACGAGCACCGTCACGGTCGCCCAACTGCGGATCATCACCAGCCGCTGGGCCGGCTCCAGCCCCTTTTGCCGAAGCGCTTCGGCCGCCGTATCCAGCACCTTCAGGCCTTCGCGCGGCGGCGTGCGCGCCCATCGCGTCACACACAACACCCCGTTGTCGCTCAACCGGTCCAACATCGCCGCGAACGATTCCACCGTGTATAAATACGATTCCTGGGCGGCATAGACACCCGCGCCCGACGCGCCGAACGCGTCAATCGGCGGCAACTGGATGATGTCGAAAAGTTCCCCCGTTGAGGCCAGATATCCCCGGGCTTCCTGGTTCACGACGCGGACTCCCGGCGCGTCGTAAACGTCCCCGCCGTATGAGGCCAGGGGGCCGGTCATCACCTCGATAATCTGCGGGTTCATCTCCAGCCCGACGATGCGCGGGCTTCCGTGAAACAGGGCCAGCCCCAGGTCCGCGCCGCCGCCCGCACCGATGACCAGCACGGCCGACTGCTTCTGAAGGTGATAGGCAAGGGCCGCCGTCGTGTAATCCAGGAACCGCCACTCGCCGCGCCGCTCTCCAGGGGCGAGTCGCCGTGGCGACCTGCAATCATAGACGGGGCTGGTCTGATCGCCGTCCGTAATGAGCAGCACGTGAGGCGGAACGGAAGCGGTGTATTGAAGGCTCAGCCCCGTGGCATAGTGGATGGCCGGCCCCGCCACCACGTCAATCCGCCCCAGGGGCCCTTCCGTTTCGTAGATAACCTCCACGCCCGGCATGGCCCGGACCTGGGAGAGCATCTTGTACTGGGACATGGTCGGCTCAAGAGGAGCCAGGGCCGCCACTGCGACAGCAGCGGCCCCGATGCCTAGAGCGGCTGAGGCCCACCACACGCGCCGCCACGGAACCAGCCATGCGCCCCCAACGTAAGCCACCAGCGCCATCGCAAGAACCAGTTCCGTCCCACTCAGCACATACATCAAAACGACGGCGCTCACGGCACCCAGCCCGGACCCGATCAGATTGGCGGCATAGTGGCCGCCGATTCGCTCGGGCCGATCCATCAGCGCCACGCCCACCACCGCGCCACCCAGCAAGAACGGCACGAAAAGCACCAGTTCCAGCACCGCAACGTATCCGACCTGGGAGAAGTCCCACGCCAGGAACCGCACATTCAGCGGCACCTTGCCCGCCGCCCACAGCGAACCCACAGCACTCACCGAAAATGCCAGCGCCAAGGCGCACAGCCAGCCGCGCGCCCGGCCGACGACCTGCCGCCGAAGGAGCATCAGCGCCGTCCCGCTCGTCCCGAAACCCAGCAGGGCGACGCTGATGACCATGTAGGCGAAGTGATGCCAGAATCGGACAGAAAGTGCCCGCATCAAGGCTAACTCAAGCCCGATGACCGCTGCGGAAATGAGGCCGACCGCCAACCGTGTTCGCCACGTCGGCATTCGATGTTATTCCGACACGTCCCGGCGACGCAGCGGCACGAAGCGCACCCCCATGAGGCTCCGGCTGCGCACCTTCCCCTCCTCGTCCTTCTCGACGAGCATCAACGTCTGGGTCGCAAACGGACCGCCGACCGGGATGACCATCCGTCCCCCGCGGGCCAGTTGCTTAATCAGGGGCGGTGGAATCTGGCCCGCCGCACACGTCACGATGATCGCATCAAACGGCGCCTCCTCCGCCCAGCCGTAGTAACCGTCCGCATGCCGCACCTTAACCACCGTGTAACCCAGTCCTTTGAGGCGACGGCGGGCGCTATCGGCCAGAGGCTTGATGATTTCAATTGTGTAAACCTGCGGCGTGAACTCCGTCAGCACCGCCGCCTGGTAACCCGAACCCGTCCCAATCTCCAGGACCCGCGAGTCCTTCGTCAGTTTCAACCTGCGCGTCATCTCCGCCACGATGTACGGCTGCGAGATGGTCTGACCGTAGCCGATAGGCAGCGGCGTGTCGTCGTGGGCGTGCGACTGATGTTTCGCCAGCACGAACTTGTGGCGCGGCACAGCCGCCATGGCATCCAGCACCGCCTGGTCCGCCAGGCCGTAGGCTCGGATCACCCGGACCATCTTGTCCCGCTCGGCCTGGCGTTCCTCGAACCGCGGCGGCGACCATTCTTCCTCTTCCACCTCTTCTTCTTCCCCCGCGCCCTGCTCTTCCTCCTTGGCGTCGCCCTGTTCCTTGTCGGCGCCCTGTGTTTCGCCTGGGTCCGAGGGTTCCCCTGGAGCCCTGTCCGGCGCCTCAGCCTCGGATGCAGGCGCCGATTCCTCCGGCCCTCCCTCTCGGTTCTCCTCTTGAACCTCGCCTCGAAGGTCGCCTGGAATCGAATTGAACAGCAGGGCCGCAGCCACCAGGAGCAACGCTCCAATCGCGAGGGCCCATTTGCCGAGCCCCTTTGCGCATCTCCTCTCGCGCGCCAAGGTTCACCTCCTTGGACGAGAATCGCTCGTGACATGCTCTAAGATGAACCGTCCACCAACCCATATCATAACAGGAAAGGTGCGCTAAAGGACTCGAAATGCCCGGAAGGTGGAAGGCCGGGTCAGGCGGCAGGCTTACATCAACGGCGCCGAAAAGTTCACGTCACATAGAGGACACACGAGCTGGACGAAACCCTGCCAGGGATATGTCCTAACCCGTGTGGCGATAAGGCCTTAGATGGCGAGGGCGACGGGATTCGAACCCGCAACCACCGGATCGACAGTCCGGTACTCTAGCCAGTTGAGCTACGCCCCCGCACGCGCCGACCCACGGAACACAGGCCCGATACTATACCGGCTCCCGGCCGATTGTCAACGCCGCTTTCCGCCGGGGAGTCGGGCCCTCAGCGTTGATAAATGGGCAGTTGCCGGAACGAGACGCTCAAAGCCAGTGCGCCCATCGCGGTCGAGTAGCAGGGGCCGTTCGGGCTATGCTGGGCGCCCCGTCCGGCTGGTAGGCGAATCCCCCTGCGGCACCCTTGCCGGGTGCACCTCGAGTTAGTGGCGGTCAGGCGGCGGATTGCCGGTTGGCGTTCCACTCCCGACTTGTCGGGATTGGCCCGGAGGCTGACGTCTTTACCTTCAAGAAGGGCGACGACGGTCGCACGCGATTCGCGCTGACGCGCGATGGGAAGAAAATCCTGGAGGTGAAATGAGGTCCTTGCTTTAATACAGTGAATGACCGCTTGAGACCCGCCGACATGCGGCAGGTCCGGAGCAAATTCGGAATACACAGAAGGTGACCTCTCCCCAGATGCAGGGGCGAAGCACCGGCAGAGCCTAATGAGGAGGATGAATCCGTGCAGGCCACGCGAGGACGTATCAGAACGGGTTGCCCCCTGGCACTGAATCGCCGCCGTTTCCTGATGACGGCTGGTGCCTCGGCCCTGGCGATGAAAATGGGCCTGCTGGACTTTGCAGCGTCGCTTCTGGGAGGGGAGCCCAAACAGGCGGGGAAAGCGCATATCCTGGCGGCGTTTGCACGGCCCAATACCGACCGCTACTGGATGGGCTGGCCGGGCGCCGCCTATGACATCAAGGCCCGCCAACAGCAATACACGGCAATCCTCAAAGCCGCCGCCGGGGAACAGGACGTGCATCTTGAGGTCCTGGGCGACCCGATCCACGATGAAAACACCCTCAACGCCTTTCTCGAACAGGTCGCGAAGGCGGGCCCGGATGGAGTTGTGCTCACCGTCATGCACTTGGATCACTGGGGCGCGATCAGCCAGTTCCTCGACAAGCGCGGGCCGGTGCCGACCGTCGTCTTCAGCCCGATGGGAACGTCCTTCACCGGCCACCTCCAACACGCCCGCAGGTCGCCGAACGCCTGCACCGGCGCAACACAGAACCCCGAGTGGCTCCGAACCGGCCTTCGGATGCTGAACACCGTTTGGAAGATGAAGCACACGCGCCTTTGCATTGTGGCGGGCGGCAAAGTGGAGGACAAACCGCTCGAGGGTCTCGGCACAACGCTCCACTATATTCCGAGAAGCCGCTTTACCGACGAGTTGAAAAAGGTGGAGGACAGCGATGAAGTGCGCGCGGTCGCCGACTACTACGCCAAGGAAGCGAAGAAAATCGTCGAGCCCTCCAAGGAGGACATCCTGAACGCGGCCAAGAACTATATCACGTGCCGGCGCATCATCGAGGCCGAGAAATGTCGGGGCTTCTCGATGGACTGCCTGGGCCTTGTCGGAGGCCGGCAGATCCCCTGCCCACCCTGCGTGGCCTTCAGCCGCCTGAACGACGAGGACAGTGTCGGCGGGTGTGAGGCGGACTGGAACGCCGCCATCTCCATGCGCCTGACCTCGTACCTGTTCGGCCGCCCGGGCTTCATGCAGGACCCCGCGCCGAACACGGTCAACAACACCCTGATGGCCGCCCACTGCTCGTGCCCAACGAAACTCGATGGCTTCGACAAACCGCACGAGCCGTTCATCCTGCGCAGCCACTCCGAATCGAACACCGGTATCGCGACCCAAGTGCTCTGGCGCGAAGGGCAGAAGATCACCATCATGAAATTCGAAGGGCCCGGGCGAATCATCCTCGGCACGGGGCGGGTGCTGCGGAATATCGACACGCCGCCTTCGGGCGGCTGCCGCACGTCGCTGGAGGCCGAGGTGGACGGCGTGGCCGACTCACGCGACGTGAAAGGCTTTCACCAGTTGTTCATCTACGGCGACCTGGAGGACGAGTTCAAAGCCTACGCCCAACTGGCGGGCATCGAGGTGGTCCACATCTGAGCCGCACAACAGATGCCATCGGCGGCAAAGGGCGCTCGGTCCAGCGAGGCTCAAGCCTCGCGCTACACAGCCGGACCGTGCGCCATCGGTATCCCGCCAGGCAGGTGGTGAACCTCTTGAAGGGCGCCTCGACGCGCCGGATGGTCCACGAGAACATTCGTCCGATGAAGAGCCTATCGACCTCTGTCAGAGGGATGCCCAAAGCGTGGGCCCGCGGGCAATGGAAAGTCTTCCTCAACAACCCTCGGGATGTTCGTCGCGCGATTCGCCACGTGGAGCAAAACTGATGCGGGAGGGTCTCGGGCCGCAGCGGTGGTCGTTCGTCAGCGAGTATGAACCACCCCGCGCTCAAAAGACGTGATGCGCTCGCCTGCGGCTCGCGGCTGAACGTGCGACCGGCACGAAACGCTCAAAGCACACCCTTGGTCGAAGGCGTTCCCGAAACGCGCGGGTCGCGGGCTATTGCGGTTTTCAGGGCCCGGGCGAGGGCCTTGAAGACCGCCTCGGCGATGTGATGGTCGTTCTCCCCGTAGGCCACCGTGACGTGCAACGTCATTTTGGCGTGGGTGACAAACGCCTGGAGAAAGTCCCTGACGAGTTCCGTTTCAAACTCGCCGACGCGCTCGCCGGGGAACTCAACCTTGTAAACGAGGTAGGGCCGGCCCGAGAGGTCGAGGGCTACCTGGGCCAGGGCCTCGTCCATCGGGACGGCGGCGGAGGCGAAGCGCGCAATGCCCTCCTTCGGGCCGAGCGCCTCGGCCAGCGCCTGGCCGAGGCAGATGCCGATGTCCTCGACCGTGTGGTGCGGGTCCACGTTGGTGTCGCCCGCCGCTTCGACCTCAAGGTCCACAGATGCGTGGCGCGCAAGCAGCGCGAGCATGTGGTTCAGGAAGCCGACGGGCGACTCGACCCGTGCCTTGCCCTGGCCGTCCAGATCGAGAGCGAGGCGGATTTGCGTTTCTTTCGTCTTTCGTTCGACCTTTGCGGATCGTGCGTTTGCGGCGGCACTCACGCTGCCATCTCCTTCCTTACGGCCTCGATTCCGGAAAGAAGCCGGTCGTTCTGTTCAGGCGTCCCGACGGTGATGCGAAGTTTATCGGAGAGGCGGGGCCGATTCCAGTATCGGACCAGAATCCTGCGGGCCTTGAGGGCTTTGTGCCAGCGGCCGGCGTCACCGTCCGGAACGGCGGCGAGAACAAAATTCGCCTCCGATGGAAGCACCGCGAAGCCCAAACGAGCGAGGCCCTCGGAGAGTCGCGCCCGCTCCGAGCGGACCTTCTCGACGTTCGCCTGCATCCACGCCTCATCTTCGAGGGCGGCGGCGGCGACCTCGACGGACACGGCGTCGCAATTGTAGGAGTCCTTGACTTTCACGAGGCCGGCAATGAGGTCCTCCGGCCCGACGGCGTAGCCGAACCGCAGGCCCGCCAGGCTGTGCGACTTCGACAGCGTCCGAAACACGAGGACGTTCGGCTTGTCCTTGAGGACCGCCAGACCCGAGCCCGGGCCGAAGTCGGCGTATGCCTCGTCCACGACGACGACGCCTCTGAAACCGTCGGCGAGAGCGGCAATCGCGTCGGGCTCGGTCCACGTGCCCGTTGGCGCGTTCGGGTTGCAGATAAACAGCAGCCGCGCGCCCGTCTCAAGCAGCGCCTCGGCCGGCAGGGAAAAATCCTCGGACCTTTCCACCTCGACGGCGCGTGCGCCTTGAATCTCGGCCAGGACGGGATAGAGCGAGTAGGTCGGCGTGGCATAGGCGATGGCCTCGCCCTCGCCGACGCACGCCGTGACGACCATGCGCAAAAGTTCGTCGCTGCCGTTGGCGCAGAGGACCTGCTCGCGCCGGAGGCCGAACCGGCGCGCGACGACGTCGCGGACCTTGTTCGCCATCGGGTCGGGATACTTTCGAAGGAGCGACCAGTCGGTGCGGCGGAGCACTTCCAGGACGCGCGGGCTGGGCGGATAGGGGTTCTCGTTGGTGTTGAGTTTGACCGCGCCGGAATCGCCCTGCGGCTGCTCGCCGGGCGTGTAGCCGGTCATGGCCTCGATGTTTTTTCGGAAGTAGGTCATGGGTTTTGCCAAACATCACGCGGCGGGCGAGCCTTAGGCGGGCCCGCCAAATGTGAACGGCTACTCGAGCCGTTTGCGGACGCTTTCGGCGTGGGCCGTCAGGCCCTCCGTCTCGGCCAGGCGCTGGATATCATCGGCGTCGGCGGCAAGCGCCCTCTTGTCATATTCAATGACGCTCATGGACCGTAGAAAGGAGTTGGCCGTCAGACCGCTCGCCCACCGGGCCGTGCCACCCGTCGGCAGCGCGTGGCTGGGCCCGGCGACGTAATCGCCCACCGCGACCGGCGTGTAAGGTCCGAGAAAGATGGCGCCCGCGCTTCGGATATCGCGAAGCGCTGCACGAGGGTCCGCGGTCAGGATCTGAAGGTGCTCCGGGGCCAATTCATTGACTACGCGAGCGCCCTCGTCGAGGTCCGCGACGAGAACAACCGCGGAGTATTTCTCGAGGCTCCTGCGCGTCGCCTCGGCGCGGTCGAGGGCCACAACCTGCCGCTCCAATTCCTCCGAGACCCGATTCGCAAGGGCCTCGTCGGGCGTGACAAGGACGGCCGAGCCGGGATCGTGTTCGGCCTGGCTGAGCATGTCGGCGGCGACGAGCGTTGCGTCGGCGGATGCGTCCGCCAGGACAACCACTTCGCTCGGTCCCGCGAAGGCGTCGATGTCCACGCGGCCGTAGACCATTCGCTTGGCCAACTGGACGTATAGGTTGCCGGGCCCCGCAATTTTCTCGACCGCCGGGACCGTCTCGGTTCCATAGGCGAACGCCGCGATGGCCGGTGTGCCGCCGATTCGATACACCTCCGCCAGGCCGCAGATGCGGCAGGTGGCCAGCACAGCCGGATGAATGTCTCCATTGGCGGTCGGGGGGCTGGCCACGGCGACGTGCGGCACGCCCGCCGACAGGGCGGGCACGGCCACCATGAGAAGCGTCGAAGGATAAAACGCTTTTCCTCCCGGGACGAAGACGCCGACCCGCTCCATCGGCCGGTAAAGGAGGGAGAGCCTCCGGCCCTTTCGCTTCAGAGGCTTCGGATCGCGCAGGAGAATGTGCTGTTGGAACCGGCGGACGGCTTCGCGGACGCGGACCGCCGCCTCCACAAACTCTTTCGGCATGGAAGCGTAGGCGGCCTCGATCGTCTCTTCCGGCACGCGCAGGTTCTCAGGGGCGAGGCTTGATCCGTCGAACCGATTGGTCCATTCGCAGAGGGCAGCGTCGCCGCGCCGGCGGACGTCCTCGAGGATTTTGCGGACGCTTCGCTCGGCGTCGGCCGCGGCCGCGTCGCCCGAGACCATGCCGTGCTCGATGCTGAGGGATGAGCGGAGCACCTCAAGGGCCGCGCGCCCCTGGTCGGTTCTGGCGTCAATTCGCCGAATCATGGCAAGGCTCCGTCCGGAGGTGCTCCCGGAGCGTGATTATAGGCATGATTATAGGCAGGAGTCCGGCTTATTCAACTGGAAAGGGCGACGGCCAAACAAGGGCTTCAGGCGACGTCGAGGCCCGGCTGGGCGCGGACGACGTCCATCATCGCCACGAGGTTCTCGGGCGGGACGTCGGGCGGCACGCTGTGCGACGGGGAAAAGACGTAGCCTCCGTCGCGACCGGCCTGGAGCAGACGCGCCGTCGCCTCGCGCACCTCGCCGGGCGTCCCGAACGGAAGCACCTTTTGCACGCTCATCCCGCCGTGAAACGCCAGGTGCCCGTGGTACCGCCGCTTGATGGCGAAGACGTCCATGACCTCGGGCTGGAACGGGTTGAAGACGTTCAAACCGATCTCGACCAGGTCATCGAACAGTTCCACCACGCAGCCACATGAGTGCAGGAACACATACTTGCCCGCCTCGCACACCGGGGCGAACATACGGGCCAGTCGCGGTTTAAAGAAGTGCCGCCAGTGCTTCAGGCCCATGATCAGGCCCGTCTGCATGCCGTAATCGTCGCCGAAGTAAACGGCATCGATGGGGAACTTGAGCGCCTTGCGGACCTGGACGAGGTTGTGCTCGACGATGGCATCCAGGAGGTCCTCGACGAACTCGGGGCGTTCGACCATGTCGACCAGGAGGTCCGTCAATCCCCGCATCGTCCACGCCCGCTCGTAGAGCGAAAAACCTATCAGGTAGCGGCTGAAAAGGTCGGGCTGAGCCTCCAGCCGGCCGGGGATGTCGGCGTACAAGGAATCGTCGGACGCGTCGGGCCACTCGTAGTCCGCCAGGTCCGACGGGTCGCGGATGGGCCACTCTACGGGCGTCCCGATGTCCTTGTCGATGCTGCGGTCCCACACGACGCCGTAGGTGTCGCGGTAGAGATTATTCCCGAGAGGCTCAAAGTGCCCGATGGCATCACCCACGTCGAGGAAATGTGTGCCGACGAATTCGGAGAGGTCGTCCGTACCGAGGTGGGCCTTCATGCGCTCGGCGCACCCCTGGGTCATGTCCCACGCCCACGGGACGTAGGGGGGCGGGCGGAACCCGAGGGCTTCGATGACCACTTCGCGTTTGGTGGAACGTGACATGGGTTCTCGCGTTGCCCCCGGTGTAACTACGTGTTTAGCGTCTTACACAGACTCCGCGCGGCGGCCTTCCCAGGCCGCCTCGCCCGAAACCGTACCGTGCTCGATGCTGAGGGACGAGCGGAACGCCTCAAGGGCCGCGCGCCCCTGGTCGGTTCTGGCGTCAATTCGGCGAATCATCGGTCCCTCCGTGGCCTTCGCCATATGCCTGAAAGCCGATTATAGACACGCTGTCGGCCGATTCAACCGGAAAAGCGTGACCGGTCACTAAAGACTGGAAACAGATTTTGGCAGCCGGCGGGAAGGCACCGGAACCGACTCTTCTCTTTGGCACGGCGGGCCCCCAAGCGGCCGCCCGGGGCTCACCTGTAAAAGAAACTGCAAAAAACAGTTGCCGCAAGCCGGAACCTCGCGGTACTGTTGTGCCGAGTTAATCGGCACGGGGAGAAACGGCAAAGGGTATCCGCAGATGCCGTACAGCGATCGGTACATGGCGTTTGCGGGGATGGCACCGAAGCGCATTCCGCCGCTACGAGAAATTCTGGAATAGGCTGAAAGCCACCGGCAAGGAAGTGATCTTCATGGTGGACGGCTGCATGGACGCTTACGCGGACGACATCTTCGCGTGCGGCGCAAGGGGCATCATAAGCGAGCCTTTCACGGACTATAAGGCCATTGCCCGCAAACACGAGAACGGGTTCCTCGCCGGCGAGGGGGACAACCGCATTCTGATGCGAAACAACCCGGACAAAATCTGCGCCATGGTCGAAGACATGGTGAAAACTGCTTACATGGCCGACGGGTATATGATGTCCGTTGGAAATCGCATCCCGCGGAACGTTCCCCCGAGGCGGTCACGCGCTACCCGGACCTGTTGGCCGAACCGGCCCATCGCTGAAAGCCGACACAATGCCCACACGCCGTGAACTAAACCTTGCCATCTTCGAAGGCAAGACCAACGCCGTCCTTTGGCAGCCGCGCCTGGAGACGTGGCTCGACCATCACCAGGAACGCAACATACTCCCCGCGCGCTTCAAGGGGATGAGCAACCTGGAGATCTACGACGCCCTGCGCTGTTCCGTCCGCTATGCCGCATGCGCCGGCATCGACCGCCTTCCCCTGGGTCCCGACGTTGTCTCAACCGAAGAGCAGACCGCCAACCAGACCCTCTGCCGCGTCAAGACGCCGCTCGGCGAACTCTGCACCGTCTATCACGACCTTTACGACCAGGCCGGCCGCCGGATTAACCACCGGATCGAAGACTTCCCCGTGAAAACGGTTCAGGACCTGCGTGTCGCGACCGACCTGGTCAACCGGCAGCAGTTCAAGGCCGATCCGCCGGCGTTCGAAGACGCGGCCCGCGTCGTGGGCGATCGCGCCGAACCCACGATATTCCTTTCGGGCAGCGGATTCACGGAACTGATCAAGAACTGGTGCGGGCTGCCCGGCACGTATTACCTGCTGACCGACCACCCGGCCGAGGTGGAGGCCTACCTGGAGGCCTGCGATCGGCGCGACGAGCGGCTGATTGACGAGGCCCTGAAACTCCCATGCCGCATCTTTAACCTCGGCGACCACGCGACGAACGAATTCACGCCGCCGCCGATCCTGAAGAAGTACCTCATGCCCCAATGGCAGCGGATCGCTGACCGCCTGCACGCCGCCGGCCGCTTTGTGCATACCCACTGGGACGGCAACTCGCGCTTGATGCTTCCTTACCTGCGCGAGACGCGCCTCGACGGCGTCGAGGCATTGACCCCCGCCCCGATGGGCGACATGACCCTGGAGATGATCAAGGAGGCCGTCGGCAACGGGCGCGATCAACTGGTGGTTCTGGACCTTTTGCCGGTGATCGACTTCCTTCCCAACTGTCCGACCCAGCAATTGCTGGATTTCACCAAGCGCGTCATCGACATGTTCGCCCCGCGGCTGATCCTGGGTATCTCGGACGAACTTTCACAAACCGGTCAGATCAAGAAGGTCGAGGCAATCTCCAACCTCGTCGACAAGATCTGCGGACTGGCAACGTAGAGCCCAGCCCACCTATGACATGCCTGCGACCTTACGGTCGCCGCTCGCTTGCTCCGCCCTTCAATCCGAAATCCGAATTCCAAAACCCAAAATGTCCTACACAGATTCGCCGGTCGAAAAGTCGTAGGTCCAGTTCCCGTCGGCGGGGTTCCAGTCGAAGAGTTCTTCGGGCTTGAAGAAGAGGGCGATCTCCTCATCGGCCGCCTCGGGCGAGTCGCTGCCGTGGACCAGGTTAAATCGGTTACTCACCCCGAAGTCGCCGCGAATCGTCCCGGGGTCAGCGTCGGGGCCGAAGGTGGCGCCCAGCATCTTTCGGACCACGGCCACGGCCTCCTTCCCCTCCAGGACGAGGAAGACGAGCGGGCCGCTTGTCATGAAACGGATGAGCGGCTCGTAGAAGTCCTTACCCTTGTGTGCGGCGTAATGGCGCTCGGCGGTGGGCCGGTCGGTCGTCGCCATCTTCAGGGCGATGATCTTGAGGCCCTTCGCCTCGAAGCGAGCAAGGATGCGGCCGACGAGGCCGCGCTGAACGGCGTCGGGTTTCACGATGACGAGGGTGCGTTGCACGGCTGCCTCCTTGCTGAGCGCCGACGGGACGCGGTTGGCCCTCCGCCGCGGATCTTCAATCCGCTCCGGCGGGTCTTCGACAAGCCCACCGCCGGACCGGCGCGTCGCGCCTCACACGATGCCGTTGAACAATTTTGTCGAAAGATAGCGCTCGCCGCAACTCGGGATAATGGCGACGATAAGTTTATCCTCCATGTCGTCCCGCGCGGCGATCTTCGCAGCGGCGGCAAGCGCCGCGCCGCTCGAAATACCCACCAGCAGCCCCTCTTCGCGGGCGGCCCGGCGGGCCCAGTCCATGGCCTCCTCGTCCTCAACCGTCACGACCTCGTCAATCAGGCTTGTGTCAAGGATGGCCGGCACGAAACCGGCACCGATGCCCTGAATGGCATGGGGGCCGGGCTTGCCGCCGGAGAGGACGGGGCTTCCGGCCGGCTCGACGGCGACGGCCCGGAACTCCGGTTTCCGTTTCTTCAAGACGTCGGCGACACCCGTGATGGTCCCGCCCGTGCCGACACCCGCGACGAGAACGTCCGCCTGCCCATCGGTGTCCTTCCAAATTTCCTCGGCGGTGGTGCGGCGATGGACCTCGGGGTTGGCAGGGTTCTCAAACTGATTGGGCAGGAAAGCGTTTTTCGTTTCGGCAAGCAGTTCCCTGGCGCGTTCGATGGCGCCGGGCATGCCCTTCTCGGCGGGCGTCAGGACGAGTTCGGCGCCGAGGACCTTCAGGAGTTTCCTCCGCTCGATGCTCATGCTTTCGGGCATGGTCAGGATGAGGCGGTAGCCCTTGATGGCGCAGACGAAGGCCAGTGCGATGCCCGTGTTACCGCTCGTCGGTTCGATGATGGTGGTGTCGGGGGCGATGAGGCCGTCGCGCTCGCCGGCCTCAATCATCGAGACCCCGATGCGGTCTTTGACGCTGCTCAGGGGATTGAAATACTCCAACTTGGCATAGACGCGGGAGCGGGAGCGGATGATGCGATTGATTCGAACCAAGGGGGTCCGTCCGATGGTCCGCCCGCCGTTTTCAAAGAGGCCGTCCACGGTTTGCCTCCTCGCCTGACCTGGGTTGCTTTCGAGGGCCGCCTCCAATCAACGGGCGGCACACCACCAATCTCGACCCAGTCTAGGAACCATCTTGAAGCAAGTCAAGAAAACGGGCGCGGGTGGCCGATACGTATAGGGGCCATTACTTGCCGCTCGGGCGGAGGCCCTCTGTCAATCGGGCGCGCGGAAAGAGAAAGGACGCTGGAGATGTCACAGATGCTTGAATCGCTGAGCCGTCGCCTGTTCACGGACCGCCGGCTTCATCGCCGACGCCGCCACGAGTATGACACGGTGATTAAGGACTCGCAGGGGCAAATACTGTTCCGCGGCCGCGTGACGGACCTGAGCCGCGGCGGCGCGAAGATTTACGGCCTGCCCGTCGGCACGGGTGTGGAAGAGAAGCAGAAGGTTCAGGTCGGATTTCTTCTGCTGCCGGACGACCCGAAAGAGACGGCCCAGCGGGCGACGTTCCCGGCCTGGGTCTGCCGCATCGAAGAGGATAAAAAAGGGTTCACCGTGGCCGTCAAGTTCAAGGCACCCCTCAAGGGCTAGCGGCACGCTCCGGAACCCATGTCCGCGTCAGGGGGGCAGCCGCCCGAGGTCGGCCGCCCCTTTCGCATGCTTTGCCTCTCTCGCGTGCTTGATACTCCCGCAGGTCACGAGTAAAATAGGACCGGTAGGCCGACAGACGGGAGGCGCAGACGCCCCATGTGGAACTACTCGGAAAAAGTGCTGGACCACTTCCTGCACCCGAAGCACGCCGGGGAGATTGCGGACCCGGACCTCGACGCCACGGTCGGGAACATGACGTGCGGCGACGCGCTGCGGCTGATGGTTAAACTGGACGACCGGGGCCGCATCGCCGACGCCAAGTTTCAGACCTTCGGCTGCGCCAGCGCCATCGCCTCCAGCGACGCCCTCATTGAACTCATCAAGGGCAAAACCATCGAGGAGGCGGAGCGCCTCACGAACGACGACATCGCCGACTACCTCGGCGGCCTGCCGGAAGAGAAGATGCACTGCTCCGTGATGGGCATGGAGGCGCTTCAAAAGGCCATTGCGCGGTATCGCCAGCAGCCGTTTGAACTGGAGGACGAGGGCAAAATCATCTGCCGGTGCTTCGGCGTCACCGACCGGCTCATCGAAAAAGTCATCCGCGAACACAACCTGAAGACCGTCGAGGAAGTTACCCACTACACGAAGGCGGGGGGCGGGTGCCGAGGATGCCATCCGCAGATTGAGGCCATTATCGCCAAGGTCCACGGCGAAAAAGCCGCGGTCGCCGCCCAGGCGCCTCCAAAGGAAAAGCCCCTCACGAACATTCAGCGCATCCGCCTCGTCGAGGAGGTCATCGAGAACGAGATACGGCCGATGCTCAAGGCCGACGGAGGCGACATCGAACTGGTGGACGTGGACGGCAGGCGCGTGCAGGTGGCGTTCCGGGGCCGTTGCGCCTGGTGCCGCGTCAAAGACTTCACCCTCAAAGGCGCCGTCGAGGCCAAACTGCGGGAACTGGTGGACTCAGGGATCGTCGTCGAAGACGTCGGCGGGCGCCTGCCGCAGCCTTGAGCCTCAAGGGAAAGAGCGAATGAGCAAGATCATCTATCTGGACAACAACGCGACCACGGCCGTCGCCCCCGAAGTCTGCGAGGCCATGGAGCCGTTCCTCGGCGAGTACTACGGGAACCCGTCGAGCATCCATACGTTCGGCGGACAGGTGGCCCGCTACATCGAAGAGGCGCGGGAACAGGTCGCCGAACTGATCGGGGCGCATCCGACGGAGATTATTTTTACCTCGTGCGGCACGGAGAGTAATAACACGGCCATCCGAAGCGCGCTGGCCGTGAACCCGGAACGCCGCCACCTCATCACGACGCGCGTCGAGCACCCCGCCGTCCACAACCTGTGCAAAGCCCTGGCGCGGGAAGGGCGCGCGGAGGCGGGCTACCGGCTGACCGAACTGGAGGTCGATAGCCAGGGAATGCTTGCCATCGCCGACCTGGGGAACGCTCTCGACGACGACACAGCCCTCGTCTCCTGTATGTGGGCGAATAACGAGACGGGCGTCCTCTTTCCGATTGAAGACCTCGGCGCCCTGTGCCGCGCCCACGGCATCCTCTTTCACACCGACGCCGTCCAGGCCGTCGGCAAGGTGCCGATGAACCTGGCGGACCTGCCGGTGGACATGCTGAGCCTGTCGGGCCACAAGTTGCACGCGCCGAAGGGCATCGGGGCGCTTTACGTGCGGCGCGGCACGCGGTTCAGCCCATACCTGATCGGCGGCCACCAGGAGCGCAACCGGCGCGGCGGCACGGAGCCGGTGCCGCTCATCGTCGCCCTGGGCAAGGCAACAGAACTGGCCCGCAAGCGCCTCGACGAAGAGCAGACGCGGGTCCGGCTCCTGCGCGACCGGCTCGAAAAGGGGCTGCTAAAAAAGTGTCCGGGGGCACGCCTCAACGGCCATCCGGAGCAGCGCCTGCCCAATACGACGAACATCAGTTGCGAGTATGTCGAGGGGGAGGCCATCCTCCTGATGCTCGACCAGCACGGCATCTGCGCCTCGAGCGGGTCGGCCTGCACGACGGGAAGCCTGGAGCCCAGCCATGTCCTGCGGGCGATGGGCGTGCCGTTCACGGCGGCGCACGGCTCGGTCCGCTTCAGCCTGAGCGTATACAACACCGAGGAGGAAATCGACAAGGTGCTCGAAGTTCTGCCGCCCATCATTCGGCGGCTGCGTGAGATCTCGCCTTTCGGGCGGGAAGAAAAGGCGACGGCCAAACGCTGAGAAGAGCCGGAAAAGACCACGGCGGGACCGGTCCGGGGAACCTTTTTCCAGGGAGGAAGCACGCGAATGGCAAAAATGTTCTTCAATGAGATCGAGGCCGCCAAGATCGCCCAAAACATGGAAAGGCGGGGACTTGATTTCTACGAGCGCGCGGCGTCAAAGGCGTCCGACCCGGCCGTGCGCGACACCTTCCTCGGGCTCGCCGAGGACGAGAAAGGGCACCTGGCCTCTTTTCAGGAACTCGAGGAGACCCTCCAGGACCGCCGCCGCGAGGGCGCCGGCTATGCCGACGACCCCGAACTCGGTGCCTACATCGACCGTCTGCTCGACACGCAGGTGTTCGCCGAAGACGGTGCCGTCGCCCGCCTCGCCAAGCAGGCCCAAAGCGATTACGAGGCCTTGACCGTCGCCATGAAGACCGAACGAGACGCCATCCTTTTCTACCGGGAGATGCTCGATTTTGTGGATTCGAAGGCGGCCAACGAAACCTTCGGCCGAATCCTTGACGAAGAGCGCGAGCACCTTCGCATCCTCGGCGAGCGCAGCGACGACTGCGCAAGCAAGGGGGGCTGACGACAACGGGTTCAAACGTGCAGGGGCGCGGCGTGCCGCGCCCCTGCGCTTTTTCACCGCCGATAGCCTTTTTCTACACCAGGCCCCACTTCCTGCAGTTTTCGAGACTGACGCGCGCGGCCTCAAAGGGCTCAAGCGGCGCGCATTCATCCTGCTCGATGCAAATCCATTCCGTGCCGCCCGACTTGCACACCTCGATGATGGCCGGCCAGTCGAGAATGCCCTCCCCCACGGGGACCATCGGCCGGTCCTCGCCGGCGCCCATGTCCTTGAAGTGGACGATCTGGATGTGGCCCGCGAACCCCTTCAGGTACGCGACCGGGTCCGCGCCGCCGTACTGGACCCAGTAAGTATCGATCTCGGTCTGGACGACGTCGAGGTCCACGTTCTCGAAGAGGATGTCGTAACCGTACTTCCCGTCGAACGTCTGGAACTCGAACGCGTGGTTGTGGTAAGCGAGGCGGAGGCCTTCCCCTTTCAACCTTGCGCCGATCCGAGTCAGTATTTTGCCGAGCGTCCGCCAATCGTCGCCGCTCCGTCGCCGCTCCTCCGGCAGATACGGCACCACCACCCACTCGGTTCCGAGCGCCTTGACCTCATCCACAACCTTGTCGAACTCGTTCTCCATCCTCGCAAGGTCGATGTGCGTGCCGGCCGCCTTGAGGCCCAGATCGTCCATCACCTTCCGGATTGCTTCGGGCGGTTGGGGCAACCCGCCGACCTGGATGGCCGGATACCCGATCTCGGCGACCCGCTTCAGCGTGCCGGCAAAGTCCTCGGCCACCTCTTTGCGCAATGTGTACATCTGCAACGCGACGACGGGCTCGGGCATCTCGGGGCTCCTTTCTCCCAACCGGGGCTTTCCCCCAGTTTTAATGAAGGCGGGCGGCCATGCAAGCGAAAACAGACACCCGGCCCGCCCTTTCTCTTGCGTTCCTCACGGGGTTCTGCTAAGAATCACCGGCGCGCCGATTCAAGGAAGCGCCGGCAGGAAGGAGGTGCCCCATGGCAAAGGTCCTGGTCGTTTATTACTCCCGTTCGGGCTCGACAGGTCAGATGGCCGAGGAGGTCGCCGCCGGCGCCCGCGAGGTCAAGGGCGCCCGGGTGGAACTCAAGAAGGTGGCCGAGGTGGACCCGAAAGGGCTGTCCCGTTACGACGCCCTCATCATCGGCAGCCCGACCTACTACGGCCTCATGGCGGCCGAGATCAAGAAGATGTTCGACGAGAGCGTGGCCATCCACGGCCAACTCGAAGGCAAGGTCGGCGGGGCGTTCACCAGTGCCGCAAACCTCGCCGGCGGCAACGAGACGACCATCCTATCGATCCTGGAGGCGATGCTCGTCCACGGCATGATCGTCAAGGGCACCAGCCGGCGCGATCATTACGGCCCCGTGGCCATCGGAAAGCCGGACGAGCGGGCCGTCGAGCAAAGCCGCCTCCTCGGCCGCGAAGTGGCTGAACTGGCGGTCAAACTCCACGGATAGTGATGAAGTGACAAAGCCTGCGGCGGGCCTTGCCGAAAGTGAGGCCCTCTGGGGGTGAATCTGCGGTCGCCTTTCGCGCCGGAAAATCTTGCCGCATCCAGGCTGGGCGGATTCGACAGGAAATCGCTACATCATCGAACCGGTTGGGATGGTTTGATGCTCAGGAAGGCCGCCACGGTGTAGGGGGGGCGTGATCGGGAAAATTGGTTAAGGCCGACCTTCAGAAGTGCCGAACATACCTTTTGGAGACTTCGGGTGGGTGTCTCTTGCGGTGGGATGGCTCTTGCCTGACCCAAGGGGGTCGCAAATCGGAATTGACCTTCTGAAAGGAGACCGAAAATGCAACGCTCCGCACGGCGCCTCCCGCCATCGGGCCGAATCGTCCTTGCCCCGATAGGCTTTGTCCTTGCGACGGCCTGTCTTCTTGCCGCTTGCGGCTGCGCGGGCCAGACCGCACGCATGGACCTCGACAGCGAGGACGACGCCCTGCTGGGGGCCATGAGCAGCAAGGACTTCCGCAGCGCATGCTTCCAGATGGCCCAGTCTTTGATCCGCCTGCCGCAAATCCAAAGGGCATCCAGCCCGCCGACGGTCGCGTTTACGGAAGTGATTAATAACAGCGACGAACTGCTCGACACCGACGCGCTTCTATACAAGATCCGGACCGAACTCATCAAGAATTGTGGTGGCAAGATCACGTTCCTCGACCGCGACATCATCGACCAAATCCGGGCCGAGCGCCGCGACAAGGACCTGGGCAAGGTCACCGCCAGCAGCGATAGGCCGGTTTACGGCGCGGATTTCTTCCTGTCGGGCCGCGTCGAAAGCATCCGCCGGACGCGCGGCCGGCGCCAGACCCAATACATGCGCCTCTCGGTGCGCCTGACCGACACAGCCTCAAGCGCCATCATCTGGGAAGACGATTATGAGTTGAAAAAGTTGGTCGTGCGGGGCACGTACGATCGCTGATCCTCCGAAACCGTCAGGAGGGACCAGGGCATGAATCGCCGGCTGATTCTCGCAAGCGTTGTCGGCGTTGCGGCGCTCATTGCGGCGGCAGGCTGCGAGCCGAAGCGGGGCCGGCGCCCGGCGTGGACGAACCCGCTCGACCCGATGGAGGCCAATCTGCTCCAGGACCCCAACGACATCGACTATGCCTTGCAGCGGATGGAGTTCGGCCGGCAGGCGATTCGGCTCGGCTCCTATACGCGGGCGAAACCACGCCTGACGGAAGCCTTCGAGCAACTGGAGGTTGAACACGACGCAACGGCCGCCGCGCTTTCCTCCGAACGATTCAAGTACTACAAGGGCGAAACCTACGAAAGGGCCATGCTCTGCACCTATCTCGGCATAATCGAGTACCAGGCGGGCAACTACAACGACGCCCGAATCTTCCTTTCCAGGGCGCTCAGCCACGACCGCGGCGCCGTGGTGCACAAAAACACGCCGCCCGAAGTCGGAGAAGACTTCGGCCTGGCCTTCTACTGGATCGGCAAGACCTACGCCAAACTCGGTGACGCGGACAACGCCGGCGTCGCCTTCCGCAAAGCCACGACCGAAACGCCACGGAAGGAAAAGGACGCGGCCCGCGAACTGAAGGAGGACCGCAAAGAGGCTGCGGAGTATCAAAAGAAGCGGGCCGAGGGAGAACAGTGGGCCTACCAAACTTTTACGGACCCCGAGAAAGAAGACCTCTTCATCGAGGGTGTTGTCAATCTGGCGGAGGTTGGCGGCAATATCGACGAGGCGTCGAAAACGCTACCCGGCGCTTCGCCCGAATGTCCCGTCCTTCGCGCGGCCGAAAAGCCTGGGGAGTTTTTCGCCTCCGCGTATCAGGCGGATTGTAACCTTATCCTGACGATTGAACTCGGCCGGTGCCCGTTCAAGTACCTGGGCGGCATCGGCGGCGAGCGGACAGAATTCGGCCGACCGCGCAACCCTCATGCCATCCGCGTCTATGTTGACGGGCATGCCGCCGGTCCGGCGTTTGAAGCGCTCGACCTGTGGGACCAGACGGCCACGCAGGACCGTATCGACGAGAAGGACGCCGCACAAACCGGCAAGGCAATCTTCAAGGAAATCCTCAGCCACGCGCCTTATGCCGGTTCGCTGGCGGGCCATTGGGACGTCAGCGGGGATGCCCGCCACTGGATGTCGCTCCCCGGCAAGGTTTACCTCTTTGCCGCCAAGGCGACGCCCGGCCCCCACACCGTCCGGCTCGAGGTGTTTGACGTCGATGGTAACCGGCTGCCCCGCTGGACGAACACCTACTACGGGGTGGGTGTCCCGGAAAGAGGCGAGGCGTGCATACTCTTAAACCCGAGGTTCGACGGTGACAATCGGTTGCCGCCAGAGCAAGTTCAGAAGGCGATCAAAGGCGGCGTCAGTCCGGGCGCCGCGTACGCGTTTTGACGCCCGCGCCGCCCCGGATTTGCGGCGGCCGGACCAGGAATCGGAAAGGAGAAAAAATCCATGCTCCGCACCGCCATGGTCCTCAGTATAGGGCTCATGATTGGCTTGGCCGGCTGTGAGGCCCAGCCCAAACGCGTGGACGATCAAGGCAGGGTCCTTCTGGAGGGTTGGACCGTCAGCCAGTTCGTCAGGGTGGTCCGCCAACAGAGCGACCGCATCGAAGGCGGCCTCCTGCGCGTCCGAACCGACCTGAAGAACCGCAAGAAGGAAAATATCTGGGTGGACATCAAGGTCATCTGGAAAGACGCCGGCGGATTTGCCCTTTATGAAACGAACTGGGCGCCGCTGATGCTGCCGGCCCGGTATGTGACGACCCATGAGATCGCCAGTCTCCGGGCGGACGTGGCCGACTATGAGTTCCGGATGCGAGAGGCGCGCAAGGCCGAGGCGCGGTGAGGCGGCCGGCGGGATGGAGCGGAGACGCCGCACAGGGAACTGACTCATGCGATTCAAGCGACGCAATGGACAAGTGGGCGTCGGCCTCGTCGTGCTGGCGGTTTGCGCGGCCATGGCCGCGCTCGCAGGCTGCGGACCGGCCTACAAGCCGCTTCCCTATGTGCCGAAACCCGCGACAGCGCCGGAAATCCTCTGCTGCCATGACGGCGTGGGTCACGTCAAGGGCAACGAGCCCTGGATCCTCGGCGGCACCTGCTGCTGCACACCGACGCGCGAAAATTACAACCTCCACATCTCACAGGGAACGATTCCGCGTTCGATGAGTTACGAGGAGTATCTCGCCCTGTACAAGAAGCGGGGGATCGTAACGGACCTCGACCACAAGGGTTGCGGCAACCTTTGTTCCCACGGCCTGCACGTAATTCTTGGCGGCAAGTGCATGGCCACGCCGACGCCAAGCGCATGGATGTATGAATGTGTCACCTACGGACCGCACACCCCCATTATGGGGGCCGAAGCCGGCGCAGAAGGGGAATAATAGGCCCACGGGCAACCCACAACGCCGTCGCAGGCCCCAACGGACCCGCGACAAGGAAGGGGGTCATGATGAAACCGCGTTTCAATCCAATCTGGCGCAGTATCCTCGTTGGTGGACTGATGGCGCTGCTCACGGGGAGCGCGATGCTGGCGGCCCCGCGCCAATGTCTGTCGGACGATGAGATTCAGGTGGCCCCGCCTCCCCCGCCACCGGAAAAGGCGACGGAGCCGGCGCCGACGTTTGATTACAAGCACGAGATCAAGAAGGTCAAACGGGACCGAAAGGCCGTCGTCGCCCTCCTCAGGACGGGCGACGTGGTCGCATTGAAGGAGTATCTCCCCTTCGGTCGCGGCGTGGGCGTAAGCCAGACCACGGACGCCAAGATCAAGGGCCAGGCGGGCGACGAGACCGGGGACGTCGATCTGGACGTTGAAGCCAAGACCGACGCCGTCGTCAAGACCGGCCTCGAAGACGCGCCCGTCTTCATGCCGCCGCCGATTCGCCAGTTCCTGACGCGGGCGTTGCTCCAGACGCGCGAGTTCGTCGTCGTGGAACGCGAGCGAATCTTGGAGATTGCCCGCGAACTCGCCCTCGCAAAGACCCAGGCGGTCGACCCGAAGACCGCGCCTCGACCGGGCCACCTCATCGGCGTCCATTACATCATCGAGGGGGCATATTTCCCCGCAGGAGCGCTGCCCCGCGACGACCCGGCCCTTGCGCCCGTGCAGCGAGAGATTCGGAAGCGCCGCCTGGCCATCGATCCGACAACCGCCGCCGTTATGTACCTGACCGTTTACCGGGTGGAAACCGGGGAGATCAAGGCGGTGGCCTGCGGCGCAGACCTCCAGCCGCTGGTCGCCATCGAACGCGCCGTCGAGGACCTCCTCGACCAGATGCGAGACGTGGTCGAGCCGATCCGGGTGACCTCCGTGAACCCCCAGACGGGTATGGCGATTCTGGACATCGGCTCCGACAGCGGCGTCAAGCCGGGCGATGCCTTTCTGCTCGGGTCGGCGGCAGACGAGACCGGCGCCCTGAAAGCCCAGGCCGTCGAGGTCAAGCAACTGTTCTCGACCGTCAAAATCGCCGAGGGCGACGCGGAAACCTTACGCGAGGGGATGGAGGCCCGTCCCGAACCCGAAGAGGCGGAGACCACCCCTGTCGAGAAGAGCCCCGATTAGCCGGCGCCGACCCGAGAGAAGACCATTCTACTTTGCACGAGTGCGGCGTTTCCGCTTTGCCGCCGCAGCCTTCCCTCCGTCCCTGTCTTTTGGGGGCATCCTGCCAGGTTGGCAGCATCGTCGGGCGCGCCGGGGCGCATTTTGGCACTCCAAAGGGCGAAACGCAAAGGCCCCACGGTCCCAAAGGCTTAAGACCCCCGGCCCCCAAACTGTCCTAACCCCTTTTGGAACAAAGGATTAGAGCAAAAACGCCTCACGCCTCCCTGCGCTGGCGCTATTGGCACACCGGTTGCACAAAGCCAAACGGAGAGTGTATATTTCGAGCGAGCGATGGTAGCCCAATCTGCTCATTTAGAGCCGCACGAGGCGTCGGTCCTGATTACCGACGACAACGACGGCTGGCGCCTTGCCGTGGACGAACTCCTCCGCCGCGCGGGTTTCCGCACCCTTCAAGCGGCATGCGGCGAGGAGGCGATCGAGATCGTCCAGTCCGAGCCCGTGGACGTCGCCCTGATTGATTTCCACATGCCGCGCCTCAACGGTCTTGAGACGCTGCGGCGAATCCGGCGATACGCCCGATCTCTGCCGGCCGCACTGATGACGGCCCACCCGTCGGAAGTGCCCCCGGCGGAGGTCCGGTCGCTCGAGATCCGATTTGTCTTGACCAAACCGGCCGACGGCCGGTGTATTGTCACCGTCGTCACACAACTGGTCCGGCACACGTGGGGCTAGCGGCGGGCCTGAAAAGGCCCACGGCCGGGGCGGGCCGGACGGGGAAACCAAATTCAACGGGAAAGGAGCCGGCAGTGAAACTGACACCCATCGGCGACAAGATAGTCGTGAAGCGCCTCGAAGCCGAGGCCAAGACAAAAGGCGGCATCGTGCTGCCCGACAGCGCCCAGGAGAAGCCGAAACGCGGGAAAGTG
>Ga0307379_10001991_pt1 | contig 31002 bp, 25 predicted proteins | sample UN2MG_FD_202237 | JGI IMG/M metagenome (GOLD analysis project Ga0307379, IMG submission 202237) | Soil microbial communities from Risofladan, Vaasa, Finland - UN-2 | ecosystem: Environmental > Terrestrial > Soil > Coastal area > Acid sulfate soil | place: Finland: Risofladan, Vaasa | collected...
ATCTCCCCAGTCCTACATGATTGCAAAAATACTGTATCACACCCTATCCTACCAAGCTCCACTATCTCACCTATACTGAGATGTGTATCCGATTCTTTGCCAGATACAATGAATGAACTGTTTAATACACTATCCCCAACCTGCCCGTGAGCACAAATGTAAAGATGCGTATCTACTTCCTTTTGCTCCTTAACATCCTTAAGCTCTGTTTTAATCCTATCCTTAGAATTGCTACCTTCCCCTAATACCCTATTCCTATCAGGGAAATATTTACCCGCTAATCCCTTAACAAATTCCTCAGCACCTTCAAAATTAGGCTTACTCACATACTTCTCCTTTACTATCCCTAAAAAATAATTACTCTCCTTCTTCTTAACCCTCTTCAAAAAGTTAATCATGGATGCACTGGGTAGATGACTCGTTATGTATCTATCGCTGAGAAAACTCTCACCGTCATATAAATCTGAAAACGGAATGAAATGAAGCTCATGATAAGGCACTAGATAAATAACCTTCTTACCAGCAAGATACCCCTCTACTGGTTTAATTAGACAGGTATACCAATCTTTACTATTTTTCTTCCATTCATCAAAATTCCAGTCATTTAGTCGTTTCTTAAGCTCTTCCACGCCTATGGGTAATACTAACTCTTTATTTGAAACTGCATAGTTAACACCTGTATCATAAGATAATGCCCAGATGTGTACCCTATACCTTACATTCTCTTTATCCTTTGACAATCTCTCAAGAAAATACTCAACTATTACTTCGTCTTCCCTTAAATCAATATCCTTATAATTCACTGGCTCAACTGATACAAAATGTGCAAAGTTAGGTCGATCCTTCCTTATCTTATCAATGAGTCTGTTCCGCTCAGCTTTTCTCTCTGCTATACTGTTTGATAATTCCTTGCTCTCCTTAGAATCTACTAAAAGGGGAAGCCTGTCTACATCCGCACTTAAACCCTTCATTAGTTGATTTAAGTTCTCCAGTTCATCGGATGTAAGCTCAGAAAACATCCGCTCCGCATTTCTTAGCCAATCAAGTCCTGTACGACAGGCTACCATCTCTCTATGCCTGAATGCTTCCTCAAACCTTCCCAATTCTATTGCACAACGAATAGTATGCTCATACATCTCCCAAAATGGAACCATAAAAAGTCCACGACCTATTGTCCCGGGTATTAATTGACGAAAACTCTCAAATTGCTTTATACCATCCCTGTAATGTTCAAGTGCCCTCTCCTTATCTCCCTTACTCTCCTCTATCACACCGTACTCAAACTGCACCTGAGCAAGAAAATCATATGCAGAGATTTCCTTCGCAATATACTCGACATACTCAAGATATGACTTCTTCGTCTTTCTATCCTTTGCATATCTGGCAGACTGTAAGTACACCTCCATCATTTTGATAAGAGGAACCTTACCCCTGAATGACTCCAATACCTCACGCTTCTTGTCTATTACTTTTCTTGCAAGTTCTGTGTTTCCTATATTTTCAATTTGTCCAAGTAGCTTATCAAAATTATCTATAATAGCATATAACTCTGGTGGATAAGATATTTCCTTGTTCTTAAACGAATCTATAACATCAAATATCCTATCATAACATTTTTTCTCCTTATCAACCTCACCCACTTGATAATAGGAAAGAGCCTGCAGATAGTAAGCAGACAAAACTTCCGGGTCACAGCGTAATGCCTGTCCAAAACTTGTAATGGCTTCTTTGTAATTACTTATATCGTAGAAAACAAGACCTTTGCTATACCACGCATGAGCATAATCAGGCTTTAGTTCTATTACTTTTTCATAAGCTTCCAGTCCCTCTTCATAACGACCTAAATCATCAAGAGTATTACCTTTATTAAGCCAGGCTTTAGCATTATCAGGCTTTAGCTCTATTGCCTTATCATACGCTTTCAGTGTCTCTTCATAACGACCTAAATCATTAAGAACAACACCTTTGTTATTCCAGGCTTTAGCATTATCAGGCTTTAGCTCTATTGCCTTATCATACGCTTTCAGTGTCTCTTCATAACGACCTAACTTATTAAGAACAACACCTTTGTTATACCAGGCTTTAGCATAATCAGGCTTTAGTTCTATTACTTTTTCATAAGCTTCCAGTCCCTCTTCATAACGACCTAAATCATCAAGAGTATTACCTTTATTAAGCCAGGCGTTAGCATTATCAGGCTTTAGCTCTATTGCCTTATCATACGCTTCCAGTGCTTTCTCATAACGATTTAAGTCATCAAGTGCACCACCTTTGTTATGCCAGGCGTTAGCATCATCAGGCTTTAGCTCTATTGCCTTATCATACGCTTTCAGTGTCTCTTCATAACGACCTAACTTATTAAGAACAACACCTTTGTCATGCCAGGCGTTAGCATTATCAGGCTTTAGCTCTATTGCCTTATCATACGCTTTCAGTGCCTCTTCATAACGACCTAACCTTACAAGAGTATTACCTTTGTTAAACCAGGTTTTATTAGCTATAGCATCATCAGGCTTTAGCTCTATTGCATTATCATACGCTTTCAGTGCCTCTTCATAACGACCTAAATCATGAAGAGTATTACCTTTGTTATTCCAGGCTTCAGCAAAATCGGGCTTTAGCTCTATTGCCTTATCATACGCTTTCAGTGTCTCTTCATAACGACCTAACTTATTAAGAACAACACCTTTGTCATACCAGGCGTTAGCATTATCAGGCTCTAGCTCTATTGCCTTTCTGAGGCAGGATAGTGTAAATGAAAACTGTTTACGTATATAGTAAATTTGTCCAAGGTTGAGCCAAGCATGAACAAAAGTTGCATCGCTCTCTATTGCCTTATCAAAAGCTTTTTTTGCCTCCTGAAGTTCCCCACGCTCAAAATATTCTTTACCTTTCTCAAACCAATATTCTGCACTCTCTTTATTCATTTTACTCTTATTTCTTTCATCCTCGCGTCAACATAGCCTAATAATTCATCCAAGCCAACCACGTGCAGTGATTTCGCAAAGTCTTTTAACTCCTCTCCCTCACCTAATGATTTTAATATTTGCATTAACATAAAATGTGCTGTTCCTTCATCTCCTCTGACTTTAAATTCTTTAACTAGCAATGCATCCATTATAGAATCTCTAAAACCTTTCTTCCAAGCAGTCACGTAAATCTCAACTGCTTTTTCTATTTCGTCTGCTGCAATGTAAGTAAAAACATAATTTAGATGAGCACCGCTCTGCAATTTCAGCCAGTCTTCTTTATCCACATCGTTTGGTTTTGAGCTATTAATGATTTCCTGAAATATCGGAATTGTTTCCTCGTATTGTTTCTTTCTTTGTAAAGCCATCGCTTTATGCATCATAATCCGAGGGTCCTTCCCCCCTTTTTCCATTTTTTTAATTAGCTTCAAAATTTTGTCATAAAGTGAGCTAGAGCCATATAGATTGCACAGTTTTATTATAACATCAATGTTTTCGGGGTCTATATCATGCGCCCTTTCTAAAATCCTAATCGCATCCACAATGTTTTCTTTAGCGTAACACTCATCCGCCAGCTTTATTAACCCTTTCACATTCTTCTCACCAGAAATTGCTGATAGCAAATCAACTCTTATCCTTACCTCAATCTCCTTCTGTCCCGGAGGAGAAATGGTTACAATATACTTACCATAGGGTATTTTATCAGGAAATTTCCATTTGCCTTCCTTATTCGTCTTCCCGGAACCAATATCTCTTGATGGAGTTTCCATATAAATATAAAAGTTCTCCACCCCTATTTTGCTGTCAAATATCTCTACCTCGAATAAAAACATATTTTGGGGCTTTTTTGAAGTATTAAACCTGAATCTGAACTCATTTACATGATATTCCCTCCCAACCTCCCCTTTCCCCTTTTCACCACCGTATACCGTCTTTACTGCATCTATTTCTCCACCAGATAAGGCAATTGATTCAACTGTCTCTCTCCCAAAACTCACAAACAATTCAGCATAGCCTTTTAATTGTCTTGCTACTTCTGGAAACACTCCCCTCGCCTTCTCTATCAATGTCTCCCGGTAAGCTTCCCACTCCTTGTAAAACTTCACTGCTCTATGCATACAGTAAGAACATCCTAATATATGCGTGCGAAGAGCTTCTATTCTTTCCTTATCCTTAATTCTCCTCTCTACATACTCTCTTAATTCTTCCTCTTTAGGACAATCCTCGGTAGGTTTTAATTTCGCTATATATTCTGCCCCATGTGCCTCAAACACAATTCGTAATATATCCTCTGAAAATAATTCCTTCCTGCATTCTTCGCATGATTCCAGATGTCTTGCTATTTCCTTTGCCTCTTCTTCAGAAAGATAACCCAAAATATAATCAATCAATAAATCTTTGCCAATATGATACTCTTTCATTGTTACCTCCTAATTAGTGATAATAATTTAGTATATCTTTCCATACTTTTTTATAACCTGTATCAATAAGCCATTGATGATCATCGTTTAACTCATAAATGACTTTGTATCTTTCTATACCTAGAACTTTGGCTATTTCACTCGCATTAAATTTTTTGGAAGAAAAAATTATATTAAAAATATCCAGAGATATTTTTCTTCCAGCTTCAATCATTACTGATTCAAGAAAGTTCTGAGCACCTTCCCAATTTATTGGTTCTTTTGTAGGTAACATGCCCTCTATTTTGTCTATAGTTACAACACCGCCTTCTCTTCTTCTGTAATACAAGCAGGTATGCATATCTTTATGAATATGATTTCTTTCTTTGTTTTTCTCATTCTCATCTTTACAAGAATATCTTCCATTTTTTTTCGGCTTTCCATTTTCACATGTGGCACAAATTTTCCACTCGTTTATGTGGCCTATTTGTATTTGCTTCCAAATTTCAACACGCATAAATAGTTTCATCAAACCAAAGAAACTTCTTATTTTCTTACCTTTTTTTATATAACCTAACATTCTCAAGTAAATATTGTTATAAATTTCCTCAGCCACATGTGGGTCTTGTATACGCTTATTGTTCATTCTACTATTAACTTGTTTAATAATATAGCCTTTATATCTCAGTAACATCTCTTCAAGAGCCTCCATACTCCCTTCTCCCACTCGCTCATTTAGTTCATTATTACTCATCTTTTTTATATCTTCATCCATTCATACCTCCTTATTAGATAATCCAATTTCCTTCCATCTGAAAAGGTCTATAACTTCACAGAAATAAGGATGGAACATTGCAATACATTGATAATTTTTATAATATACGGATATTATATTGTCAAGGTTTTTTTTACGGGAGGGGTAGAATAAGGAAAACAAAAATATCCATAATATTGACATATAACTTATGTTGTTACCATAATTAATAAAAGAAAGCGAGGAGGTCTTGGTAGAATTCCTCGCTTTCATCTCTAATCACTAGCTATCTCTATTCTCAGATGAAGCATTCCTATCCACTTTGCAGAATGGAGTCCAAAATGGAGCATTATCATTTGAATTTCTGCAAAAACTCTTCACAGGACTTAAAAGTAGTATCTTTGGTGTTTCTGAAAGAATAGATAGAGTAGCAGAGCGATTCAACATTAACGATGCTTGTTCTTTTCTCATTTATCTACACCTCCTTTCTTATTTTTCTTATATAAGATGGAAGTCACTTCACAGGAATGAGGTGCCCTTCCTAATAAGTCACCACCTTCGAGCATTGCACCTGTATAACATCTTAGACATATGTCCTTCATCTTACAATTTACACATTCCTTCAGTTCCTCTATTTTTCTTCTCTTGAAACTCTGAAAAACAGTAGACTTCCTCCATATGTCAGAAAACGACTCATTGTGGATATTACCAGCGGGTATTGGAAGTGAAAGACAGGGCAAAACCTCGCCTTTCGTATTAATTGCTGCAATTGTCCTTCCTGCAGTGCAAAGAGGGGAATCACTACGACCACAATCCTCACTTAATGACTCCTCAATTCCATTCTCCGTTATGAAAGTTTCCAGTTGCTTTTGACGTATACGTAGTGATACGGGGGCTAAGCTTCCAGATTCCTTTGGTGTTACTGAAAATGTAAAAGAGGGAACAACTCCCAGTTCTTCTTCAGCAAATCGTCTCATTTTTTCTCTTATCTTGAAATTATGTTTCATAAGGAAAAATGTAACGGCAACATTTATCTCGCTGTCTTTTACAAATCTAATTGCATTACATATGCGCTTAAATGAATCTTTCGTTCTTGTAATATATTCGTGTGTCTTATCATCCGCTCCGAAAAGTGTAAATGCGACAAGAAAACAGTTAAGCTCTTTTAGCCTTTTTGCAATTTCCTTGGTCATTCCATATCCATTTGTGAAAATCTTATAGGCAAAACCGTTAGCCGCGAGTATTTCACAAATTTTATTGAACTCTGGATGCGCCAAAGGCTCTCCACCAGTTACTATAACAAATGGTGTTCCCATTCTCTTCATGTCTTCAGAAACCTTTTTCACATCGTCGGTACTTAACCTCTCTTTACTCCTTGGTTCGGGATTATAACAGTGTCTGCAATTTAGTTGACAAGACAAGCCAATCTCCAAACCTACTGCAAGTGGTACATCTTTTTTTAGGAAATACTGATGTAACGATGGTCCCACTTTTGAACTGTTTCCATCAATAAAACCCTTCAATCCAGAAACGAATTGTTCATAATCATCCTTCATATACTCTGGAATAGCAGTTGTCTGCTGTAATCTGCTGAAACTACCAAATTTTTTAAGCATGTGCCATATTTTCATTCCACTCCCGTTAAGAATACATGTCTGCTCATTCATCCTATTTATGAGAATAACATCGTGCTCAATTTGCCTCTCCATAATATTTTCAAACATAGTTTACTCCTTTCTTTTTAAACCTTTTTACCATGAAAACTAAAAACTCTCTGAAAAAAACCACTTACTTTTTTGTAGGAGAAAAGTTTTTTACTACTTTTTGATAATCTTTTTGTATGGTCTTTTTCTTTCAATTCACTTTTAGTGGATTCCTCGGGCTCTGTATACAATGAATACAAGAATCCAGACGGAAACTCATTGGGCTGATTACTTAAACGCTGTATTGGAGAATAACTCCTTAGTTCCCTTAATATACTAACATAATATTTTTCAAACATATCTACTCCTTTTTTCTTTTCTCAATAGCAGTAGCAGTCAAAAAAGGAAGTTTTTAAAAAAAATATGAAAGGAAATTATAAAAGAGGGGAAATTATTTGTGTTTTAAGCAGATTTTATTATATATCTTGAAAAGATAAATCCTAATACGCCAATACCAGAAGAAATGAAACCCGCAGTAGATAAACCAGTAAGACCACTAAGCATACCCACTGTAACCAGAGAAATACCCAGTATGACAAAAAATGAAGAAAAGATTGAAAGAGGATTAAAGCTCTTCCTACTCCTTACCCTATATGGAACTATACCAAAATGTGTATATGGAATCCAATATCTTATTAATCGAGTCCCTTTCTCCTTGCCTTCATTCCTCACATCCACCTTCGCCCTCGCCAATGCCTCACTACCAGATAACTTCTCTGCTAATCTGTATTTATAAAAGCTCTCTACTATCATTGAACCAGATTGAAATATCCTGTCACCAATCTCCTCTTTCCATACAAACATACCTGCAGGCGCTATCACAGACGATGCACCAAGAAGAAAAAATGCATTGATAAAACCTAACAAGTCATCTCCTGCATACATTGATGACTCCTGAGAATGCCCTATGCCAATATTACCAATCGCTTCCATCTCCCCAGTCCTACATGATTGCAAAAATACTGTATCACACCCTATCCTACCAAGCTCCACTATCTCACCTATACTGAGATGTGTATCCGATTCTTCGCCAGATACAATGAATGAACTGTTTAATACACTATCCCCAACCTTACCGTGAGCACAAATGTAAAGATGCATATCTACTTCCTTTTGCTTAACACTCTCAAGCTCTGTCTTAATACTATCCTTATAATTGTTACCTTCCCCTAATACCCTATTCCTATCAGGGAAATATTTAGCCGCTAATCCCTTAACAAATTCCTCAGCACCTTCAAAATTAGGCTTACTCACATACTTCTCTTTTACTATCCCTAAAAAATAATTACTCTCCTTCTTCTTAGCCCTCTTCAAAAGGTTAATCATGGATGCACTGGGTAGATGACTTGTTATGTATCTATCGCTGAGAAAATGCTCCCCGTCATATAAATCTGAAAACGGAATGAAATGAAGCTCATGATAAGGCACTGTGTAAATAACCTTCTTACCAGCAAGATACCCCTCTACTGGTTTAATTAGACAGGTATACCAATCTTTACTATTTTTCTTCCATTCATCAAAATTCCAGTCATTTAGTCGTTTCTTAAGCTCTTTCACGCCTATGGGTAATACTAACTCTTTATTTGAAACTGCATAGTTAACACCTGTATCATAAGATAAGGCCCAGATGTGTACCCTATACCTTACATTCTCTTTATCCTTTGACAATCTCTCAAGAAAATACTCAACTATTACTTCGTCTTCACTTAAATCAATATCCTTATAATTCACCACTGGCTCAACTGATACAAAATGTGCAAAAGCAGGTCGCTCCTTCCTTATCTTATCAATGAGTCTGTTCCGCTCAGCTTTTCCCTCTGCTATCCTGTCAAATAATTCCTTACTCCCCTTAGAGCTTACTGAAGAACGAAGCTTGTCTACATCCGCACTTAAACCCTTCATTAGTTGATTTAAGTTCTCCAGTTCATCGGATGTAAGCTCAGAAAACATCCGCTCCGCATTTCTTAGCCAATCAAGTCCTGTACGACAGGCTACCATCTCTCTATACCTGAATGCTTCCTCAAACTGACCCAATTCTATTGCACAACGAATAGTATGCTCATACATCTCCCAAAATGGAACCATAAAAAGTCCACGACCTATTGTCCCGGGTATTAACTGACGAAAACTCTCAAATTGCTTTATACCATCCCTGTAATCTTCAAATGCCCTCTCCTTATCTCCCTTACTCTCCTCTATCACACCGTACTCAAACTGCACCTGAGCAAGAAAATCATATGCAGAGATTTCCTTCGCAATATCCTCTGCCTGCTCTAAATACGATCCCTTCTTCTCACCATCCTCTGGATATCTGGCAGACTGTAAGTACACCTCCATCATTTTGATAAGAGGAACCTTACCCCTGAATGACTCCAATACCTCACGCTTCTTGCTTATTACCTTTCCTGCAAGCTCTGTGTTCCTATCTCCTACAATTGCTTTAAGTAATACATCAAATTTATATATAATAGCATATAACTCTGGTGGATAAGATATTTCCTTGTCCCTAAATGAATCTATGGCATCGTACATTCTATCATAAGATTCCTTCTCCTTATCAGCATTACCCACTCGATAATAGGAAAGACCCTGTAGATAGTAAGCAATCAAGTATTCATGGTCATATCGTAATACCTGTTCAAAACTCGTAATAGCCTCTTCATAACGACCTAATTTATAAAGAGTAACACCTTTGTTATACCAGGCATCAGCATCATTAGGATTATACTCTATTGCTTTATTAAAGACTTCTAATGCTTCTTCATAATGACCTAAGCTTCCAAGAGTAAAACCTTTGAAAAGCCAGGTATTAGCATCCTTAGGATTATACTCTATTGCTTTCTCGAAGGCTTCTAATGCCTCTTCATAACGGCCTAAGTTTACAAGAGTAAGACCTTTGTTATACCAGGTATCAGCATCATTAGGATTATACTCTATTGCTTTCTCGAAAGCTTCCAGTTCCTCTTCATAACGACCTAACTTATCAAGAGTAACACCTTTGTTATACCAGACATTAGCATCCTCAGGATTATACTCTATTGCTTTCTCGAAGGCTTCTAATGCCTCGTTAAATTTTTCATTTTCTAGATATTCCTTACCTTTCTCAAACCAATATTCTGCACTATTTTGATTCATTTTACTCTTATCCCCTCACCTTACCTTCACCGCCTTCGTTACACACTTGTTGTCAGCCTTCAGAAAGTAAATACCGGCTTTGACTTCTTGCCCCTTCGTATTTCTTCCATCCCACGTATCTTTCGCTTTAGCCACAAACCTCCCTGTAATATCATACACTCTTACCTGTGAACAGCCACTGATTCTTACCGACCTAAAAAAGGGGTTTGGAAAGACTTGTATCCTGTGTTGTTTGATAACGACCTTCTTCTCTTTAGAAACACCCACGTATTCACCGCCTGCTTCCCTGTATCTTTCAACAAATTCTTGAAGATATTGATTGGCTATGTCTGCACTGTGGATGATTAATATGTTCTCATCATTATACAACTCGCCATTATTAGACCAGTTCTGTGAACCTGTTATTACAATTGCAGTAGAATCGTAATCCGAATCTATTATCATATACTTGTGATGGAGCTGTTTCGGACCCCATGGGGCCTGGACTGAATCAGAGAAGACAGGTGCTGGAGGAGACCATGGATTAGTGCTTGTTGTATCTCCTGTCATATCCCTGCTTTTACTATACTGGGCGAGCCATTCTGCTCTGTCAAAAACGCCTTTTACTGACACTCCTGAATCCCATCCTGTTTTCATGGAGTCACAGACATCCTGTCTTGTATATGAAAGTATGCAGAAATAGATACTTGAATCCGAAGTTGTAATCACATTACAGATCTTTTCTGTTGAGTGGTCAGAGGGGGAGAAATAAAGCTCAACAGGTATTGAGTCTATCAGAAAAGAGTGTTGGGTATTATCTTCCTTATTTCCGTGGAATTTTGAACTGTCAGGATTAGGAACACCTGAATCGCTGCCCCACATTTCCTGAAACTCAAGGGTATATGCCCGTGCAAGTTCTTTGTCTTGAATCTCAACTGCATTATTTGCATTTGACTCTGTGCCTTCATCTGTTGTATTGTATGACCCTGTCCAGGACCAATCATCGTTAACTGAAGTAGAATCTCTGAAGTCAAATATTGCAAATTTGTTGTGCATGTAGTGATTCCCCGAGTTATTTCCAAATGCATCATCAATAACAGGTATCCCTGCATTCATAATATCTATAATAGCCTGATTGTCGATATGGTCGTGTTCGGTTATTACCCTTATATCAACTCCCCTGTAATAAGCGGATATGAGAGAATCCACGACATTCTGTCTCTTGATATTGTAAAAACAGAAATCAATGGAATACTGAGCCTGGACGATCCTGTCTATCAGTTTTTCATCAAGAGCCACAAAACCCTGAGCTTTGGTTGGATTGGCAAGAGTTGTGTCAACTGAATGGGAGAAGTAGATGTTTATTTCTCCCGATAAATGGGTTTTGAAAGAGAATGAGAGTATAAGCAAAATAATTAGTCTCTTCATCTTTGTGATACATTTCCGCTGGTTACAGTAATGAAGTATGAGACAAGAAATAGTATGCGTTATATGGAATGAATTACATATCAGTAAACCAGTTTCTTGATAAAATGACAATGAACAAAGCTGTTAGCGAGATGCCAATGAAGGCTTCAGCTATATACAGTAATTTAACAAAGAGTCCTGAAAACAAAAGGAAATCCACGTTAGCTCCGAAAGTAAAAAAGGCTCCTGCACTCATCATCAGTCCATCAGAAAATCCAAATTTAATTACGAAGAAGATAGAGAAAATAACAAAGGAAAAAAGCATACTCATAAGGACACGAAATGGTTTAACGCCATAACCGGTTAGGAGCTCCAGAAAATAGCGGATGATTTTTTCTCGTAATGTTTTTGCGTTATAGCGAGTTTTGCACCTCTTTTGCCTGTAATAGTACTCTCTTGATTTCGTAATGATATTTCCGTCTTGATAACTTTCCCTGATTCCAGCGTATATTGAGGTGAGTTTTTCTTTCCTTATCTCCTGCTTTGCGTTTTCATAATTGGGTTTGCTTCTTGGCCTACCGAAAGATGTTAGTTCGTCGAATTTGCAATCAAAAAACAACCTGTCAGCGTAGAAGCAATTTTCAAATCTTGTATCAATTATGTCACAATTGGTGATTTTATTACCTTCGATGAAATCGCAATTTGAGAACTTGAGTTTCTCAAGTGTTGTCCCAAAAAAATGGGTATGAAGAAATATGCAATTGACAAATTCTAAATTATGCAATATTGCGAAGCTGAAGCTGACAGTTCCAACAAATGTTGCTTTTTTGAATTTTGAATGATACATTCTGGCATATGAGAAATCAATGCCCCCAAAATTGTCTTTTATTGGAAACTTTATGCTTTCATTAAATATTTCGATTCCCTTCAGGTCCCACATATCCTCAAGAAATTGGAGTTTTCCCTGGTCAAAATCCCACTGAAGAAAATCTTCTCCTGCACCATCTCTAATCTTCTGAAGAATCGTATTGTGTAGTTCTCTCCCTTCACGGCTGTTCCAGCGATCGCGATATTTAGAGATTTCTTTTGCATTGAATTGAGGTAGCAAATATATTGGTCTAAACATTTTTGCTTTGTTTAAGATTCCTCACCTCATCTTCACCACTTTCCCAACGCTAACTGCTTTTTAATATTTCAGTATATCACTGTTATGTAAATTTGTCAATGATTTTACGAAGAGATTTGGCTGTTATAGCACTTTTTATGTGGTAATTTAATTCAACAGAAGTAGAATTTGCCACGTTGCCATGTTTACGAATCAATTCATCTTTAGACATAGGTCTCAGCTCTTTTAATTTTGCAGCTGCCATGAACTTCACCTCCTATTTACGTTTAAAGAAACCTATGCAGGATTGGATAGTTTCATAATTAAATCTTTTGTCTCTAAACTTAATGGTTCTATTCCGAAGTATTCTTGAGCCGTTACTGATATTTTTTTTACAATATCTACCAAAGAATCCAAGTGCAGATCACTGCCCTCATCCATGTTTTTGCTTGCATTTACTACCTGAATGGAAAAATTTACAAACTGAGATACTAGTTGTGCTGGTAGAATATGTCGCCACTTATAAAATATTTCATTAAAATCCATTTTTCTATCAAAAAGATATTGCTTCTTCTTCTTCTCTTTAACTGCAAATAAAGTAAATGTAATTTTGTCCATCGCTTTGGCAATTTCCATGTAACCTTCGAGTTGCTTTGTATAAAGTATATCTCTATAAGAAGAAATCCTGGATTTCCACATGAGATAAATGCTTAATCCCGCTATTATAAAGCCCCCAGTTTTTACAAAAAAGTCAATCAAAAATTGTAAGAAAGTCATGTTACCTCCTTCTCAAAAGCAATCAATTGATTAAGGATAGGAAAGCTCAGAAGGTTTTTAATTTATTGCTTGTGTTTTCAGTCCATACATTAATTCCTCCATACTCATCAAAAACTCTATTAAATAAGATTCTGAGATTGGTATTTTTTTTTAGGTCAGAATAGTACTTTTTAATTGCATTTTCAAATTGATGACTTAGTGTTAAGATGTCTATCTTGTATGTATTATCATTAATTTGATGCAAAAGTTCACTTCCTTTTCGCTGAAGCACAAAATTATAGATTTTTCCTGTTCCTCGATCTTTGCTAAACAATCCAAATCCGTGAAACAGTGCATTTCTTAATTGGAAAATAGCAGATGCATCTTCTTCTGAGGCATAATCAAAATATTTTGGTATGAAGTCTTTGAAGCGATCCTTTACGCGTTTCTTGTCTGTTCCATGAACGAATTTACCAAGAAGGTCAACACCGGTAAGAATAAGCATAGTTGCTGCAAATAACTCCCGTGAGCAAGCAGTTCTGAATTCCTCACCGGTATGTGGGTCAATACACAAACAGGAAGAGATTTCTCGCCTTAGTAAATACAGTGAACTATGAAATTCACCAAACAGCTTTACTGGAAGGGATGGTTTCACAAAAAACGCGTCAATATTTTCCCCATCTGTGTTATCTATATTAGACATAGTTTCCTCCAAAATTCTGGTGACCATAAGTGGAAAAACCCAATATACTTAATTATATTATACAGTATTTCTGTTTCTTGTTGTCTATTTTTACGCCTCCTTTGGAAACCTGTTCATAATCTGTTTATTTATGTCTCACTTTATCACAATTCCCTGGTCTTGTCAATAATTTTCAAAGAATGGCACATAAATCTATGAATGCCTGAGTGATTCACAAAATCAAAAACAATGCACTGAATTCTGAATAGAAAATGTGGACTAAGGCAAGTTATAGGTGCAGACCTAGAGAGTGAGCAAATAGACTAATCTGCAGCATAGATTATCATTGACTTTCGATTTCTATTGCTATATACTCAGAAAATGACGATGAGTCTTGAATAGTTTTCTTGCATTTGGTGAAGAGCATGGTTTTGAATACACATCAATCCAATATGTGACATTAGTGATAGTGTCCGTCAGATATTTTAGCTTTTGGGAGAATAGTTGAATAGAGATACTCTGATAAGACAAATAACTGAGAAGCCTAAACCACTTTCTAAGAGTCAAAAAAAAGCCGTTTTATCGAACAAGAAAAATGTTCGGATGATCGCTGGGGCTGGAGCCGGGAAAACCGAGGCTTTGACCAGGAGAATCCTCTACTTGCTAATAGTCGAGAAGATTGACCCACAGGCTATTGTGGCGTTTACCTTTACTGAAAGAGCGGCGCAGAGTATGAAGAGTCGCGTTTACCAGAGAATTATGCAGCTTGGTCGCGACGATTTAGCGCAACGATTGGGAGAAATGCATATAGGCACAATTCATGGCTTCTGCCTACGCATTCTAGAAGATTATTTTGAATATGGTAATTATGGCATCTTTGATGAGAATCAGGAAATGGCTTTCATTATGAGGGTAGGCTGGAGTTTGGGTCTTCATGCAACCGGAGAACCATATTCGAAAGCTTGCGAGGATTTCTATAATACTGTAAATATGGTGTATGGTGAGCATATACGGGATATTATTAAGAAGAAAGCGCCTATATTTTTCAACCAATTATCAAAATACGAAGACCTTTTGGATACGAATAGACGGCTCACCTTTAGTCGTATTATCTACGAATGTGTGGAGAAAGTGAAGCACCACACGGATAAGCTGAACTATATTAAGCATCTCATTGTCGATGAGTTTCAGGATATCGACCCGTCACAATACATGCTAATTAAGATCATTGGCTCGTTTGCAAAGGTGTTTATTGTAGGTGACCCTCGCCAGAGCATTTACCAGTGGAGAGGGTCGAAAGAGCAGTTTTTCCACGATTTTATAAAGGATTTCGAGTCCGTTCATTCAGTCCAGATCAGTGAGAATCGCCGAAGCACTCAAAACATCGTCAATGTTTCTAACAAATTTGCCGATTGTTTTGAAGGCGTTAATTATGAACATTTGAACCCAGTCCGAAAGCCAAAAGGCCAGATAGTGAAGCTGGAATTCGTGAGCGAAGATGCTGAAGCAACCTGGATTGCAGACCAAATTGAGCGTCTAGTAAAAAAGAAAGGTTGTAGATACTCTGACTTTGGTATTCTTCTTCGAAGTGTTAATACATCAGGTGACCCATTTATCAGCATTTTCAAAAGCAGAAGGATTCCCTATCTTGTTGGTGGTAAGGTTGGATTGTTCAAGCGAGATGAGGCTCAAGCAGTGGGACGAATACTATCGTGGCTCTCCGATGATGGCTTCTGGTATGAGAACCAGTACGGAAGCTGGGAACGAACCACAGGCGATGAATTGCTGACCAGCGGCCTTCAATACTGGCGTGCTGCGGTGGATTTTGAATTACCCAGGGATATTACAAAAAGACTCCGGGCCTGGAAGGAGTCTGTACTGGGACAGAAATTCACAGATTTCAAGGGTATTTACTTTGCCCTGCTCCTGACTCTTGGTTATCAGAACTTCTCCCTTCACAATGACTATCATCTTGCCTGTATGGCTAATCTGGGGCGTTTTAGCGCCCTTGTCCGCGACTATGAGATCGTTATTCGGATGGATAAAGGTAAATGTAACTGGAACAGTGAGTTTAAGAACATTTGCTGGTTTATGAATACCTATGCCTGCAGAGCCTATGAGGAACAGACCGTTGAGGATATGCGTCATGTTAATGCCGTACAAGTTATGACAGTCCATCAGGCCAAGGGACTTGAGTGGTCCATTGTGTTCCTTCCCGCTCTACTGAAACGTCGTTTTCCTTCCAGCAAAGCTGGAAGAGCGAGAAAATGGCTTGTACCAAGGAAACTCTTTGATGTTAAACGCTATGAGGGAGGGATAGAAGAGGAGAAACGGTTGTTTTATGTGGCCCTCACCCGGGCGCGGGACAAACTTGTGTTAAGTTATTTTAAGAAGTATAAGAAGGCTTCTCAAAGCAAATTTGTTGATATTTTACCCGGGAATCCACTCGTTGAGGAAAAATCACATACATTTCAGCTTAATTATATGCCAATGAAGGTACCTGCAGAGGAAGAAATCCACACGTTTTCGACAACCGAGATTATAGACTATATGCGATGCCCCCATCACTACCGTTTAAACAAACTCTGGGAATACATCCAGAATTTTAGTCCGTTGATTGGCTATGGCGAGGCTCTGCATTTCTGTCTCCGTAAAGCTGCGGAGTTAATTCAGGGAGATGGCTACGACCCTATCAGTGCAGTTGCCACAGCTGTGGATGATTCATTCTTCCTTCCTTTTGCTGATTCCGATTTTAGTAAAAAAATTCAAAAAGGAGCGCGCAAGATTTTGCTTGCATTTGCAAGGAAATTCGAGCAAGATATGAGGAATATTGTTGAGGTAGAGACCCGTTTGGAGTTCCCGCTACAGAGTGCTATGCTTGTTGGAAAGGTAGACGTCATTATGAAGGACGAGAACACCTATGAGATTCGCGACTATAAAACCTCTGACATGGTTATTACTGAAGCAGATTCTGCTCTGCAGTTAAGGCTTTATTCATTGGGTCTTCGTAATACTGGATGGAGCATTGATACGGGTTCTATCGCTTATCTGCAGGATGCCAAAGTGAGGAATGTTCCTGTTAACCCAGAGCTTATTAGCAAGGCAAAGAGAAAGGCAGAAAGCACCATCAAAAAAATCAACGACCGTAAATATAAACCCAGACCTTCGGTCTTTTGTGGCGAATGTGAATATAATCAAATCTGTAAGTGGAGGAAGAAATAATGGCAGAATATGAGGATAAGCTAAGGACATTACTGGGAAAGCTATTTCAGTTTGAGCATGCTGACTTGGATTTTGGCATCTATAGAATTATGAATCAGAAGCGCGACGATATCAAGCGATTCATTGACAAAGACCTAATGACTATCGTTGATCATTCCTTAGCTGAATTCTCTTCTGCAGATAGATCGAGGATTGAAAGTGAGATAGAGAACTTGAGGGACAAGATTAGGAGCTCCATTGCGGAAGATGCCATCAAACCAAATGGTGACATTAAGAAAGAATTTGCTGGCACAAAACTCGGCAAGAAGTATATCGAAAAACTGAATCAGCTGGCAAATACAAGGGTTTCCGAAAGCACAAAAGCAGAAATATTCAATCACGTCTATCGGTTTTTTTCACGGTACTACCAGGATGGAGATTTTATATCGCTGCGCCGGAGGTCTAAGGACAGTAAATATGCAATCCCGTACAATGGTGAGGAGGTTTTCCTGTACTGGGCTAATATGGACCAATATTATATAAAGACAACGGAATATTTCAACAACTACGCTTTTGAAATCCAGGATTATCGCGTACGGTTCAAAGTTATAAGTGCTGAAACAGCTCAAAACAATAATCAATCTAACAAGAGGTTCTTTGTGCTGGCTAATATGGAAAAACCAGTTGTCTTTGACAAGAAGTCAAAGACTCTGTTAATTCACTTTGAGTACAGGGAAATCACTTTCAAAGAAGAGGTGAGTCTGGGAAAAAGACAAGACAAAATAAATGAGACAATGCAGCAGAAGATACTTGATGCTGTTAGCGAGAAAACGCTAAAGAATCTGCTAAAGAAGAAAGAAAAAGATATTCCTTTGCTCCTTAAACATCTAAACACATACACAAAGAGGAATACTTCCGATTACTTCATCCACAAGGATTTGGAAGGATTCCTAAAAAGAGAACTTGATTTCTTCATAAAGAATGAAGTGCTGGATATTGATTTACTCTCAAATGGGAAACAGAAGAGTATTGTGGTGGCAAAGGTGAAGGCAATAAAGGAAATCAGCGAGAACATTATCGAGTTCCTGGCACAAATAGAAAATTTTCAGAAGATGTTGTGGGAAAAGAAGAAGTTTGTCACACAAACACAGTACTGCATTACGGTAGGTAACATAGATGAGCGTTTTTATCCCCAAATTGCCACCTGTGAAGCACAGTGGAAGGAGTGGAAGGAACTGTTACACATTGATGAATTAGAAGCCGATATATTCTCGGGCAACCTGAAAACAAAAAAAGGGCGAATTGCTTTCATTAGGGAACACCCTAGTCTATCAATTGATACCAGGTACTTCGAGCGGGATTTTACTTACCAGTTGTTGAAATGCTTTGAAGATTTGGACGGAATGACAGATGGATTGCTTATTTATAGCGATAATTGGCAAGCATTAAACTTGTTGCTTGAAAAGTATCGAGAGATGGCGAAGTGCATCTATATAGACCCGCCCTATAATACCGGCAATGATGGCTTCCTATATAAGGATCAATATCAACATTCCACTTGGCTATCAATGATGCATAGCCGGCTATGTTTGGGTCGACAATTTCTCTCATCTACCGGGAACATTCTTGTTAGTATTGATGATATAGAGGTTGTTAATCTTCGTCGAATAATGGATTTTATCTTTGGTACGGAAAATTTTGTCGATGCGATAATTTGGAAAAAAAGATATGGTGGCGGAGCAAAAGAAAAACATCTTGTAAGCCTACACGAGTATGTTATTTTCTTTACCAAAGACATTTCGCAGCTAGAAGCATTGTTTATACCCTTAAGCAACGAGTCAATACAAAGATATTATAAAAACAAGGACAGAAATTTTAATGTTCGGGGTCCCTACAGAACACACCCTCTTGAAGCGACAAAGAGTGTAGATGTGCGTCCAAATCTTGTTTTTCCTATTGAAGCACCAGATGGTTCCCAAGTTTGGCCTAAGCGACAATGGTGGTGGGATAAGGAAAGGGTACAGAAAGCATTGAAGAAGAGTGAGTTAGAATTTATAAAGACAGATGATTGCTGGACAGTCCATACAAAGCAGTATCTCAGAGATGAAAATGGTATCCAAAGAAAGGCAAAACCATTCTCAATCATAGACAATGTATATACTCAACACGGAGCTTCAGAAATAGATGATTTGTTTGGAGACTCCAGAGTGTATACTTTCCCTAAGCCTTCATTTCTTGTTGAACAGCTTATGCAGATAGCCCAATTAGATGAAATGGATATTGTGATAGATTTTTTTGCGGGTTCTGCGCCAACCGCTCAAGCAGTAATTAACCTAAACCGCCAAGACGGGGGGCGTCGAAAAGCCATTCTGGTGGAAATAGCTGATTATTTCGATACAGTATTACTGCCTCGGGTCAAGCAGGTCGTATTCACACCCGTATGGAAAAATGGTAAACCGCAGCGAAAAGCTACCCAAGGAGAAGCTGATCGCAGTCCGCGTATTGTCAAATACATCCGCCTTGAAAGTTACGAAGATTCCCTGAACAACATTGAGTTCACATTGCCCGATGGAGTAACTCAGAAAACCCTGTTCGAAAAGAAGGGCTATTTCCTGCGTTACATGCTTGATTTCGAGTCCCGCAAAAGTCCGTGCCGGCTAAACGTAGACAAACTGAGTAAACCATTCGAATACACCATGCGGATTGTCGAAAATGGCAGAATCAAGGAAAACGTTGCTATTGACCTTGTCGAAACATTCAACTATCTATTGGGATTGCACGTTGAGAAGATTCGCACATTTCGAGATAAAGGCAATAAAAATTGGTATTATCGCGTGATCTTCGGGCACAAGGATTCCGAAAAGATAGCTATTGTGTGGCGAAACTCCGATGACCTCGACCTAAAAAAGGATAGGAAGTTCATTGATAAAACAATTCTTAAGGATGTCAAAATAGATAAACTATACGTAAATGGGCAATGCTTCGCCAGCGGGGCAATCTCGCTTGAGGATAAGTTCAAACTGGCAATGGGAGGAGTTTAAATGTCCAGCTCGAATGCCAGGGAACAGCTCAGTGACCATCTGATTCTTCAAGACTATTTGAATAGCTTGTTTGGTGTTTCAAGCTTTAAGGAATTCAAGGACCGTCTGCAACCCAGAAATGGACCACCGGTAACTGATGGGTTTGATGACGAAGGCAGGAGTTATATATTTTATGACCTTAAGAGCCGGATCTCCAATATCAAAATACCTTTGGAAAAGCTGGAAGAATATGATACTCATATTGGGAATTATGTCAAAAAACTAAACGAACGCAGGGAACGTCCCGTTGTTTTGAAGTACTTCCAGTACCTCGCAGCGCTCTATACCGAGGTTTATCTGGACAACTTCTTCTCTGACCCCATTGGATTACTGAATGAGCTCAACCATTTTGCTTCATCCGTTAAGAAGAATGATATTTTCTTCTCACGGCACGATATGAATAAACTAGCCTTCTGGATGGCAACGGGAAGCGGAAAGACTCTTTTGATGCACATCAATGTTATGCAGTTTCAAAGGTATAATATAGGTGCTCACAGAATGGATTTTGACAATATTCTCCTCATAACTCCCTCTGAGACCCTCTCAAAGCAGCATATCGAGGAAATGGAGCAAAGCTCTATCCCCTGTGCTCTGTTCCACGACTTAAGTCGCGGTCTTCTTTTTGATAAGGTACAGGGAGATATTATTAAGGTCCTGGACATTCACAAGTTGACAGAGGAAAAAACCGGTGCAGGTGTAACCATTGACATTGAGGAATTCGGCAGTAACAATCTCGTTTTTGTCGACGAAGGGCACAAGGGAACCGGAGGAACCAAATGGCGTAAATTTAGGGAATTCGTGGCACAAGAGGGTTTCACATTTGAGTACAGCGCAACCTTTGGCCAAGCCATTGCTGCCACAAGTGCACGGGATGCTACAGATCTTCTTGAGGAATACGGCAAGTCCATTCTGTTTGACTATTCCTATCCATACTTCTACAACGACGGATACGGAAAGGATTACCGCATCATAAATTTAAAACGCGACGTATACTCGAAAGAGAAGGATGTTTTGCTATGCGCAAATGCTTTGGCTTTCTATGAGCAGATGCTTCTCTTTGATGACCTTTCGGAACTTGTCACCGAGTACAACATTGACCCCCCTCTATGGATATTCGTTGGCAGTAAAGTGAAGGGTAAAAGGTCGGATTCTGATATACTGGAGGTTGTGAAATTCCTGGAAAAACTCATAAGAAATTCTGATAACTGGAGTGTGAAAACGATTCAGAGGATTCTGGAAGGAAACTCCGACCTTCTTGACAATCAGAATCGTGACATCTTCTCTCCCAGTTACCCTGATAGAAAATTGCAATATCTGCGAGATAAGGGCTTCGACGCCGAATCCCTTTATAAGGACATGTTACAACGTGTTTTCCACCTTTCATCACCTTGCCAGCTGCAGCTTGTGAATCTTAAGGGCATTGAGGGTGAAATAGGCCTTCGCGGAAGTGTTCAGGAGGAGTTTTTTGGTGTCATCAATATTGGCGACGAAAGCTCTTTCTTGAAACTTGCTAAGGAAAAGGGAGGATTCAAAAGGTTTGACCACGATTTCTCTCATTCACTGTTTCAGGAAATTGAGGGTCCAGAATCAAAGGTGAACATTCTCGTAGGAGCAAAGAAGTTTATTGAGGGGTGGAATAGCTGGCGAGTTTCCAACATGGGCTTATTAAACATTGGCAAGAAGGAAGGTTCTCAAATAATCCAGCTTTTTGGCAGAGGAGTCCGACTGCGCGGAAAAGATTTCTGCCTTAAGCGAAGCAGCGTACTTGAGCAGCTACCTCCTAAGTATTTGAGTATTCTTGAGACCTTGAATATTTTTGGATTAAACGCTAATTATATGGAGCGATTCAAAGACTATCTTCATTTGGAGGGCATTGAAGATGGGACTAAGGTTGAGTTCTCGCTGGGTATTGACCTGAATCAAGAATTCCTTAATAAGGGTCTGGTTGTTCCGAAAATCGATTTCACGCGGTTCAAAAAAGAGGAGTTTTTCACAGTCACCGGCAAAGAAGATCTGACAGTGACGGTTGACCTGAATCCTCGGGCAGAAGAACTCACAAGCCTGGAGGAACAGGAAACAGGTACTGACATTTCGAATTCCCCGAGGAGTATTGCGTCTGAGCTTCTTGGGCTCCTTGATTGGGACAGTATTTACTTCCAGCTTCTTGAGTACAAACGTGAGCACGACTTGTCAAACATGGTCTTCACAAAGCAAGTTTTAAAGACGATTCTCCATCGAGATTGCTATACACTCTTTTGCCCAGACGTGTTTGTCAATCCCAGCAATTTTGCTGACTTAAAACATGTGGAGCGCTGTGCTGTTGCCATTCTGAAGAAGTATATCTCCCAAGTGTGTAGGCGTCATAGTAATCTTTGGGCTCAAAAGAATTATGAGATTGCAAAATTGTCCGCTTCACACGGCAATCTGAACTTCAACAAGTTCACTTTTATGGTCAAGGAATCAGACCAGGTAACATTATCAGAAATCAAGCAACTCATCGAGGAGAAACTTGAACTAGTAAGGAAAGGTGATTTCTCAAGTGCTCATATCAAAAATGTATACTTTGATAGGCACTTGTACCAACCTTTATTTGCTGACCCAAAACCCATTTTTATCACTCCTCCGGGATTAAACGACGGTGAGCAGTGTTTTGTCAAGGATTTGAAAGAGTTTCTTCTTAATAATTCCGCTCTATTTGATGGGAAAGAATTATTCTTACTGCGAAATCTATCCAAAAGGGGAATAGGATTTTCTGCTTCGAATTGGTATTACCCGGACTTTATTATTTGGGTAAAAGCCAAAAACAAGCAAAATCTCATTTTTGTTGAACCCCATAGCCTTGCATGGACTGAGAGGCCATGGGAAGACGAGAAGATTCTACTTGCACAAAATATTAAGCATATTGAGGAGCAACTGAATAAGAAACTAAGGAATTTAGCCCTGGTTTTGGATGCTTTTATGCTGTCAGTAACAAATTACGAAGACGTTAAGGAAAATTTCAAGAACGAATCACGGGAGAAACTGGAACAAAAACATGTTCTTTTTCAACGGGATGACCCAAATTATATTGACAAAATTTTTAGGGTTGTAGAGAACACATAGGAAAGATAGAAATAAGATTCTCAAATGGAAATTACTGGGGAAAGGGGATGAAGAGCGAAAGGGTTTAAGGCACCATTGTAATCCTCTCATTCCGCAGATGTAACTATACCTTTTTAGTGACAGAATATCGGGCTTAAGTCAAGATTTCGTGTGCCAGATGGAAGAAAGAATTAGGTTTCTTGAATTGGCTGAGAATAAAGTCATAAAAGTCTTTCTCCCACCGGTGGGAGAAAGATATGGAAAAGTGACTAATTGAGTGAATGAGTTAGAGAAAAGAGCTTGACAATGAAGCTGAAAAGTGTAACATATGCAAGCCTTCATATTGTCCAAAATAATGGGGTGCACTGCGCAAGAGGATTCTGGAATGCTGATATTGATAGTAGGTCCTTCGGGAGTTGGTAAGTCTACACTCGGTGAATATGCCGGACAGAATATGGTCAACTGCCAATTCTTTGATCTTGACAAGCTTGTGAAAGAGCGAACTGGTTGTTCAACAGGTAAACTTCTGCCAGAGATAGAAAATGATGCCTTTCTTGATCTTTGCTGCAGAGAAATGGACATTTTGTGTAACGAGTGCCTCGACGGATTGCATATTGTGGCTATTGGGTCTGGGGCATTACAATCGAGTCATGCACTTGAATGGCTGAGACGGTACTCTACCCTTGCCATTACCGCACCTGCCGAAGAAGTATACAACCGGGGTGGTGCAAGGAATCAGAATAGAACTCTCAAAGAATTCGAACAAACTGAATATTCTCCATACCGTATTCGGATTTATGATTCAGCTAATTACAAGTTGGCAGTTGATGGACTTTCCGAGCAACAAGCAAAGGATAGATTTCTTGAACTAATCGAGTCTTTATCGGAAGATTTGTTTCCGTAGCGGTTGCAGTCGACCGCGATGCGATTGAGCTGTGAGTTATTAGACTCGCAACTTCGAGAAAGTGAGTTGTGATCTTTGCATATAACCTATACTGTGGAGGTAAAGCAATGGGAACAGTGGTACTGATGGGGTATTCGACGTCTGGCAAATCAACTATACTGAGAGATATGGAAAAAAATTTTGGGGATTGCCTTCAGACAATTGATACAGATGATGAAGTCGCATTGGATTTTGATGGACATATCTATAACGTGTATCTTCGGTTAACCAACGTGGGGAACAGACAGAAAGCGCTGGATCACATCAAGAAAAAAGAGGAACAGCTTTTAGCCAACCTATACCTAACAAATACGCCTCGTCTCATGGCCGCAGGCCCTGCATTGCCTTCAAGAACAGAGTGGAATTCGTTTGTGAAGAGAGTCAATCCAATCTGTTTCTATCTGGAAATAACCGCAAGGGAAGTCTACGATGGGTTACGTTGGCGTAGATGTAGGCACTTGGAACTTTTAAAGATACGTGATGATCGGAATTTTGGTTGTTGGGACGAGGGGACTACTACAAAGTACAAAAATGGTAGATGGGTAGTAGTATCCGAAGAAGCTATAGCGAATATTGAACGGGAGATGGAGCCGTTAGTTAGTATATACAAGACTTACTGTAATGATAGAAAATTCAGCGTATGTGAAATCAGAGACTGCAAAGAAACCAAAGAGGAGTTGTACAGACAAATAAAAGCGAGCTTGGGCCTGTAAGCGTGGATCAAGAGGGAATATTTTATGTCTTTTCATATTCGCACACTCCTCTCTATTTCATTCTTTCATTTTGGGAAGTAGCATAAATATCTTCCGAGTTGTTAAATCGAAATAATATTTAATGTCAAACCGCTGAGAATTCTTAGGATACTTTCTTGTAAGCCAAACCAGATAGGTGTTATTAATAAAAAAACCCAATATACAAGATAAAATGTTATCTTGGGTGTTCAACATCAAAAAATGACCACCATTTTTTCTCATTTGCTTCGATAAATCATCATCGAATCTAATAAGCGAGGCTTTGATAGGTCTGAAATAGTCAATATTTTTACCTTTACCATATCTTATGTATTCTCGGATTCCATTAAAAACATCCATCAGCACAAACTGACGGTCGACAAAAAGAGAAAAATAGTTAAAGGCAATTTTAGCTATGCCTCTCATTATTGGAGGGTCTATCCTGCCAGTAACTTTCACATTGATTTTTTCACGCTCTAATGGAGTTTTTGGCAATGATGCTCGTTCCATTGGAATGAAGTCAATCCCTTTTCGTCTCAATTTCTCGATTATTCGACCAGGCCCTTCTTTCTTATTATAAATGAGCTCAATGCGCGATGTTCTAATATCAAAATTGTCCTTGTTTAGCTGTTCAGCTGAAGGGATATCTTCGATATCAAAATAGATGTATTCTCTCTTTTCTTTCTGGAAAAAACCTACCTGCTCTTTGAATGAAAGAAGGACATCCCTTATAATTGAAGAATATTTAACTTCACCGATCATTCCTTTAATATCGTTATCAAGCACTTCAATTCTCAATCTCGAATGCTTTTTTGGTTCCTTCGTTGGCTTCATACCATGTTTATAGCGCAAAATTCCCTCAATTGTATCTCTTCCAAGATAAAGCTCAAGATTCTCTCCAAAGTATTGATTACAATCATCACATACTGTATTGCGAAGAATGAGATTGTGTGGAGAAAAAGATCCATAACACTGTGGAATCACATGTTCTCGATGCTGGAATTCGCTTTTCTTTTTATCTTCTAAGCAATAAATACATTTCATCGTAATTTTAAAAAACCTAAAGTACCCTCTCAGTTTATTTGTGAAGCAATCACGTGGTAATTTTCCTTTGTGTAACAATAACATCCTTTTTCAAGACATATCCAGATCCATTTACATTTCCTAACTTTGGTGGAATGTTCCTACTTGCTACATACCACTCATCTCGAATAAACTCTTGGGGAATTACATATCCTTCGATAGATTGACCTCTTTTCAAAGATAATACTTTCTTTCTTTTTTGCATAGGGCTAGAAAATTCAGAGTGAATGCTGTTGTCCCAAAAAGCTGTCTCCTTTGTCTTTGCTTTGATCACATCCACATACACATTAAAATAAAAAATGGGTTTCAGCTTTTCATATGGCTCTTTTTGAAACTTTAGGGCGGTTTCTATACAGAAATGAAGGCAAAATTCAGCTTTTTCTTTTGTCCAGTTAGCTGGATGCCCGAAATACTTATCCCATTGGTGGAATGTTTTCCCAGATTTTTTATACCTTCCAATCTTGGGTACAAATGTCTTGAATTGGTCATATTGGAACAGGTCCACTCCGTGCCCTATCAAGTTAACCATATGCGCAGTCTTATCCATTGGTGGTATATAGTACTGTGCTTCCCCTTTTACGTCCTCGGATAAGGGCGGGTAAAGCAATGGAATAGTCAACGATTCGCAGATATAGAACATTGCATAAGCTAAAGACACAAAAGCCTCTTTTATCTTTCCAATGTCAATATTTTTTTCTGCCTTGTTAATGTACTCTCGAATTCTTTCATCCCTTATTAGCGATTTTAAACTGATAGAAGAGAATTCTAGATCCAAATACTTTTTGCAGATTTTTTCAAAAAGGGAATAGACTGCGGAAGCTAAATAAGCATTACTTTTTGTGTCAGGGAGTATTCCTTCGTGTTTTGCAGTATTGCGAATTGTGTTTAGCCTTTCCATCTCGCGTCTAAGTGGAACGTTTCCTTTCCTGGGTGCTTGATCCTTGATAAGTTTATAGTAACTTAATAAGTAATTCCTATCTTTAAATTCTGCATTTAGATGATTCGCGACAGCAGCCAAAGCAATTTCCGCAGCATCGTGTAGCAAAAAGATTCCTTTTGTAAATACCGTTTGGTCAATAAGATTGGAGCACGCGAGCTCAGCGTCGTTGTAAATTTTCTTAGCCAGAAGAATCCTCGCTAAAACTTCATTCCTTATTTTTGTCTTTTTTATCATTTTATCTCCTTCAAATATGGTAATGATATGAATTCTACTTCCTCAAAACATAAAAGATAAAAGATTAAATGTCAAGAAATTTATTGGATAATGTCGGGAATAGGAACAGAGATTGTGATCCACCACTGAGGTGGATTGAGCCACTTCTTTTGATTCTTTTCATTTCCTTCTCATTATTCTGGTTTTAGTTTGATGAGGTAGATATTCCTTTTTATCCTAATTGTTCTATGCCTAAAAACCTCTTTGCTAAATCACGAGCTTTTATTTTGCCAAAAAATTTAATTGAGCGATCATTTACCAATTTGAATCGATTGGAATCTTGCTGTAGAAATAATACAAAATCCTGTATCCCTTTCTGAAAAGAACTAAATAATTCTCCAACATCCAAAACTACAATGTGTTCCTTTCCTGATCGATTGAGGACATATTGGAGTTCTTCAGCGCGTTTAGGTCCCCATGCATAAAATATCTTTTTTGCTTTTCTTACACGGCTTAATCTTGATTCAGCAGTGTATGAATGAAGAAGTGAACACCTCGCTCCAAATAAGTCAATAGCCTCACATGAAACACACAAATTTGGTAAAATATAGCTTTTAGTCCACCTTATAAAGTCACTACCTTTAACATCAGGATGAGACTTCTTTCGGTCCAACCATGCCATAATATCAATACCCGAATATAATAATATCAGTCCAGGCATAAATAACTTGTTTTTAAAGCAAGTATCAATAGCAGTTATTAATTCATCAATGGCTTCTTTAAAGACTGCCCGAATTTCTACTTCTTGCCCAGATTTCTCTTTCCTCACCTCACCTCCACCACTTTCCCAACACACTTCTTCATTTTTTACCCTCCTCGAACAGTTTTTTCAGTAACAAAAACTGTTTACCAGTTATGGTGACACAAAATCCATTCTGCGATATCAAAAAAAGCTCATTAGATTAGTCAATAGCGACACTTATTGCACAGTATTTTTGTTTCTTTTTGTCTATTTTGAAGCCTCCTTTGGAAACCTGTTCATAATCTGTTTATTTATGTCTCACTGTATCACAATTCCCTGGTTTTGTCAATAATTTTACGAAAAGATTTGCTCCTGCGGTACCTTTTATTGGGAAATTTCATCTCTGAATGAGGTTTTCAGTCTTTTTCTGTTATAAGAATAATGAGAGGAAGAGATTCTATTTCAAATTCATTAAAACAATTTATCAGAGACTTGGCAAAATTTGTCTGGGATGATTAAGGAGGATAATATGGTTAGATCAAATGAAGAGCAGATTCGTACTGAATTTGAGGATACTGTAAGGAATAAGATAACATCAAAGGAGTTCTGGACTTGGGTCCAGAGCTGGATGGCCCCCGACATTGCTATTCAAAATGCCTTGCTGTGGCATCCTAAATATATGTTGCAGTCCATTGAAGATTACGAAGAGGGAAAGTTCAAACCTAAACCATTTTCAGTATGTCTTGGTGACTATGAATTTTTGAAAGGTGTCAATACAAAAGGAGCCGGAATCTCATTCTATTACCATTCAGAATCTGATTCTATCATTAAATTTGGGGTGAATGATACTCTAAATATTGTCTTTTTCCTAATCCAAGTGGATAAATATCTGAGAGAGGAGGTTGCAGACGAAGAAGACCCTATCTACCAAAAACTCCTCGAAATAGGTGCTGTAAATCGAGAAATCTGCTCAGAATGTGGTGAGTCTGTTGTTCAGGGTTCAGGGAAGTTCGTTAATCGCATTCCAGTATTAGATGATGACCAAACAAGAATAGAGAGTGGTCGACCATATTGGTGGGGAGATTTTATATGTGAAGAATGTGATAATAAAAATAGACGTAAATGAGAGTAAAAGAGCTTACAAAAGATATTCAAGCCCATGGAGGGAGGACATATGACGATCAGGATAAACCTGGACAGCTTTATTGAGTGGCAACTGACAGGTGATATAAGTGAAGAAACCTTAAAGGAAATTGTAGAAGATAGTTGGAGACATGGTGCATTCCCATTATCTCTCAGCATTAGAACCGCAGCAGATTATTTTGCTGAATATGAATACATCCCGAAACATATAGTTGTTAACTGGGATGAACTTAGTCTAAAAACAGAAGAAGAGGAAAAGATTACAGCAGAGGATCTAAATGACCTGTATAAAGAAAGAATTGAATGGACATAGGAGGGGATTATGGCTCAGCATTTTCCTGTTTACGAGAAAGACGAACCAAAACTATTCAAATTTCTCAGGAGATTTGTAGAATATCTCATGAGAATATATGTCTGGGATTCCATAGAGGATTTTGAGAGGAGAAGGATTTTCAGAAAAACGGTAATGAAATTGAGTGAGGAGTATAATCCAAAAGGTAGGGCGTTTTCAATTACACCTATAACCCTTCAGAGTAGACAATGGGATCAGAGAAAAGATGGAGGATGTGACTTTAGGAAAGATGCAACATTAGAAGTTCATACGGATACCAAGGGAAATATTCAAGGGGTTTATCACCCATTATAAATAAGGACAGAATGGTTTAAAATAGGAGGTAAAATGGGAGAAAAAATGATTGAAACAAAAAATGTTTCCGATCAAATTATAAAAGAATCAACGATGGAAAAATATGCCCTTATTGCATCATTAAATACGAATGATAACTGTGAAGTACTTGCTTTTTCTGATGATCTCGAAACGTTAAAAAAAGCAAAAGAGCTTATTCTAAAAATGGAATATGGTTATCTTGAGGAGATGAAAAATCGTGTTTCAACTGAAGCATTATTAGAGGATTTAGATAATCTTAATCTTGAAATCAGTTGGCAAACAACTGATGATTATCTTCCAGAAATAGGTTCAATAATGATTTTTTCAATAGAAGAAATTGGATAATATCTTTATTAATTGGTCTGAAACAATAAGGAGAAAAAATGATTGAAGCAAGGAAATGTTGGATTGTTTACAATACAGAAACAGGATATGTCATTGACCTCGCATACGCTATTTTCGATGAAGAAAAAGTAGAGAAATATCTTGAAGATAAGCCAATGCCTCAAGATATGCACTATAGTCCTGAACAATTAAAGAAAGACCTTAATAGTATTGGAAAATCTTTTGTCCTTTCGAGACATGTTGGGTTGATAACAGCTGAATATGTAGCAAAACTTGTCAATGAACTTATGGAGGTAGGATAAAGGTTGCTATTGAATGATGAAGACTACGTAATAAAGAATTTATGCTGAAAATGATGAGAGGAAAAGAAAATGACTAATAGAAAAGAAAGAGTAATAAAGTTCTTCAATGAAAAAGGTTTTGAAATATTGACAGACATAAATGTAGAATTTGATCATATTGGAGAAGGAACCGGTGAAGATTTAATCTTCATTCACTGGGAAAGAAAAATTGCATTTCTCTATGTATATGGATATTCTCTTAAGCAACTGACTGATAACTGGCTTAAATATGATGAACACCATAAGGTAGTGACAGAATTAAAAAAGATCGAAGAAAGCAAAGATTAAGGTAAGAAAATACTGAATTATGGATTCGAAACACTTTTTCCAGAATACAAGGTTAGTGATTATGATGAGTTATGGAGAAGAGCAGAAAAAAATGCTTGCATTGGAGAGGAGAAAGTGGTATAATTTGAGAATAAATTATGACCGTACAACCTGAAAAGTGTCTATTAAAAAAATCATAAATGTGTACTTTTTGCTGAGATATAACACGCATAAGTTAAAGATATGAGCTCCTATTAAATTACTACTTTTCCTTTTTAGTAGAGAGAAGTGGCTTTATTACAGAATAATCAAAACCAAGTTTTTCTCCAATTAAA
>Ga0307379_10001994_pt1 | contig 30993 bp, 27 predicted proteins | sample UN2MG_FD_202237 | JGI IMG/M metagenome (GOLD analysis project Ga0307379, IMG submission 202237) | Soil microbial communities from Risofladan, Vaasa, Finland - UN-2 | ecosystem: Environmental > Terrestrial > Soil > Coastal area > Acid sulfate soil | place: Finland: Risofladan, Vaasa | collected...
AATCCTTTCCTCAAAATAAAGAGGTCGCCAGGCAAGGCGGTCATGTTGCAGGAACAGCAAGAAAGGAAATTGAAGCTCAAACAGGGGAAAGCATTGTTAGCCCGGAAAATGCGGCAATTTTAAGGGTGGAGAATAAAAACAAATAATTTTAGCGAAAAGTGAAACAAAGGCGTCAATCTATCAGAAATTTTGATGAAAAGAAGGAAGACAAAGAATTGAATCGGTCGTTTTATGGAGAGGCTTACAGTGGATAGCAATTTCCCCGAAAAGTACAATTCTCAAATTCTGATCTATCAAACCGAAGGCGGAACTCGTGCCTGAAGCAACTATTCGGAAATTCCGAATAGTTCAAAAAGAGGGAAAAAGGGAAGTTTCTCGTACCGTTGATTTCTACAGGCTTCGGGGACATCCTTTACATTTACAGGTTTGAAATTATGATTCTTTTGCGCGTTAAGGCAAAAAGTCTGTGCATGACGAGGAAAACTATGTCCACCACAAACCATGAACTGCAACTTGCCAACGACTTTGTTCAGTACACTAACTGCAATATTTTTTTGACGGGTAAAGCGGGCACCGGCAAAACAACCTTTCTCCATAATATGCGGAAGAACACGGCGAAGCGGATGATTATCACCGCTCCAACCGGCGTTGCGGCTCTCAACGCGGGCGGGGTAACACTCCATTCTTTTTTTCAGTTGCCCTTTGGCCCATTTATGCCGGACAGCGAGACATGTGAGAGCAATAAGCAGCGCCAGTTCAGGTTCAGCAAAGAAAAAAAGCGGATTATACAAAACATAGGAATGGGGGTCGGGCCACAGCAACATATTGAGATAATATATAAAACGTTAAGATTTTGCGTTAAATAAGGCCTTAAATGGCCATTTTTAGGGCCAAAAGCACACTTTTAAGAGAAGAGCGCTGGCAGATGGCAAGAGCAAAACGGCATTTCCTTCCAGGTCACGTTTGGCATATTGCGTATCCCGCTCCATTCCGGGTTATAATCTCAAAATGTTATAAATCATGCCCTTACAGCTAATCCGGTGATAATTACATCAAGTCGAGATACCCATAAGAAATGGGATGCGATTTGACACAAGTGCGAGATGGTACTAAATAAATTACCTCTATCTTACTCATCTGTCAAAAATCCTGCAAACAATTTAGGTAAAAACTTGATTATACCTAAGATAAGTGATTAGCTCTTAGCAATTAGCGGTTAGCTCTTATTATTTCAGGTGGTTATCGGTGATTCGGTTTTCACCCAACGGGTGAAATGTTGACCTTTAGCAATATATTGAAATTGTTGTGCTAACTGCCAAAAGCTAACTGCTAAAAGCTAACTGCTAAAAGCTCAATTGAGGTTATATAAATGATGAACCTGCCATTGGTTTGGCAACAGGCCGCGCATTTGAGCGTATCGGAACACTTGAAGGAAAACCTTTGGAAAACGTGACAAAGACCATTATGAAAAAAATCGGTAACAGGATATTGGTAAAAACACTATGGCAAATATTAGTAATCCTGGCCATTGGTGCAGGACTGGGTCTGATCAGCAACGCTTTAAGGCCCGACAGCCTGCAACTAATTGGCGACTGGTCTGCTGAATCCAGAATAACTACAGCAACAGGAGAACATCTGATTATATCACTTTCTGAAGCTGAAAAGCTGTTTACGGAAGATGCAGCAATATTCATTGATGCCCGTTCTAACGAAGATTTCAAAAATGGACACATTGCGGGAGCAAAAAGCCTGCCCTGGCAGGATGTTGACCGGCTGTTTATGAAGGTTACAGAAGATATTTCGTCGGACATGACTATAATTACTTATTGTGACGGAAAGACTTGTAAACTAAGCCATGATCTGGCATTGTTCTTACTCGACATTGGATTTAAACATGTCCGGGTGCTGGTAAACGGCTGGACAGTTTGGCAGGAAAGTGGTCTGCCGGTTGAAGGAAGATGAAAAAAATGAGCTGGAATTGCCATCGTATTTTATTCCTTTTTTCCAGGTTGATATTGGGATGTGTTTTCATTTATGCTTGTTTTGATAAAATTCTCCACCCTGCAGAATTTTCTAAAGCGGTCTATAATTACCAGATCTTGCCGGATGTCCTTATAAATCTAACAGCTATTGTGCTGCCATGGCTGGAGCTTGTTTTAGGTGTTGTTTTCATTATTGGCATCTGGATGCCTGGAGCGGTTGTAATGAGCACTCTTCTTTTAACCATGTTTACAGGGGTTTTGCTCTTTAATCTGGCGCGGGGGCTGGATATCAGTTGCGGGTGTTTTTCTACCTCGGCCTTGGAAAGTTCGACTAACATTTGGACTGTATTGCAGCATGGATCATTTTGGGCATTGGCTGTATATCTCCTGTATATAATTTATTTTTCAAGAAATTGTGATGCATTGAGGCCGAAAACATGATAACCAATCATAAAAATCTTATTTTTAACAGGAACCCGGACAATGAAATTTAAGATGACGATGGCTGCTTTATGCTGCCTGCTTTTACTTGCAATCCATTGTGATGCTGAAAATATTACCAAAGAAAACCCGGTTGCTTTTTTGCCTGAGCAAATATTTGAATTTGAGCCGGTTGTAGAAGGAACCATGGTCATTCATGCCTTCATTATTCAAAACAAAGGCACCACGCCTCTTATTATCCACAAGGTAAGCGCTGGCTGAGGGTGTACGGCTGTCTCCAGTACGAGACAGGTCCCTCCGGGTAGCGAGGGAAAGATAACGGTTAAAGTTCATACCGACGGGTATGGCGGGAAAAAAATCAGTAAAAATATCCATATTCAGACCAATGATAAAATTCGCCCGGGACTTAGTGTAACAATTACAGGCTATCTTGAAAAATTCGTAGATATCGAGCCTAAAAGAATAATGCTGAGAGGTTCGGTAGGGCAGACGATAAAAGCACAGGTTAAAATTACTCCGGGGACTCAGTACCCGTTTAAAATAATCAGTCTAATGGCAAAAGATGGGAAATACATCAAATTTAGCATAGCTGATGCAAAAAAATCGAATGCAGGAGGTTATGTATTGACCGTTGAAAATCTAAAAAAAGAAATTGGACGATATAATGATGTGATTTATTTAAAAACAGACAGTAAATTACGCCCTGCAATTCCTATCTATGTTTTCGGCAATATTTTTAACATCCCGGAAAACAGGGAAAAGTAACCTGGAAAAAGTTCAAATATAAAGCAGCCCTGCCGGAAGTTATGACAAGGCTGCTTTACTTTTTTCTATGCGGCTTTACTTTGAGGGCGATTTGGTTTGAAAATTATCACAGATTCCGTCACCATTTTCATCTACATAGTTAGATTTTGAAACGTCTGCTCTGTTGCCCGGGCATCTTGCATCTCTGAAACTTCCGCAACAGTCTCTACCTCTGCCCTGGTTGCCAGCACCGTAGCCCCTGCCGCACCTGCTAATCCTGGAGCCAATATTGTCACAGATTCCATCCCCATTTTCATCTACATAATTAGGCCCTCTTTGGGCTGGTGTATTCTTTTGGCCACTTCCATCTTGAGCACCTTTACCATTGCCGGCGTATGCAAAGGAGACAGCCATGAGCAGGCATAAGCTAAAAACGGCCATTTTAAATAAACTTTTCATTTTCTATCCTCCTTGTTGTATTAGGTTGTTTATCAACCTTTCACTTACTAATACAATCGCAAGGCAGTTTTTCTTTCACTTTTTTTAAATACTTACAACGTGCGACAAAATTACCTTTTATTTTCATGCCTTAAATAACGGTTTCTGTCTTGCCCTCTACATCCTCTCCATGGCCGAATTTCATTCGCGACAAACCGGTTTTGCCCTTTCATCTCTCCAATGATCTTTATTTTCAGGTTTTTTGCAGGTATAAGCCGGCCTTTCCAGATAGTATCGCCGATATCAATCACCCAAATATTACCCTGCAAATCCTCAATCTGTATTTTTTGCTCAGAAATTATTTTGACAATCTTTCCAGCAAGCAGCCCATGTCCAGGCGACATACACACTCTTTGTTTCCGTTCCTGCAGATCTCTATAAAACGGGACATTATGTTCAAATGCCGTTTCCAGCCTTTCTGACAATCCTGTTGCATACAAAATCCCTCCGCCAATAACTGAAAGGGCAATACTTCCTAAAATTACCCATAGTGTGCGATAGCGGTATCCCTGCTCCGTATGCCGAAAGTTGTAAAGAGCAAATCCTGTAAATCCCAGCAAAAAAATCAGCCAGAAAAATGGGATTACCAATAGCGCAAATTCTAACGGGCGGTGGCTCAGATGCTTATATAAATCCCATTCAGCATATCTTAATTGAAACATGGCAATAGCGCCGGCAATACTTCCAAACAGAATCGACAGGCCAAATACCGTCCATATTACAGAACGCTTGAGCAGGAAGTACTGTTTAGGATAAGGACGCACTTCATCTTTCTTGATTTTTTGTAAAATATTTTTGCTTATATCAGCCATAACTTTATATTACACTACTTGACTACTCGACCACTCGACTATTTAACGATTCCTGTATTAAGTTGATGCCGCCCGGCTATTTTCTTGAAACTTACTTTTGCTCTATTGATTTGTGTCGCCACGGTTCCCGGCGGCTTACGCAAAATATCGCTTATCTCATCATAGCTTTTATCTTCAAGATATCGAAGAATAAGTATTTCACGATATTTATCCGGAAGCTCCGCAAGCGCATTTCTCACCTTTTCAGCATTTTCAAGGTTTTCGTATGCCCCGTTAATTTCAATCGTATCACTAATAGAGTCGATCAGATTTGCTTGATCTTCAATATTTAAGGGTATCGTTGCTAAACGGAGTTTGGTTTTACGGTATTGATTAATAATTTCATTATGAGCTATCTGATAAATCCAGCTTGAAAATTTCAGCTTGCGATTAAAACCGTTAAGGTTTCGATATACCTTTATAAATACTTCTTGAATTATGTCTTCCGCTTTTTCCTGGCTGACTGTTGTAAGCCGTTTAATATAACGTAATATCTTTATGTCATATCTTTTCATCAGATAATAAAAACAATCCTGATCCTTGAGTGAAAGTTGAACAAGCTGCTCGTCCGACATGTTTTCATAATCGTTCATCTAAGATAAGTAAATCCTTGGAACACGATCGGCTATCGCAGATACAATTTCGTAATTGATTGTATTGATGCTTGAAGCTATTTCATCGACAGTTATAGAAGCATCGCCCTGTTTGCCGAAAATTACCACCTCATCTTCAAGTGAAACCTCCGGGATATCCCCGACATCCAGCATTGTCATATCCATGCATACGCGGCCAATGATCGGTGCTTTGCGTCCGCAGACCAGCATGTGGCCCCTGGAAGACAGCAGGCGGTTAAATCCGTCCGCATACCCGATAGGCACGGTAGCAATGGTTGTGGCCTTTTGGGTCTCATAGGTAATTCCATAACTGATCTTAAATCCAGCCGGAACCTTTTTTAAATGGATTATTCTTGCCTTAAGCTCCATGGCCGGCTTTAGATTAATCCGACTTTTATCAACATTGTCGGATGTGTATAAACCATAAATCGATATACCGGTTCTAACCATATCAAGATGTGTTTCCGGCATATCTATCACTGCCGCACTGTTTGCAGCGTGTTTAACAGAAAATTCCATGCCAGCGTTTTTAAGCTGCTCAATAAAGTTCATAAATATTGCAAGCTGATTTTCGGTATAAGATTTGTCAGGGCTGTCAGCAGAGGCAAAATGTGTATATATGCCGTTAATTTCAAGGTTTTTAAGACGCGCAATTAATTCTACTTCATGCACGGCATTATCAACACCCCTGCTTGATTGCGAAGCACGAAAACAATCAGGCAGCACGCCGAGTCTTCCCATTCCGGTGTCCACTTTAAGATGCACCCTGATTTTTTTATTGAATGAGCCCGCCGCAGCAGACAGGACCTTAGCTGTTTTGTATGAATAAACGGTTTGTGTGAGATCAAACTCAACAAGCTCTCTGGCCATGTCCGGAGGAGTATAGCTGAAAATCAGAATCGGCGCATCAAAACCGGCCTTTCTAAGCTCAATGCCTTCACTTGCTCTTGCCACACCCAGAGCCTGGGCGCCGCTTTCCAAAGCCTTTCCCGCCACTTCAACAAGGCCATGGCCGTATGCATTTGCCTTTACAACAGCCATAAGGCAAGAATCCGGGCTTGTTATTCGCCTTAATTCGCGAACATTATGCGCTATATCCTCAAGATCAACTTCCGCCCATACAATAGGATGTTGCAAAAGCAGGCCTCCATGAAAATGTTTTTGTAATAGTTCAGTCTTTTGAAAAAGATTCTGACAGGATAACAGGATATACAAGATTTGTAAGCGTTCACGGAACATTGAAATTAGAAATTAGAAATTTGGCCTTTATGCTTTTGTACTGTTCTTCCCAATTTCCAATTTCAAGTTTCAAGCCGTAAACGGCTACAATAATTCATATCCTGAATATCCAGTAAATCCTGTCAAAAAATATATTTTTTAATATTTAACATTAACGAGAAACAACCCATGCGGAGGAGCGGTTGCCCCTGCACGGTTTCGATCCCTTGAAAGCAGTATTGTTTTAAAATCATCGGGGGTGATTTTACCAAGCCCCACTTCCACAAGAGTCCCGACAATATTACGCACCATATATCGCAAAAAACCGTTGGCCTCTATTTGAAAACATAGATTATTATGATCAGGTTCAACAAGGGTAGCATTTATTACGGTTCTTATCGTATTTGACCTTGGGCTGCCCGACCCCTCAAACGCTTTGAAGTCATGGGTTCCCAATATATGACTAATTGCCAGGCGCATGGCTTCCAGGTTGAGTGTTTTGCGTATATGCCATACATAGCGCCGGCTGATGGCGGAATTAAGCCTTTGGTTTAATATTTTGTAATGATATATTTTGCTTTTTGCGTCATACCTTGCATGAAATTTATCATCAACCAGGCAGCATCCCTTTATTACAATATCATCCGGCACAAGACTGTTTAAACCTTTTTGAAAGATTTCAGGGCCAAGTTCTGTGTTGCAAAGAAAATTTGCCGCCTGGGCCAAAGCATGCACTCCGGCATCGGTCCTGCCGGAACCTGTAAGAGAAACCTTTATGCCGGTCATGATATTAATTGTGTTTTCAATTACTCCTTGAATTGTAAGTCCGTTCTTTTGCCTTTGCCAGCCTTGATATTCAGTTCCATCATATTCAATTGTTAATTTAAAGTTTTGTAACATTTTTCACCACGGAACACACAGAGACCACAGAAAATTGGTTACAAGTGCCTAAAATGCCTAAAGTTAAGGTATTCTGCCTATTTTAAAGCCTGCTTTGGCACTAAGTGCCGGCCCGTATAGTAGGCTTGGACCAAGGTTTCAAGCGATCTAACTTGTTTTGTAAAAGTTAAAATTAGTAGCGCCAGAGGCGCATTCCTTAACTTTAGGCATTTTAGGCACTTTAGCTCACTTTAGGCACTCAAAATTATAATCTCTGTGGTAAATGTTTACAACTGCAGATAGTTTGCTGCATAATGCTAAAGTATTACAAATTGACCTGTAAACCCTTTTTTTGCAGATATTCCTTGACCTCTCTAATGCTAAGAAGGCGATAATGAAATACAGACGCCGCTAATAAAATTTGTGCGCCGCCCTGAACAACCCCTTCATAAAAATGCTCCAGCTTTCCTGCGCCGCCCGAAGCGATCACCGGCAAATCTACAACATCTGAAATAGCCCTTGTAAATTCCAAATCATATCCAGCTTGAGTTCCGTCACCATCCATGCTGGTTGGCAGAATAACGCCGGCGCCAAGTTCCTGACATTGTCTGGCCCAGGCTAAAGCATCTTTGCCTGTTGGTTTGGTTCCTCCGGAAACAACCAGTTCAAACCCTGAAGGCATCTCCATATTCCTTCTGGCATCGATAGCTACAGTCACCTTCTCTGAACCAAAGGCTTTTGCCGCCTGCCTCACCAGATCAGGGTTTTGAACAGCAGCGCTATTAATAGAAATTTTATCAGCGCCCGCGTCGAGGACCATTTCAATATCTTCCATGGAGGCAATGCCGCCGCCCATGGTCAACGGAATAGTAATTACCGACGAAACACTTTTAACCCATTCCAGTCTGCTCTTTCGATTTTCTAATGTCGCGGCTATATCCAGAATTGCCAGTTCATCAGCTCCTTCCTTTTCATAAAACGCCGCATTTTCTACAGGATCACCCGCGTCTTTCAAATCCACAAAATGTATACCCTTGACTATGCGTCCGTCTTTCATGTCAAGGCATGGCATGATTTTTACTTCTTTCATAATACTTTCCTTTTTTTTAGTATATATTTGTGACAATATTAACATTTCAAACACAAAACAACTATATTAGATGTTATATTACGTCAACTTTTATTCTGATTTTAGGCTCTCAGTAATCTCAATAAATATTGACCTGAAATAACTAACATGTTATCTCTGCTCAAAATTATGGAGGGATGGCCGAGTGGTTTAAGGCGGCGGTCTTGAAAACCGTTGAGTGTCAAAGCTCCGTGGGTTCAAATCCTACTCCCTCCGCCAATGGACAAAAGTGCCTAAAGTGAGCTAAAGTATATTAAAGTGCCTAAAGTTAAGGAATTTTGCCATTTTATACCTGCCTGCCAGCAGTTATGTTCTTTAAGCCATCAATGCACGAAGGGCAAACTTCTGTAGCTTTGAATTATCAATTAGCACGCCAAAGGCGTACAATAACTTTAGGCACTTTAGCTCACTTTAATATACTTTAGGCACTTAAACTCACGGAGAGATGGCCGAGTCGGCTGAAGGCGCTCGCCTGCTAAGCGAGTGTGGGGCGAAAGCTCCACCCAGGGTTCGAATCCCTGTCTCTCCGCCAGCAAAATATTTATTTCCTTTACACATGATTACACCTGTGTATTCTCCTCTATACGCCGCTATAAAATAAGTTATTTATAATATTTTATAAGCTATTTTGTCCTTGACAAATATGTAAATTATATAATAAAATTTAAATCTATTTTTATCTGTTTTGGTTCAGTCTAGGCATATTATCACAGGTATGACTGACCGGTGCGAATACTATCTAAATTGGTCAACATATTCAAAAGAAATTAAAAAATATCAGGTCATATAAAAGGAGGTGAGAGTCGGATTGCCCTGTAGATAGGGTTTGTATCAAGGGTGCTGCTGGAAATAATTTATAATTGTAATTCCACTATAAAAAACTTTATAGTGGAAACTGGATTTGAAAAGAGGGTAATGATTTTTTTAAAGAAGGGGGTAAGATAATGTTACGAATAGAAACTCCTCCTCCTCACGGAGGAAGACTCGTAGAAAGAGTTGTTAGAGATCCTGAATTGGGAAAGAAGTTGGCAAAAAGTTGTGTTGCTGCCTATGACATTCAACCCACCATGAGTAAGGGTGTGCCCATTAGAAATGTTTACAGGGAGATTATGTCTATCTGTTACGGATTCTTTTCTCCTGTTGAGGGGTCGATGGAAAAAGCAGAGGTAGAAAGAATTTTAAAAGAGAGAAGGCTGCTAAATGATTGGATTTTTCCATATCCGCTGGTCTTTGACATCACCGAAGAAGAACTAAAGGATTTAGGCGTTACAGTGGGAGACAGGCTGCTGCTCAGGCTTAAGGGAAAGCCCTTTGCAATCCTTGACATCAGCGAAATATGGAGAATAGATAATCCTGAAGAGCTGGCTACCAAAACCTTCGGAACCCCTGAAGACAATCCAGAGGTTGTACAAGAGGCATTTAACGCAAAGATGCCTGGCTGGGTTATTTACAAGAGCCTTAAACCGGTTGTATTAGCTGGCAAGTACACGATCATCAATGAGCCTAAGTTACAGCCGCCCTTTGACCGGTTCTGGTTCCCGCCCAGAAAATCCAGGGAAGAATATGCCAGAAGAGGATGGAGGACTGTCATTGCCCATCAGACCAGAAACGTCCCTCATATCGGTCATGAGTTCCTGATGAAGGATGCCGCTTACACGGGCGATATGGAACCATGTCACGGCATAATAGTAAACGCTATCATCGGTGTTAAGAGAGCTGGAGATTACCCGGATGAGGCGATTGTTGAAGGTCATGAAGCTGTCAACCTTGGAGGCTACATCAAGCCGGAGAGGCATCTTGTAACAATTACCTTGTGGGACATGAGATACGGAAATCCTCTTGAGTCCATGCTGCATGGAATAATCAGGCAGAATATGGGCTGCACTCACCATATGTTTGGAAGAGATCATGCTGCCGTGGGTGAATATTATGAGATGTTTGCCACACAGACACTCTGGAGCAAGGGAATACCGAGTTTTGGTTTTCCTGCCTCTGTCAATGATGTGCCGTATGGCTTACATATCAGGCCTCAGAATATGCGTGAGTTCTGGTATTGTCCTGTGTGTAACGAGATTGCATACAGTGAATGCTGCGGTCACACCAAACAAAAGCAGAAATTCAGCGGTAGCTTTGTAAGAGGCATGGTGGCAGAAGGTATCTTCCCACCTAAGGTTATCTTCAGGCCCGAGGTATACAAGGTTATCGTAAAATGGTGGAAGGAATTCGATTTCCCCTTCTGCAATGAAAAGTATGTGAAAGAAAAGGAAGTAAGATTAGAGGTAGATTTACCTGACATGGATATATAAGGAGGTGTAGTATGTCTAAGTATATGAGCGTACTTCTCGATGATAAGAGGATGGAAGCAATCAAGGGAAGCAGCCTTGAAGAAAAGATAGACAAGATGTTTGGCGGGGCTCTAAATGCCTTTACTTTAAAGCTCTCTGATAACAAGGCCAAGGAAGTAATGGATGCGTTTTTTACTGCAAGAGTAGATTCAAGGGGTTTCATAACAGATGTGCCCATAGCTTTTAGCAGAACTCTCTTTGAAGAGATAGCCAAGGCAAAGTCCCTTGGTGATGATGTAATAGATGGTGTTTTGGCCAGGGTAGATGAGATAAAAGAGGCTGCTGAGAAGGAGTCAGAGTTTTTGCCGGTGCCGGAGTTCTAGCCGGTATAATGGTCGAGTAGTCGAATGGAAAAATGGTCAAGCCTGCCCGCCACTGCCAGTCCTTGGCAAGCGGTCTTTGGGAGCAGGGGAGGCGATGGCAGGCGGGTAGTTGGCTACTCGACTACTCGTGCTCGACAAACAAAAAGGGAGATGTAAATATGACGTCTCCCTTTTTTTGTTAAAGATACCTATTAACTTTAGGCACTTTAGCTCATTTTAGGCACTTGTAACTTTATCTTATCTATTCCCGTATTCACTGTATGCCATTGCAACTGTCCTGTAAACAAGATGGGCAAGCTTGGAAAACGGCAAAAATACAAACAGATTGAATATAAACATCAGATGTATGAAATATAGAGCGTAAGAAAGGCCTGCTATTCCTGCCAGTCTTGTCATTTCGGTCAACAGGCCGGTAGCTCCAAGACCAAAAACAAGCCATAACAGATACCAGTCCTTATAACTGCTCACCTGATCTGTTTTGCCAATACGGTTTTTTATCATCAATGCGCTGCCGATAACAAGGGCTATGCCGCTGACATTGGCAAGCCATTTAACCGGGTTCATCTGGGAATATGGACCGTGAATCTGAAAAACATAAAGCGTGACAAAAAATATGTTTGTAACAATAAAAAGTCCAATAAATGAATAAAATACCATAAGATGCGCTGTGGCACGGTCTTTGTTTTCGCCGCACTCAGAAAACTTGCTGTGCTTTAATATGGTCGGAATAACAGTGAAAAGCCCCCGCATAAAACCTACGATTTCCAGCTTCTTCTTGTCTGTTTTGCCTTCAAGCACTGCGTTTTCATGCATATCATTTACAAATCTTTTAAGCCCTATTCCGAAAACCACTGCAACCCATACAGTAAGCGGGACAAAAATCATGTCAACAAGCCATGAGGAAAAGAAATGTGAATGAACGATTTCATCTCCGCCCGGGGTAAAATCGAGCAGGCCTGTAATAAAGCCAAGCACTAAAAATATAACCACGGGAAGCCCCAGGAGCAGGGGCAGTTTTTTGGGATCATTTACAGCTTTTCCTATAAATTTCGGCATAGCATATTCTGAAATTGCATAGGAGCGTATGGCTCCGAGCACATCACCTGGCGCCGCACCGCGCGGGCACATGGTAGTACAATCTCCGCAATTATGACACAGCCATATATCCATGCTTCCGATAAGTTTATCCTTCAAACCCCATGATGCGGCAATCATCTCTTTTCTTGGAAAGGGCTTATTCTCCGGAGCAATCGGGCAGACCACCGAACAGGTTGCACATTGAAAACACTTCTTCAGCGTATCACCCCCAAGCCCGACCACATCTTTAATAAACTCTATGTTGGGCTCAACCAGGTATCTATCCGCCATACTTTTACCTCCCTGTGTTTGACTATTAATAAATCAGTCAAACTTTAATATATAAATATTATAAACTTAGCTTTATAAATAGTCAAGTGGTCAAGCGTTTGACTAATCGAGTAATTACTCGCATGACCACTCGACTAAATATTAGTTAGAATCCCTTGAACGGATTTGGACCAAGCTCCTCAACCATTGCCACAAAAGTATTAATAATTCCCGGGAGTTTGTCATATTCGTCAATAGCTATCTGGAACTGCGCTACGCGCTCTACTTCCAGGGCAAGGCTTGCCAGCGCTTCACCTATCTTCTTCATTCTAATATCAGCCAGCTCGCTGCCTTTAACAAAGTGGCACTGGTAGTCATCGCCATGCTTGCAGCCAAGGAGAAAAATACCGTCCATTCCCTGAGAAAGGGCATCCTTGATCCATATCACATTTACAGATCCAAGGCATCTAACCGGAATAAACCGAACGTTGGCAGAATAGCTAAGCCTGTTCAATCCGGCAATATCCAGGGCTGGATAGGCATCATTTTCGCAAACCAGCCCGAGAAATCTTAATGGCGGTTCATCAAAATCATCTGCAGAAGGAACGCCGATCGATTTGACCATGGATCCTATACTATCGATATTATAATCAGCAAAACCAATTATACGCTCAGGGCATGCTCCCATGCAGGTGCCGCAGCGCCTGCATCGTGTCGGATTAGGCTTTGGAGTTCCTTTTTCATCATCATCAAGAGCGCCAAACGGACATTCTTCCGTACACCGTTTGCACTGAGTACACCTCTGAAAGAAAAAGTCCGGAAATGTCATATCTCCTGACCTTGGATGCACTGCAACGCCTCTGTTTACAGATTCCAGGCATTGAATTGCTTTCAGGGCGGCTCCGGTAGCATCTTCAATTGATTCTTCAATAGTCATGCTCTTTCGAACGCCTCCGGCAGCATAAATGCCTGTCCTCTGAGTTTCATATGGAAAGCATATAAAATTCGAATCGCAATATCCATTAAAAAGGCCGATATCACGGAAAGCAGGCCCCTGCCTGTAAGCCAGATTAACAACAGGATCATCCACGGTAGCCGGAACCATGCCTGCCGCTAAAACAACCATATCAGCCTTAACCTGAATCTTTTCTCCCAAAAGGGTATTGTCCGCTTCGACAATCAGTCCGTCACCATTTTGAGATACACTGATAACACTGCCTTTGGTTAAAAAGATCCCTTCATCCTGCTGTATGCTCTTGTAAAAGTACTCCTGTAATCCAGGTGTCCTCATATGCTGGTAAAAGATATATGCTTTGCCGTCCGGATAATCTTCACGAACATACTTAGCCTGTTTCAGCGATACAAGACTTGTAACCGACCCGGCATAGTCAAAATCGCCGTCATCATCCCCCTTGTCAGGGCTTTGAACAAAGACAACCGACTTGGCTTCCTTCCCATCAGAGGGCTTTGTTATCTTGCCCTTTGCAGCCATCTCCTCAAACTGGTGATTGGTCACAACATCCGGTAATTTTCCGAATCCAAGATGAGAAAATTTATCACCCTCAAGCTTATCCGGTCTCCAGCCGGCAGCAAGGATAACCGCCCCGAATAACTCGCCATTCGGATCCAGAGCAAGGATGTCTTTTTTTCCTTTATTGTATTCCGCATAGACTTCAGCCAACTTTTCAACATCCAGCTCTTTACCCTTTTCATCAACCTTCATCTCATCCGGCAAAGGAAAAGGCACGTCAAATTCTATTGCCTCTCCGGGTTTTTTAAAGGTTACGGTAAATTCACCAGGCTGGCCGGCTATACGCGCAACTACAGCACCTGTTTTAATCGTGATATTCGGATATGCTTCAGCCTCTTTGATCTTGGCATCTATTATTGGTGGAATCAGGCTTTCATATGGAGCTTTCAAAGGAAGCTGAAGGCGCATTTTAGCGGCATATCCTCCAAGGGATGCCTCCTTTTCAACTATTGTTACATCATAACCTGTCTTGGCCGCATCTATTGCAGCAGATATTCCGGTTATGCCACCACCGATAACGAGGATCTTTTTGCTTATGGTATCGAGCTTAAACGGTTCAGGAAGATTAATTTTCTTAACCTTTGCCATTCCCATCTTCAGATAATCTTCAGCCAGCATCTGAACATGATCGATGAAAGATTCATCATCCTTCTGCTCTTCCGTAGGAGCAGGATATTCCGATCTGGGATGAGACCATACCACCTGCTCCCTTAAGTTGACCCTGTCAACAATGCAGCCGTCAAATTTGAATACATCATAATTTACACGTCGGGAACATCCGGCAATAACAAGAGTGTTAACCCCATCGTCCGCTATATCCTTTTTTAACAGATCGACCCCTTCCTTTCCACAGAGAAAAGGATGGGTTTTAACACTTAGACCCCCTTTCTTGGGTACATTACACAACTTCTCTATGTTAAGGGCGTCCCCGATTGCACAACCTGTGCATATATATACACCATACTTTTTATCCATGGATAACCTCCTACTTTCTCACCAGGGTTTGAATAGCCTTCAGGGCCATACCGGTTGCATTCTGGTTCGATGATACCACATCGGCAGGCTTGTTAGCACAGCCTGCGGCAAACATGCCACCTTTTTCAAAATCGTTAATAATAAAACCATCATCGGTGTATTTAAGATCAGCCGGAAGCTTGACATTTTTAGCAGTTGGCTGCATGCCGGTGGCAAGAACAACCATCTCAGCTTCCTGCCTGATCTTTTCACCGGTCACGGCATTTTCAGCAACTACGGTGATGTTTCCGGAACCAGGATCTTCGCTGACCTCTGCAACCTTGCCTTTAATAAAAAAGACATTTTTATCCTCTTTGATCTGCTTGTAAAACTTTTCATACCTCTGGCCGGGAGCCCTTAAATCAATATAAAATATATATATCTTGGCATCCGGATATTGCGCCCTTATATATGTGGTCTGTTTCAACGAAGCCATACAGCAGATATATGAACAATAGGGAAGATGATTCTCGTCCCTTGAACCAGCGCACTGGACAAAGGCGATACTTTCCGGAGCCTTGCTGTCTGATGGGCGGAGGATATGCCCCTTTGTCGGACCATTGGGAGCTGCCAATCTTTCCATCATCATGTTGGTAATTATGTTTTGATACTTGCCAAACCCCAGATTGTCTATCTTTGCAGCATCATAAGGTTCCCATCCTGTAGCCCAGACAATGGCTCCTACATTTAAGTTTATTGTCTTTGCCTCTGCATTAAGATCGATTGCATTGTATTTGCATGCCTCAACACATTTGTTACATTCCGATCCCTTGCATACAGAAGCATCTATAACATATTGCATTGGAAAAGACAGCTCAAAGGGTCTGTAAATTGCTTTTGTCTTATCCATGTTAAAATTAAATTCTCTGTTTCTTTCAACAGGGCACACATCCACGCATTCATTGCATGCCGTACAATTTTCATTAACAAACCTTGGGTTTAATTTAACAGTTACATCATAATTGCCTGGTGTACCGTCAACCTTTTCCACCTCTCCAAGAGTAAGTACTTTAATTCTTGGATTATCCTTTATTCTCCTGAAATTTATTTCAAGCCCGCAGGTCGGGGGACAAAGCTTGGGAAAATATTGATTTAGCTGTGCCACTCTTCCGCCAAGATAAGGATTTTTTTCAACCAGGAATACCTCATACCCTACTTCAGCGGCTTCGAGGGCGGTAGTTAATCCACTTATCCCTCCCCCAACCACCAAAATGCTTCCGCCGGCAAGGGCTGCTTTATCTTCTGTCATGCTATCCCTCCGCATTATGAATAAAAAAATTGATGAGCCCGCAAAAAAGTCAGAAAATCAATTTCTTGCGAAACGTGTTAAGTGTTAGGTGTTAAGTGTTAGGTTGAAACAATTATCTGTTTAATCATACACCTAACACTTAACACTTAACACTTAACACTTAACTATATTAACTCTATTAAAAACCTCCAGGCATCTTGCGACACCTGGAGGCAGCTTATTCGACTATTGAGCGGTCGAATTTTCGATTAATCGGGAATGATCTTGATGTAATCCCTTTTGAACATTTCCCATGTCCCAGCTTTAGGATCATACTTTGACTCGCTAAAGCAGAACCAGTTCTTATCATCCTGTCCTGGATAATCACACTGATAGTAGAATCCAGGATAACGGGTCTCTTTACGGAACTGGATATGACGCAGATGGGATTCAACAGTCCAGATGCGATGATAGATTTCCCAGCATCTCATCAATTCATGAAGGTCTCCTGCAGCCAGCTTCTCGCAGTCCTCGCGCATTGTCTGGAGTAAATCCATGCAAATTTCCAGATTCTTGGTGCTGGTCTGATAGTATGTGGCTGTGCCGGCTCCGTATTCGTGGGTAGCCTTCATAAGCCTCATCGCCATTCCAGCAGGCTTGAGATAATTCGGGTTAATATCAATTGCTGTTGTATATCCACAATGATCAAGGAATGTATTCACCGGTTTGTACACCATGGCGACCAGATCTTCTTTTGTCTGGCTCAGGGTCGGCGTAAAATCAGCATGATCGCGAGCGTATCTTGCCATAGACTTGCCGGTAATACGTCCTTCAGCATGTGAGCCGGATGAGAACTTGTGGCCCGAACCGCCAACACCGTCACCTGCGGTAAAAAGGCCATCAACTGTTGTCATGCGGTTGTAAATCTTGCCGTTGGCTGCTTTAATCTTGTATGAATCCGGCACCCAGTCAAGATCCGGCCCGGAAGTCCAGAGACCGCAGCAACCTGAATGAGAACCCAGCAGATACGGCTCAGTCGGCATAACCTCTGAATTCTTCTTTTCAGGCTCGCAGTTCTGCGCGCACCAGAGGTTTGCCTGACCGCAGGTCATGTCGAGGAAGTCTTCCCATGCCTCTGATTCAAGATGTTTGAGCTCTTTCTTGTCCAGCTTAGCGCCAAGCGTTGCAAGGGCTGTAACAGTGTCCATCATGATTGGACCGCGGCCTTCCTTCATTTCAAACAGCATCAAATGGTTTCGCAGGCATGTCGGTGTAATGGCTGCTGTTCCATAAGGAGCATATTTTGCAAGCTCTGCCTTGGCAGCATCGCTCGCAACATAATTCTCCCCAAGACCGTTTATTGCTTTAGCCTTAAACAGCAGGAACCATGCGCCAACAGGTCCGTAACCATCCTTAAAACGAGCCGGGGTGAATCTGTTTTCCATCATGGTAAGCTCTGCGCCAACCTTCATGCACATGGTGTATGTAGAACCAGCGTTCCATACAGGATACCAGCAACGGCCCTTGCCCTCACCAACGCTTCGAGGCTGATAAATGTTAACTGCGCCTCCGCAGGCTACCATCATGGTCTTACACTTAATAATGTAAACCTTATTTTCACGAACTGAAAAACCTACAGCGCCGGCAATTCGATTCTCTTCATTGGCATCCAGAAGGATTTCAACAATAAAACAACGTTCTAAAATGTTTTCTGCTCCAAGAGCCAGCTTGGCAGCCTCAGCAACGATCCTCTTATAAGATTCGCCGTTGATCATGGCCTGCCATTTACCTGTGCGGACAGCTTTAGCGCCGGATTTTAATGTCCCCATAGCCTGGCCCTTCTTGCCATCAAGGGTTTTCCCTTCTTCAGATTTCTTCCATATCGGCAGACCCCATTCCTCAAACAGATAAACAGAATCATCAACATGAGAGCCCAGGTTATAGATCAGGTCTTCACGAACAATGCCCATCAGATCGTTACGTACCATGCGGACATAGTCCTCAATTGAATTTTCACCGATATAAGTGTTGATTGCCGACAAGCCCTGAGCAACAGCGCCGCTGCGCTCCATGGCAGCCTTGTCGCACAGTAAAACTGTCTGGCCTTCAGACATCCATTTCTTTATTTCAAAAGCAGTTCCGCAGGCAGCCATACCGCCGCCAACGATCAGAATATCAACTTCCCGCTCTTCAACTTCCGGATCTCTTACGGCTTTAGTTTCGCCCAAAGGTTTATTTGGTATTGCCATATTATATCCTCCTTAAAAATATTTTATTCATTATTAATCATTTTACTGTGGATCCAGATAAATAACATAAAGACAGTCTATACTGTGGCAGGCCTTGGAAGAACATAGCCGTCAACTTCTTCAGTACAAAGCAGTTCACTTTCGAGATCCTTTCCTCTCATGTCCTGATAAGCATTTGCGGTTCCCTCGGGAGTGGTCCTGATGGGGAACTTAAAACGTTTAATAAGTCCGTTTCTGAACTTGCATGTCCACATAACATCCTCTGTTCCCAGCATAGGCACTATGCTGCTTCCCAGAGGCACAAAGTCGGAATAACCTCTAACCTCTATTGCCTGGGTAGGACAAATCTTTACGCATGAAAAACATTCCCAGCACTGATCAGGCTCCTGATTATATGCCTTCATAGCATTAGGATCCAAAACCATCAGATCATTAGGACAAATGTACATGCAGGCTGTTTTATCCCCGCCCTTGCAACCATCACACTTTTCAGCAATTACAAAACTTGGCATTAATATACCTCCTAATTTTGCTTAAGATTATTGTTGCGAAATTTCAGTCAATTTTTTAAAATGTTTTTTGCACCTCCCTTCGTAATAGCGGCTCAAAAGTTAAGTATTCGGCCAGCTTAAAGTAATATTGTTATATAAATTTTCTTAACAAAAAATAAACCATCGTTAAATTGAAAAATTATAATATATCCTGCAAAATCAATAGGATATTGTGCATATACATAGACTTATGTAGATAACATTTAGCCTTTTGATTGTCAAGAACTTTTGGACAAACAAAAGGCTAAAATTTGCAGTTGGTTACAGCCAAAAGTCTCACAAACAATATCTGGATAGCAATATCTATATGAACACTATATATGGTATTTATATTCAAAATTTTATGTTGACATACTAAATAAAAATGCTACCTGATGAATTTGATTTTAAAATAACTGTAACCATTCAGCCACAGATTCACACAGATGAACACAGATAGTTTTAAATATAAAGAAATCACAGATGTTATTCTTAGAAGTTTTTGTGAAGTCTATTCTATATTTTTTCACGATTTTTGGCAGTCGTTACTCGATTTATAATTAAATTTTCGACTTGCGCTAAGGATCTGAAACAACTTATTGGATAAAAATGGCAAATAACATACTCCCACTTTTGTTAGATGATAGCTTCAGCTTCTCATGCTCTGAAGCTGTTTTATGTTTTAATAAATGTTGCCGGGATCTTAACCAGTTTTTAACCCCATACGATATCCTGCGTCTTAAAAATCGGCTCGGCATCCGATCTGATCTTTTCCTGAAAAAATATACATCTGCGCACACAGGCCCTGGCTCAGGGCTCCCGATTATTTCACTGAAATTTGATTATGCTTCACAATATAAATGCGCGTTTGTTACTTCTTCAGGATGCAGTGTTTACGAAGACAGGCCGTCATCGTGCCGCACCTACCCTCTTGCCCGTATTATTACCAGATCCAGGGAAACAGGCAATATCGCCGAGCAATATATGCTGTTGAAAGAGCCTCACTGCCTTGGTTTTAACTATGGACAAACACAAACTGTCCGGGAATGGATTGAACGTCAGGGCATTGCTGTGTATAATGAGATGAACGATCTGCTTATGGATATCATCAGTTTGAAGAATCGTCTCATGCCCGGCGGCAGTATAGACGATAAATCCCGGCGGATTTTTAATATGGCCTGTTATAATCTTGATACATTCAGATCCCACATATTTCAAAAAGGGATTTTAAATGATCTTAATCTTGATATAGACACTCTGGATGCAGTAAAGAATGATGATGTTGCGCTTTTGAAGCTGGGCCTGAACTGGATAAAACAGGTGCTTTTTAATAATAAATCAATACCGTCAATTTAGGCGATTTTATTAATCACCACGAAGAACACGAAGGATTTTTTATTTATCTTCGCTCACTTCGTGATCTTCGTGGTAAAAACATGGAACAGATATCATATGAAACTTAATAATAAAGTAGCCCTTGTTCTTGGAGCCGTAAAAGGTATTGGGAAGGGAATCGGCCTTGCGCTTGCAAATGAAGGGGTAAAGGTTGTCTTAAACTATTATGACTGGGAAAACAGTCTTAATGAATTAAAAAAAGATTTTGCAAAAACAGGCACAGATTACTTGATTGTAAAGACAAACCTGCTTAAAACCAATAAAATTCCAGGACTTATCAGAAAAGCAGTGGACCATTTCGGACGTCTGGACATTCTGATAAATAACATTGAACGCGGAGGATGGCCCATTGTCCATGGATCTTATGTGCAAGAGCAGTGGGATATGGAAATGGCTACTACGCTTCGTGCAAAATGGTGGGTCTTTGATTCAGCCCTTCCATATCTTAAAGCATCAGGAAACGGGGTTGTAATAAACCTTTCTTCCATAGCTGGAATTGTTGGACGGTCGGGTCCTGCCGGCCATATATTCAATGACGGATATGCAGCGGCAAACCGGGCAATATCACTTCTTACAGAAACATGGGCTCGAATCGGAGCGCCGCAGGTACGTGTTAATGAAATCATGCTTGGCATAGTTGAAACACGTCATGGGGATAAAACCAGAGGCTGGGGACTGCTTTCAGAAGAGCAAAAACAATCGCTCATTGACCACACCCTGCTTGCACGAACCGGCGCTGTTGACGATGTGGTTAAGGCTGTGAAATTTATCATTAAAGATGCTTCGTTTATGACCGGAAGCATAATTAAGCTTGATGGAGGCTATACGCTTGGAGGTGAAAAGGTTATGCCCATGCCAAAAGGGGTGGTATAAGCGGTCATCTTTGAGTGATATCTTTGGTTTTAATCCCCCAAATGTAAAGTTTTACCCAGCTGAAACCCATCTTCATCAGTTCCAGGTCATCGTTCTTGATTTTTTTAAGAATTCCCGATTTTACCTTGTACCTTTTAAGAAAGCTGCTGTTAAATACAAAATCACGGAACCTGTCAATATTGTATGTAGCCATAAAGGCCATTTTCCCTCTGGGGCTGTCCGGCCCTTCACCTTGCCAGGGATCGGCCTGGAACAGACTTTTTAACTCTGCCCACATCGAAGTCATTTTGTTATATTCAACAGCATCCTGATCTACAGACCATGATGCTGTTGTCCACTTTTTGCTTTCATGCTGTCCCATGCAGAAATCCGGAGGCTTGAAAAAATAGACCGGCTTTGACCTTTTGTTTTTACCATCAAATATAAGCCCCTGTTCAACAGGAAATGTGCGGCATGTATCAGGACGGTCAAGGTAAACCATGCACCCTGATTGAATCAAAAAGGGGCATGTCATATCTGTATTATCCGACATGCGAAGAAGCGCTTCCGGGAAAAAATTTGAATCCCGCAAAACAATATCTACATATTTATCAATGAATTCATCTGAAGTAATACCGAGACGTTTTTTGAGCCTGATTACATCGTATGGATATAAAAAAAGATTTATATTGCGACAGCATTTATTAAAGCAGGAAAGCTCAGGATGGCAATGGAACGAAAAGGTATCATTATTTTCAAGCCTTGTGCCGGGCAGTTTATCCAAATTATCAATATCAACATATTTCATATAGACTTTTTTGACAGGATTAACAGGATATTCAGGATTAAAACATCAAAACCTTTTTTTGTTTAATTGAACCGCAAAAGCGAGCGCATTCCCCGCTGCTTGCGGCGGGGTACTTCAAACAAAATCTTGTTTATCCTGTTATCCTGTCAGATTTTTTCAAAGCGCTAAAATATTACCATGATTTACAAGATTAACATCTCTGCTACGGTCATTTTTAACTTTTGATTTATGCCTGCCGCTATTTTCATCTCATTTTCCAGTTCAGCCATCTTTATATAAAAAGGTGTTCTGTCAAACTTAAAGTAGCTTTTTTCTCTGTTTTGTTCTGTAAAGACATCGCATCCAGGACTATGAATTACGTTTTGACCGCCTCTTTGAAGTTCGTGTGGAATGCCGTGTAATCTGCATATCATTGGACGATAATTATATACCATACACATGCCGTCGAAATTAAGGGGGCACATCAACCGCACCTTTATCCCTTTTTCGTCGGCCTCATCGGTTTTTCTGCATACTTCAAGCGCCCTGTTTCTTGTTTCAATTTGCCGGTCTGGGCCAAGTGTATTGTACCCCTCTAAAACATAAAGGTATTCTAAAAGTGTATAATGATAAAAACGGGTGAGGCAGCAATTGTCGTGACAGCCCTGGCAATGAAACCCATAGTAATCAGCAGCCTCTTTGTATTTTTGATCCATTGCCTCATAAATTACCTTTAATCTGTCTAAAAAAAGTGAATATTTATTATATTGAGTTTTTACTTTTTTCAGCAATGTAAACACCACATACTCAAAGAAGTCAGACAATAGGCACGGGGAAAAAGATTTCCTCATAAAGATTTAAAGCATATCTATCGGTCATACTGGCAATAAAATCGCAAACTATCCTTTCTCTGGGCTGTTCACTATTGTAGCAGGCCAACATTTCCATTTCTTCAAGCTTTTTTTTGAGTACTTCTTCGTTTTTTAAAAAATATGTGTAAAGATCCGTTAATAGCTTCTTTGCCTTAACAAATTCATTATGGACTTGTGGTGAACGATATACATTTTCATAAAGGAACTCTCTTAATGTGGTCATGGCTGAAAATACCTCATCGCTAATGAGTATGCATAATTCACCATTAACAACCTTGCTTGAATTAATAATATCCCTTATCATGGTATTGGCTCGCTCTGAATGGCTCCTCCCAATAACCCTTAAACATGATTCAGGCACCTGTTTCGAGCTGATAACACGGCTGCGTATCGCATCATCAAGATCATGGTTTAAATATGCGATTATATCGGCAACCCGTAATATTCTCCCTTCAACGGTTGAAGCACACTCTTCCGGGTCATTTGGGAGAATCGACCCGTAACCCTTTGAATGCTTTAATATCCCGTCACGAACCTCGTAGGTTAAATTAAGACCTTTGCCGTTGTTTTCCAATATTTCAACAACTCGAAGGCTTTGTTCGTTGTGAGAAAAATCCTGTGAATAAATCTCTTTTAGAGCTGTTTCACCGCCATGTCCAAACGGTGTATGCCCGAGGTCATGCCCCAGTGCAATGGCCTCGGCCAGATCTTCGTTCAACCGCATGGCTCTTGCTATTGTTCTTGCAATTTCCGCTACTTCCAGTGTATGTGTAAGGCGTGTTCTGTAATGATCGCCCAAAGGGGATAAAAAAACCTGGGTTTTGTGCTTTAACCGTCTGAAAGCATTTGAGTAAATAATGCGGTCCCTGTCCCGCTGAAAGACGGTGCGGATCGGACAGGGTTTTTCCTTTTTCATCCGCCCCTTTGAATTGGAGCTCAGGCAGCCATATGAGGACATAAAGCTTTTTTCGCGTTTTTCAAAATCTTCCCGAATAGACATAATAATATGCTTATATTAATTTTATACGCCAAAATCAAGCCAAAGGTAACATTTTAACCTTATATAATGAACTACCCTGCCGCAAGCAGCGTGGTATCATCAAAAGCAATGTAATATTAATAAGTTATAAAAATTAAGGAGTGATCTATCAATATAATATCAAATATCGCTGATTTATTCCTTAACATTTAATATTGGGCAGTAAAAAATAATGGGTGAAAAAATCGTAAAGGAAACCAATGGTTACTTTTTGACGATATAAACTGAGAAACGTTCCATAGAATCATAGAATCTTTCCAGAGGAACACCAAGGTAACATATGTTTTGCACAATAACGTAATGTGTGTTACTGTGCAAAACATACTTTAACATTAAGGGAAGTATCATGATGAAAGATTTAGTTAATCGTTTTAAAAGATATTTATCGGATACGCTTGGCATAACGGTCACGTTGTCGAAACCGGCAAATATGGAACCGCTTCCTTTTTTTCTTCGGGATATTTATGATGTGTTCCAGGTCAGGTTGTTGAATGAAGAATTTATTGTTTTGACCTCAAGAAACGACAGCGAGCTTACCCCTGCGACAATTCATAAACATATCGATATCGTGAGCCAACAGCTTAAAATCAAAGCTGTTTTTGTGCATTCCACCATTTCATCGTTTAACAGAAAACGGCTGATCGAGCACAAAGTTCCTTTTGTCATACCGGGGAACCAGATGTATCTCCCTGATTTGGGTATTGATTTGAGGAAATATTTTATTAAAAAAAGATCAAAAACAACTATTTTTGGACCATCCACTCAGGCTGTTATTCTTTATGCGCTTACAAAAAAAATGAATGAGCCTGTAACCCCAACGCAATTAGCGGAAGCGCTTGGGTATTCACGGATGGCGATGACCAGATCGCTTGATCAGATTGAATCCCTGGGGGTGGCTGAGGTATCGATCACGGGCAGGAACAGATTGGTTTCTTTCGACAAAAACCGCAGGAATCTATGGGAAAAAGCGCTTCCTCGCTTGAGATCGCCGGTAAAGGAAAGTGTGTGGCTGAAAACTATGATCGATGAGTTGCCGGTCTGTGAAGCCGGTCTGACAGCCTTGGCCTGCTATTCAATGTTGACTCCACCCCAAAAGCAGGTTTGCGCGGCTTCCGCGAAAGACTGGAAAGCCATAAAGCGTAAATATCCCCTTGAAATTATATCTTATCCGGATGAGGCAGGATATGAGCTGGAGGTCTGGAGCTACTCTCCGGGTTTATTTGCGAACGGTAAAATGGTTGATCCATTCTCTCTGTATCTGAGTTTAAGAGATATTAAGGATGAACGCGTTGAATCCGCCGTGGAAGAGATGATGGAGGGTGTTGAATGGTAAGGGGGCTTGATCTTTTCCGGGATTATTTCAAAGATTATACTGACAAATATATTCTGATTGGCGGAACTGCATGTGATTTAGCGATGGAAAATATGGGGCTTGATTTCAGAGCAACAAAAGATTTGGATATTGTCTTAGTCTTAGAAGCCCTGGATGTTCAATTCGTAAATGCTTTTCGGGGTTTTATTAAAGAAGGGCAAAAGGTCACAGATGATCTTTCGATAATATCGCAAGAATATCTGATTCCATTGAAATCAAGGGCCTGGTTGGATTTATGTAAGATCAAAAGTTCGGGTGAGACTATCGACAGTAAAGATATAAAGAAACACAAAAACGATGTTTTCAGGCTTTATCAAATCTTGTCCCTGGACACAGATATTGCATTGCCTCAATCCATAGCAGATGACATGCGGATGTTTTTGGATAAGGTATCTGATGAGCCGCCTGATTTGAAAAATCTTGGAATACGCAATACATCGCTGGCAGAGATAATCGGTAATCTTAAAAAGATATATAAGCTTTGATGACAGAGAAAGTGAATTGTCGTCATTATTGATAGGTAGGCGTGACAGCGGAAGAGGTGAATGAGGACTTCGACTTCGAGGAAACAATGCGCGCGATACAAAACACAAATGATGTCAGGGGTAAACAAAAAAATCCTCGACAAATTAGACAAATACTGAACTCTACGTCTATTGGCGGTAAAAAATCGCAAAGGAAAACCAATAGTTACTTCTTGACGATACAAACTTATAAACTGAGGATGTCCCATAGACTCCTTATGCCGAGCAGAACCCGGCAGTATTCGGCAAACGTGAAGTCATACTCTCATTATATCTGTCAGGTGAATAAATATGACAAATAAAGAATCCCAAGCTGTTGAATATAAACAAAACTGGCGAAATGACTGCCTTAAAGCCGTTTCCGCGTTTGCAAACAGTGATGGCGGAAAGTTGATTATCGGACTGGATGACCAGGGAGAACCTTCCGGATTGAAAAATATAAAAAGACTGCTCGAGGATATACCAAATACAATCAGAAATAAACTTGGTATCATTCCCTCTGTTGAGCGGAACAAGAAAAACATGAAGGATATAATAAAAATCACTATTATACCATGTTCTGTTCCTATTTCTTATAATGGCAAATATTATATCAGAAGCGGAAGTACTGTGCAGGAATTACAGGGGAAAGATCTGGCAGATTTCCTTATGAAGAAATCAGGCAGCACATGGGATGACATTGTTGAAGAAAGAGCAGGTTTTAATGAAATAGATAATAATTCCATAGAAAAATTTAAAAAATACGCAGAATATCGAATTCCCTCAATTATTAAAGAAACAGACAACTCCGCACTTCTGCAAAAATTAAACCTGATTGATGATAAAGATTTAAAAAGAGCATCGGTTCTTCTTTTCGGCAATGACCCGCAGAAATTTTACCTCCAGTCTGCGGTCAGGATCGGTAAATTTCTGGCCGATACAGAAATTCAAACAACTGATATTGTTGAAGGGAATCTTTTTACACAACTGGAAAGCACACTGGAAATCCTGCGGACAAAATATCTGGTCAGCAATATAAAATATGAAGGTATTCACCGCCGTGATATCCTTGAATATCCTTACGAAGCCTTAAGAGAAGCGATCATCAATGCGTTGATTCACAGGGATTATTCAGGGACTTCACAAATCCAGATACGGGTTTATCCCGATAAATTAATGATAATGAATGAAGGCAAGCTCCCGCCTGAAATACCCGTGGAAAAATTGAAAACCAACCATTTATCCATACCAAGAAACACGCTCCTTGCTAAAATTTTCTATTATGCCGGTTTTATTGAATCCTGGGGGCATGGAACAATAAAAATTGTAGAAAACTGTATAGAACAGGGTTTGCCGGAACCGGATTTTGTCGAAGAAAACGGTGTGATGACTGTTGCATTTTATAAGGATAAATGGAATGAAAAAAATCTGAAGAAATTGGAGTTGAATGAAAGGCAGATAAAAGCGGTGACGTATGTAAAGGAAAACAGTAAAATTACGAATCAAGAATATCAAGTGCTTTGTAAAATTTCTAACCGAACAGCAACTCGGGATTTGACAGAATTGGTTTCTTTGAAAATTTTTCAACAAATAGGAATTACAGGAAAAGGGACTAAGTATATTTTAAGACGCCATAAAGACGCCAAAGGCGCCACGAAGGCGCTATAAAGAAGCCAAAAGAAAAAATGGGTCATAAACGGGGCAACGATGATGCAAAAGATGCAAAAATGAAGAACCTCTCGATAACATGTGACGACAGGAAAAGGAACGTATTATATTTTAAAGGGGCACTAAAGGAGTACCAAAGAAGCGCTATTGGTCAAACACATTTCGGATAACAACAAGGAAGGCAGTCGGTTCCAGGATTTGAGACAGGTGCTTCCGGCACTTTCTGAAGATCAAATAAAATCGTTGATCAAAGAATTGAAGTCGGAAGGGCGTATATTTTGTACAGGAAAAACTCGATCCGGAGTTTGGCATATCAGTAAGGATAAGGACTATCTTGATAATGGATCTAATTCCAGACCTAATAAAACCTAATCGTAATGCCTTGATTTTCAATAGAAAATCTCAATTGTATTAGGTTTAATTAGGTCTTAAAGAATAGATGGCCAGAGTAAAAAAGGAACATGTTATTTGCTCATAAATGTCGGATAACTGACTGGGAATTGGCAGAATGAATCCAAGAAGCATCGATAAACAGCAGGCACAAGAACTTATCAAAAAAACTTTTGAAAGCCCTTTTGATAAAATCGGTTTTACCAACTTCATCAAAAACCTTCTTAACAGGATTGATGACGCACCCTTTATCTACCAGGGGAATTACATCCCGGACGCCTATAAACAATACATAAAAACACTGGAACGTATCGGTAAATATAGCGACGGGGAAAACAATATTGATATCCTTGTCGTAACCCTGCAGAAAGAGACTTCCCTTGAACGCGCCCGCACCATGCAGAGAAATTTTATCGCCTGGTACTTAAACGGCAGTCGGGGCGGGAACATGAAAGAAGCCGCGCTTGCCGCCTTTGTATCTCCAGGCAAAGAGGACTGGCGATTCTCGCTGGTAAAGATGGATTATAAGTTTGAGCAGACGAAATCCGGCAGAATGAAGGTGAAAGAGGAGTTTACCCCTGCCCGACGCTGGTCATTTCTTGTAGGTGAGAATGAAAAAAGCCATACCGCACAAAGCCGTCTTGTCGATATCCTGGCAAATGATGAACATGACCCGACCTTAAAAGAAATCGAAAAAGCCTTTGATATTGAAACTGTCACCAAAGAGTTTTTCCTCAAATACCGTGAACTTTTCCTGCACACCAAGGAAGAGCTGGATAAGATAGTAACTCAGTCTTCCAGCCTGAGGAATGAATTTGAGGCCAAGGGGGTTGATGCTGTAAACTTTGCCAAGAAACTGCTTGGCCAAATCATATTCCTTTATTTCCTGCAAAAAAAAGGCTGGTTCGGTGTGCCTTTGGGAAAAAACTGGGGCGATGGTGACAAGAAATTTTTAAGGAATTTGTTTGGCCGAGCGAAAAAAGAAGAAAAAAATTATTTCAATGATTATCTGGAACCGCTTTTTTATGAAGCGTTAAGAAATAACAGGTCTCACGAAGATCACTACTTCAGCATGTTTAATTGTAAGATACCGTTCCTTAATGGTGGGCTTTTTGATCCAATCAATAATTATGACTGGAAGGAAACTGACATTAAACTACCCAATGAACTCTTTTCCAACGATGTAAAGACAAAAGAGAGTGATATTGGAACAGGCATACTTGATGTTTTTGACCGCTACAACTTTACTGTTAAAGAAGATGAACCGCTGGAAAAGGAAGTGGCAATCGATCCTGAGCTTTTGGGAAAATCCTATGAAAAATTCAATGCCATCCGGCCTGATAATTATGCTGAATTTAAAAAAGCATTAAAAAGCGGCAAAAAAGGAGAGGAAAACAAGTTCAACAAAAAGTTCGGCGTCTATTACACTCCCCGTGAAATTGTCCACTACATGTGCCAGCAGAGTTTGATAAATTATCTTGATACAGCAGTTAACACTCATAAAAAATCAATCACCACAAAACCGGCTGTTCAAAAGAAAATATTTGGGCCTCAAAGTCCTGTGCAACAAACTCTTACTTCGGATTTATATAAGCCTATTATTCCTAAAAAAGATATTGAAAACCTGATACACACCGGCGAACAGTTCGGCGAAAATGAAGCACGAGTATTGAGCAAAGGAAGGGAAACAAAAACTTATTCCCATCAATTGCCGGAAAGTATCCGAAGAAATGCGAAACTGCTTGACGATAAACTTGCGGGAATCACTGTCTGCGACCCCGCAGTTGGTTCCGGTGCCTTTCCAGTAGGCATGATGAGCGAGATTGTAAAAGCCAGGAATGTGCTGTCCGTTTTTATAGATGATAAAAAGAGAAAAATCTATAATTTCAAACGCCAATGCATTGAACACTCCCTTTATGGCGTGGACATTGACCCGGGTGCTGTGGAGATTGCCAAACTCCGGTTATGGCTGTCGCTGGTTGTGGATGAAGATGATATTAAAAACATCAAGCCACTGCCGAATCTGGATTATAAAATCGTATGCGGGAATTCTCTGCTTGGAGTTGAAAAAAATCTGTTTAACTTTAATCTCTTCAATGAACTGGAAAAACTGAAACCCCTTTACTTCAACGAAACAAACCCCACCAAAAAGCAGAACTATAAAAAGCAAATTGATAAACTGATAAGTGAAATAACCAGCGGACATAAAGAATTTGATTTTGAAGTCTATTTTTCCGAGGTATTTCACAACAAAGGCGGGTTTGATGTGGTTATTGCTAATCCGCTGTATATAACAGTAACTTTGGGTAAGAAACAGGACTTTTTCAGCAAAGGGGAAATAAGTATCCTAAAAAAACGGTACAATGATGTATTCGAATACAAAGGGAACACTTATGCCCTATTTTTAAAGCGGTCTTTTTCAATTCTAGGTTCAGAGAAATTATGCACATTTATTATTCCAAATACGCTGTTACTTAACTCGACATTTGAAAAAATGAGGAAATTTCTTCTGGCAAATACATCTATATGCAATTTGGTAAATATAACAGATAAAGTATTTCGGGATGCTGAAATAGGTGGGAATCTAATTTTAATTTATAAAACCGGAAAAAGTCCCGATGGGCATAATGTCAAATCCGTTGAAATTAATAAATTAGGACTTTTTGATAGTAACCTCGGATATAATAGAATTCCACAAGAAAGGTATTCGTTGGTCGATGGATGTAGATTTTATTTGGATACAACCAGTTTAGAAATAATGAATAAAATTCGTTATGGGTCAATAATGTTAGACAAGCTATCCTGCTTTTATAATGGAATTAAGACAGGCAATAATAAAAAATTTATTGCAGACAGTAAAATGGATAAGAGATATAGAAAAATACTGCGTGGTAGGGACATAGAAAGATATAGAATCAGTTTTAACAACAAATATGTATTGTTTGATAAGCGATTACTTTGGAGTAATACAAATGAAGAAAAACTTACAAAATGAAGTGGTACAGGTATAGTGGACACCTCGAAAAGTGTGTTATAAGAATAAAACTTTTGGAGGTGCAAAATGACAACGAAGAAAAAGAGCTACTCGAAACAATTTAAAATCGATGCCGTTAAACTGGTAACCGAGCAAGGTTACAAGGCCGCAGAAGCTGCCCGGAACCTTGGGGTCCATCCTAATGTTCTGCGGCACTG